>OJAW01000044.1_pt1 | contig 95387 bp, 105 predicted proteins | sample 1589151 | NCBI WGS metagenome assembly OJAW01 (sample SAMN03283290) | human gut metagenome | biome: human-associated habitat; material: feces | host: Homo sapiens | place: Peru | collected 2012
AAAGGTTTTTATGAATTAATGAGTTATTTTGATACTGATTTAAATAAAACAGTTACTACTACAGTAAAAATTAATATGTTAACTAAATATTATGATGAAGTATTAACATTTACTTATAAATATGTCATTTTAAAGGATTTAACTCTTATACCTATAAATGATGTTATGGAAAATAGAGTAAGAGATTATTCATATGATTATTTCTTAAGTGGATTTAATTATGAAAATGAAATTAGATACGAAGAATAATACCTTTTTAGGTATTTTTTTGTTATAATTGATTTATGAAAAAGAAATTATTAATTATTATCATTTTTATATGTTTATTTATTATTTTATATTTGCTTTATTATTTTAACTATATACCACATAAAAAGTATAATAATAACTATTTTAATATTAAGACTTATATTAGTAATATAGATAAAGATAATGATGGTATTGATGATCAAACTGATATATTAGATGGCGCAAAAAAATATATATCCATGAAGCCAAAGTATAAAAGTAAATATTATAATACAGGTTATCCAAATGATGGTTATGGAGTATGTACTGATGTAGTTGCTTTTGCTCTTAAAGATGCTGGTTATGATTTACAAAGTCTTGTTAATGAACATATATTAGCAAATAAAGATTTATATGATATAGAGGTAGTAGATAAAAATATAGATTTTCGAAGAGTAAAAAATTTAAAGATTTATTTAGATTACAATGCACAAAGTTTAACCACAGATATTAATGATATAGCAAAGTGGCAAGGTGGAGATATAGTAGTTTTTAAAAAACATATTGGTATTGTGTCTGATAATAGAAATCATAAAGGAATTAGTTTTGTTATTCATCATGCAAATCCATATCAAAAATATTATGAAGAAGATATTTTAGAGTATCATAATGATATAGTGGGTCATTATAGAATTAGTTAAATTATAATTTAAAAAGAATATTTAAACTTGTATCCATAGTAGATATTTTTTTAGAAAAACTTAATAATGGAGAAAGTTTATTTTATATAAATTTATAATTATCTTGTCAAAACGTTAAAAAAAAGTATAAAATATATAATAAAACTAGACAAAATGTGCTATGAATTTATAAAAATTTTAGCAATTATGAAATAAAAAGGCCAACCAAAAAATAGGTTGGTCTATTTATTTATTATTTTAAAAATATATTCCTTTATGTTTTCTATAGTTTCATTTAATGATATTGATACTAAAATTGAATAAAATATAATTTGTAAGGACACTATCTAAAGGTAGAGTCCTATTTTTATGTTTTATAGAAATAGATTATATAATTTTTGTATTGATAGTGCAAATTTAAAGTGCAAAATTAATTTTATAATAAATATAATCCTTAATTCATAGACAAATTTGTGTAATTTTTATATAATTAACTTGATAGGATGGTAATAATGATATTTTCAAGCATATATTTTATATATTATTTTTTAATTATTTTTTTAATTTTATATTTTATTACTCCGAAAAAGTTTAAAAATTATACTCTTTTACTTGGAAGTTTATTTTTTTACTTTTATGGAGATTCAAAATATATAGTTTTATTATTAATAAGTTCTTTAGTAAATTATATTTTAGGAAGACTTATTTCTAAAAAAAATAAAAAGTTATTTTTAATAATTGGTTTAATATTTAACTTTGGTTTATTATTTTATTTTAAATATTTTAATTTCTTTTTAAGTAATATAAATAGTTTATTTAAAACAAATATTAATTTATTTAGTATAGTGCTTCCTCTTGGAATAAGTTTTTATACATTTAAAAATGCAAGTTATTTAATTGATGTTTATAAAAATAGGGTAAATCCTGAAAAAAACTTTATAAATTATTTTACTTATATTGCAATGTTTCCTAGTTTAATACAAGGACCTATTGTTAGATATAAAGATATAGATTTAAAGGATAAAAAAATAAGTTTTGATAATTTTGCTATGGGAGTAGAAAGATTTATAATTGGTCTTTCTAAAAAAGTTATTTTAGCGGATACTTTAGCAAAACTTGTAACATCCCTTACTAATATGGAAGTTCAAACTGTAGTATCATTATGGGTAAAAGCTACTTCGGATATTGTTAAATTATATTTAGATTTTTCAGGTTATACAGATATGGCAATAGGTCTTGGATTAATGATTGGTATTAAAATAATGGAAAACTTTGATTACCCACTTTCAACATATAGCATAACATCCTTTTGGCGTAAATGGCATATAAGTTTATCATCATGGTTTAAAGATTATATTTATATCCCTTTAGGAGGAAATAGAAAAGGTAAATTTAGAAAATATTTTAATATATTTGTAGTTTGGTTTTTAACAGGACTATGGCATGGAGCAAGTTGGAACTTTATTTTATGGGGATTATACTTTGGTACAATTTTAGTAATAGAAAAAAAATTTTTCTTGAAGTCTTTTGAAAAACATAAAATAATAGGTAACATTGTTACCAATATTTTGGTGGTAATTGGCTTTGTATTTTTCTATAATGAAAAAAATATTTTAGATATATTTATAAAAATGTTTACTGGTAGGGGAATATCATTTACAAATGTAAGCACTAATTATTACTTATTAAATTACTTGGTGCTATTAATAATATCATTTATAGCTTGCACACCACTTTTAAAAAATATAATTAATAAATGTAAAAAAAATAAAAATCTAAATATAGTTATAAGTATTGTTGAACCTATAGTTTTAATAGGACTATTAGTACTTAGTACAGCCTTTATTGTAGATGCATCCTCAAACTCATTTTTATACTTTAGATTTTAGAAAGGACTTTTATGAAAAATAGAATAATAACACTAACATTTATATTTTTCTTGTTAACATCATTTTTACTATGTCAAATAAAAAAAGATGACCTTATATCAGAAAAAGAAAGAAGACGTCTTGCAAGTAAACCTAAAATTTCTATTACTTCATTACTAAATGGAAATTATTTTAATAAGCTTGATACTTATGTAACTGATCAAATTCCTTTTAGAGATGAATTTAAAACTATTAAGGGAAATACTTTGAAAAAAACAATGTTTATGAAAGAAAATAATGGTATTTACGAAAAAGATAATATATTATATCAAATAGATACAAAGGTAAATGTTAAAAGTATTAGACATTTACTTGACAAAATAAATTATATTGATAAAACTTATTTAACTAGTCAAAATAAATATTTTGTTTACATACCCGATAAAAATTATTATTTAAATGATGAAAAAATTCCTAAAATAGAGTATAATACTATTGAGGGTAATTTAAAAAATGGATTACCTAGTAATTATAAATGGATTGATATAAAAAATAATTTAGATTTATCATCATATTATAGAACTGATATTCATTGGTCACAAGATAAAATAATTGGTGTAGCAAATAATATTTGTGAGAATATGGGACTTTCTAAATTAGAGTCATATTATACCTCAAAAGAGTATTATCCATTTTATGGAGCATTATATAGTAAAACAGTTACTAGCATAAAACCAGATAAAATAACCTATTTAGATAGTGATATAATTAGAAATACTAAAGTATATAATTATGAGAAAAAAGGTTATGAAAAAGTTTATAAAGAAAGTAATTTAAATAACATTGATAGTTATGATATTTACTTATCTGGACCAACTGCTTTATTAACACTTGAAAATAATTCAAATACATCAGGAAAAGAACTTATTATGTTTAGAGATTCGTTTGGAAGTAGTTTAGCACCACTTTTAATTGAAAAATACTCTAAAATTACAATGGTTGATTTAAGATATATTGGCAGTAAGTATTTAGAAAATGTATTAAATTTATCTGGAAATGAAGATATTTTGTTTATTTATAGTAATGTTATAATTAATAATAGTTTTACTTTAAAGTAGAGAAAGGAAGGTAGTTTATGAAAAAAGTTTTAAGTTTATTATTAGTTTTTATTGGAATATTATTTTTAGCAGGTTGTGGTAAAACTGAAAAAAATGTTGAGGGATCACTTTCTGATTTAATGACAAAGGTTTATGATGGAGCTGGAGTTTCTCATGAGGATATGGAAACTGTAGAACTAAATAGTGAAAATACACCATTTTATTTAGGGGATGTGTCATTTTCTTTCAAAGAGGCCCTTGCAAGTGAACCAATAATGTCTTCGGTAGCTCATTCAGTAGTACTAATTAGACTTAATAGTGCATCTGATGCTGAAAAAGCAAAAAAAGAAATCAAAGAAAAAGTTGATCCTAATAAATGGGTATGTGTTTCTGTTGATGAAGAAAATGTTTATGTTGAAAGTGTTGGTGATTTAGTTATACTTGCAATGGACAACCAAAATGGGGAAAAATTAAAAGATAGTTTCTTAAATTTAAGTAAGTAAAATAATGTAAAGAAAAGGCAAAGTTATTGCTTTTTTTCTTTATTTAGATTAAACTTAATATGTAAGGATGAAATGATGAATAGAATGATAAAGTTAAAACAAAAATATGTTGTTATGTATACTTTAATAATTTTAATAACTATTATTTTGCTTTCCTATATTATTTTTAAAAGCTTTGCTTTTAAAGTGACTAATAATTCTAATGTAAACTCTATTGTTAGTAATAATGGAACTAATGTAGTGGAAAATTCTAATGTAAATACGGTAATAAAAAATAATACAACTGATAATAAAGTTATTGAAAATAATACTACAGATGATAAACCAGTGCAAAATAATACAACTCCCATAGAAAAACCTAGTGAAAATCCAAACGTTACAATTAATACTTCTTATGTTCAAGATGAATTTTCAATTGAGGATATTACCCTTGAGGAAACAAAAATAATATTTAATGAGAAACATGCAATGGCAGTAGGTGATTCAATGGCTGAGGGACTTGATTGTTACGGTGTATTAAATAAAGAAAATGTTGTTTGGCACAGGGGAAGAAGAATAGATACTATGAGTGCTGATTTAGAAAAAGTTAAAGCGTATAATCCTAGCTTTCTATTTTTAGCCTATGGAGCAAATGATATAAAAAGTTGGACAAGTAATGTTGATGGTTGGATTGCAAAATATCGTGAAGCAATAATTAAAATACAAAGTGAACTTCCAAATACAAAAATAATTGTAAATTCTGTACTTCCTGTTAGTGATTATGCTACTGCAAATGATCCTTCATTTACATATCAACCTATGTATAATGATGCTTTAAAAAATCTAGCAAAAGAGTTAGGTATTCAATTTTTAGAAAATGGTGTTTATTTAGCAGATAGAGTAAATTCATTTTCTGCGGATGGAGTACATCCTAAAGTACCATTTTTCCAAAATTGGGGAAAACATATGGCAAGTTATTTAAAAAGTGTAAATTAAAAGACAAATTTATGCTTTTTGTTTATTTACATATTTCTAAAATATTTGTATAATTTAAATAGTAGAAAGGAGTAATATGTTAGAGAAATTTAATAAATTCTTAAACTCTTCGATTGTACTTTCAGTTTTAATGTTTATTTTAGGACTTATTTTTATGATTTATCCATCAGTATCTTTTTCAGTAGTTACATATATAATCGCAATTTTCTTAATACTTAATGGACTTTATTTTATAATTGAAAAAGATAATAGTATATTTTTTTCAGGATTCTTAACTTTAGGAGTTTTAGAACTTTTAATGGGTATCATAATGTTAATAAATCCTAATATTGTTAAAACATTATTTCCAATTGTCGTAGGAATTTCTATGGTAGTTAAATCTGCTTTAGATTTAAGAATTTCAATTAATTTAAGTAGTGTTAATTACAAAAATTGGTTAATATTATTTATTTGCTCACTTCTTGGAATTATATGTGGTGTTTATATTATTGTAAATCCAGGTGTTGGAAGTGAAGTAATTACAACTTATGTTGGTATTGTAATTATGGTTTATGCAATAAGTAATATTATTGATACAATTATCTTTAAAAAGAATGTTAACGAAATTGTTAAACTTTTAAAATAGACTAGTAGTTAGTCTATTTTTTTATAAAAATAATTTATGAAAAATATAAGATAAACATCTTGCATAAATATATAAATAAATGTTATATTATAAATAGGTGAACGTGCAAGATATCACGTTACCTAAGTTTTTGCAAAGATAGCGTTATCCTATATACTAGAAATCAAAAGTTGCAATAAGCAAATGATGAATTCTATTATACTACGGATGACGCTTCTTATTTTGTCTTGATTTGTTACAACCAAGCAAAATAATATGATCCAGATTAGTAGTCTTTCATACGTTCTCTTTTTCACACACATTCCTCCTCTCCATTGAAATCAAAGATGCAAAATTACACCCAAAACCCTCTGGACTGTTGGAAAGGTAACGCCATTCCTGCACGTTCAAGTAGTTATTATACATAAGAAAAAACTAATTGCAAGCGATTCGACAAAACAAGACAAAATATGCTATGAATTTATAAAAAAATATATAATGAAAATAAAATTAATAAAGAATTTAATGTAACTAATATTTCTAAAGAATTTTGTTTAGCGTATGGAGAAATGGCAGAGGCTTATGATGCTTATAGTAAAAAAAGAGTGATTTAGGTGAAGAACTAGCGGATGTTGTAATTTATCTTTTAAGAATAAGTGAGATACTAGGTATTGATTTAGAAAAAGAAATACTTCATAAAATAAATAAAAATATTCATAGAGAATATAAAGTTATAAATGGAGTTAATACTCGCGTAAAAGAATATGAAGAGTAAAAAAAATGTTACTTTAAATAGTAGCATTTTTATTTTTCATCTTTAATAAGTTTATCAATATAAGAGATAATATCTTCTTTAGAATATTTACCATTAGAATTTAAATATTCAAATCCTAGATTTAAAACTCCACCTACATAAAATTTTGCAATAATTTCGGCAGGAATTCCATCACTAAATTTTTCTTTACTAATTCTTTTTAAAATATCATCATTAATTGCACCTAGTAAAATATCCATCATTATACTATTTCTATTATGAATCATAATCGAGGAGTATATATCTTTTTTATCCTCAACATGATTTAAAAATATTTTAATTAATTCAAGATAATATTCTTTTATATTTAGGGCTTTATTATTTTCTAGTTTTTGTGAAAATTCCTCTTTTAAATCTTTAATAAAATCAATTAAAAGTTCATATTTATCTTCGTAATGAGCATAAAATGTAGATCTATTAATTAAAGCTTTTTCACATATATCAGATACTTTAATTTCTTCGAATGTTTTTTCTTTCATAAGTTCCACTAAAGCGGTATATATCATTTTTTTAGTTTTAATAACTCTTAAATCTTTTTTCTTTTCCATTTTTCTCACCAACTAAAGTATATCATTTTATTAATCAAAATAAAAGATAAATAACAAAATGTTGGCTAAAAATATACATAATATAATAAATTGTTGTTTAACATACAATCTTAAGTATATGTATGTGTTATTTTTATAACTATTGTAATAAAATACTTTGTGTGAAAGGAAAGATATATATGAAAAAGTTTGCAAATAAAATATGTGAACATAAAAATCTAATTTTAATAATAACAGGTATTTTAATGGTTTTATCATTTATAGGTATGAATTTAACTAAAGTAAATTATGATATTTTAGTTTATTTACCTGAGGATATAGAAACTATTAAAGGTCAAAATATATTAACTGATGATTTTGAAATGGGTTCATATTCTATTGCAGTGGCAAAAAATATGTCCTCAAAAGAAATAATGAATATTGAGGATAAAATTAAAAATGTGAAAGGAGTTAATAAGGTTGTATCTCTTTATGATGCAGTAGGTGTAATTCCTATTGATATGCTTCCTGAAAGTGTTACAAAATATCTACATAGTGATGATGAAGATATTTTCTTAATTACTTTTGCTGGTGGTACTTCCTCTGAAGAAACCATAAATGCAGTTAAGAAAATTAGAAATATTACTAGTGATAAAATAAAACTTGGTGGAATGAGTTCAATGGTACTTGATACAATGAATTTATCTAATGAAGAAATAGTTATTTATATTATTATTGCAGTAATATTATGTGCTTTAGTACTTGAGTTATCACTTGATTCATATTTAGTTCCAGTTTTACTTCTTGCAAATATTGGAATAGCAATTTTAATAAATATGGGAACAAATATCTTTTTCGGAGAAATATCCTATATTACAAAAGCTTTAGTGGCAGTTTTACAACTTGGTGTAACAACAGACTTTTCAATATTCTTATATAATTGTTTTGAAAAGAAAAAAGAATTATATAAATCTAAAGAAGAAGCAATGTCTAGTGCTATCGAAGAAACATTTACCTCTGTTATTGGTAGTAGTTTAACAACAATTGCAGGTTTCTTGGTACTATGCACTATGAGTTTAACACTTGGAAAAGACTTAGGTATTGTAATGGCAAAAGGTGTACTAATTGGTCTTATTTCAACACTACTTTTATTTCCGGCACTCATTCTTACATTTGATAAGTATATAGAAAAAACTAAACATAAAAAAATAAATTTAGTATTTGATAAATTAAATCATTTTATAGTTAAAAGTTATAAAGTAATATTTATTATATTTGTACTTTTAATTATACCAGCTTATCTAGCATATTCTAAAATAGATGTTTATTATAAAATGGATAAAACTCTTCCAGAAACGCTTGAAAGTATTAGTGCAAATAAAGAGTTAAAAGATAAATTTAATATTGTAAGTCCTGAAATGATTATATTAGATGGTAATGTTAAAACAAGTGATGTTACAAATATGATTAAAGAGATTAAAAATATCCCAGGTATTGATTTTGCTTTATCACTTTCTGAATTTGAAAAGTTAGGATTATCTGAAAATGTTATTCCAGATGAACTTCTTAAAATTTTTAAAAGTGGTAAATATCAAATGGTACTTGTAAACAGCATCTACGAAGTTGCAAGTGATGAAATAAATAATCAAATTACATTAGTAAATGATATTGTTAAAAAATATGATAAAACTGCTATAGTTGCGGGTGAAGGTCCACTTATGAAAGATTTAATAAAAATAAGCGATACCGATTTTAATAATGTTAATTATTCAAGCATAATATGTATATTTATAATATTAGTTATTTGTTTAAAAGCATTTACTCTTCCACTTTTACTAATTATTTCAATTGAAGCTGCTATATTTATAAATATGAGTATTGCATACTTTGGTGGTGTTACACTTCCATTTGTTGCTCCAATTGTACTTGGTACTATTCAGCTTGGTGCAACAATTGATTATGCTATACTTTTAACTACAACTTACAGAGAGAAAAGAAAAAATATGGATAAGAAAAAGGCTATGGAAGAAACTCTTAATTACTGCACATCCTCAATTCTTATAAGTGGTTTATGCTTCTTTGCTGCAACATTTGGAGTTGGCATTTACTCTAAACTTGAAATGATCTCATCACTTTGTACGTTAATTTCAAGGGGAGCCCTTATAAGTATGTCTGTTGTAATTTTAGCACTTCCAACAGTACTTCTTACATTTGATAAATTAATATTTAGAAAGAAAGGAATTGATAATATGAAAAATATTAAAAATAAAAAAATAGTAAGTGCAGCACTTTTAAGTTTACTAATTAGTTTACCTTTAAATGCATATGCTCTTACTAAAGATGAAACAGTTTATGCACATTTAAATAATGATGGTGAAACTAAAAATATCATAGTTTCAGAAATACTTAAAAATAATGAAGGTAAAAATGAAATTATAGATTATTCTACTTTAGAAAATATTATAAATAAAAATGGTAATGAAACTTATATACTTGATAAAAATAATTTAACTTGGATGAGTAATGGAAATGATATTTATTATGAAGGTAAATATCAAAAAAACTTACCAATTTCTATGAATATAACTTATAAATTAAATGGTAAAAAAGAAAGTGCCAAAGACATTTTAGGTAAAAGTGGTAAAGTAGAAATTACTATTAATTATAAAAATAGTTCAAAAAAAGCTATTAATGTTAATGGAAAAAGTGCAAGTATTTATACACCATTTATGATTATGTATGGTGCTATGCTAGATAGTACTTATAACAAAAACGTAACAATAAATAATGGTAAAGTTGTTTCAAATGGTAATAAAGATGTAATTGTGGGCCTTTCAATTCCAGGACTTAGAGAAAGCCTTAATATAAATGAAATTAATTTAGATAGTTTAGTTATTACTTATGATACCACTAAATTTGAAGTTCCAACAATGTATAACATAGTTTCAAATAAACTTATAAGTGATGGAAACTTTAATCTTTCTAAAATAAGTACTATCTATGATAAAGTAGGTGATCTTCAAGAGGGAATCAATAAAATAAACGAAGGCTCAAAAGAACTTAGTGATGGTTTAACATTATTAAAAAATACTTTAAATACTTCACTTTCATCTTTAGATAGCTCTTCAGAGGCACTTACAAGTAGTGAAGTTTCCTATATTAAAGAAACTGCCATAAATAGTACATTAAATCAAATGAAAGAAAATATTATTACTGATGAAAATGGTAATGTAATAGGTTCGAAGGATGAAAATGTAAATACTATTGTTACAAACTCTGTTAAAAAGGCTATTTTAAATTATTTAGCCTCAATTAATGAAGAAGAAAGTGCAAATACTTATTTAACTATAATGACTAAAATGCAAAATAATATAGAACTTACTGATGAAGAAAAAGTATTTGCTTATACTCATAAAGATACTTTAACTATACTTGGTATTGTGGTTAATGCAAGCCAGGTATCTGCAAAAGATGTAAGTACAAATATTTCTACTTATGTTGCTAAATCTGTTGCCGGAAGTGTTTCTGAAAATGTAGCAACTACTGTGGCAAACAAAGTTAAAAATGCAGCATTAGAAAGTACGAAAAAATCATTAACTGACCTTTTAAATGCTATTACAAAACTTGATAACGGTGCATCATTATTAAATAATGGTATTACTAAATATAATAATGAAGGTATTAGTGCTATAACTAGTCTTGTTAATGATAATGTTAAAGAGTACGAAATAAGATTAAATGAACTTAATAAACTTGCAAAAGAATATAAAACTATTGAAAATAAACATTTAAGTAATAATGATGAAACTAAGTTTATTATGGTAGTCGATGGTGAAAAACAAAAAGATACTGTTAAAGAAAACACTACTAAAGAAACTAAAACATCTTTATGGACAAAGATTAAAAATTTGTTTAAAAAAGATAACTAGTAAAAAATATGCTATATTAAGTATGTAAGAAAAAGACTTACATATAACAAAAAGGAAACACCCGTAAACTCTTTGCGAGCGCTACCGATAAATTTGGTTAACGCTTCAGTCTATATGTAAATATAGATTGAGGCGCTTTTTTTTATTTTAGGATGAGTATCATTAAAGCATCTGCATTAAGTAATAGTATAATACTCATAATAATAATTATTATATAGTTGAAAAATTCCTTGGTGTCTTTTCTCATTATAACCACCTGACTTTCTTATGCAATAATAGTTTGGTGGCAGCACCCGCTTTAGTTTCACTTCCAATTATGATGATAACAGAAAGTTGATTTACAATCAATAAACTTTACATATATTTTAAACTTACTATTTGCTTTTTTAAGATTAAATTATTATACTAGTGTTATGGGGATTGTATGAAAAAGAAGACAAATTATAATAAGTTAGTTAGAGATAAAAGAATAGAAAAAGGATTAACTCAAGATGATGTTGCAAATAAAATGATTGTTTCGAGACAAACAGTTAGTAATTGGGAAAAAGATGGTTATAATATTCATAAAGATGATTTAGTTAAATTATCTGAATATTTAGATTTTAAAATTCCTACGAAAAAAGGTAAATATATTATTTTAAGTTTAATTACTTTATTTTTTGTAATGTTATTTATTTTGCTAATTTTAAATATAAAGAAAAATAAAATCGCAATTTATAAAGGTAATATTGATTATCAAATGACTAATACAATTTTTATAGAAACAAATAGTAATTATTTTTTATATTTAGGTTCATTTATTAATGAAGATTATGATATAAATATTAAGTTATATTATAAGTCTAAAAACAAAAATAAAATTTTATACGAGGGAAATTATTCAGAAAATTTGTCATTTACCGAAGAAAAAGGTTATGAAGAATATTTTGATAAAAACTTTGATATAAATAATTTATATATTGATATTACTGATAAAGATTTTATAAAAACATACAAATTCAATTTTATAAAAGAAAACAATCAATTTCATATTTTTAAAACTAAAAGAATTTCTGATGATAAAAATAATCTTAAAGAAGAAACTATTAATGAAGAAGAAATAATTCAAAAACTACTTGACAATGGTTTTACTCAAACAAAATATGGATTTGAAAAGAAAACAAAAGAAGGGACATTTTATTACGATAAAACAGAAAATTGTTTATCTTTTGAGTATAAAAATATAAATTTAATGTATTATTTTAATAAGTTTATTATTTTAGAAGTATATGATAATAATTCTTATATTGTAAATTATTCCTATGATTTGATTTCAAAAAAATTTAATTGTTTAAAAGGCGACTGTAATAATTATAAAAACTATATACAATTTATGGAAAATTCAGTAAAAAACTTTATGCAAAAGTGACGCAAAATTGATTTTGCGAATGCAAAGTCGATTTTGCTTTACTTTTTTTTTGCTTTTTTAGTATGATTAGATTGAGGAGAGAAGTACTATGAAAAAAATTATAATTATTTTAAGTATCTTTTTTTATATTGATGTAAATGCATCAACTAGTTCAATGACAAAATATTACAAAACAACAATGAATAATGGAAAATATTTAACCAAAGAAATATCTGCTTATGATTATATAAATGTTCCAAAATTTGAATTAATGAATAATGAAGTTAACACAGAATATAAAAGAATGACTATTCGTGTACAAAATAATAAAGTAATTTTAAATTTAAGTTGGAAAAAAACTCCAAATTATTTATCTTATGATGTAATTGCTTTAAATAGTGACAATATTTATTTTAATAACACTTCCATTATAGGTTACCAAAGAAATAGTATAAATGTTATTGATTACCAATCAAATAGTCAGAATACTCGAATTTTTGCGAATGGTTTTGGAATATCTATGAATTTAGTTGATAATGCAAATGAACATACTTTAATTCTACAAGCAAATATAAGTTCCAATTCTCGAACGGGAAGAATATATGGTAATTATCGACACGCTAGAAATAATATTAGTTTAACAAATTCATTAAATTATTATTTAAGTAATGGTAATATTAATTTTTATAATTCCACTATTGATAGTTATTACGATAAAATTAATCCTGTGTGGATTGATATATAATTTTGCTTTCTATAATACAGGTATAGAAAATTATGATAAGGAGGTATGATATAAAATATAAAGTAAAAAATAGATTTTAATAATATAAGGAAAGGTGGTAAAATGAAAAAATTATTAAAATTAATATTTGCAATTGCAATTTTTACATTAGGTGCTAATCAAATATTTGCACAAGAAGAAATTTATTTAAGAACTTTAAATGGGGTTGAATTAACAAAAGAGCAATATAATAATCTAATTAAGTCTTTTGACCACAATACAATTATTACTATGAATGCTGAAATGTTAGAGGAAATAAAAAATGAAATAGATTTTAAATCAGTTTCAAAGGAAAAATATATAAAATCAACTATTGTATATGACCAAGGACAAGTTGTAAGTTCAAATGAGGAAGAAGTAAGTTTAAACGAATTTACAAATAGTGATGTTACAGAACCAATTTATGTTCCAATTCAAGTTGCCACTACTGAAACAACATATAGAAGACTGAAAATGACAATTGTTGTTTGGGGTTCGGGCTCAAATAATATGGCTATTACATTAACTAATACTTGGAAACAATTACCATCAATGAAAACTTATGATGTTTTAGCAATTGCTCCTGGCCTTAGCGTTTCACTTAAAGCATCTGGTTATAAAAGTGCGTATCAAGAATATGATGGAAATATAATTAATTATTCAGTAACTGGTGATAAATGGAATGAAGTCAAAGGTAATGTAATATTTGGAAAAGGCATAGGCATTTCTCAAAATTTAGTTGATGCAGCAACTTCATCAATAGAAAACTCTATGACATATAGGGTAACAGCTTTAGCTCCAAATCAATATCCCTATCAGGTGAGAGGTGCTTATGCACACGCAATAGTTGATACACCACTTGCACAATCAAAAAAATATACATTAGGATCTGGCGGAATAGGAAATTTAATTATCTTTAATTCATCGGTCGCTAGTCATTATGAATCATCTTCAGCAGATGGTATTCAAATGGCGTATAATGGAGACCAAACTATTTAATGATTGTTTATTAATCAATTTTATGTTATATTTACAATAGAGGAGTAAAAAATGACAAAAACAAATAAAAAGAAAAGTAAAAATAATTTAGTATTAATAAGTACAATATTTGGTGTAATCATATTAATAATGGGTTTCTTCATTTATAATGGTTATAGGAAGTATTTGCTTTCAAAAAATATTGTGTGTTCATATTATGAAAATGGAGAAGAAGCATTAAAATATATATATGTTTATAATGATGAAGGCAAATTAGACTATTTAATTGAAAAAAGACTCGTTATAGACAATACTGAAACTCATAATTTTTATAAAATGTATACTGAAGAAGTTGGAAGAAATCCTAAAAAGTTTAAAGGTGTATATGCAACTTTATCTGAATTAGATGGTTCACGTTTTAGAGTTCAATATATATTTGATTTAAATAATATGAATAGTGATGATTTAGATGAATTTTATGGAATAAGTGTTAAAGAACTTCAAAGTAAAAGTAAAAACTTTATAAAAAATGAATATTCATATAGTGAACCTTTAATTTGTAAATAGAATTTGGCTGATTTAATCGGCCTTTTTCTCGTTTAATGGAGGATTTATGAAAAAGAAAATTAATTTAATTATAACTATTTTATCTTGCTTAATATATGTTTTAGTAATGTTTATATTTGATATAAATTTAGGAACTGGTAAAAAAGAACTTGAAAATATTTTTATAATAATATTTCCTTGTTTAATGTTTTTATTTTATTTATTATACTATGAAAAAGATAAAAATATTATTTGGTATTATTTAATACTTTACATTACCATGTTAATTGGCTTTACATTTTCAAATAATAGGGTAAATTATCTTACAATAAATAATATTTTAAAAAGAGAAAATAATTTAATACCTTTTGTATCAATGATAAATTTATTTAAATATTCAAAAACGACTTTTTTATATAATGCTCTTGGAAATCTTTTAATGTTAACTCCACTTGCGGTATTATTACCTTTATTAAGTGATAAATTTAAAAGGGTAAAAAACTATTTTCTATGTGTTTTAATTTTAACTATAACTATTGAAAGTACTCAATATATATTTAAATTAGGTTCATTTGATATTGATGATATTATTTTAAATGTAGGTGGAAGTGTTTTATTTTATATAATAATTTGTAAATCTAAATTAAAAAGTATTATTAAAAAAATTTTTTTAACTTATAAAAGTGATAAAAAAGTTTTTAAATATTTATATTATTTATCTATGATATTTTCAATAATTGTAATTATTTATTATATATTTTTAATATTTACTAACATATATGAAAATAAAATTGATTATCAAAATTTAAAATGTATACAAAATAGCAAAGAATTTATAGTTAAAATAAATAATGATAATTATTATTCTCTTTGTAAATATGAAGGTTTTATTAAAAAGGGTAACATTAAATATTCTTTAAAAGAGGCTTTAGAAAATAATTTTTTAAAGGAATCTGATTTAAAAAAATTAAACATTATTAAGAAAGAATTTATTACAAATGTAAAAATAATCGAAGATAATAAAATAAATAAAATTAGTAATTCAAATTATACTTATTATTTAGTTAATATTAAAGATATGATTTATCACTTTGATGAAAAAAATGAAAGTATATATGATTTAATAAATACAGAAAATGTTAATGACTATATTTTTTCTTTAGTAAAGATAAGTTATTTTTCAAATGATAAAATTATGACTGCTTATTCAGGCAAATATTTTGATGTAATAAATTGCACAAATATCAATGAATATTATATAGTAAGTAAAGACTATGAATATGATAAAATGTTTTGTAAAAACTATTAAATAATTTTGGAAAAGTAAATAAAATACTTTTCTTTTTTTTACGAAAAATGTCGAAAAAAGTAGAATAAGATGTTATATAAAAAAATGTTTTGACATGTTTTGTCGAAGTTGTTTAAAAAGTTTTAAAAGTGTGCTTTATTATTATATAGAAAAGAGGTTATTATGCTTAAAATGAATTTAGAATATAATAAAGGAATACTTTTTGTAAGACTTGATGGAATGCTTCATCGAGGATCCACTTATAAAATAAATAATTATTTAGTACCCGTAATATTAAAACATAAAATAAAATATTTAGTTTATAATTTTTATAACCTTGACGATATTGATGAAGATGGGATTGATGCACTATTAAATAGTGAAGAAGCAATTAAAACTAATAAAGGTGTTATGTATATTTGTGAAGTTAATAAAAGATTAGAAAGAAAATTAAAACATTTTCGTGCAAGAAAATTTGATAATGAACTTACTTGTATGAAATTAATCGAGGTCTAATATGAACAAAGAACAAATTATTAATGAGAATGTTGGTTTAATTTATATGATAGCTAAAAAGTTTTATAATGTTTCAAAAGAGGATCTTTTCCAAGCAGGTGTTTTAGGACTTTTAAAAGCATATCAAAATTATGATGAAAGTTATGGTGCTAAATTTACATCTTTTGCTTATACATATATTTATGGAGAAATGTATACACTAGCAAATAATAGACAAATAAAAATAAATAAAGATATTTTAAAAGTATATAAATTAATCGAAGAAACTAAAAATAATTTGGCTTTAAAAAATGGAGTTGTTCCTAGTTATGAAACTGTAGCAAACTTTTTAGAAATTGATCCTAATAAAATATATGAATATGTATATGCAGGGCAAAGTATAATGAGTCTTGATAATGATGAAAATAGACCATTATATGAAACTATTTCAAATAAGGATGATGTTTCTCTTGATGAAAGAATAGAACTTGAAAATAGTATGTGTACTTTAACTGAGGATGAAAAAAATATTATTATGTCAAGATATTATGAAGATTTAACTCAGTGTGAAGTTGCTAGAAAACTTTCAATGTCGCAAGTAATGGTTTCAAGATATGAGAAAAAAGGTATTGAAAAAATGCGTAATTATTTGAGTTTATAGTATAAATATCACCATTTATTAAATAATAATAGTGGTGATTTTATTTTGAATAAAGAAGAATATAAAAAGTTAGTTAAATCTTGGCAAACTAAAGAGCCTAAATTGAAAAATGCTGTTACATCCTTTTTAGTGGGTGGAGGAATAGGTATATTAGGACAAGTAGTATCAAAGCTTTTAATGATATGTTTTGGTATTTCACAGGTTATTAGTTATAGTATTGTATGTCTTTTGTTAATATTTTTAGCATCACTTTTTACTGGACTTGGTTTTTTTGATGATTGGGTTTGTAAAGTAAAATGTGGGTTAATTATTCCTACAACAGGATTTGCTCATAGTATGACATCATGTGCACTTGAATATAAAAAGGATGGCCTTATTACAGGTGTTGGGGCAAATTTTTTTAAACTCGCAGGTTCTGTACTTTTATATGGAATTATATCATCATTTTTTCTATGTCTAATTAAGGTGGTTTTTTATGGGTAATTTAAAATTTAATAATGTTTATATTAAAAATTTTTATACAATAGCGGGTCCTAAAGAAAAAGATAGTAAAATATCTAATGTTAATTTAAAATTTGATGATTTATATTTTGGTAAACAAACTTTTGAGGATGCTGAAATTAAAATGCAAGAGGTATCTATTCAAAATTTACTTAATAATGAAAGGCTTTCTGAAAATAAAATTGATTATGTTTTTGCTACGGATTTAATAAATCAATTAGGAGTTTCAAGCCAAACTATGAGTAATTTTAACATACCTTTTGTTGGAGTATATGCAGCGTGTGCTGGATTTCCTTTGCAAATACTTTTGGGTTCAAACTTAATTGAAAGTAAAAATGCAAAGAATATTATTACTCTTGCATCCTCACATAATTTGACTGCTGAAAGACAATTTAGATATCCTACTGAGTATGGTTGTCCTAAAAAAGGAACAGCAACTTGTACACTTACTGCTTGTGTAAGTATGCTTTTAACAAATGAAAAAACTAATATTAAAGTAAGTGGAGGACTAATTGGCAAAGTTGTAAATTTAGGAATAAATGATGTTAATAATATGGGTGCAGTTATGGCGCCGGCTTGTGCAGATACAATTTATACTTATTTACAAAATGCTCATGAAACAGTTAAAGATTATGATTTAATTTTAACTGGAGATTTAGGGAAAGTTGGTTTAAATATTTTAAAAGAGTATTATGAAAAAGTTTATAATGAAAGGCTTAATAAAATAATGGATGCTGGTGATGAAATATTTTTAGAAACTTCCCAATATAGTGGAGGAAGTGGACCAGTATGTCTTCCTTTAGTGTTCTTTACAAAAATACTAAAAAATAAAAAATATAAGAAAATTTTAATTGTGGGCTCAGGATCACTTCATAATCCTACTTTAGTAAATCAAGGTAAAGAGATTCCTGCGATAAGTCATTTAGTTAAAATCGAGGTGTTATTATGATATATTTAAATGCTTTTTTATTTGCAGGCTTTATATGTATGCTTGGACAAATAATTTTAGATAATACAAAACTTACACCAGGACATATTACTTCACTTTTTACAGTAGTTGGAGCACTTCTTTCTTTTTGTGGAATTTATCCTACATTAATTCAAAAATGTGGAGTAGGTGCAACATCCCTAATTATGAATTTTGGTAATATGTTATATCAATCTGGAATAAATGGCTATGAAAATGCTGGCATTTTAGGAATTTTTTCTGAACTTTTAGATAAAAGTAGTCTTGCAATAGTTAGTGCAATTATCTTTGCTTTTATCATTTCTATTATCTTTAAGGCAAAAAAATAACTAAAAAATAAAAAAATATTCAATTTATACTAGGAATATTTTCTTTTTTATGTAATAATTATAATAGAGGTATGATAGATATGGAAGAAAATAACGATTTTAAAATTGAATTACCAAAAATTAATGAGGAGGTAGTAGAACCAGTTGTGGAATCTCCAGTAGTTGAGACTCCAGCTGAACCAGTAGTTGCTCCAGTAGTTGAAACTCCTGTTGAACCAGCTGCTCCAGTAGTAGAAACTCCTGCTGAACCAGTAGTTGCTCCAGTAATGGAAACTCCTGTTGAACCAGTTGTTCCAGTAGTAGAAACTCCTGCTGAACCAGTTGCTCCAGTAGTTGAGACTCCTATTGAACCAGTTACTCCAGTAGTGGAAACTCCAGCTGAACCAGTAGTTGCTCCAGTAGTAGAAACTCCAACTGAACCAGTTGCTCCAGTAGTAGAAACTCCAGTTGAACCAGTTGTTCCAGTAGTGGAAACTCCTGCTGAACCAGTAGTTACTCCAGTAGTGGAAACTCCAGTTGAACCAGTAGTTACTCCAGTAGTGGAAACTCCAGTTGAACCAGTTGCTCCAGTAGCAGAGACTCCAGCTGAACCAGTTCAAGAAACTGTAACACCAACAATAACACAAACTGCACCAATTATGGAAACAGCACCAGTTGTTGATGGTGAGAAAAAGGAAGAAACAGACAAAAATGGCTTACCTAAAGTTAGTAAACCAGTTAAAATTATTTGTACTGTAGTAGTACTTCTTGTTGCTATTATCTTAGTAGTTGTTTTGGTAAAAAGATTTTTTATGGTCAATTAAGACTTACAATTTGGTCAAATAAGATTGTATTATTTTCAAAATAGATTTTATGATAAGTAAAGTCTATTTTTTTTATGTAACTATTTATTAAATTAATATTTCCATTTTGATAATATGAAATGTTAATTTTACTTTTACTATAGTAGGCAATAAGAAGTTTTTGTTCGTTAACATTTTTTTGTTCTTCGGATAAAATTGGCATACTTATTTTACTTTTATCTTTTAAAATACTATTTATAATTTCTTTACTAGAAATTACTGAATTAAAGGGCATCCATTTAATCATTCCACGATCATGCATTATGACCACCAACCTTTTTATTTCTTTCTTTAATTGTAGAATCTTCGAGTAAACTTGAGGCTTTTAAAACACTATTTTTACCATATTTTTGTTTTATTCTATCAATAGTTAAATTTATTTCATCATCCTTTTTAATAGTTTCATAGTTTTCAAATAGATTAAGTTGTGTTCCTTTTTTATCTTTTAAACTGCCAGCACAAACAGTAACTTTTCTTATAGGTAATCCTTCATAAAATCTATCAAATATAATACTTGCATATTTAATAAGTTCATTATTTTTATCTGTTGGACTATCAAGTTTTATATTATGATAAAATCCTCCAGGAGTATTTTTTGAGTAGCCAATTCCAAGCCCAAAGTTTTGGCACTCTTTATTACTATTACGAAGTCTAGCACATAAATTATCAATCATTTCATTTATAATTATAAAAATATTTTTTTCGTTATAATCTTTGAAAAGTACTTGTGAATTTGAATATGATTTATCTTTTGCTTGGCTGTTAAAATCAGAAATCTTACTTGTATCAATACCGTTTGCATGATTCCAAAGTTCAAGTCCCATAACACCAAATTTATCTTTAAGAATACCAGGATTAGTTTTGGCTAATTCTTCGATTGAAAAAATACCCATTTTATTTAGATTTCTTTCCATATTTCTGCCTATACCCCACATATCACTTAAGGGAGAAATTTTCCAAAGTTTCTTTTCTACATCATCATAAGTCCATTTACTTATATTATCTTTTGTATGTTTTGCTTCAATATCCATACTTACTTTAGCAAGTAGCATATTTGGACCAATACCTGCAGTAGCAGTAAGATGAGTTTTTTCATATACTTTTGCAAGTATTTCTTTTGCAAGTTCATAATCAGTTTTTTGATATAACTTTAAATAATGGGTAACATCTAAAAAACATTCATCAATAGAGTAGATGTGTAAATCCTCTTTAGAAACATAATCTAAATATATAGAGACAACTTCTTTACTTTTTTGAATGTAATAATTCATATGAGGCATTATGATATCGTATTTAATATTTTTAGGTATTTCAAAAACTCGACCTCTTGAGGGAACTCCTAAAGATTTTAAATAGGGAGTAACTGCTAAAGTGATAGCACCATCTCCTTGATTCGGATTTGCTACCACAAGAGGGTAAGAAAATGGATCTTTATTTAATCTTATACATTCGCAAGATGCAAAAAAACTTTTTAAATCTATACAAATAATGTGATTATTTTCCATAATACCTCCTTGCAAACAAATGTTTATAACAATATTATATCTAAAATTTTGCAAAAATCAACTGGTAAAAATATACAATATGTAATTAAAATAATATTTAAGAAACTGTAAAGTATTTTACAATAAATAGTACGTAAATAAAATGTAAAATAAATCATCAAAAAGTGTCAAAAATATGTAAAATTTTAACTTTTTTTAATAAATTTAACAAAAAAAGGAGGAAATCAGAAATTTTTCGGTAATAAATATATATGAAAGGAGAAAAAAGAATGAAGAATAAAATTATGATTGAGTGTCAAAAAGATGTAAAGGATTGCGGTGCGTGTTCTTTATCCTCAATAATTAAGTATTATGGTGGATATGTACCAATCGAAAAAATACGTATAGATACATTTACATCCATTCAAGGAACTAGTGCTTATCATATACTCAAAGCTGCAGAAAAGTATGGATTTGATGCCTTTGTAAAAAAGAATGAAAGCAAAAATATGTCAAATGTAATTTTACCTTGCATAGTGCATGTTATATACAAAAATGGGTTAACACATTTTATGTGTCTTTATGAAATTAAAGGAAATAATTATGTATTAATGGATCCAAGCAAGGGCAAAATTAAAATGACAAAATCTGAATTTGATGAATTATTTTCTGGAGTTTATATTGAACTATATCCTAAAAATAAAATATTACTTTTAGATAAAAGTACAACTATATATACATTTTTTACTAAAATAATCGCTACTAATAAAAAACTATGTATTAATGTATTACTTTGTAGTATTGCTTTAACTTTTTTTACAATAAGTTCTGGTTTATATTTTAAAGTTATAAATGAGATATTAGAAAATAATTATTTTGAAAATAATATAAAAATAATATTATTTATATTTCTAATTTTGATTTTATTAAAAATATTTTTCGAATATTTTAAAACATATTATGAAAATCATATAAATAAAAACATAGATACTTCAATTTTTGATAATTTTATAACTCATATATTTAATCTTCCTTTCAATATTATTTCTTCGAGAACTACAGGAGAAATAATTACTAGAGTGAATGAACTATCTAGTATAAAAAGTTTATTTTCTGAAATGTTTATATCATGTTTTTTAGATTTATTTATAACTTTTGGTACTTTTTGCTTTTTATGCTTTATAAACATTAAACTTACAATTATTCTTTGTGTATTTATTATCATTTATATTATAATTAGTTTAATTGTAAACCCGTATATATATAAAAGAATAAGAAGGAATATTGATTATCAAACTGAATTTAATAATTCATTGATTGAAAATATTAATATGATTTATTCTATTAAAAATTTAAATAAAACGAATGATGTTTTAACTAGCATCGAAGAAAAAACATCTAATCTTATTTATGATAATTATGATTTTTCAAATATTATCAATATGTTTTATTTTATAAAAAATAATTTGCTTGAAATCGCAATTTATGTGATAAATACGGTAGGTGTATATTATGTTATTAATCATAAAATGTCATTTATAAATCTAATAATATTTAATACTTTAATTAATTACTTTATAGATCCAATAAAAAAAATATTAAGTTATCTTCCAAAAATTGATTTTTTTCGAGCATCCTTTTGGAAGACTCGTAATTTTATTGATTTAGAAACTGAAAACTTAGGTGTTTTGGAACCATTTAAATTATCGGATATATTCATAAGTAATGTTAGCTTTTCTTATAACAACTATAAAATGATTTTAAACAATTTTTCCTTAATCATAAAGAAAGGAGAAAAAATAATGATAAAAGGTAAAAGTGGAAATGGTAAATCCACCTTATGCAAATTGTTAAATCGTTCATTAGAGTTAGAAAACGGAGAAATTTATATTGGTGATAAAAATATAAAGGATTATAGTTTAAAAACGATTAGAAATAATATAGTATACGTTGGCCAAAAAGAATTTTTATATACAGATACAATAAAAAATAATATTTTATTTTATAATGATGATTTAGAAAAATTTGAAAAAGTTTGTAATATTTGTTTAATAAATAAGATAGTCTCAAAAAAACAATTTAGATATGATTTTGGAATATGTAATGATTCTTCGAATATATCAGGTGGAGAAAAACAAAGAATTATTTTAGCAAGAGCACTTATGAATAATTTTGAAATTCTTATTTTAGATGAAGCATTAAGTGAAACAGATTATGAGACTGAAAAAACTATTATAAAAAATATAATTGAGTGTTTTCCTGAAAAAACAATAATTTATGTTTCTCATAAAAAACAAGATAATTTATTTGAAAGGGTTGTTACTGTTGGAGGTCAAGATGAATTATTATAAATTGAGACATATAAAATATAAAAATAATGTAATTAGTGTTATTTTATTAGTAATAATATTCATTATACTTTTGTTGTTAATTATTATTAAAGGTTATAGTAGTTTTATAACATATGCGAGTTATACTGAGAATTGTTTCATTGTTCCAGTAAAACTAAAAAACTCTGATATAATTAAAGATAGCACTATGTTGAAAATTGATGATAAACTTTATAAGTTTAATATTGAAAGTGTTTCGGAACTTTATGTAGAAAATTATACTAATTATCAAGATTACCAAATTTCAATAAATAAAAAGTTTAAAAATAATGAAGTAAAGAAAATAACATTTTATTATAAAAAAGAAAGAATGATTAAGAAAATTCTTAAATTAATTCTTTAGAAAGGAGAAAGCAATGCAAAATTTAAACGCAAATGAATCAATTAAATATGTTGGTGGAGCAAAACTTACAATTGGTCTTGCAAGTGCTATAGCATTCATTACATCATTTATTTTCGGCGTAATTGATGGATATTTTAATCCAAAGGCTTGCAATAAAAGATAAAATGGTGTTAAATAAGAATGAAAGCATTTTATATGTTGGTGGTGCAGGTATTTCTGCAGCATTAATATCTGCCATTGGAAGATTTGCAATAGCAATTTATGGTTGGGGTCAAAACTTTGGCTCAACCTTAAGAAGATATTTTAGCCATACAAGTTGCTAAAATTCTTGTCAAAGAATGTGGTAGGTGTTATAATATGTGTAGCTATTGAAGGGAGGGATATGATGACAAAGGTAGTAGTTCAAAATGGTAATGTTGATCTTGCTTTAAAAAAGTTTAAGGCAAAATTTGCTCGTAGTGGCGTCCCTTCAGAACTTAAGAAGAGAAAATGCTATGAAAAACCAGGCGTTAAAAGAAGAAATGAAAAGAAAGAAAACATTAAAAATTCACGCCGTAGAAACCATAACTAAGGAGGCTATTTATGGAAAATCAAATTGATAACGATTTAAAATTAGCTTTAAAAAGTGGTGACAAATTTACTTTATCAGTATTAAGAATGTTAAAAAGTGAGATTATAAATGAAAGCCGTAAAGGTTCACTTCATAGTCTTACTGATGATGAAGTTCTTAAAGTAATCAAAAAAGGTGTAAAAACTAGAAAAGATTCAATCGAGGAATATAAAAAATATGGCAAACTTGATACTGTAAATGAACTTGCCAAAGAGGTAGATATATTAAATAAATACTTACCACAAGAAATGAGTGAGGAAGAAATAATAAAGATTGTTAATGAAGTTTTCGAAGAACTTAAACCAAGTTCAATGAAAGACATGGGCAATCTTATGAAAGTTATTTCTTCGAAGATAACAAATGCAGATATGTCGCTTGTTAGTAAAATTGTTAAGGATAAATTATTAGGTTAATTTATCCTTTTTATTTACAAATAAAATATCAAGTGATACAATATAATTACTATGGAGGAACTATGATAGAAATTAAAAATGTAAGTAAATCATATAATGGAAAAACAAAAGCACTAGATAATGTTTCATTTAAAGTACCTAATGGAAAAATATTTGCTTTTATAGGACATAATGGAGCAGGTAAAACAACACTTATTAAAATGATAATGGGTATTTTAGACTTTGATGAGGGAGATATTTTAGTTGAGGGTAAAAGTATAAAAGATAGTCCTATTGAATGTAAAAAAGTTATGGCATATTTACCAGATAATCCAGATCTTTATGAAAATATGAAAGCCATAGATTATATAAATTTTGTTTGTGATATGTATGATGTAAGTAGTGAAATTAGAGAAAAAAATATATTGAAATATTCTCACCTTTTAGAAATGGATAAAAATTTGAATGATGAAATATCTTCATTTTCTCACGGAATGAAACAAAAAATTGCTTTAATATCAGCACTTTGTCACGAACCTAAAATTTTAGTAATGGATGAACCTTTTGTTGGTCTAGATCCAAAAGCTGTTTTTGATATGAAAAAGATAATGAAAGATATGGTAAATGAGGGAAAGATAGTTTTTTATTCAACCCATATTCTTGATGTAGCGGAAAAACTTTGTGATGAAGTTGCAATTATTAAAAAAGGTAAACTTATAAAATGTGGAACTATGAAAGAAATTAAGGGCGATGAATCACTCGAAGAAGTATTCTTAGAACTAGGTGAATGATGAAAAAAATATATTCTTTAATTAAGGCATCATTAAGTGAGGGAATGAGTTTATTTAAATTAAAACAAATTGATAAACAAAGTAATATAAGAAAAAAATTATTTCCAGTTTTTCTATTTTTTATTGTTATGTATGGGATAGGAACATATGCTTATTTAATTGCTAAACCTCTTTCTAAAATAGGACTTACTCATATAATGCTTTCGATGATGATTATGTTTGTTTCACTTTATACAATAATCGAAGGTTTTTATAAAGCACAAGGTATGCTTTTTGATTGTAAAGATAATGATATGTTACTTTCAATGCCATTGAATAAAAAAACAATTTTCTTTGTAAGAATGTTTAAATTTTATTTATTTCAACTTATGTATGATAGTTTATTTATTTTACCAGCATTTATAATTTATGCTTATTTTGAAAGCCCAGGAATAAACTTTTATTTAATGTCTTTAGTAATGCTTATTTTACTTCCTATTCTTCCTTTGATACTCGCATCTTTTATAGGCTATATAATAAAACTTATTTCTGTAAATTTTAAAAAATCTAAAAATGTTCAAACAATAATTTCAATGTTACTTCTTATAAGTATATTTTATTTTTCATTTAATATGGAAAGTTTAGTAAATAATATAGTTAATAAAGCAGATATGATTAATGATGTAATTACTAAGATATATTATCCAATAAATTTATATTTGTCATTGATTACTAAATTTGATGTTTTAAAACTTTTAAAATTAATTCTAATTAATATTGTTCCTTTTATTATTTTTATTTATTTAGGTTCAATATACTACTTTAAAATTATTTTTAAATCTAAGAAAAGTGATATAAAAAAAAGTAGTAAGACATTAACTTTCAAAAGAAAAAATGTAATATTTTCACTTACAAAAAAAGAAATGAAAACTTATTTTGGTATTCCAGTTTACATAGTAAATACATTATTTGGAATGGTATTAATGATTATATTAACTATATTACTTTGTACAAATGTAGATAAATTTATTTCACTTTTGCAATCTAGTTCAGATATAGTTATAACACCAAATCTTATTAATAAATATGCACCAATATTTTTTATGGAAATGATTTTATTTACGGGTTTTATGACACAAATTACTTGTTCATCAATTTCCCTTGAGGGTAAAACATTTAATATTTTAAAAAGTTTTCCAATAAACGAGAAAAAAATTTTTATATCAAAAGTTTTATTTAGTTTATTTTTAACTATTCCAATTATTCTTTTATGTAGTTTAATCTTTTTAATAAACTATAAAGTTAAATCAATCTATATAATTTATATATTACTATTTTCTTTTTTAACACCACTTTTTTCTGCACTATTAGGTCTATTTATTAATTTAAAGTATCCTAAACTTAAATGGAATAATGAAACTGAAGTTGTTAAACAAAGTACAAGTACTATGATTTGTACATTTACTGGAATGGTACTTTTCTTTATAAGTTTATTTATAACTATAAAATTTATAAATAATATAAATGTTGTTATGTTAATTCAAATTATTATTTTAATTATTACTAATATAATATTATGGTTATTATTATCAACTGTAGGTGTAAAAGAGTTTCGTAAGTTAAATTATTAATGTAAACAAAATGTGAATATAGAAAAATATATTTACATTTTTTTAATACTTGATAAAATTAGAATAGAAAAGAGGTTTGTGATATGGAAAAAGAAACTAATAAAAGTAAAATAATATTTATAACAGCACTAGTATGTATAGCATTATGTATACCGATTGGTATAATTTTAGGAAGAACATTGCTTGGTAAAAATGAAAGTAATAAAACAAATAATAATGTTGTTAATAAACAAAATATTATTGATAAAAATTCTAATGAATATAAAGAAGCTGAAAAAGTATTAAATTCTTTTGAAAAGGAATTTAAAATATCTTATAAAAACTTATATAATGGTAACTATAATATAAAAAATATTTCTGATGAAGATAAATTAAAATCAGTAATTAAACTTATGGAAAATGATGGTTTAATTAAGGGTTCTTGTGAAAATGATAGAGATGTAATAACTTATGATAAACTTAATGAATACTTAAATAGTTTTAATTCAAAAGTATTAAATATAGAGTCAAATGAAAAATACAATGAAGATAAAATTAAAGGTTTAACTAAACAATATACAAATACAAATAACGAAGTAATTTCATTAGATTATTATAGTATTACATTGAAAAATAATGGACTAGATATATCTATGCCTTGCACAGAAACTGATAAAATAAAAGCTAGTGATAGGATAATAAAGGTAGAAAAAGAAAATAATAATTATATAGTTTATGCAAAAATATTTTTTAATAATGCTAATTTTATATACAAAGATTATGCTGGAAAAGATGTAATTTATGAAGCCACTATAGAAAATAACTTTATAGTCGATGATAATTTAGATAAGTTTGATACTTATAAATATACTTTTAAAATAGATAATGGAAATTATACATTTGTATCTTTAGAAAAAATTAAATAGTGCTTAAAAACACTATTTTTTTTATTATTTTTTTTGTATAATAATAGTATGAAAGAATATAAGAGAAGAAGCGTATTTATAATTTATTTTTTATCATTTTTGTATATGGAATTTGTCTATAGATTTTTATTATACAAAAAAGTTTTTGTATTATCTAATATTAATATGATTATTTTTATACTAGGATATAGTATTTTAATGTATGTTTTAACAAGAATTTTTAGTGAAAAACTTAATAAATTTATATTTTATTTTACATTTATATTTTGGTCTTTATGGTTTTCTGCCCAATATGTTGTAAAGGGTTTTTTTGATTTTTATATTTCATTTTCAGTACTTCAAATTGCTGATCAAGTTACTTCATTTTTAGGTAAAGCAGTTATTGAAACTGTAAAAAGACTTCCTGGAATAGTTCTTTTATGCATACCCTTAATTTTAGTAATTATTTTTAAAAGGAAAATTTATTTTAAAAGAACTAATGGTTATAAAATTGGTATGGCTTTAATAATGTTATTATTTTCTGGTATTGGATATGTTTATTCACTTAATATTGGTAAAGAAAAATCATTTAGTCCTTATGAACTATTTTATCATGTAAATAATCCAGCACTTAATATCGAGAAAGATGGTATCATTAATACATTTTTTATTGATAGTTATCGTTTTATATTTGGTTTCGAAGAAAAAATATATGATAGTAATGGTGTCACAAATAATGTAGAAACAAATTATGAACCTAATACATTAGACATTGATTTTGATGCTTTGCTTAATGATTATGCTAGTAATAATAAAGTTACAACTTTAACAAATTATATTAAAGATAAATATACTTATCAAAATGAATATACAGGTAAATTTAAGGGTAAAAATTTAATTTTATTTATGGGAGAAAGTTTTAATGAAATAGCTGTAAGAAAGGATATTACTCCAACTTTATATAAATTAGCAAATAATGGTTTTGTATTTTCTAATTATTATACTCCAACAATATATTCGACTATAGGTGGAGAATTTCAAGAATTAACTGGTCTTTATGCAAATTTTTCTTCATTAAAAGCATTTAGAAATGGTACTAATTCATTTCCATATGGAATAGGTAATTTATTTAAAAATGAAGGTTATAATGTTTATGCATATCATAATAATTCTTATGCTTTTCAAGATAGAAACGTTTATTTAAAAACTTTAGGTTTTGATAATTTTTTAGCATGTTATAATGGACTTGAAAAAAGAATTAATTGTCGCATTTGGCCTCAAAGTGATGTCGAAATGATTGATTCAACCACTAATGATTATATTAATAGTGATAAACCTTTTATGGTATTTTATGCAACTGTATCTGGTCATGCAGGTTATAGTTTTTCAGAAAATGCAATGGCTAGAAAACATAAAGAGGAAATTGAAAAATTAAATTTAGGTTATAGTGAAGGACCACTTTCATATTTGGCTGCGAATATGGAACTTGATAAGGCACTTGAAAATTTAATTAATAAATTAAAAGATGCTGGTAAACTTGATGATACAGTAATTGCTTTAGTTGGAGATCACTACCCATATGAACTTTCAATTGATGAAATAAACGAAATTTCTAGTTATAAAAAGGATGCTAAAATTGAGGTAAATCATAGTAAATTTATTTTATATAATAGCGCTATGGAAAATATTAATATATCAAAAGTTGGTAGCACAATTGATGTACTTCCGACAATATATAATTTATTTAATTTAAAATATGATTCAAGACTTATTATTGGTACAGATTTATTAAGCACAAGCGATGGCCTTGCAATGTTTGATAATCGTTCTTGGGTTACTGATAAAGGAACATACTTTACCGCAACTGGAGAGTTTATTAAAAAAGGTGATGTAAGTGATGACTATGTTAATAAACAAATGCAAATAGTTAATAATAAAATTAATTTAAGTAGTTATTTTATGGATACAAACTATTATAATATTGTAAGTAATTATGTTAAATGACTTGTAAAAATACTATAAATTTGATAAGATTAATTAAGAATAGAGAGGATTATCTATGAGTGAAAAAGATAAATTAAAATCACAAGTTTATTTAATAATTTTCATATTTATATTTTTAATGATTGTGATAACTGGTGTTTATGCATATTACATAACAAAAGACTTTAAATATGGTTCATTTGATGTTGAAGTTAAAACAAAAGGTGTTGATACTTTAAAAATTAAAAGTGGAAATGATATAAATATCAATGCAAATGATCATAATTTTATTAAGGATGTTGGTCATTCAATTACTGGAGAAACTACAATTGATGTAAATCTTGATACTACTAAAGAAAAAATAAAGTATTGTTATGATGTATATTATGAAGCACCTGAATATGAAGTATTTAAGTATAGTAATTATCCAAATAGTGAACTTACTCTAAATGTGTATTCAAAAGTAAATGATGAAGAGGAAAAACTTCTTATTGAAAATATGGACATAACTACAGTAAAAGGAAAAATAAACATCCCTATTAATTTAAATATTGATAATTATGAACATAGTATAGATACAGTAAAAAGAGTAAATAAAAATATTAAGTATATAGCAAAAGTTACTTATAATTATTTTAAAGATATTGATCAAGGAATTAATGATGGTGCAAATTATAATGCTAAATTTAATATTGACAATGTAAGAGAGTGTAAATAACACTTTCTTTTTCTCATTATGGACTTTTTATAAGAAATTTTGTATAATTTTATTGGTGGTAGAAATGAGAGCATTATTATTAACATTATCAACAGGAATATTTTTCTTAATTGGTATTTTTATAAATAAATTATTTAAATCAAATAAATTAGTCGAGACTTTTTCTATTGGAATGTCTTTTATAGTTCTTTTTAATATTATCTTTTTTGATATAGTCCCAGAAATAAAAGAATTTTTTGATTTTAAATATTTTTTGATAGTAATTCTTGGCTTTTCACTTCTTAAAATTCTTGACTTTTTTGTGCCAGACCATAATCATCATCATAAAGAAAAACTTGATAATATAAAAGAACATAATAATCATCAAACTCATCTAGGCGTTATAACAATTCTTGCTTTACTACTACATAATATAATTGAAAATATGGTTTTATATAATATAACTTTAGGAAGTTTTAAGACTGGTTTAGTTTTATGTTTAGGAATAGGATTACATAATATACCTTTAGGATTTCAAATTGAAAGTGGTTTAAAAGGTAAAAATAAATTTAAAGTTTTTATCCTTACAATGTCTGGATTTATCGGTGGACTAATATGTTATTTCTTTAAAAGAATTCCTCTTTATATAACAAATTATTTATTATCATTTACTTTAGGAATGCTTATCTATTTATGCTTTTTTGAACTTCTTAAGGAGTTATTTGTTAATAGAAAAAATAAAGGTATTTATTTTGGCATAGGACTTGGAATAATACTTGTTATTATTTTACACATTTTATAAAGGAGAATTATGAAGAAGGTTGTAATATTCGGGGGAGCCGGTAGTATTGGCTTATCATTAATTAAATATTTACTTTCCGAAGGTAAATATGAGATTACTGTTGTAGATTTAAAAAATAAAGAAACAATCAAGAGATTAAAAAAATATAAAAAAAGAGTTAATATTATTTATTCTGATTGTTTTGATCGTGGCCTTATTGATTTTTTAATTAAAACACATGATTATGTTATTAATTTAGCATCATGCATATTACCTCTTGCAAATTATAAAGAGGATCTTGCTAATAAAATAGAGTATGGTGTTACTGACAATATTATTAAAGCAATTACTTATTATAATCCTAATTGCACTTTAATTTATGGTAGTAGCACAAGTATTTTTGAAAATTTAGATACATATTATAACAAAGCTAAAATTAAAACTGAAAAGCTTGTTACAAGTAAATGTAAAAATTATGTTATTGTAAGATTTCCCTTGGTACTTTGTGATTTAACATGTGAACCATTTATTTATACAGTTAAAAAGGATAATTTAGTATCATGTATAACTAAAGAAGATGGTGCATATGCAGTATGTAAAATTTTAGATAATTTAGATAAAGTAAATAAAAAAGAAATTAATTTAGGTAATATTGAGTGTAAATACGAAGACATACTTAATAATATTTTAAAATATCATGGACTTTCATTTAACTATATTTTATCAAGAATATTTTTAAGTAAGGATATGTCTTTTCCAATACTTAATGATTCAAAAAAATATGAAAAGATTTTAGAGTATTCAAGTGATTCATTAGATAGCTATTTTATGAGACAAAAACGAAGAAGTAGATATAGAAAGATTAATATTTTACTAGGTAAATTCATACTTTTAATTAAGAAAGGAAGGTAGTATGGTAGGACTTGCATTAGCTGGAGGGGGAGTTAAAGGTAGTTATCAAATTGGTGCTTATATGGCCTTTAAAAAGTGTCATATTAAATTTGATGGTGTATGTGGAACCTCAATTGGTTCATTTAATGCTGCAATGATTGCTGCAGGAAGAGAAGAAGAACTTCTTGATTTTTGGCTTAATGCAGATATTGGTAAAATACTTGGATATGAAAAAAAATATGTTGATTTAGTTAATAGTGATAATATAGATGAATTAGAACTTTTAAAATCGAGTTTTGATAATTTTGTAAATATTATAAAAAATAAAGGAATAAGTATCGAAGGGCTTCAGTCTACTTTAAAAGATTTTAATTTAGAACCTGATATTAGAAATAGTAAAATGGATTTTGGACTTATTACTTATAGACTTAAGGATTTTAAACCTTTAGAACTTTTCAAGGAGGATATGAAAAAAGGTTCTATAAATAACTATATTATTTCAAGTTGTTATTTACCAGTATTTAAAATGGAAAAACTCGAAGAGGATAGTTATTATTTTGATGGTGGTATTTATGATAATTGTCCTGCGAATATGATGCTTAAAAAAGGTTATGATAAAGTATATCGTGTTGAACTTAAAGGCATGGGTTTTAAGAAAAAACTTATTGATAAAGATAAAGTTATAACAATAATTCCTACAAGAAAACTATCTTCAACATTAACAGTTAATAAAAAAGCAATTACTGAAAATATTCAAATAGGTTATTTTGATACAATAAAAGTTCTTAAAAATTATCCTGGAGAAAGATATATATTTAAAAAAAGTCCTAATTGGTATTATGATTTTGTACTTAAAAATGTTTCTGATAAAGACATATTAAAATATAAAACATTATTTAATGTTAAAGATAATAAGTCACTTGTTATTAAACTTATAGAGTATGCTATGGAAAAAGATGAAGTAACTTACTTTAATATATATAGTTTAAATAAAATGATTAAAAAATATAAAAATAGTAATCAAAAATATGGTATTTATAGAGTAATTAAAGATTTTAAATCTTTTTAAAGATGAACTTACAAAGTTTGTCTTTTTTATTTTTATTTATTTGAATAAATTCATATTATTTTGATGTATAAAAATATATTTTTATAAACTTATAATTTACTTAAAAATACTTATACTAAATATAGGTGTTTTTAAATGGATTATAATAAAATATATATAAATAGTTCAAATATAATAGATAATTTAGAAAGTATGTATTATAAAACAAATAATATAAAATTAAAAAATAAGATATTATATGAAATTAATAAATATAAAAAACTTAATGAAATATGTTTAATTAAAAATCCAAATATTAAAGAAAATATAATTCATAAATTATCTAATGATTTATTATTTATTATAAAATTAAATTTTATAAATGATGAAAATATTGTAAAAAATATTATAGATTTATTTGATGATAATATTAAAAAATTTTCTAGTAGGAAGTATTTATTTTATAAAAATTTACTTGAAAAAAGTAAAATTAATTTTAAATATATTGTTTAGAAATATTTTTTGTGATATTATTTATAATAGGTGAGGGTATGAAGAAAGATACTAATGTGATTATAGTAGTTATTTTAGTTGTTATTTCTTTTGCGTGTCTTTCTGTAGGCACTTCTTATGCATACCTATCAACTGTCTCGGTTGGGGGGACCCAAAATATTACTACGGGGAATTTAAGTGCTAATTTAACTATAAATGGTATGGAAAATGTTGAGATATCTCCGATGAGTGATGAAGAAGGTGTAAATCAAACTACTTATGCAAAAGTAGCTATAGATAAAAATAATCAATATACAGTATTTTATTCTTTAAGTTTAGCATATTCAATGAGTAGTTTACCAAATACAATTACAAAAGATGGTTTATTACCACTTGATTTTATTAAAGTGGCGGTTTTTGCAAGCGATACAGATTCAATAGCAAGTGCTGTTCAAATAAGTGATCCAGTTAAAATTACTGAACTTCCTATGCAAAGTGTAGATACAACTGATCATTATAATGATGAATATATGCTTACATTTAATACTTTTAAAGTGCAAACAGATAAAAAATATTATTTTATTAAAGCTTGGTTAGTACCAGAGACTCCAGAAACTTTAGATGAAAAATATATTTATTTGGATGCAAATGTTAATCAAGAACCACTTGTTAGTAAGTCATTATATAATTTTACTAACATAAGTGTTATTAATGGAAGTACTACTTTAAGTAGTGGTTATACTATAAAATTACAAAAGGGTGCCATTACAGGAACAACCTCGTTATCTAATGTTCCAACAGGTACTTATCTTTTGGAAGTAGTTTATAATGGAAATACTTATAGTACTACAGTAAAAATAAAAGAAATAGATGATGTAAATACCACTGAGGGAGTATCTACTTTAAGTGGAAAAACTTGTGGTGCAAATGAACCTTTACAAAATTGTGCTTATACATATTACACAACTGTAGATAAATTAATTAGAAAAAATGATATTACTACATATAGCAATGTAAATCCTACAACATCCTATAATGTACCTAATTCTTATGTTATAGTAGGTAAAGACTCTTTAGGTGTATCAGAAATAAGTGGGTTAAAATTAACACTTAATTCTAGTGATTATTCTATTACTTTGAGTAAATAGTAAAGTGATTTATTCACTTTTTTATTATGATAAAAAATAATTATTAAATTTCACACCAATTATTAAAAATGTGTTAAAATAGAAAATAGAGGTGATATCTTTGTATAAAAATATAGATGAGTTAAATAAGATTTTAGATGAATTATTATTAAATACAGAAAATGAATGTGTGGAATTTAAAAAAGCAGAAAACAATTTTGATATTGATATTTTAGGAAAATATTTTTCGGCTTTGGGTAATGAAGCAACCTTAAAAAATAAACAATACTCTTGGATAGTTTTTGGTATTGATGATAAGACTCACAAATTAACTAATACTAATTTTTATAGTGATAATAATTTTAATAAAGTTAAGAAACAAATTACCGATAATACTACAGATAATATAGGATTTATTGAAATATATGAATTTATGAGAAACGGTAAAAGAGTTATTATGTTTCAAGTACCTGCAGCTTCTGGTACACCAATTAATTGGAAAGGTTTTCCATATGGTAGAAACGGTGAGTCAATAGCACCATTAACTTCAAATAAAATAGAGCAAATCAAAGCGACTGCAAATTATGATTGGTCAAGACAAGTAATAGAAGGGGCTACAATAGATAATTTAGACAGAGATGCAATTAGAGTTGCAAGAGAGCAATTTAAATCAAAATATAAAGGTAAGAGTATAGCAAATGAGGTAGATAATTTATCTGACATTGATTTTTTAAATAAAGTTAAATTAACTTTAAATAGTAAAATAACTATGGCTTGTATGCTTCTTTTAGGTAAGAATGAAGACGATTATTTAATGAATGGTTATACACCCAAAATGACTTGGAAACTTTATGATGATTTTAATGTTATTGATTATGAACATTTTGGTATACCATTTATTGTTAATGTGGAAAATCTTAAATCAAAGATACGAAATTTAAGATATAGATATATGGTTAATGACAATACTTTATTTCCTAATGAGGTAGATCAATATGATAATTATATTCTTCGTGAATTAATTAATAACTGTATTGTCCATCAAGATTACAAACTACGTGGTAATATAAATGTGATGGAATATAAAGATAAGTTAATAATAACAAACGAAGGAAATTTTATTCCAGAAACAATTGAAAACGTTTTAAAAGATGGATTTTCTTCACCATATTATAGAAACCAATTTTTAGCTAATGCAATGGTAAATCTAAATATGATTGATACTGTTGGTAGTGGAATACGAAGAGTATATGATATTCAAAAGAAAAAGTTTTTCCCAATGCCGGATTATGATTTAAGTAATGATAATCGTGTTATAGTTACTTTATATGGAAAAATAATAGATGAAAAATATAGTAAAATATTATTCGAAAAAACAAATTTGGATATAGATAAGGTAATGTTATTAGATAAAGTACAAAAAGGCTTTGAAATTACAAAAAAACAAAGTGATTATTTAAGAAAAGAAAATTTAATTGAAGGAAGATACCCTAATATTTATATTTCTTCGGATATAGCAAAAATAACAGGTGAAAAGAAAGATTATATGTACAATTCTGGTTTGGAAAATGAATTTTATATGAAGATGATTATAAAGTATTTGGAAAATTATGGCTCAGCAAGTAGAAAAGAAATATTTGCATTATTAAATGATAAACTGCCAAAGTCACTTGATAATAAAAATAAAATTAGTAGAGTAAGATATTTATTAGATACTTTAAAGAAAAATGGTAAAATATATAATGATGCAAAATCGGGAGGTTCTTGTTGGAAGATTAAATGATTTGCTGCTTTTTTGCCGCTTTTTGCTGCTTTTTTGCCGCTTTTCACCATCTTTTTGCCGCTTTTTACTCTTTTAATACTTTTTTTCTTAAAATATATATATAAGTATACTCTACAAATTATAGTATTAATTGCTATAAAGTTGTAATTCTAAATACTTATTATTGATTATACTATTAAATTACAAAATTGTGCTTATACATATTACACAACTGTAGATAAATTAATTAGAAAAAATGATATTACTACATATAGCAATGTAAATCCTACAACATCCTATAATGTACCTAATTCTTATGTTATAGTAGGTAAAGACTCTTTAGGTGTATCAGAAATAAGTGGGTTAAAATTAACACTTAATTCTAGTGATTATTCTATTACTTTGAGTAAATAATAAAAAAATTTTTACAAATTTACAAAAAGGACTTGATTTATGATTATGATTTGTGATAAATTTATAATAGAAAGGAGATAGGAAAACAAGATGGAAAAGAAAAATACTTTATTGTTAACTGTTATCGCAGTAGCTACATTATTAGTAGCAGTAGTAGGAGCTACATTCGCATACTTTGGATCATTTTCAACTAAAGTAGATAACAAAGCTGGTGTAAATGTAACAACTGAAGCTGCTAAATCTTCTGCGTTTTTAACTGAAGCTGCTCAACTTAAATTAAATGTTGCTGGTGCTGAAATGTTAAAAGGTGAAGGTACTGCTACTTCAGTAGGTACTTATGAAGGAGATAAAGCTACACTAACAGTTAAATTAAATGCTACAGACCCTGCAACTAAAACTACTTGTACTTATGACATTTATTATAAGTATGATGATGCTTCTGCAGTTTATGGTGTTGCACCAACTCCAGTTACTGATGGTACAGCTAATAAAGAGTTTACTTATACACTAACTCCAAGCACAGGAATTACAGTTGAAACTGCTTATGTTGCAACTGATGAAAAAGATTTTAGCGTTTTCAAAGATGCAACAGCAGAAGTTAAAGTTGCTAGTGGTACTATTGAAGTTAGTAATGGTGATGCATCACAAACTCTAGATGTTAATGTTAAATTCTATAATTTCCCAACAGTTGACCAAACTGCTTTAGCAGAAAAATCTTTTGCTGGTAAATTCTATGTTAAACAAGAATCTGTAGTATGTGGAACAACTAAAGTTGGCGCTTAGTAATAAAAACAAGTTAACAATTTAATAATATAAATTACGGCCTTAGTGGTCGTTTTTTTGTGGATTATATGTTAAATAGCGATATTTACACAATAGCTAAAAAATATTATATATTTATAAAATTTAATATTGATTATTCTCTAATATCTAAATTATGTAATATATTTATAATAGTTTTGATTATTATATCTTCATTATTAATAGTTTTAAAAAGAAATGAAGTACAAAAATATGCTGCTAGTAATAGTTATTCATTCTTACTTAAACATTATGATAAAAATGATATAAGACTATATTCTATTATGGAAGATGGTGGCTATGGTATGTTTTTAGGTGTTAAATCATATTTAGATTGTAGAGCAGAATATTTTATTAAATATAATAATAAGAAATATGATATTTTAAAAGAATACTTTCTATTACAACATAGTAAAATTAATATTAATGAATTTTTAGATAAATATAAATTTACTCACTTACTTTTAAATAGTGGTGATATAATGTTTAAACTTTCTGAAATAAAGGAGTATAAACTAATATATCTTGATAAAGAATATGAATATAAATTATATGTAAGAGAGGATTTAATAAAGACTGATACTCCAGAAATAAAAGAATTATATATTAGAATATGATAATGGTAGTTAAAATAAAATATTTTAAAAACTTTACGGTTGAAAACCTTAAAAGTGTACGGATGAATAGTTATAAAAATTAAAAAGTATAAGTTAATAATTTATAAAACTTATCTAAATATATTTATATTTTCTTTTTTATTTGCTATAATTAAATGTATGAATGCATATGTTTTTAAAATAGGAAATTTTGGTGTTAGATGGTATTCACTGCTTATACTTATTGGTGTAATCGTGGGTATTCTTTTGATTGAAAAAGAGGGTAAAAAATTTAATATAAGTAAAGATTTTTTATTTAATATGGCTTTTTGGGCTATTATAATAGGTATAATTGGTGCAAGATTATATTATGTAATATTTAATTTTAATTTATATCAAAATGATTTACTTTCAATATTTAAGATATGGGAAGGTGGCCTTGCTATTCACGGCGGTATAATTGCCGGGTTAATTGTAATTGCCTTATACACCAAGAAATATAAAATGCGCTTTATTAGAATAACTGATATATGTGTACCCTCAATTTTATTTGCACAGGCTGTAGGTAGATGGGGAAATTTCTTTAATCAGGAAGCACACGGTGCAGCAACTAGTTTAGAACATTTAAAAGCCCTTCATTTACCACAGTTTATTATAGATGGAATGAATATTAATGGATTATATTATGAACCAACATTTTTATATGAATCAATTCTTTGCTTAATTGGTTTTGTAATTGTTTTATTTATTCGAAGAGGTAAATATACTAAAGTTGGAACAGTTACTTCTTTTTATTTAATGTATTACTCAGTAGTAAGATTTTTCATTGAAAGTATGAGAACAGATTCACTTATGCTTGGAGGATTTAAAGTTGCTCAAATTGTATCAATAATATTATTTTTAATAGGACTTGGTAATATAATGCTTATATCAAGAAAAAGTAAGTTTGAAGATTTATACAATAATGTATATAAAAATGAAATGAAATTTTAAAAAGGAGGATTGTCAATGTATGATGTTATAATTATAGGAATGGGTATTGGTGGAATAACTGCAGGAATCTATGCAAAAAGAGCAGGATTAAATGTATTAATGTTTGAAAAAAGTGCCCCTGGAGGAATGCTTCAGAAAATTGATAAGATTCAAAATTATCCTGGATTTTCAGAAATAAGTGGACCAGATTTAGCACTTAATTTATTTAATCAAGTTAAAGAGGTAGGTGTACCATTTAAATTCGAAGAGGTAGTTGATGTAGAAATTACTGAAGAATATAAAAAAGTTATTACTAAAAATGGTACTTATGAAGCTAAAAATGTTATTGTGGCTACAGGAAGAACACCTAAATATTTAGGCCTTGATAATGAAAAAGATTATTTAGGAAGAGGCTTAAGTACTTGTGCAAGCTGTGATGGTAACCTTTATAAAGGCGAAGATGTTGCCGTGGTTGGTTCAGGTAATTCCGCACTTCAGGAAAGTTTATATTTAGCAAATATTGTTAATAAAGTGTATATTCTTCATAGAGGAGTAAACTTTAAGGGTGATGATGCTTTAGTAGAAAGAGCAAGAAATACGCAAAATATTGAAATAGTTGATGGTGTAAACATTAAGAAGATAAATGAAGTTGATGGAAAAATCGAAAGTGTTACACTTGATAATGAAAAAACTATAAATGTAAAAGGGGTATTTATCTATATTGGCTATAAACCTGATACAGATATGTTTAAAAAACTTGACATAACTAATATAAATGGTGATATTATAGTAAGTGAAAATTTTGAAACTGAAATTGATGGCCTTTATGCAATTGGTGATTGTGCTAAAAAAGGTGTATATCAATTAGTTACAGCCGCAAGTGATGGTTGTATTGCTGTTTCAGATATTGAAAAAATTAGAAATTAGGAGGGTTAAAAAATGAAAGTTAGAACAAGATTTGCTCCATCTCCAACTGGTTATATGCACATAGGTAATTTAAGAAGTGCCTTATTTACATATTTAACAGCAAAGAGTATGGGTGGAGAATTTATTTTAAGAATTGAGGATACAGATCAAGAAAGAAAAGTCGAAGGTGCAGTAGAATTTATTTTGAATACACTTAATATGCTTGGACTTCATCCAGATGAAGGAGCTGGTGTAGGTGGTGATTTTGGACCATACTACCAAAGTGAAAGACTAGATATTTATAAAAAATATGCTGAAGAGTTAGTAGAAAAAGGAGATGCATATTATTGTTTTTGTGATGAGGAAAGACTTGAAAAGTTAAGAGAAATTGCTACAGCAAGAAAAGTTCCATTTACTTATGATGGACATTGTTCTCATATTCCTTTAGAGGAAGCAAGAAAAAGAATTGCAAATGGTGAAAAATATGTTATTCGTCAAAAAATGCCTAAAGAAGGAGTTACATCATACATTGATACTGTATATGGTGAAATTAAAGTTGAAAATAGTGCTTTAGAGGATCAAATACTTATTAAATCAGATGGATTTCCAACATATAATTTTGCAAATGTAATTGATGATCATTTAATGGAAATTAGTCATGTTAACAGGGGTAATGAATATTTATCATCAACACCTAAATATTTACTTTTATATAAAGCGTTAGGTTGGGAAAGTCCTGTATATATTCATCAACCACTTGTAATTAAGGCAGATGGCACTAAAATTAGTAAAAGAAATAAAGACGATAATTTAATGGATTTAATTAATAGAGGTTTCCTTCCTGAGGCAATCATTAATTATATTGCATTAATCGGTTGGTCTCCAAAAGAGAATAAAGAGTTCTTTACTTTATCTGAACTTGAAAAAGAATTTGATATTCATAGAATTTCTTCAGCTCCAGGATGTTATGACATAAAAAAACTTGAATGGTTCAATGCTCATTACATTAAAGAAATGGATGATGAAAGATATTTAGAGTGGATTAAACCATTTTTGAAATATGATATATCAGGTAAGAGTGAAGACTGGGTAAGAATGCTTCTTCTTACATATAAAACACATATTAATTGTGGTGAAATGATTAATGATGTTGTTAAAAATTTCTTTTTCGAAGGTTATGAACTTGATGAAGAGTGTAAAACTTTCCTTGCAAGTGATGATATCATCCCAGTGGTAATTGACACATTTGCCCGTGAAATTGAAGCAATTAAAGATTTTACTACAGATAATATTAATATTGCAATTGATAATGTAAAGACTAGTTTAAATGTTAAAGGTAAACTACTTTATATGCCACTTAGAATTAAAGCAAGTGGATTTATGCACGGACCTGAACTTGATGCTTGTATATATTTACTTGGCAAAGAAAAAACACTTGAAAATTTAAGAAGGTAAATCCTTCTTTTTTTATTAAAATTTTTATTTACATATTTTTTTCTATGATATAATTATTATAGAAAGGGTAGAAGGGTATATGAAAAATAAAAATGAAAAATTATTTATAGTGGCAATTGTATGTATTATATTATGTATACCTATTGGCATAATAATTGGAAAATCATTAATTAATAAAAATGATACTGTGAATAATGTAAATGAAAATGTAACTGAAAATGAAAGTGTAAAATTAAAATATAATTACTCTGAAAGTGATATTATTATTGATAATAGCATTGTAACATCATTACTTTCTAATATTGGACTTGATAAAGAAGATGAAGTTCAAGAAAAATATGGATGTACATTAAATTATTATTTACAAGATTATTATTTCAATAATGGTTCTTTTATGAATGTTATTTCAAGTTATAGTGAAAGAAATAATATGCTTATAATGCCGTCTGAAGAAATATATAATAGTGAAGAATGTGGAGTAGGATCGCCAACATGCAGGTTAATTACAAAGACTAGTATTGATAAAATTATTAGTGTTTATCCATTTATTAATATTAATATGTTTAAAAAAAGTAATTTAACTAATGATTATATTACTTCATCATCAAATCCTGTATGCATTAGTCCTGAAGTAATTACACATAATATTATATTTATAAAATACAATCGTGAGTACAAGTACATTGGCATTGATAAAATAAAAACAAATTATGATGAAAACGAAACTATATATTATATTTTCAATGATAAAATGCAACTTATTAATATTGAAAAGTAAAAATGGTATATCATGATTGATATACTTTTTTTTAATATAATCTTTTTGTTTTAATTAAAATATAGTATAATAGTTGTTATGGAAGGTGATGTTTATGAAAATTTATAATACTTTAAGTCATAAAGAAGAAGTATTTATTCCGTGGGAAGAGGGAAAGGTAAGTTTTTATACATGTGGACCAACAGTTTATCATTATGCTCATATTGGAAATATGCGTAATTACATTGGCCACGATATTTTAGATAAAACTCTTAGATTTATTGGCTTTGATGTAACAAGATGTATGAACATTACTGATGTTGGACATTTAACTTCAGACAGTGATTCTGGTGATGATAAGATGGTAGCAAGTGCTAAAAAAGAACATAAAACAGTACTTGATATTGCTTCATTTTATACAGATGCATTCTTTAAAGATTTTGATGCCCTTAATTGTAAAAGACCAGAAATTGTTAGTAATGCCACAGATAATATAGATGAATATATAAAAATAATAACTAAACTTTTAGAGGATGGTTATGCTTATAAAGCTGGAGGTAATGTTTATTTTGATACTTCAAAATTAAAGGATTACTATGTTCTTACTAACCATAAAGAGGATGATATGGTTGTCGGAGCAAGAGAAAGTGTTGAATTTGATGCAAGTAAAAAAAATCAAGCTGACTTTGCTTTATGGTTTACTAAATCAAAATTTGATAGTCAAGAATTAAAATGGGAATCACCATTTGGAACAGGTTATCCAGGATGGCACATTGAATGCTCAGGTATCTCAATTAAATATCTTGGAGAGCATTTAGATATTCACGGTGGTGGAGTAGACAATATTTTTCCACATCATACTAATGAAATTGCTCAATCCGAAAGTTATTTAGGACATAAATGGTGTAATTATTGGTTTCACAATGAACATTTAAATGATGAATCAGGTAAAATGAGTAAAAGTAAAGGAGATATTTTAACTGTTAGCTCTTTAATAGAAAAAGGTTATAATCCACTTTCATTTAGATTTATGTGTTTACTTTCACATTATCGTAGACAACTTACATTTTCTTATGCTTCACTTGATGGTGCTCAAAATGCTTATTTAAAATTAAAAAACAAAGTATTAGCATTAAAGGATGATGGATTAATTAATGAAGATGCTTATAAATTTTATAATGAAAGATTTATATCTTGCCTTGAGGATGATTTAAATACAGCAAATGCTATAACGGTGCTTTATGATTTATTAAAAGATGAACATCTTAATGGTGCTACAAAATTATCTTTAATTAATAAATGGGATGAAGTATTATCACTTGATTTAACTAAAGAAAAAACCCATGGACTTGAGGAAGAATATATAAAAGAAATGATTGAAAAAAGAGCGGAAGCTAAAAAAAATAAAGACTTTACTTTAGCGGACTCTATAAGAAATGAACTTTTAAAACAAGGTATCGTTTTAAAGGACACTAGAGAAGGAACAATTTACGAGGTGAAATAATGGAACTAACTTTATTCATTTTAATAATAATATTACCTTTAATCGCAGATATTTTTGTTAAAATTAATTATAGTATTAATTTAAAAAAGGAAAATTCTAAAGGTATATCTGGTGCGGAAGTTGCAAGAAAAATACTTGATAAGAATGGACTATCTAATATTTATGTAGTAGCTACGAATGGTTACTTAACAGATCATTATGATCCGAAAAGAAAAGTAATTAGACTTTCAAAAGATGTTTATGAAGGTAGTAGTGTATCAAGTATGGCAATTGCAGCTCACGAATGTGGACACGCTATTCAAGATAAAGAGGGCTATTTATTTTTAAGGTTAAGATCATTAATATTCCCAATTGTTAATATAGCAACATCAATATCTTATTATATTATTTTAATTGGTTTTATATTTGAGATGCTTGATTTAGTTTATATTGGAATAGGCCTTACATCACTTGGACTTCTTTTTCAAATTATAACTTTACCTGTGGAATTTAATGCAAGTAAAAGAGCAGGAAAAGAAATAGATGCAATGCATTTAGCAAATTCCGAAGAAAAATCTGGTATTAAAAAAGTCCTTGTTAGTGCAGCTCTTACTTATGTAGCCGGAGTACTTACAAGTGCTTTACAAATCTTAAGACTTTTATTAATTGCAAATAGTGATAGAGATTAATTACCATAATAGGTAATTTTTTCTTTACAATAAAAATGTAAACTAGTAATTTAAATAAATTTATGGTAATATTTTTATAGAGTAAAGGGTGAGCAAGTGTGAATAATTATATTGACATTGAAAATAAAGATAAATCTATAACAAAAGCCTTTATTATGGGAATGAAGCATTCAAAAAAATATGGCTATGATTTTCTTGTTTGTATTGTTAAAACTAAGGTAGTAATGTATGCCATAAAAAAAGTTAATGATAATTTTTATAAATATGATATAACTAATCTAGTTGTTATAAGTAATTTAAATAATGAATTTCAAGATGAAAATAACAAATATTTAGATACAAATATATTACCAAAAGTATTAAAACATTATAAATAGTTTTAATACTTTTTTATATACAAATCAATATATTCTTCGAGGGTTAAATCATTTTCATAAATAATTTTAGCATTATCTTTACCAACATACCTAATATGCCAATTTTCAAATTCATAACCAGTTATATTTTCTTTACCTTTAGGAAATCTTATTATAAAGCCAAATTTATAAGCATTTTCACTTAATATTTTAAAGTCTTCATCAGTAAGTCTTATATCAGATTTTATAGCAATATTTTTTAAATCAATTGATAGGGCAGTTTGGTGTTCAGAATATCCAGGCCTTGCGGAAAATGTATCAGCACTTTCCTTACCATAATTTTTTACATAATTATCATATAATGTTTTTTGAAATGTTTCACTACGGTATGCTGTTGTAGGAAGAAGTTCTAAATTAAAATTATCTTTTATATATTTTTGAAGTTCTAAAAAATTTTCTTTGGCTATCTTTTTCATTGGAACATTATTTCCATAAGCTCCTTTGACGTAGTCTAAATCTTTTGGAATATAACCGCTTGGTAAATAGTTATATTTATTTACTAAAACTAAAATATCATCAATATTTTTAACTTCATTTGCATTTTCATAAAACCTATAATCTAAATTTAAATTTACATAAGTAACCACTTTCTTAATAGAAATATCATTTTTTTGTTTATAATCTACATATCTTTGATAGTTAAGAACATTAAAATTTTTTAAATTATAAAAATCTTTTATATCGATGTAATCAATATCTTTTAGGTTATTTATGTTTTCATCGCTTAATGAAAATATATAATTTATTTCATCACCAGAGTAGCCTTTGGGTAAAAAGGTAGTAAGTACCATACTAAAATTTTTCTGATTATCAAATTTTATTTTATCATATTCATTTTTGTATTTTTCATCATATATTCCATTTAAATAAACATATTCAAGTGTTTTTGAACTATACTCCTTAAAGGCATTTTTACTTTTATTAGTTTCTAAATAAATACCCAATCCTAACATAATGATAATTAATATAAATAATATTTTTTTCTTCATATTATAAGTATATTATAAAATAATTCAAATTAAAAGTATAAAAAACAAACTACTAAATATTTTGATTATTTGCTAATTTGTTTAATCATCAGTAATAGACTTTATTAATTCATCAACATTATTAAAAGCTTTTCTTTTCCCAGACTTAATTTCATTTTCAATTATTATACTTTCTTTTAAAGCTTTCTTGAGTTATTTGCTTAAAGTTACACTATGAATAATTGGCTTATTTGCTAGTTCTTTTTTATATTCATTTTTGCTAGTTAACATATCATAAATAATACTTGCTTTAATATCTAGTTTATAAATAATAGATTTTTTATCGGGCTTAAGTTGAATATTAATATCTTTTTTAATACTATTTAAATACTTTTTACCATTTTGACTTAAACCAATTATATTTAAATAAGTAATTTTTTCTTTAGTATATTCTTTTTTTATTCCAAGTAAAATATGAATAAGCATTCTGTTAAGTTTGTTATAAGTATATTTTTTTGACTTTAATACTTTTAAAAGTTCTTCCATACTATTAACATTTTGAATATTATTTTTTAGCATATTATATAAGTTTATATCTACATCTAAAATATCAGATATATTATCATTAAGAATTGTAATTTTAATTAGATTAAATAATAAAGTTTCATCATAAGTACATATTTTTTCTTTTGAAAGAGTAGGTAAATGTTTTGATATATCAATATTGTCCTTTATTTTTTGCCTTATATTTGAAGCGCTGATAATGTCTTCACAAGAGGCAGTATCTAAATAATTATTAGTTCTTTGAATAGTTTCTGCTTTAATATTAAAATTATTTTTGATAATTGATTTTATATAACATATTCCTAAAAGATCATTAGAGTTATATGTAAATGATTCATTTATAACTTTACTAAGGGCAGTAGGGTAATTAATACCACTTTTTAGAGTCTGTTTTAAATCTTCGCTTTCATCAAGTTCTAGAGACTTTTTAGCAAGTAATGTAAGTTTATCTATATCATTTGTTTCACTACCAAAAATAATTCTGTTAACTTTTAAATAGTTAAGTAATTTAATAGAGGTGTCAGCAAAAGTATCCGCACTTTGAACTCCATATAAAGTAGGAAGACCTATTACTATATCAACTCCATATTCTAAAGCTAAATCTGCTTTATCATACTTTGAGATTATTGAAACTTCGCCCCTTTGTAAAAAGTATCCATTAAGTACTAAAACAAGTAAACTATTTGGATATTTTTCTTTAATTTTATTAATATGATACAAATGACCATTATGTAGCGGATTATATTCCGCGATTAAACCTATTATTTCCATGAACTTAATATATAAAATATTTGCATATTTGTCAATTTATATTTATAATAATTGTGAAAGGAGAAGTTATGATTATATGTGTATGTGGGCCTACGGGAATAGGTAAAACAAGACTTTCAGAAACTCTTGCAGAAAAATATGATGCAATAGTACTTAATGCTGATGCAACGCAAATTTATAAAGAACTTGATATAGGTAGTGCTAAAATAACTAAAGAAGAAATGGGAGATAGAAAACATTTTTTATTTGATATAGTAAGTCCAAATGAAGAATATAGTGTAAGTGATTATCAAAATGATGCAAGAAATATTTTAAATAAATATAAGGATAAAAATATAGTTATTGTCGGAGGAACAGGGCTTTATATAAAAGCTTTATTATACGATTATAAATTTGAAAAAATGCATAAAAATAATTATGATGTTTTAACTAATGATGAACTTTTTGCTTTAGCAAATAAAAAAGATCCTAATCATAACTTACATAAAAATAATCGAGTAAGATTAATTAATTTTTTAAATCGTGAAAAAACAGAAACTAATAAAGATGTTCCTGTATATGATGCAATATTTATTGGCCTTTCTTGTGATAGAGATGTTTTATATGATAGATGTAATAAAAGAGTTGATAAAATGCTTGAAAATGGACTTTTAAATGAGGTAAAAACTTTATATGAAAAATACCCTGAAAGTAATATTTTAAAAAGAGCAATTGGTTATAAAGAAATAATAAAGTATTTAAATAATGAAATACCTTTTGAGGAAGGAGTAGAGCTAATTAAAAAAAACACTAGACATTATGTAAAAAGACAATACACTTGGTTTAATAATCAGTTACCAGTTAATTGGTTCAATACAAACTTCGATGATTTTTCTCAAACTGAAAATGAAGTTATTAATTTTATTCAAACAAAAAATAAAGAGTAGTTTCTTTATTTTTTTAGTTCAATAATTTTATCATTAAATTCTAAATAATAGTTTTTATCAAAGTTATGTTCTTCGATTTCTACTTTACCAGAATCAACCTCCATAAGTGATTTAGTATCAATTAAAAAGTATTTATGATATAAATAATCTTTACCATCATCACTAACTGGATCATCCCAAGTTAAATCTAGATGTAAAAATTTTCCATCAAGATTTACTGCATTCCAAATATGACCATTCGAAGAACTTTTAGAACTTTTAGTGGTAGCTATTTTATAGTTTGGAATACCTAACTTTGTTAAATAAATAGCCATTAAATCTGTATATCCATTACAAGTTGCATATCCCTCGAATAAAGGTCCATATGCAATATAAGATAAATATTTACTATCTCCATTTTTATTTCTTTCAACATCATATTTTGCATTATTTATTATATAATCATGTAATACTTTAATCTTTTCATAATTTGTCATATTATCATTTACAAGTTCTCTTAACAAAGAGTTTGTTTTATTTTCAATTTTTTTGATTTGCTCTTTATTATATAAATAATTTATTTCAATAGTTATTTCACCAGACTCCATTATACTTGTTTTAATATTTGTAAAACTATTATAGGGATGAACATAATTATTTATATGAGTAAGAGTAATATCATCTTTAGAAATATTTTCTACATCATTAATACATTTTTCATATTCACTAGGACAATAAAATGTAAATGAATCCCAACCATAATTAATAGTAGTGTAGATTATTTTTAATAAATCATTATAGGAATATGGTACGAAACTATCAGTATTTTGAATAAAAATAAAGTTATCATTTTTGGCATATTCATTTCTTTCTTTTATAATTACCTCTTGATTACCTGTAATTTTTTTTGCAATGAAATCACTAATATAATTTGACTTATATGATATAACTAATAATAATAAAGCGCATATAATGCTAATAATAAATTTCTTCATAAGAATATTTTAACAAAAAATAGGCAATAAAAAAAGCAGTTTTTACTAACTACTTCATATTTTTGATTTTTAATGATAATCTTGATTTTTGTCTATCAGCAGTATTTGCTTTAATTAAGCCTTTACTTAATGCATTATCGCATGCTTTTTGAAAATCTTTATATAACTTAGAAGCGCCTTCTTTATCTTCAGCGGCAATTAATTTTTCTATATCTTTGATTAAATTTTTAACTTTAGCTTTTGCTTCATGGTTATTATCAGTTTTTTTTGCGATAACTTTAATTGCTTTTTTTGAACTTTTGATATTTGCCATAATTTTTCTTCCTTCCTTTTTGCATAACTATTTTATCAAATGTTTTGGTAACTTTCAAGCACTTTTGCATTAAAAGATTAGTTTTATGACATTTTTAGTAGGTAAAAGTCATTGCACTTGATATTTTATATATAATTTGGTAAAATACTTGTAGCCAAGAAAACTTTATAGAAAAGAGTGATAATTATGTGTAAAATAAAAATTTTTGGTTTGGGCGGTTTAAATGAAAATGGTAAAAACTGCTATGTTGTCGAGGTAGATAGCGATATATTTGTTTTTGATGCTGGTTTAAAATATGCCACAGGTAACCTTTTAGGAATTGATTATATAATACCTGATTTTAGTTATTTAATAAAAAATAAGAAAAGAATTAAAGGTGTATTCATAACTCATGGTCATCAAGAAAACATGGGTAGTGTAGTAGACCTATTAAATCAAATTCCAACACTTAAAATATATGCAACAAAATTTACAAAGTTTTGTTTAATGGAAGATGGTGTAAATGAGGAAAGTATTATTGAAATAAAAGCTCATAAAAAGATGAATTTTGGAGCTTGTTCAATATTCCCAATTGAGATGTCACATTCTGTACCAGATGCAGTAATGTATGTTTTAAATACACCTGATGGAGGTATTTGTTATACTGGAGACTTTACAATAGACCCCGCAATGATGGGACATTATGAAATGGATTTAGGAAAAATCGCATATATTGGAAAGCAAGGTGTTCTTGCACTTTTATGTGAATCTATATTTTCAGAAAATCCAGGACATACTTCACCAAAACATAAACTAGAATCATTTTTCAAAGATATTATAAAACATAATGAAAAAAGAATTATTTTCAGCGTATTACCAGATCATTTATATACTATTGAAGAAATATTTAATGCTTGTGCAAATACTCATAGAAAAGTAGTTGTAATGGGTAAAAAATTGCAAAATGTAATTAACTATTCAATTGAAAATAAATATCTAACTGTCGAAGAGGGAATTATCGGTGATTTAGGTAATTTAAAAGATAGTAATGCAATCGTTCTTATTAGTGATGATAGAGCAAATCCTTATGCAAATATTAATAAGATATTTACTGGTTATGATAAATTTGTAAATTTACTTGCCACTGATACTATTGTTTTTGCTGAACCTAAATATGATAGTAGTGAAAAGTTATTTGTAAAAATAGAAAATGAACTTGCAAAATATGGATGTAATGTTGTTGATATTCCTAAAAATTATTCAATACTTCAACATGCCTCAAAAGAGGATTTAATGCTTATGATAAAACTTGTAAATCCTACATACTATATGCCTGTAAAAGGAGATTATCGTTATATGGTAGGTAATGCAAATGTTGCTTCTTCATTAGGAATTAGTAATGAAAATATCATTTTAAAACAAAATGGTGATATTGTTAATATTGATGATAAAGTACTTCAAGATAAATTTGAACACTTTAATGTTGATGATATATTTATTGACGGTAAAAGTTCCGATGATATTGGCGATTTAGTTATTAAAGATAGAGAAGTTTTAGCGGAAAACGGAATAGTTTTAATTAGTGCAACGGTATCCAAAAAAGAAAAAGTTCTTTTGGTAGGTCCTGAAATAGTTACTCGTGGATTTATTTATGTTAAAGATTCAAAAGAGATGATTGAGGAAATTAAAAAGATATGTGAAAAGGTTATTAATGATAATATAACTCCTAAATATGTTGATTATAATTTAATTAGAACCCAAATAAGAGAGGAATTAGGAAAATATTTATACGAAGAAACTGAATGTAAGCCAATGATTATAGCAGTTGTTCAAGAAGTTTAAAGTATACCAAAAAGGTGTACTTTTTCTTTTAAAAAATATATAAAAGTGATAAAATACTTTGTGAAAGGGAAAATAATATGAATATTAATTATGATAATGTTTTTAAAGACATAATAAAAAATATAAAAGGAACTCCTTGTGTTTTATTACATAGTTGTTGTGCACCTTGTTCATCACAAGTACTTGCAAGATTATCAGACTATTTTTTAGTAACTGTTTTATATTATAATCCAAATATTGAACCATTTTCTGAATATGAAAAAAGGAAAGAGGAACAAAAAAGGTTTATCAAGTCATTTCCTAGTAAAAATCAAATATCCTTTTTAGATTGTGATTATGAAAATGAAAAATTTAAAATTATAGCTAAAGGTTTAGAAAATATACCTGAAGGTGGAGAAAGATGTCATAAATGTTATACATTAAGAATGGAAAAGACTGCATCTTTAGCAAAAGAAAATAGCTTTGATTATTTTTGTACGACTTTATCAGTTAGCCCTTTTAAAAATTCTCGAGTATTAAATGAAATAGGAAATATGCTAGAGAAAAAATATGATATAAAGTATTTATATTCTGATTTTAAAAAAGAAGATGGTTATAAAAAATCAATTGAATATTCCAAAAAATATAATTTATATAGACAAAATTATTGTGGATGTATTTATTCTAAAGAAAATAAAAAAGAAATAAGTTAGTTTGTAATTTATTTCTTTTCTTTTAGTTCAAATAAAATATCTCGAAGTTCCATAGCTTTTTCAAAATCTAATGCTTTTGCAGCCTCTTTCATTTCATTTTCTATTTTAATTAGCATTTCTTTTTTAGATTGTTTACTCATTTTCTTGCTTTCCTTATTTTCTTCATCAGTAGTAGGTATATCTTTAATACTTTTTATGATTGTTTGAGGTTCAATATTATGATCTTTATTATATTTTTCTTGGATGGATCTTCTTCGAGAGGTTTCTTTTATTGCTTCATCCATAGCCTGGGAAATAGTATCAGCATACATAATTACATGACCATTTTTATTTCTTGCGGCTCTTCCGATAGTTTGAATTAAACTTCTTGTACTTCTTAAAAATCCTTGTTTATCAGCATCAAGTATACAAATAAGACTTACTTCGGGAATATCTAATCCCTCCCTTAAAAGGTTAATACCAACGATGCAGTCATATTTACCCATTCTTAAATCGTGAATAATTTTAAGCCTATCTAAAGTTTTTATTTCATTATGCAAATAAGCAACTTTAATATTAAGATTTTTTAAATAATCAGTAAGTTCCTCACTCATTTTAATTGTTAAAGTGGTAATTAACACTCTTTCATTTTTTTCTTTACATAGATTAATTTGCGATACTATGTCATCAATTTGACCTTCGGTTTTCTTAACCTCAATAGTAGGATCAAGTAGTCCTGTAGGTCTTATAATTTGCTCTATATATTTACCACCAGTAAGTGATAGTTCATAATCTCCAGGAGTTGCTGATACATATATAACTTCATTAATTTTTTCATTAAATTCTTCGAACTTTAAAGGTCTATTATCAAGAGCTGAGGGAAGTCTAAATCCATAATCCACTAAAGTTTGCTTACGCATTCTATCTCCATTATACATGGCTCTTACTTGAGGTAGGGTTACATGACTTTCATCAATTACCAAAAGGTAGTCTTTAGGGAAAAAGTCCATAAGAGTTGTTGGCGTTTCACCGGCCTCTTTTAGAGATAGGTGTCTTGAATAGTTTTCAATTCCATTACAAAATCCCGTTTCAAGAAGCATTTCCATATCATAATTAGTTCTTTCTTTTAATCTTTGTTCTTCGATAAGTTTACCATTTTCATGAAGTTCTTTAAGTCTTTCATCAAGTTCTTTTTTGATATTGGCTACTGCTTTTTCTAAAGTTTCTTTACTTGTTACGAAAAGTGAGGCTGGAGATATTATAACAGTTTGTTTTCTTTTAAGAACGCTTCCTGTAAGAGGGTCAAATATAGTAATACTTTCAACTTTATCATCATCCAAATCAATTCTTATCGCTTCACTTTTTTCATTTATTGGTACTATATCAATGCTATTTCCACGGACTCTAAATGTTCCACGATGAAAATCAAGTTCATTTCTTTCATAAGTCATATCAACTAGTTTATTAATGATAAAATTTCTTGAAAATGTATCACCAATATTTATAACAAACATATTTTTTTCGTAATCTTCTTTTTGACCTATATTATATATACAAGATACACTTGATACAACAATTACATCATCGTAATTGATAAGAGCAGAAGTTGCTTTATGTCTTAGTTCATCAATTTCATCATTTATTGAGGAATCTTTTTCAATATATGTATCTGATGATGGTACATAAGCCTCAGGTTGATAATAGTCATAGTATGATACAAAGTATTCTACATGATTTTCTGGAAACATTTCCTTAAGTTCGGCATAAAGTTGTCCAGCAAGTGTTTTATTATGTGATAAAACTAAAGTAGGTTTACCAGTTTTTTCTATAACATTAGCGATTGTAAAGGTTTTTCCAGTACCAGTGGCTCCCAAAAGAACTTGATTTTTTTCATGATTATTTAAGCCATTCACTAATTTATCTATTGCTTCATTTTGATCTCCCGCAGGAGAGAATTTACTAACTAATTTAAACATACTTCCTCCAATCAAACATATTTTATCACATTATTATCTTTATTAGTATGGTAATCTTTAACAAAACTATTAATTTATATTTTTTTGAATTCTATTTAATCCATTTTTTTATTTAAATTTTATCAAAAATATGATACTATTAATATAGAAAACGAGGTAATTATGAAAAGTAAATATAATATGAGTGTTCAAGATAATATTTTTTTTGCTAAAAGAAAAATAATTGATAATTTATATAAAAGTGCTAATTTAGAGGGGATTGCTATCACATTTGCCGATACAGTAGCATTTTATAATAATGTAAATACTGGAAATATTTCTATAGATGATATGTTAAAATTAAAAGGATTGAAAGACTGCTGGGAAATGGTTCTTGGAAGTATCGAAGAGCCACTTACTATGGATTATATTAAAAAAGTTCATTTTGAAATTTGTAAAGGTCAAAGTGTAAGTCCTCTTGGAGAATATAGAGACTGTGGTGTAGGTATTACAGGAACAAACTGGAGACCAAAACTTCCTAGTGAGTGTGATTATGACAAAGAACTTGCTGATATTATGAAAATAGATAGTCCAATTGATAGATGTATTACCTTATTTTGTTGGATACAAAGAAGCCAAATGTTTAAAGATGGTAATAAAAGAGTTGCTAATTTAGTGGCAAATAAAGAAATGATTAAAAATGGACAAGGTATTATTGCTATTCCAGTAGATAAAATAGGACAGTACTTTAATGAATTAATTAATTTTTATGAAACAGATAGTTATGAAAACATTAAAAAGTGGATTTACACAAATGCAATAGATGGTGTATAATCCATTTTTTTATTTAAATTTTATCAAAAATATGATACTATTAATATGGTGATAGTAGATGAAACAAATATATGTTTTTGGTCATAAAAATCCAGATACAGATTCAGTATGTAGTGCAATTGCTTTAGCATACCTTAAAAATATGCAAGGAATACCTGCAACACCTAAAGTTATAGGTCAAGTTAATAATGGAACAAAATATGTTTTAAATTATTTTAATACACCAGTTCCTTCATATTTAAATGATGTTAAAGTACAAATAAAAGATTTAAAATATGAAAAAGGTGCCTTTATAAATGAATATGAAAGTATAGGTAATACTATTAAATTTATGAAAGATAAAGATTTAAATGCTATACCACTTGTAGATGAAAAAAAGATATTAACTGGTTATATAAATTTAAAGGATGTAGTAAACTATCTTGCACTCGAAGATAAAACTACACTTCACACATCACTTAAAAATATATTAGAACTTTTAGATGGAACTATTTTATGTGGACAAATTGAAGAAGTTTTAGGTAAAACAATTTATATAACTTGTTCAAATGAAGAGTTTTCAAGAAAAAATGAACTTGATGAAAATACTATTTTAGTTGTCGGAGATAGATATCATATAATAGAAAATGCTATAAGTAAAAAGGTCAAATTAATTATTTTAACAAGGGGTAGAGTACTTCCAGAAAGATTATTAAAAAAAGCTAGAAAAAATAATGTAACAATAATAACTTGTAATCATTCAACTGCAACAATATGCTTTTTACTTCCAAATACTGGTTATATTAAAAATTTATGTAATAATGAAGGCAGTCTTACTACTGTTAATATTCATTCTTATTATACTGATTTTTTATCACTTACTAAAAGAATTAGTTATACAAATTATCCTGTTGTTAAAGATAATAATGAATGTTTAGGAGTTATTAAAGTAACTCATATGAATGAATATGAAAAGAAAAAAGTTATTTTGGTAGACCATAATACATATTCTCAATCTATTGATGGACTTGAGGAAGCAGAAATATTAGAGATTGTGGATCATCATAATCTAGGTGATATAGGTACTAAAGAACCAATTACATTTTTATGTAAACCTCTTGGATGTACCGCTACGATTATATATGAACAATTTATAAAAGAAAGAATTAAAATACCAAGAGATATTGCAGGCCTTTTATTATCAGCATTAATTTCAGATACCCTTTTGTTTTCTTCCCCAACTACAACTGAAGATGATATAAAATCTTCAAAAGAACTTGCAAAACTTGCAAAGGTAGATATAAATGAATATGGAATTCAAATGTTAAAAGAGGCATCTTCAATTAAGGGATTAAGTGTAAAAGAATTAATACATCAAGACTTTAAAAATTATTCAGTTAATGATAAAGATTATGGTATTGCGGTTATTACCACTATGGATTTTGATGAAATTGAAAAAGATATAGATAGTTATATTAATGAATTAAATGAAATGAGTGAAATAAATTATAAAGCAGTATTAATATTTATAACTGATATTTTGAAAAAGGGTAGCTATGTAATTTATAATGAAAATAGTAAAAATTTAATAAAAAATGCCTTTAATTTACAAGATGTTTATGAAGGAATATTTTTACCAGGTATAATGTCTCGTAAAAAACAGATACTTCCTCTTATAATGAAAGTAATAGAGTAGCAAATGCTACTTTTTTATATATTTTTAAAATGTTATATGTTATATTTATTATAGGTGATTGTAGTGAGATTAATAATTGAAGATTTAACAAAAAAATATGGAGATAATTTAGTTTTAAATGATATTTCTTTTTCTTTTGAAAGTGGTAAAATATATGGATTACTTGGTAGAAATGGAAGCGGTAAAACAACTTTTTTTAATTGTTTAGATGATTTAATTCCTTTTGAAAAAGGAAATTTTTATATTGAAACTGATGATGGTAAAAAAGAATCTTTAGAGGGAAATATAGGACTAGTGTTAACTAACCCAATGTTGCCAGAATTTTTAACTGGTTATGAATTTATTAAAACATATATGGAAATTAATAAAATTGATGAATTAGATGCAATAGAGGATTATTTTAAAAAAGTATCACTTACTAAAGAAGAACAAGACAAATTAATTGTAGAGTATTCAATGGGAATGAAAAATAAACTTCAGATATTAATGTGTATAATTTCAAAACCTAAAATAATATTACTAGATGAACCATTAACCTCAATTGATGTAATAGTTGCAAAAGAAATTAAAGATATTTTCAAAGCATTAAAAAAGGATCATATTATAATTTTTTCTACTCATATTTTAGAACTTGCAACAAGTATATGCAATGAAATTGTAATTTTAAATAATAAAAATCTTGAATTGATTGATTCAAAAATAATTAAATCTTCATCTTTCGAAGATAAAATCGTGGAGATTTTAAAAGATGAAAAATAATTTAAAAGCATATTTTTATATAAAAAAATTTGATGCTATTCAAAATATAAATAAATTTATCTATTTCTTAACACGAAATGTAATTTTTTCACATTTTTTTCATAGTGATTTAACTAGTGAATATGAAGCTAAATCTGGTATTTGCTTAACATTAAATACATTAAAATTTATAAAAAATAATTTAATTTATTTATTTTTAACATTAATACTTATAGTTATTTTTGAAGAAAAACCTAATTCATTCTTTTTCTTTTGTTATTTATTAGTTTTATTATATTGTTTGATATTGAAAATAAATAGGGTAACACTAAAGGAATATAATTTAATAAAACTTTTTCGAATGAATGGTAATAAATATGCTAAAATTAAAATGTTTGGATCATTTTTTTCTAAAATAATATATGCAATATTACCAATAATTATAATTAATAAATCTTTAAAAATTAATTTATTTTTACTATGCATTTGTTTTCTATCTAGTATATGTTTAACTATTTTAATGGAATATATATATTTAAAAAATGTAAAGAAAAATAATTATATTATAAAGAAAAAACCAATATTAAAACTTTTAATATTTATTTCATATATTATTTGTTTATTACTACTTTATAAGTTTAATTACTATATTTCTAATGAAATAATGATTTTTATAATGGTTATCACAATAGTTTTATGTGCACTAATTAGTAAGTATATTAATAACTATAATTTTGATAAATTTTATAAAGCAAATTTAAATGATACATTTATTAAGGGACTTCAGATAAGTCAAAATAATAAAAATGTAACTAAAGTAATGATTAATAATATTAATGGTAACATTGATAAAAATCAAACTGATAATAATATTGGCTATAAATATTTGTTTAATATGTTTTTAAAAAGATATCATAAAAATATAAGTGCTGTTACTAAAATGAGTGAAGTTATTGTATATATTGGATGCATTATTCTTTTTTTGGTACCATATATTTTTAAAATAGATAATATTATTGATAAATTATTTGATTTAAATTATTTACTTTTTATAATAATATATTTTACTTGTTCATATAATTCTGGTTTTTTACATCTTTGTTTTTTAGAAATAGATAGATTTTTAGTTAATTATAATTTTTATCGTAATAAACAAAGTATAAAAGAGAATATGTTTTTAAGATTAAGACATATGCTTAAGAAAAATTTATTTTTATCTTTTATAATTAGTTTAACATTTTTACTTACTTATTTAGTTTATAATTTAAAAGCAAGTTTAGTAAAAGTTATTATTTTAGCTACTATGCCTTTGATACTTACAATATTTTATACAATTTATTATATATTTATCTATTATATTTTTCAGCCTTATTCTTTTGAAGGAACAATTGTAAATAAAATATATAAATTTTTAGATAATATAATTTACTTTTTTGCTTTTGCATTTTACTATTTTGAAATTAAATTAAATTTATTAAGTATTGGTATTCTAATTTTATTTTTATCTATTGTATCTATTATTTTTTATATTATAATTTTAAGAAAGGGTACTAAATCATTTAGGGTGAAGTAATGAATAAAGAAGAAAAAAGATCATTTTTAAAAGAGTTTAGGTGTGTAGGTGGATTTATTTTATTTTTTGTTTTATTTAGTGGAATATTACAAGGATTATTTAGTTTAGTTTCAATTTTAATTGAAGAACTATTAGATGTTAATAAAATTTCGAGTTTTATTATTAATGTTCTTAATTATATTGCAATTATTTTTACATATTATTTGGGATATAGAATATTTTTAAAAAAGTGGAATAATAATATTAACTATAAAATAGATAAAAAATATAATAAATTACATATTGTTTTAGATATTATAATAGCTATTATTTTAATAAGATTTTGCTGGATTTTATGGGAGTATTTTTTAAATTTAGTTAATTATAATCAAAGTAATTTAGATGATAGTTTAGATTTTATTTCTATAATATATATTGCCTTAATTGGTCCATTATGTGAAGAGGTTATAATGCGTGGTTATGTTTTGAGTACATTAAAAAAATATGGTGTTTATTTAGGTGTAATTATTTCCTCATTTGTATTTGGAATGTTTCATGGAACTGTTACTCAAATTATCCCTTGTATATTTATTGGAATTATTTTATCCACTCTTACACTAAAATATAAATCAATTTTGCCCTCAATAATAGCTCATATTATAACAAATTCTATTACTATACTATTGTTTTTTATAAATATTAAAAATGAATTTTTAATAAACATAATAAAAATAGTTATTATTGTTTTATCGATGGTAATATTAATATATTATTTAATTGTTAATTTTAAAAATATAAAAGAATTTATGAAAAGTATTAAAAAGTTTTTAGTTATGCAATTTCAAAGTATTGCATTTATCTTATTTATTTTATTAGAAATATTTAATGTCGTAATGGAAGTGTTCTTTATTAAGTAGCAAATGCTACTTTTTTTTGTCACTTAAAAGTCATTTTGTTATAATATACTTAATTTGAAAGAAGGAAATTATGGAAATTTTAAAAGTAGAAAATTTAAAAAGAGTTTATGGAACAGGAGCAAGTAAAGTTGTGGCACTTGATAATGTTTCTTTTACTGTTGAAAAAGGAGAGTTTGTTTCAATTGTCGGAGCAAGTGGAAGTGGTAAAAGTACACTTCTACATTTAATTGGTGGTGTTGATAGACCAACAAGTGGAAAAGTTTTCATAAATGATGAAGATATTTATAAATTAAATAATGATGATTTAGCTATATTTAGACGTAGACAAATAGGACTTATTTATCAATTTTATAATTTAATTCCTATATTAAATGTAATAGAAAATATATCACTTCCTTTAGAACTTGATGGAAGAAAACCAGATAAAAAAGATTTAAATGAAATGATAGAACTTTTAGGGCTTGAAAATAGACAAAGTCATTTACCAAGTCAGCTTTCTGGAGGAGAGCAACAAAGAGTTTCAATAGGAAGAGCACTTATAACAAGACCATCATTAATTCTTGCAGATGAACCTACAGGAAATCTTGATTCAAAAGCAAGTGAGGAAATTGTTAGTCTTCTTAAAAAAACTAATAAAAAGTATAATCAAACAATTATTATGATAACTCATAATTTAGAAATTGCTAAAATGACTGATAGAATTATTACTATCGAAGATGGAAGGATAGTTGATGATAAATGAATATTTTAAGAAAAATCACTATTCAAAATCTTAAATTAAATAAAAAAAGAAGTATTGTAACAACTATTGGTATACTTTTATCTGTGGCCCTTATTACAGCGGTTGCTACAATGGTAACAAGTTTTAGAGAAAGTTTAATTGAATATGAAAAAAAATCAAGTGGTAATTATGAATATGTTTTTTATGATGTACCTGAAAGTGAAATATCTTTTTTAAGAAATAATCGTAGTATAAAAGATTTATATCTTGTAAGTGGACTTGGTTATGCTAAAATAGAAAGTCAAAATGAAGCTAAACCTTATGCTTATGTTGTCAGTATGGATAAAAATGCTATGGAAAATCTTGGTTTAAATCTAGTCGAGGGAAAAGTTCCTACAAATGAAAGTGAAATAGTTATTCCTACGAGTGTAAAAACTAATGGAAGACTTGATTATAAAATAGGAGATTATATAACTTTAGATATTGGTCAAAGACAAAGTGAGGGATATAATTTAAATCAAAATAATCCTTATGATATTGATACTAATGAGGAAATAATAAATACTAAAACTAAAACATATAAAATTGTAGGTATTGTAAAAAGAATGGATTTGGAGCCTTACACAGCACCTGGTTATACATTTATTACATATAGTGAAAATGGTGGTAAATTAAATGATGTATATGTTTATTTAACTAATAAAGGTTTAAAAAATAGATATAATGTTGTCGGAGGTATTATTGGTGTATCTGGTAAAACTTTAAAAGATTTAGAAATTGGTGAATATAATAAAGATGAAATGGCAAAAGCCAAATATGATCATAATCAAAATACATATTTAGTTAAAATGCTTTCTTCATCATTTGATGATGGTACAATGAGGGCGCTTGTTACTATTGCAACGGTTGTAACAATAATAATTATTTTCACAAGTGTTTATTGTATAAAATCAAGTTTTAATATTTCTTATACAGAAAAAATAAAAAGTTATGCACATCTTATAAGTGTTGGAGCAACCTCAAAACAAATAAAAAAATGTGTTTATTATGAAAGCTTTATTTTAGGTTTTATTGGTATTATTTTAGGATTATTATCAGGCGTTTTTGCGGCATTTGTTCTAATTAAAATAGTTAATTTATTATTAGGAAGTGCATTTGTTATCGAAGGCTTCTTAGTATTTAAGGTAAATTTTTTAGCAATTTTAATTTCAATTATCTTAAGTTTACTTACAATTTATTTATCTAGTAAAAAGATTGCTAAAAAAGCTTCGCAAACTTTACCAATCGAAGCAATTCGTAATCCTGGAGAAATAACTTTAAAAAAGAAAATTAAATATCCTAAATTTATAAATAAACTTTTTGGTATCGGAGGAGTTATTTCCTATAAAAACATCAAAAGAAATAGTAAAAAATATCGTACAACAGTAGTTTCAATAATCTTTTGCGTAGCGGTTTATATTGGACTTTCATACTTTATTAATACTGCTTTTTCTTTAGTTAAAAAAGAAGTTGGTGAGTACAACTATAATTTAGAGGTTATGCTTAATGAAGAGGATAACAAGGTAAGAAATGAAAAAGTTAAACAAATTGAATCTTTAGATAATATTAATAAAATTTCGATTATCAGAACTATTTTTACAAATGCAGATTATTTAAAATTTACTAAAAAAGCAATTGAATATGGATTTAGTAATGATAATATTAATACTATTTCAATAAAATGTGTTGGTAAAAAAGAATATGATAATTATTTACAAAAACTTCATATTAAGGATACTTTAGATTATGACGCAATTATTATTAATAATTTTATATATTCAGATAAGGGTAGTAAGATAGAATTTAATGTTTTGGACTATAAAGATGGGGAAACTATAGAACTAAAAGATATTGAAAAAAATAGTATAGTTAAATTAAAAACTATTAAGTCAACATCAGAAAGACCTTTGGGACTTGAAAATAATAGTGAAGCTCCAGTTATTATTGTAAGTGATGAAACATTTGATAAAATTTATAATAATAATTTATCACACCTTAATTTAACCTCTATTTATATGGATGCTAAAAATGCTAATGATACTCAAGATGAAATAGATAAACTTTTTCCAAATGATGATAATATTTACGTTAATAATACTAATGAATATGCTAATCAAATGAACTCATTATATATAATTGTAGCAATATTTCTTTATGGATTTATTATTGTTATTGCTATAATTGGAATTACAAATATATTTAATACTATTACTACGAATGTTGCTTTAAGGCGCGGTGAGTTTGCATCACTTCGAAGTATTGGTATGACTACTAAAGAGTTTAATAAAATGATATTTTTAGAAAGTTTCTTTTATTGCGTAAAAGCCCTTATTATAGGCATTCCAATAGGTATTATTTTATCACTTATTATTCATAGAGCATTTATCGGTGAAATGACATTAATTTATCATTTACCTTTAAAAGGTATAATTATAAGTATTGTAATAGTATTTATATTAATATTCTCCCTTATGAAATATTCTGTTAAAAAAGTTAATTCTAAAAATATTTTAGATTCTATTAGAGATGAAAATATTTAAACTTAAATTAGACTTAGATTAATTTTTAAGTCTTTTTAAATGTACTTAAATTTTAAAAATGTAAAGTAAGTACACTTCATCGTACTTACTTTACAAATAAAATAAAATGTTGTATACTTTTAATAGAGGTGACGAATATGTTAATAAGAGAAAATTATTTATCAAAAATGAGAGGTTTTTACGATTCAAACTTAATTAAAATTTTAGTGGGAATTCGTAGATGTGGAAAATCAGTTATATTAACTCAAATTATGGATGAACTTAAAACTACAAAAAAAGTTAAAGAAGATCATATTATATTTATAAATTTTGAATTTATTGAATTTGAAGATTTACTTGATTATAAAAAACTTAATTCATATATTAAAGATAAAATAAAAGATGAAAAAATGTATTATGTTTTTTTAGATGAAATTCAGTTCGTAGAGGGATTTGAACGAGTTATTAATTCATTAAGAGCCTCATTAGATAATGTGAGTATATTTATTACTGGTTCTAATAGTAAACTATTATCTGGAGAACTATCTTCAGTATTATCAGGTAGATATGTGTCTTTTGATATAAATCCTTTGAGTTATAAGGAATATATAAAGCTTACTAATAAAGATGGTTATGATATAAATACTTTTTGGGATTATGCTAAATGGGGAGGACTTCCTAATAGATGTTTATTTAATAATGAAAATGATATAAAAAATTATCTTCATAATGTTTATGATTCCATAATTTTAAGAGATGTAGTCAAAAATCTAAATTTAAAAGATACGGTTTTATTTGATATGATTTTACAATATTTAATTGAAACAACAGGGAGAGAGTTTTCACCAGAAAATTTAGTAAATTACTTTAATAGTCAAAATAGAAAAATTTCAAAGGAAACAATTTATACTTACGTTGATGGATTATGTAGGGCATTAATATTAAAAAAAGTATATCGTTATGATATTGCTGGTAAAAGTGTTTTGAAAAAGATTAATAAATATTATGCAACAGATTTAGGTATAGCACAAATAAAAAATAATAATCCCGAATTTAAAAGTTATATTGTATTAGAAAATATAGTTTATAATGAATTAATTTATCGTGGCTACGAAGTTTATATTGGTAAAACTAAAAATGGAGAAGTAGACTTTTTAGCAAAAAAAGATGGAGTTACTAAGTATATTCAGGTAACTTATGAAATGAATGGTAATGAAAGTACAATCGAAAGAGAATTCGGAGCGTATAAATACATTGATGATAATAATCCTAAATATGTTATTTCACTTGATAAAATTGATTTATCGAGAGCGGGTATAATTCATTTAAATTTGATTGACTTTTTGTTAAATGAAGATTTTTAATTAATGTTTAAAAAAATATAAATATAGATGCAAAATTGTGTCTATTTTTTTGAAATAAATTTGCCTTTTTATTATTTGTTTAGTAAAATAAAGTTAGAAAGGTAGTAATGTAAACTTAAAATTTATTTTAGTAGTGAAAAAAATGAAATATAAAATTAATGAAAATATAAGGTTAGTTAAGGCTCAAATAAAAGATTTAAGAGAAATAACAAATTTTCAGGATAATGTTATAAATAATATGGAAAGAAAGGGTTTTTTTACACCTTTAACTAAGGAAGAAATTGTATATCCACTTGAAAATAATGGTACTATATATATGCTTTTTGATAAAGAAATAATGATAGGATTATTTATTTTAACAATTAATCCACCAGAGGAAATAATCGAAGAATATAAACTTTATGATAACGCTGATGTAGCAATTCTTGATTCAATAATGATTGATAAAAATTATCGGGGATTTGGTTTACAATGCCAGGGAATGAAAATTATTTATAATGATGCAAAAAAATTAAATGTAAAAAAGATTGTTGCCACTGTTCATCCAGAAAATATATATAGCTCTAGAAATTTTGATATTTTAGGCTATAAAGTTATTAATGAAATAACAATACATGGTGGCAAAAGATTAATTTATTGTATTGAGGTTTAGAAAGGATTTCTATGAATAAATATTTTTTAATTACTACAACGTTTAATAATAAGAAAAATTTAAAGAAGGTTACCGATATATTACTTGAAAGAAGATTAATTAGTTGCACACAAATATCAAAAATAAAATCAAAATATTTTTGGGAAAATAAATTAGTAACTTCAAAAGAATATTTAGTAAAAATGAAAACAAGAAAAGATTTATATAAAAAAATAGAAAACATTATTTTAGAAAATCATAATTATGAAGTGCCAGAAATTATTTGCTATGATATAAATGATGGAAATCTAAAGTATTTATTTTGGATTGATGAAACTACTAGAGAAATTTAAAAAGAGGTTAAATATGAATAAAAAAGATAAATCACTATTACTTATAATAGATTTACAAAAAGATTTTATTAATAAAAAAACAGATAAATTGCCAAATAAAATTTCAAAATTAATTGATAGTAATGCTTTTGATTATATAGCCTTTACTAAATTTATAAATAGTGAAAATAATGATTTTTATAGAAAGTTAAATTATAAAGGTTGCTTAACCGAAGATGGTCAAAATATTGTAATAGATACAAAAAATTCAAAAGTGTTTTGTAAAAATGTTTATACAGCACTTAACAAAGAATTTTTAAAATATATTTCTGAAAATAATATTAATTATATTTACTTGTGTGGAATTGATACTGATGCTTGTGTCATGAAAACGGCAGTTGATTTATTTGAAAATGGTTTAAATGTAAAAGTAATTGAAAACTATTGTATGAGTCACTCAGGTAAAAAATTTCATAAAAGTGCAATAAAAATGTTAAAAAAGTTAATAGGTAACAAAAATGTCATTAATTATTAAATAGAAAAGAAGGTTAATTATGTTAAAGAGAAATGAAAGAAAAGGATTATTATTTGCGTTTTTATCTTCATTTTTATATGATCTTAATGTACCAGTTTCAAAATATAGTTTAAAAACACTTTCAACAAATGAAATACTTTTTTTGCTTTATTTTGGTAGTGCTGTAGGGTTATTTTTACTTATGTTATTTAATAAAAAGCAAAAATTTTCTTTAAAACCTGAAAAAGGTGAATCAATTTTTATTATTGGGGTTATTATTTTTGATATTTTGGCTGCATTATTTATTGTAGAAAGTTTAAAATATATTGATGCTAGCACTGTATCATTAATAAGTATTTTAGAGATAGGTTTTACAATAGTAATTTCACATTTTATTTTTAAAACAAAAATAAGTAAAAATTTGATAATAGCAGTTATTTTAGTAAGTATTGGAGGTATTTTATTATCATTTGATAGTAGTACGGAGTTTAAATTATCAATTGCAAGTATGCTTACAGTATTTGCCACAGCATGTTGGGGATTAGAAAATAATTTAACGGCTAAAGTAAGTGATAAAAATCCACTTCTTTTAGTATTTTATAAATGCTTTGCTGTTGCAATCTTTAATTTATTATTTATATTAAATATAAATATATTTGAACTTTTTATAAATAATTGGTGCTTACTTGTAATCGGATTTTTTACGTATGGAATCAGTATTTTGTATTATGTATATGCAATAAACTACATAGGAATATCAAAAACGTCAATAGTATTTTCATTTAGTCCTGTATTCGGAGCACTTATTTCACTTATATTATTTAATGAAAAAATTACTATATATTTTGTAATAAGTTTAATTTTGATGCTCATGGGAATTTATTTTACAATAATTGATAAAAAAAATATAAAGAAAGGAAACAAATTATGAATATTGAAAATATTGCTTTAGTAAGAGCAACAAATATTATACCATTCGAAGGCGTTATTAGACCACTTAGTAATGAAAAATATTTATGTAAAATTTTGGGTGGGGAGTTTCAAAATGCTATTAGTGATTTGTTAACGAAATTAGGTATTTTACCTGAACAAGATTATTCTAAAGTTTTTACTGATGAAGATTACTATGATAATTATGTAAGAGAGTGTGCAAATATAACAAAAGAGTATATTCCTTATTTATCAAATTATAACTCAATTGTTTTATTTTCCTTAAATGGAATTTGCCCAGATGATTCTGAACATGGATTTGGTAATAATACATTTTCTAATAAGAAATGTGCAATTATTGAACCATTAAAATATCATATAGATGATGTGATTTCTTTAGTACCTACGGATACATCTGTTAAAGGTGATGTTTTATTATCAGATGAAGGCATAATTTTAATTGAAGAACAAACTTTTTATAATTTATCTGATGAACAAAAAAATAAGCTTAGTGGGTTAAATGTAAAAATATTTAATGGTAGTTTGAAAGATGCTGTAAAAAGTGCTTTAAGACAAAGTGGTAAATATACAGCAGAGGATTTAAGTCTATCACAACGTGATGGGGGAGTAAAAGATTCTATAACAAGCAACGAGTTAAAAAATTGTATTGAAAATATTATAAAAGAGTATAATTTATCAAGATTAAAATATTTTAATTTATTACTTGCTAAAAATGATGAAGAAGTTCCTAAATATGATTTAATAAAAGATGAATATTTTAATTCAATTAAAGTATATGAGTTTTATTTAGAAAAGTTTTTGACTGAATTACTGGATTTCATTAATGCTCCATTAAATATTAAAGAATCTTTGCATAGAAATTTACATAATAAGAAGTATATGGATAAAGTTTCATTACTCATAAGTGATTTTGGTATTGAGAAATATAAAGATTTTGTGGATAATTATAATAAAGATTTAGAATTGCAAAAAGAAAATGGTAGTTTATTAACTCCTGAAGAAATCATTAATGGAACATTTGAAATAAATTTAAGAGTTTAACATTATAAGTGTTAGACTTTTTATTATTTGTTTAGTAAAATATTACTTGAAAGAGGTTTTATATGAAAATACTTTTAATCGAAGATAATGAAGAAATAGCAAATGGTTTATCATATACTTTTAAAGAAAATAATTATGAATTTTATCATGTAAATAGTTTATATAAAGCTAAAAATATTATAAATAAAATAGATTTTAATTTAATAATTTTAGATGTAACACTTTCTGATGGAAATGGGTTTGATTTTTATAAAGAAAATTTAAATTTAAAAGATATTCCAGTTATATTTTTAACTGCTAAAGATAGTGAAGATGATATTGTAAAAGGTTTTGAACTAGGATGTGATGATTACATAACTAAACCCTTTATGACAAGAGAACTTCTTGCAAGAGTAGCAAGACTTTTATCAAATAAGAAAAATGCTATTAATGTAAAAGATATTACATTTGATTCTGATAAAATGGAAGTTAAGAAAAATGGTGATATAATAAATCTAACTTCTTTAGAACTTAAAATATTATATTTATTTATGACCAATATAGGCAAAGTTATAACTCGTGAATCACTTATTAATTATATTTATAATTTAACTGGTAATGATGTAAATGATAATACAATAACTGTTTATTTAAAAAGAATTAGAGAGAAAATTGGTGATAATATTATTGAAACTAAAAAAGGAATAGGGTATATAATTAATGAAAAATAAAAAAACGATAATTTTAATTATAGTAATAATTTTAATATATGTATTTTCCTTTAATATGGTTTATTTATATCAAGAAAATATTTATAAAGAAAAATATAATATGTTTGTAAATAATATTATTTCAGTTATAAAGGAAAAATATCCAGATATAAGTAATAAAAATATAATAGATATTTTAAATAACAAAACAAATTTAAATTACTTAAATGAATATGGAATAGATGTTGATGATGAATTTGCTCTTATAAGTATGCATAAAGAAAATAAAAAAATATTTATTATTAATAATATTATTTTAGGTTCATTTATATTAGTATTAAGTATTATTTTAATTATAAATAAAAATTATGAAAATAATAAACTCGAAGAAATAATTCATTTAATCGAAGAAATAAATAAGAAAAATTATAATTTGAATATTAAAGGTACAGATGAAACAATGATTTCAAAACTTAAAAATGAAATGTATAAAACAGTTGTTATGCTAAAAAATGATGCAGATAATTCTTTGAAAGATAAATTAATAATTAAAACTTATCTCGAAGATATTTCTCATCAACTTAAAACACCACTTACAGTTATTAATATTTCACTTGATAATTTAATAGATAATCCAAATATGGATGAAAAAAATAGAAATGAATTTATATCAAAAATATCAAAAGAAGTAACAAATATAAATAATTTAATTCAAAATCTTTTGAAACTTTCAAAATTTGATGTTAATGTAATAAATTTTGTTAATAAAAGTGTAAGTATAAAAGAATTTATAAATAAATCAATAGATAAAATTAGTCTAATAGCGGATTTAAAAAATATAAATATTAAAGTAAATATTTTAAATGATTTTAACTTAAATATTGATCTTAATTGGCAAATTGAGGCATTATCAAATATAGTTAAAAATGCTATTGAGCATTCAAATGAAAATGATATTGTTTATATAAATTGTAATGATAATAAAATATATAGTAAAATTGAAATTATTAATAATGGGATAATAAATGATAAAGATTTAAATAAAATATTTGATAGATTTTATACAAATAAAAAAGGTTACTCAGAAAGTGTTGGTATAGGACTTTCACTTGCTAAAAATATAATAGAAAAAAATAATGGTAAAATAGATGTATATTCTAAAGATGGTAAAACTATTTTTACTATTAAATATTATAAATAAAAATAGGATGTTTGTTATAAAAATATTATTTAAATTTGTAGCAAATTAACTTTTTTTATGGTATTATTCTTATAGTATGATGCATAAAGCATTAGATGAATTGGAGTGAGATTAAGATGAAGTGTTTGGAATGTCAGCAAGATAATTTGAATGATTCAGATATTTTTTGCCCATATTGTGGCAGTCTTACTTCTTTTGGATATTCATTTTTAAAAAATGAGAATAATGTTAAAAAGATTATGAGTGGAAAAGTATTTAAACAAAATAATAGATTAACAACTTTAATTATAACTTTTATAGTTTTTGTAATTTTATTTTTATCTTTTTATTTAGTAAAAGGTGAAGACCTTTTTAAACCGGTTATTTATTTAAAAAATGTAATTAATAACTATGTTTATGGATTTAATACTTCTCCAATAAAAACAGATAATATTTATCTTAATGAAGAAATATTTGATATCGATGATGCAAAGAAATTTATAAAAAAAGACTTTGATACACAAAAATGGTTATGTTCTAAAAACACTGAAGTTTCTAAATTAGAATTTTTTTTAGAGGATACTTATTTAATACCAAGTGTTAGTTTTTGTAATATGAGTTATGATAATGCTAAAAAGATTTATGATGTTATAAATAAAATGTATATACTTTTTCCTAATATAAAAGGAAATCTTACAAATATAACCATTACAAATGCTAAAACAAAAGATGAATATATTGCTTATTTTCAACCATTATATCAATTTGTTAATACTAATTTAGATATAAATGAATATAATAAAGTTAATAAATCTCAAATATTAATAAATAGTTATTATTTTTTAAATGATAAATATTTACAAAATCCTTTACAAGATGTAGTAGGAAATGATTTTTATATAGAGAATGCAAATTGGTATAGTACGATTGCTCATGAATTTGGGCATTATATATCTTTTGTAACATTCTTAAAACAAAAAAATATTAATATAACTTTTGTTACAAAGGAAAACGAACAAGTTATAAATAATTATATAAATGATTTTAATAATGGTAATTATTCTAAAGAAATACTTTTGATTGCTTTAAAAAAATACAATGAAAAATACAATAATGATTATGATTTAATTTCCTTTGCAAAAAATATTTCAAAATATGCCAGTACTTTAGATAGTAATAAGAATTTAATATATGATGAAACTATTGCAGAGGCTATACATGATTATTATATAAATGGTAATAATTTGAAAAAAGAGTCTAAAGAAATAGTAGACGTTATTTTAGAAAGGCTATCATGAAAAATTGTATAAATTGTAATGAATTACTTAATGATGATTTTAAGTATTGTCCAAAATGTGGATGTAAAATAGTAAGTAATTTTAGAGAAATAATTATTAATTTAATGATATTTATATTAATGCTAGGAATAATTTTTTTAATTGCATTATTTATTGTATCTTATTTAATGTTTAAATAAAAAGGAGTTGTAATGAAAAATTTTTATAATGAAAAAATCGAGGATATCTATAAAGAATTTTCTTCGGGAATTAACGGATTAAGTGAAGAGGAAGCCCAAAAAAGATTAATCCAAAATGGTAAAAATAAATTAAAAGAACAAAAGAAAAAATCAAATTTTGTAATATTTTTAAACCAATTTAATGATTTTATGATTATTTTGTTAATATGTGCCTCAATATTTTCTTTTTTAATAAGTTATATAAGACATGAAAATTATGTTGATTCTATAATTATAATAGTTATTGTATTTATTAATGCAATTTTAAGTTTTATTCAAGAAAAAAAAGCTAATTTAGCAATTGAGGAACTAAATAAAATGTTTGTAACCAATACATTTGTTATTAGAAATAAAATAAAAAAAAGCATTGATGTTACTGATGTTGTAGTCGGAGATATTTTAGAACTTGAAGCAGGTGATTACGTATGTGCAGATTCAAGGATAATTTCTTCACAAAGTCTTGAGGTAAATGAATCAACATTAACTGGTGAGTCTAAAGGAGTTAAGAAAAATAGTGAGTTAATACTTGATGAAAAAGAACTTTATGAAAGAAGTAATATGGTTTATGCTGGATGTAATGTAATTAATGGACATGCTCTTGTTATTGTATGTGCAACAGGTATGAATACTGAACTTGGCAAAATTGCTACAAGTTTAATTGATAAAAAAAGTGAAATAACACCACTTCAGAAAAAAGTAAATCAAATAAGTAAAGTTTTAACATATATAATTTTTGCTATTATTTTGGTAATGATGGCTATTGGTTTATTAATGAAAAATGACTTTTTTGATATTTTAATGCTTTCTATATCTTTAGCAGTTGCGGCAATTCCCGAAGGTTTATCTTCGATTATAACGATAATTCTTTCTATAGGTATGACCGCTATGGCGAAAAGAAATGTTATTATTAGAAAAATGTCTTCGGTTGAAACTTTAGGTTCTACAGATATTATTTGTTCAGACAAAACTGGTACAATTACTGAAAATAAAATGCTTGTAAGAAATATTTTTGTTAATGATAATTTATATACTGAAACTGAAAGCATAGAAAATGTGGATTATTTAAAACTTTGTGCATCTTGTTGTCATAATGTAACTAAAAATGATGATAAATATTTAGGTGATGAAACTGAAGTATCAATTTATAAATATTTAGAAAAATATAATATTGATTATAGTAAACTACAAAGGACAAATGAATATCCTTTTGATTCAGATAGAAAAATGATGAGTACAATTAATAGTATTGATAATAAAGAATATTCTTTTACAAAAGGAAGTTTAGATTCTATTTTAAATGCTTCTTCATATTACATTATTAATAACAAAATTTTACCATTAACAAATGAATATAAAGATAAAATTTTGAAAATTGAAAAATCGTTATCAGAAAAATCATTAAGAACTTTGGCATTTGCATTTAAAAATGAAAGTTTAGAGCAGCCAGAGAAGAATATGATTTTTATAGGTTTAATTAGTATGATGGATCCTCCAAGAACTACTGTTTATAACGCAATTAATGTATGTAATCATGCTGGACTTAAGCCAATTATGATAACAGGTGATTCACTTAATACAGCTGTGGCTATTGCTAAAGATGTTGGTATTATATCTGATGAAAGTAAAGCAATTGAAGGTAAGGTTATTGATAAAATGAGTGATGATGAGTTTAAAGAAAATGTAACAAAATATCAAGTATATGCAAGAATTTCTCCGAATACAAAATTAAGAATTGTTGAAACTTTACAAAATTGTGGCTATGTTGTAGCTATGACTGGTGATGGTGTAAATGATGCGCCAGCAATACAAAAAGCCGATATTGGAATAGGAATGGGAGTTACTGGAACTGAAGTAGTGAAAAAAGTGGCGGATTGTATTTTAATTGATGATAGTTTTTCTACTATAGTTGATGGCGTTGAAGAAGGAAGAAGAATAACACAAAATATAAAGAAAGTTATTTTATATTTATTAGCGGGTAATATTGTCGAAGTAATTTTAGTATTTATCTCAATGCTTATGAATATGGAAATGTTTACAACTCTTCAACTACTTTGGCTAAATCTTGTTACTGATTCTATTCCTGCAATTTGTTTAGCGTTTGAAAAGGCGGATAATGATGTTATGGAAGATTTACCTTCGAATAAATCTAATAAAAGTTTTTTTACACCTCTTCTTACCTCAAAGATTGCAATAGGTGCAATATTTAAGTCTATTGTTATGTTTACTTTGTTTATTTATTTTTCTAAAACTTCGGATATAAATACTGCAAGTTCTCTTTTATTTATTTTTTTAGTAGGTCATGAACTTTTATATTCATTTTCATGTAGAAATATAAAAAAATCAGTATTAAATAAAAACATTTTTTCTAATATAAGATTAACTATTGGGGTATTTTCCTTAACTTTAATTCAAATAATTATATTAACAACTGGTCTTTCTAAATATTTTATTGTAGGAAATTTAAATATACAAAATATTTCAATTACTATTATAGTTTTATTTATAACATTTATAATTGGAGAATTAGTTAAACCAATTTATAATAAACTTTTTAAAGATTATACGAAAGGAAATAATTATGAAAAATAACAAATTAACATCTTTTATTTTAATTGGCGGGTTAGTAATAGTGGTAGTCTTTACTATTGTAATTACTATTAATTTAATGCCAAATTATGAAAGTAACTCTTATTATGTAAAAGTTAATGATAAGATGGATGCTAAAGTAGAGGGATTAGAAATTGTAAATGGGAAACTTTTTATAGAAACCTCTGGAGATGCAGTTGAATATTGTGTTAAAACCACAAGAACACTTCCAAACGAAACAGCTTTGTGTTGGAATAAAATTATTAATAACAAAGCTTCAATACCAATTTATGAACATAAGAAATATTATGTATGGATTAAAGACAAAAATAAAGAGATAAGTAGTCCATTAAGTATTAATACAAAGGAAAAATAATATGATAAGTTTAGATAAAGGAAACTTTAATTATGATGAAACTAATGCAAATTATAAAAAAGTATGCAAAATGCCAAGTTTCGATTCAAAAATTTTAGAGTATATTTCAGTTGGAGATTTAATTGAACTTGAAAATACAAATAATTTAACGTTGGATAATTTAGCATTACTTCCTAATAATATTCGAGTTAGAATTACGGGTGGATTTACGTTTGAATATATGAGTGGACTAAAAAATCCAAATGAAACTAATCTTTATGAAAAATGTATCTATACAAAAGAAGAATTAATACAAATTATTTCAGTAATAAATGAAATAGAAAGTAATTTAAATGTTGGTGATTCGCAATATCAAATAGCCTTAAAAATATATGAATATTTGAAGAAAAACATTTTATATAGAGTTCCTAAAGAATATGAGGGCATTAAAAATGGATTTGGAATAAAAAATAGAGATAGATGTTTTGATACGTTAATTGGTCTTATAAAAAAAGTTTCAACTTGTAATGGATTTGCTTTTATATATCAAGAATTATTAAATAGACAAGGAATAAAAACCTATTTAATTGGTGGTAAATATTTACTAAATGGAGAAGGACAACATGCTTTTAATGTTATAGAAATTGATAATAATTTGTTTTTAGTGGATATCATTTGGGATGCTATTAATTATGAAAATGGTATTGATACAACTACTGGTTTTGGATTATTAAATAAAGAAAACTATGTTTTTAAAAATGATGTAGATTTATATGATAAACTCACAAATTTAAGTAGTGATTTTGTTAATCAAACTTTAAGTGAAATTAGCTTAACAAATAAAATTTCAAGATAAACATCTTGCATAAATATATAAATAAATGGTATATAATAAATAGGAACGTGAAGGAGGTTCGCGTTACCTAATGACAAAATTAGATAGCGCTATTCAGGTAAGTATTACTATAATTAACTTAATAAAGAGTAATAATAGCTTTACTAAAACTTGAACGGCGTTTTCTATTGCATCAAAGCCCGTAAACAAATCAGAAATAGTACACATAAAAATTCGAGTAAAATAATCTTGTTTTTAGACATAAGCGGCAATTTCCTTCCAAAATTTTTGATTTTTTCAAGTCACCTGAAAATTGGTGGCAACGCCAGTTCCTGCACGTTTGATTAGTTATTAAAATTTATGATTGCAAGTCCTTCGACATATAGCAGCAATACAAGACACAAAAATTAAAAATTTAAAAAATTATTATAAAAATTATAAACTAACATATAATGTAGTATGAAAAAAATATTACTAGTTATATTTAGTTTTTTTATTTTGTGTAAAACAGTTAATGCCTCATATATTGTTTATGATATGGATAATAATAGAGTTTTAAAAGATATAAATATGAATGAAAAACATTTAGTGGCCTCAACATCAAAAATAATGACCGCTATAGTGGCTATAGAAAATAGTAATTTAGATAGTAATGTAATTGTAACAAAGGATATTCTTTCTGCAGTAGGAAGTAGTATTTATCTTGAAATTGGTGAAAAAATATCCATGAAAGATTTACTATATGGAATGATGCTTCGAAGTGGTAACGATGCAGCAACTATGATTGCTATTCATGTTTCTGGTTCAATGGAAAAATTTACTGAAAAAATGAATGAATATGCAAAAAAGATTGGAATGAATAATACATTATTTTATAACTCTCATGGTCTTGAAAATAAAGATGGTTTTGGAAATACCTCAACAGCATATGATATGGCCGTGCTTACAACTTATGCCATGCAAAATGATAAGTTTAGAAAAATATTTAGTACTAAAAATTATAATTGTAAATCAGATAGAAAAAACTATTCTTGGCAAAATAAAAATAAACTTTTAAAATATGATTATGTAACTGGAGGAAAAACTGGCTATACTAAAAAAGCCAAAAGAACTCTTGTGACAACTGGACTAATAAATGGTACAAATATTGCTATTGTTACTTTAAATGATCCAAATGATTGGGAAACTCATAAAGCATCTTATAAATATGTTAAGAAAAATTATCAAAATGAAATAATTTTAAATAAAAATAAATTTTCTTTAGATACTAAAAATTTATTTATCGAAGATACTTTATATATAAAAAATAATTTTAATTTACTTGTTACAAATAGTGAAAAAAAGCTTATAAAGATTAAATATTTTATAAAAAAAGAAAGTAATTATGATAATGATGATTTAGTGGGTTATGCTAGTATTTATTTAGGTAATAAAGAAATAGGTAATGAAGATATTTATATTAAGAAAGGTAAAAGAAAAAATAAAATTAAAAATTTTTTTCAAAAACTATTTAAAAAAGATGTAGATTAAGTTATAATTATTATTAAGATAAGGTTGTGGTGTTACTATGAAAAAAATATTTTTAATAATTATAGCATTTTTTGTATTTATTCCTTTTGTTAGTGCAAGTGTTACTTTTGAAGAAATTAAAACAGAATTAGAAAGTAAATATGGAGATAGTATACAAGTTGAAGGCAGTTTAAAAAGTGGAGTTATAACACTTGAAGGCTATAATAATAATAGAAAATTTATTAATATTAATGATAATATATTTACATTTCATTGTATTTTTGATGAAGACAATTTTGCTAGTAATATAGATGAGTTTAATGAAAAAAATAATAAAGTTAATTATTGTAGGAGATATGGTGAAGCAATTAGAGCAATTGTAGATTACGTATTAGAAAAAAATAATTATGAAAAAGTAAACGTATACAGTTATGATTTTCCTCTGTATTATAATGGATATATACATGAGACAGGAGAAATAATTTATGATAATGGTAATAATGAACATGCCGTTAGCGATTTTACCATTTATACTGAACTAGATTTAAATGAATTTAAGCTTGCTAATAATACTTCGAGTATAAATGCTACTTTAACAGATGATAATAAGGTTAAAATATCAGTTAAAACAAATAATCCTAAAATAGAATATTGTTATATATATAAATCAACTGATAATGTAAATTATAAATTGCTTAAATATATTGAATGTAAAAATGGTGCAGAATTTACTGATGAAGATGTAAATTTGGATTCAAATACATATTATTATAAAGCTAATTTAAACAGGTTTTATAATGCTACTACGATTGATAAATATTCTCCTTATAGTGAAGTTATTGAAATTAAATCTTCAAAGGACGAGAAAGATAATAATACCACAAATAATACAACAAATAGTACAACGAATAATACTACTAGTGGTACTACAAATAATAGAACTCAAGCCGATAATAAAACTGAAAATGATGATATCAAGAAAAATGAGAATAGTACAACCAAAGATGGAAGAACTAATCCTGAAACAGGAAATTTTATATCAATAATTTCTATTATATTTTTAGCTTCTTTAGTAGTAGCAATAGTAATTTATACAGGAAAAAATAAGCATATATGGAGAATATAGTTTATGGAAAAAAATAAAAGTGCAATATTATTAGTTATTATTGTTATTTTAATGGGTGTTTTACTTGCTTGTGCTATTTTAGGAAATAGAGATAATATAAGTGATAAAACATTTAATTATAAGAAAGGTGATGTTATTACCATCGAAGATAAAGAAATCACAGTTTTAAATGTGTCTGAAATTAAATGTGCTAGAAAAGAAAAATGTAATACTGAAATTGAAACTAGTATAAAAATAAAATATCATGATGTTTCAACTTATTATGTACTTCAATCTTTTCATAAACCAAGCGATACCATTAAAGAAACAAACTTAAAAGTATATTTAAATTATACTGATGACAAAATTTCTTTTGAAATTAAATAGGCTAATGTCTATTTTTTTTAATTTGTCATAAACTTTATTATGATTTCAATATTATGGACATTTTTAATTGTTATAGGAATTTTATATAGTTTTTTAACTGGAAATATAAATGTTATTAATGAAAGCATATTAACTAATGCAGATAAGGCTTTAAAGTTGATATTAAGTTTATTTCCAACGATTGTTTTATGGTCTGGAATAATGAAAATTGCGGAGAATGCAGGAATGCTGACAAGGTTTGCTAAATTTTTAAGACCAATCTTGTCTAAACTTTTTCCATCCGTTCCAAAAGATAATCCCTCACTTGGTTATATTGCATCAAATATTGCTGCGAATATGCTAGGACTTGGTAGTGCTGCAACACCTTTTGGACTTAAGGCAATGAGTGAACTTCAGAAAATAAATAATAAAAAAGATACAGCCTCAACGCCGATGATAACATTTTTAGTATTAAATACCGCAGGAGTTACCATAATTCCTACAACAATAATTGCCATAAGACTTGCATATAACAGTTTAAATCCCACAGAAATAATTGCTCCAGCATTAATATCAACATCTTGTTCTTGTTTATCAGCAGTTTTAATTGATTATTTTATAAGGAGGAAGCAAAAATGAAACTTTTTTCTATTATAGTTATTCCTTTATTTATTTTGTTTGTAGTTTTTTATGGTTATATCAAAAAACAAGATGTATATTCCTCTTTTTTAGAGGGTGCCAAAGAGGGAATGAAAATAGTCTATAATATTTTCCCTGCGGTACTTGCAATGGTTTTTGCAGTTAATATTTTTTTAGATAGTAATATACTTCCATTTTTATTAAAACCAGTAACAACTCTTTTTAATTTGCCTCCAGAAATACTGCCAATGGCATTTTTAAGACCAATATCTGGAACGGCCTCTATGAGCATAATGACTAAAATATTTGAAATATATGGACCAGATACATACCCTGGAAGACTTGCAAGTGTACTTCAGGGTTGCACTGATACCACAATTTATGTAATTGCTCTTTATTATAGTAGCGTAAAAATAACTAAAAGTAGATATACAGTAGTAGTAGGCCTTTTAGCGGATTTAGTTGGACTTATTATGGCATTTGTTTTAACTAGGATTTTCTTTTGATGTATGATATAATTTTTGTGGTGAGAAATTTATGGAAAAAATTCAAAAAATAATAGCAAATAGGGGATATACATCAAGAAGAAAAGCTGAAGAGTTAATTATGCAAGGAAAAGTATATGTTGATGGTAAAAAAGCCTCTATTGGAGATAGAATAGATGAAAATGCAAACATTTCTATTGATGGTAAAGAAATTATAGGTACAAATAATAAAGTGTATTTTCTATTAAATAAACCAAGAGGAGTAGTTTCTACAGTAAGTGATGAAAAAGGTAGAAAAACAGTTGTTGATTTTATTGATACAGATGAAAGAATTTACCCAGTTGGAAGACTTGATTATGATACTACTGGACTTTTAATACTTACAAATGATGGGGATCTTGCAAATAAACTTACTCATCCTAAAAATAAAATAATTAAAACATATTTAGCAAAATGTGCTGGAATTATTACAAAAGAGCAAATTGATAAACTAAAAAAAGGTATTTATATTGATGATAGAAAAGTAGATATTATTGATTTTAAAGTTAAAAAAATAGATAAAGAAAAAAATGCAACATTTATTTCAATATCTATCATTGAAGGTAGAAACCATATAGTAAAAAGATTATTTGAAAGCATTGGCCTTTTAGTGGACAAGCTTACTAGGACTCACTATGATTTTTTGGATTTAGGTAATTTAAAATCAGGTGAATATAGAGTATTATCAATTAAAGAAGTAAAAAAACTTTATCGAAATTAAAAAATAACCCCATGGGTTATCTTTTTTAGTTACATTCTTCGCAGTGACAGTCATCACAAGAACATTCTTCTTCATCACCACAGTGGCAATCAGAGCAATGACAATCTTCACAAGAACATTTATTTTCTTCTTCTTCAGCAATTTTGATTGCATTTACAGGACAAGAAGAAATAGCATTTTGTAAGTTTTCACTTTCAAGATTTTCTTGTGAAATAGCTTCAGAAAGGCCATCTTCATTAAAGTCAAAATGCTCGCTATCAATAGCTACACAAGCACCACAACCAATACATTTTTCATCATCAACAATTATTTTTTTCATTTATTCCTCCTTTTTCATTATAACATGTATTTGAAAAAATATGTAAAAAATTTGACAAATACCAAAAATATGATAAAATATAACCTCGTCAAAAGGGGAAAAACTATGAAAGTATATAGAATTGCTAATAGAATAGAAATAGATAATTTTTTAGAAAATAAATCATTTAGTAATGTTGGAAGTACATTTAATGAGACTTGTAAAAATAATTCTCATCATTACAAGAAAAATACTTTTTATATGCATTTTTTTGATAGTAAAGATGATATATTTTATTTTAATAGTCCTTTGAAAAGATTTTTATGTACATATAATATTCCTGATGAAGTAACTAAGGGATATTTAGGACTTGGAAAATATATTTCTAAATATGATTCAAGTAAAGAAGATTATGTTTTGGAATATGCTATTCCAAGTAGATTTATTAAATTAGAATATTTAGAAAATATTGAAGTTTTACCAGTTAGTTATACATTTAAAGATTTTTTACAAAGTGGAGAATATAATAGTCAGATGATTTATAGTAAAGAAGACACAAATTTATTAAAAATGTAATAATTTAACTTTAATAAGTAAAAAAATTATGGTATTATTAAATAGTAGAGGTGTTTTAGTATGGATGAATATGGACAAAAAATTCCAAGTAGAGCTTCGAGAAATCAAGAACTATATAAAGAAATTAGTAAAACAGAACTTGATAATTATGAAGTTAGAAGTAATGAGGCCGTGATTGGAGATAATAAGGGTAGTATTGATGTAGAAAAAATTAAAAGTATATTAGATACTCATTATAAAGATGCTCCTAAAAGAAGAAGTATTGCTATTGAAGATGAAGAAATTGTTAAGACTAAAGCCGAAGAAACTAAAGAATATGATATTAATGTAATTTTAGATAAAGCTAGAGAAGTTAAAGAGGATGATTACGAAAAAGAAAGAAATAAAAAACTTCGTAATACAGGTTTTGATATATTAAGTAGTTTAGACTTTAATGAAGAAAAAGAGGAAAACAGTCATAAAGTAAGTGATAAAACAGCTGAAGAACTTGCAAATTTAATTAATACAATTTCAATAAATGAAAAAGCTATTAAAAAAGCAAGTGAAGAAAGTGATCCTCTTGCATTACTCGAAGATTTAAAAGGTAGTGATAATACTGAAGTTATCGAAGGTATTCATGATGATAATGAAAAAACAAAAGAAACAGTTTTCGAAGAAGTTAATAGTAATGAAGTAAAAGAAAATACAACTTCATTAGATAAATCATTTTTTACAGAATCTACAAAGTTTAAGAAAGAAGATTTTGATGACTTTTCTGATATTGAAGATAGTAAATCATCAGTATTTGTAAAAATAATTATAGTTTTATTAATACTTGCTTTTGTAGCAGGAATAGTTATTTTAGTAAAATCATTTTTATAACATATAATTTAGTATGAAATTAAAAGAAAGACTTAAAAGAAAATATTATATTTTGATAACCTTTTTAATAAGTCTTTTTTTGTTTATTATAATTTTTAGTTTATATAGTAAAAAAATAAATCCTAAATTAAATGATTATATAGATTTTTTAGTTAAAGATGAAATATATAAGAAAGTTATTAAAAGTAATAATTTCATAACCAATGAAGAAGTTAATGATATTTTATATATTGATAAAAATGATAGCAATGAAATTGTATATTTAGATTATAATATGGATAAAACTTATAAATTGTTAAATAAATACATTGATAGTTTAAAAAAAGATAATTCTAAAAGTAAGATTTTAACAGTACCTTTTTTTATAGCAAGTGATAATATTATTATTTCTTCGTTAGGTCCAAAGGTAAAATTTAAATATGAAATAATGAATAATGTTAAAGGTAAAATTAAAACAAAAGTCACTGATTTTGGAGTAAATAATGCCCTTGTAGAAATGTATTTTGAACTTGAAATAGGCTATTTAGTGGTTATTCCCATGAATAAAAAAGAAAGTGTTTTAAAAACAGAAATTTTAATTTCTTCAAAAGTTATTAATGGAAAAGTACCAACATTTTATGGAAAAAATATCTTTAAAGAAAGTAGTGTAAGTACTTCCAATTAAAAAAAAACTATGCTATACTTAATAATAGGTGAGAGTATGAAAAATAGTGTGTTTATTAGTGAAGCATTTACTAGTGCAATTAATGATTATTTAAAAGGTAAGTCCCATCCAGAAGGAATAACATATAACTCTTTTTTAGTTGTTGTAATAAGACTTCTTACACTAATTTATGATGAACTAGATATATTAAATCCTTTTTATTTAAATAATGAACAAGCTTTAAATGATAACTTAGAAAAATATGGCTATTCATATAATAATATTTGTGCTTTTAAAAGAGCCTTTAACCATTTTTATGAAAAAGAAAATTCTGAAGACTTCATTAATTTACAAAAAATGCTTATAGATATGTTTGCTTTTAAGAAAAAAAGTATGGATTTAAAAGAAAGTGAGATAGAAAGTTTTAAAGATTTACTATATACAGGAAAGTCACCTAATCCATTAATAACATCTTATAACTTTTTAATGGCTAAAGATGTTAATGAAATAGAAAATTATTTTGAAAAAATAGTTAAAGAGAATGTATATAAAAAGAAAGAAAGAGAAAAGAAAAAATTAAATATTGATGCATATGAAATTTTAAAATATTCTTTAGAGGATATTAATAAAATGGATGCTGATCAGCTTGATGAAGTAAATAAAAAGGTATATAATTATTTTGATATTAATGAAAATGCAATTAATAAGGATTATTTACTTGATAAGGCAGTATTTGATTTTAATAATCCAAAACCATCATTTTCTACAGGAAATGGTTATGTAGATATTTTATTAATACTTTCTATAGTGGTAACACTAGGACTAGTAATATTCTTATTAACAATATTTGTTTTTTAGGGGGATAAATGAAAATAACAATTAATGATAAAACATACGAAGTAATAAAAAATGAAAAAGATGCAATAGATGAAGAAGTTTTAAAAGAGGCAATTACTGAATACTTTGAAAATTTTGATTTTATAGTGGGTGATTGGGCTTATGGAAAACTTCGTTTAAAAGGTTTTAATGATAAATCAAATAAAAATTTTAAACCAATTAATGATATAAAAAATGTTGATAATTATATTAAAAAATATTGTGCATATGGTTGTAGATATTTTATTTTAAAAGTTATTGAAAAAGATGAGTGATTTTGTTATAATTTAATTATCATATGAAGGGATTGATATAGATGAGTAAGATTAGAGTAAATTTAACAAGTGGAAATGTTTTTGAAAAACCATTAGTAACTTGTTTTCAAGGAACAAGTGCAAACTACGTTGTTTTTGACAATGAAATGAATGGTTCAATGGGCCTTCCAATTATTTGTATAAGTAAATTAAATGGAAATAGATTAGAGAAGATTTTTGATCAAAGTGAATGGGCTAGTGTAAAAGAAAATTTAAAATCAATTATAAGTGGGTCAACACTTATGTATTTAGCAGTACCTGAAAATTTAAATGCACAAGATGATTTCTTTACACAACTTACTTTACCGGTAGCATCATTTGATGTATTAAAGAGTAGTTATAATCCTCCGAAACCTGAACCAGAGGTAATGCCTGCACCACAACCTGAAGTGGCTCCAACACCCGCTCCAACTCCAGAGGTTATGGAAACGCCAGCTCCTCCAGTAATGGATGAACCAATATCATTTGGTGGTATGAATACTGTAAATGCTGCTCCAGTTATGCCAAATATGGGCATGCCATCAATGAATAGCAATCCAGCTCCAAACCCAGCATCACAAATGATGGGAAATAGTGATATGTTAGGACAAACAAATACTATGACAAATGAGGTGGCTCCGATGAATAATCCTATGCCTAACGTAAATAATCAAATGCCAAATCCACAACCAATTTCAAACATAAATTATGCAGATTTAAAAGAAACTTTTATGAAATCTTGTGAAAATATGTTTGATGCTTTAGTAAAAAGATTTGAAAATAAATAACTTTCATAAAATTGAAAGTTTTTTTATATATTATAATATGAAAGATTTAATAGAGTATTATTATAATTTAGTAATTGATAAACTGTTTATCGAGGATGATAAGTATCATTTTATTTTAAATAACCATGATTTTTATTTTGTATATTTTTCTAGAACTAAAGAGGATCTCGATGATATTTTATTTGTTTCAAATGAATTAAAACAAAAGGGTATAAATGTTCATAATATAAGGTTAAATATTAATAATAGTTATTTAACAAAGGTAGATGGACTTGATTATGTTTTACTCGAAGTATTTAATAAAGATGAAATAATCGATATTTTTAGTATAAATAACTATAATAAGAAACTTTCATTAAATGGTATAAAAAGTAATCTTTATCGTAATAATTGGGCTTATTTATGGAGTGCAAAAGTTGATTATATTGAAAGTCAATTAAATGAGATTCAGTATGATAAAATAATTGATAATTCAATGGACTATTATATTGGCCTTTCAGAAAATGCTATATACTATGTTAATAATGTAAATTCAAAATATAGTATATCATCTTTAGATAAAATAGTTTTATCAAGAAAAAGGATTATTAGTCCAAATTATAGTTTAAATTATTTTAATCCACTTTCATTTATCTTTGATTTAGAGGTTCGTGACATTGCGGAGTATATAAAATCTTCTTTTTTTGATAATGGTGATGCATATCTTGATTTAGAGTCTTATCTTAAAAGTACTAAACTTACAATATATTCATATAATATGCTTTTTGCAAGACTACTTTTTCCATCATATTACTTTGATATTTATGAAAAGGTTGTTAATAAAAATGTCTCTTCGGAGAAACTATTAAAAATAATAAATAAAGCAAATGATTATGAAAATTTCTTAAAAAAAGCATATGACTTATTATTATCATATGCTCCTTTAGAAAATATTGAATGGCTTAAAAATTAACATTTATAATGCCTTTGATATCAGGAATTTCCTCCTTAAAAAAGGTAAGAAGATTTTCATTAATTGTATTATCTTGATATAAACAATTTGCACAAGCACCATAAAGTTTAATATAGATATAACCATCTTCATATTTAACAAATTCAATGTCGCCACCATCCATATTTAAATAGGGACGAACTTTTTCAATAACATTTAAAACCTTTTCTTCCATATAAATCACTACATTATTATAGCATTTTTTTGAAAAATATGGTAGAATTTTGTTTGTGAGGAATAGTTTATGGCAGAATACAGAACGGGTAGTATCGTTAAATGCCAAGTAACTGGAATAGAGAAGTATGGAGCTTTTGTAAATATTGATGGTATTTATAGTGGGCTTATTCATATTTCTGAAATATCAAATGGTTTTGTAAAAGATATTAATGACTTTTTACAAATTGGTGAAATTATTTATACACAAATATTAGATGTTGATGAGGAAAATAATAGGCTTAAATTATCTATAAAAAATATAAATTATAAATCAAATACAAAAAGTAAAGTTAAGGAATCTAGACTTGGATTTTTACCTTTAAAAAATCATTTAAATACTTGGATTAGTGAAAAACTATCCGAAATAAATGAGAATAATCAAAAGTAGGTTATTCTTTTTTTATTTATAACATAAAAAAAACTTCCATAAGGAAGTAATTTTTAAATGGTGCCCGAGGCCGGACTTGAACCGGCACGGGTTTTAATGCCCGCAGGATTTTCGTACCACTATAACTTTCGTTACCAAACAACTTGTTTGTAGTCTGGACTTTCTCTTTACCATATTACAAAGTAATTTAGGTATTGCCCTTAAAGTCTCTACACCTTGCTTATTTACATAAACCTTGGCTCGGGATTGCCATCAGCGTTATCTGTAAGGTTTCCCCGAATTTGAGCAAATTCACTTATCGGATTTCTCACGATAGTGCTCAAGGCCTTCCAACTAAGTAAGAGGCCCTAAGTCCTGTGCGTCTACCTATTCCGCCACTCGGGCAGGCACTGTCTTAATTAATAAGACTTCTTAATTATAACTTTTTTTTTAAGTAAGTGCAATACTTTTTTGCTAAAAATTTATTTTTTGTATGAATAATATGTGAAAATGTCTCTATTTTTTTACTGATATTATGTATTTATAGTAAAAAGTTATAAAATATATTAATTTTTTTCAAAAGTTAATTGACAATTGAAAATAGTTTATGCTATAATCAAATTGCGCTTGAAGAAATGGAGGAATACCCAAGTCCGGTTGAAGGGACTGGTCTTGAAAACCAGGAGGTCGGGTGACCGGCGCAGGGGTTCGAATCCCTTTTCCTCCGCCAATTTAAAATTTATATCGCGGGATGGTAGCAGTCTGGTAGCTCGTCGGGCTCATAACCCGAAGGTCGTAGGTTCAAATCCTTCTCCCGCAACCATGGTTCGTTAGTGTAGAGGCCTATCACGCTTGCCTGTCACGCAAGAGATCACGGGTTCAAATCCCGTACGAACCGCCATTTGGCTTCATAGCTCAGTCGGTAGAGCAGAGGACTGAAAATCCTTGTGTCGCTGGTTCAATTCCCGCTGGAGCCACCATGAAAATCAAAACAAGCCTGTGATAGGCTTTTAAAACGCCCGATTAGCTCAGTCGGTAGAGCGCACGGCTGTTAACCGTTAGGTCGTAGGTCCGAGTCCTACATCGGGCGCCATTGAGAAATTTAAAAAACGCATATAAATGCGTTTTTTTATTGATATTATTACAACTAATATTTAAAATATTACACTAATTAATAACATAATCATACTTTTTTATTTATTTTTTCTAGTAATTATATTATCATTAATTATTTTTATTTCTTCATCAGAAAACACAGTAAATGTATTAGCTACACCATCCCTATTATCTTCTAAACAATATTGGTAAGTGTAAATATCATTCATTGGCCCCCATCCACCAACTCCAAATTTATTATCATCTATAATTGGATTATATAATTCCTCACTATTTTCTGAAGTAACTAAAACTTGTTCAGTCAATTCATTATTATAGTCATAATAATAAAATTCAACTTGGTATTGAGTACCGCATTTACTTACACTCTCAATATATAATTTATAATTTCTATTTAATTTTGGTGCATTAACCCCAAAGTCAACTCTGTTTATCATAGAAATAACTTTTTTAGTTTCACTTTTCATCTTAGATGTCTCATTACCACAACCACATACTCCCAATAAAATAACCCAGCATAAAAACACAAATTTAAATTTTCTCATTTTACCTCCCACTTTCTTAATTAAATCAATTTTAATTTTCCTCTATTTTTCTTTTTTAAAAAACTAACATTTCCCATATCAATTATTTACATTGCTTTCACAATAAACACATTTTGTTGCCTTATCACTTATTTTTCAACCTCAATTACTACTTTTTACTAAAGCAATTCTATTTTTCTTCTTTTTTTATAGATGAATAGCCAAAAATACATAATGTTCCACCCATTACAATCAAAATACCTTTTAATCCAGCACATACCGTATCGCCTAAGTGGTTAATATTATTCGCAGCTTTGGCACTAGCATTTTGAATACCAGTATATGCATCGCCACCATAAGTTTTATTATCTGTTGATGTACCATTATAACTCAATGTTAATCCCCAAATAATGGCTACAACACCAACAACTATATATAATAAACCAGGTATTATATGTCTATCAATATGTTCCATTGTATTGTTACTATCATTATAATCTATTTCACTATCATCATCATTTATTGGACATCCACAATTTGAACAAAATTCACCATCAAAAATAACATCTGCACCACACTCACTACATTTTATTAACTGTTCATTTTCTACCAGAACTCCACAATAAGGACAACTTATCGCTTTATCACTTATTTCTTTTCCACATTCGCTACATTTTATTAATGCCATTTTTACACCATCCTTACTTTTATATAGCATTTTTATATCATTTTTATTAATTGAATAAATTTTAAAACTAATTCTAAACCACTACATGCCAAACCAGCAATTGCAATGTTTTTACTTTTTTTATTTTTTGCATTTGCATATCCAATAATTGATAAAGTTAAACCTGTTGCTGAAACCAAACCAAAAAAATCTATAAAAAAGGATACAATTCCAACAATCATCCCACTTAAACAAAGTGAATCGCATTTATCTTCATTTGTATAATTTCTAATACTATAATTTGGACAACCACAATTTGAACAAGATAAATCACTAAATACAAACTTTTCCCCACAATCACTACACTTTACATAAGTTGTTACAGCATTTCCACAATTTGGACAAGTTTTAGCTTTATCACTTATCTCTTTGCCACATTCACTACATTTTATTAAAGCCATAAGTTATATACTCCTTTCTATTTTAAATTATAACACACATTGGACAAACTGTCCATATATTTTGTTGGACATTTTGTCCATAATATAAATAGGATGGTGAAAAAAATGCATGATGACACTTATTATTTTGATATAATCAGATATAATATAAAAAGAATTCGTGAAAACAAAGGATTAACTCAACAACAATTAGCAGATAAAGCTGGCATTACTATGAATTATCTTGCTAAAATAGAAAGTAAAAAAATGCAAAGAGGTTTTACAATAGTAATACTTGGAAGAATTGCAGATGCCTTAGAAATAGACATTGCAGAACTATTTACACCAATAGAAAAAGGAAAAGAATAATAACTAACTATTCTTTTCCTTTTCATATTCATTCATTTTTTCTTTTATCCACACCGGTAACATATCTTTTAAAGGTAAAAAACCTCTTCTAGTTTCAACAATTCTTTTTTCATCATCGCAACTTAAATAATAAATATCTTTTATTGAAACTTTTAATTTTCTTTCTTCCTCATCAATATCTAAAATTAAAACATAGACTTCATCCCCAACAGCAACAAACTTTCCAATATCATCCACAAAATCATTTGATACTTCAGATATATGACATAAACCAGAATACTCACCTACACTAACAAAGAATCCAAAATCTGATATTCCTGTTACTTTAGCTAGTACGATATCTCCAACATTTAGCATACTTCACCTTCTTATACCTTAAGTATAACAAAAAACACTAGACAAAAGCAAGGATTTCATTATATAATACCCCTAGGTGATTTAAAAATGGATAAAAATGAATTAATAGATAAGATAAAAACGATGGTTGAGGAATTAAGACCATATTTAAACATGGATGGCGGAGACATAGAATTTATAAAATATGAAGATAATTATCTTTATGTTCGCTTAACCGGAGCATGCCAAAGCTGTATGTTTCAAGATAACACATTAAATGAAGGTGTATTAAGCTTTTTCCAAGCCCAAATACCTGAACTAGAAGGTGTAATTAATGTCCCTCTATAATCCAATCTATTTTATCTAACCTTACATATTTAGATATTTCTAAATATGTTTTTTTTAAGAACCCTTCAAATTCATTACTTCTTTTAACTATCTTAACTAATTCTTCCTCACTTACATTCTTATTCATGACAGATTCATATAAATCAAAATAATATGTTGGATATAACATTCTAGCATAAAGCATATGATATTCATATATATTTAATCTTCTAATTTTCAAATAACTCCTTAGTTCATCTAAACAATATTCTATATCTTTTTTAAAAAACATTGCTTTTAAATATTCCGCTACATCTCTAACTTCTAAATCAAATATAAAAGAAAGTGGGTTCATATAATTTAATTTATAGTTTGGAAAAAACACCCTTCTATGAGATAAAACTATTCTACCATTACTTATTCCCCCATATTTTAAATTAGCATTATTTACATAACTAATGGCATTTTCAGAAAGCCCAATATAATAACTAAAAGAACTATTAACAACACTTTTTTCTATTCCTAATTCTCTTATTTGATATTCAAAATAATCAACTTTTTCACTCCATAATGTCCCCCAATTATTTCTATAAAGATTAGATTTGTTATTATTTAATACTAACTTATTACTTATATTTACTATATCAAAAATATCATATTCTTCCATCATATTACTTACTTTAAAAAGTATATAATTATATTCATTTACTTTAGTTAAATAACTATTATTTCTATTTCTTATTACTTCATGAACATTAATCCCTTTTAAAATCATTTCATTACATACATTTATTATATCTTCTAATTCTTCTAAACCACGATTATAAAACACAAAAAAGAAATCTTGATTTTCCTCTTTTATATGATATTTTCCATCAAGTTCTTCAATTGTATCTATATCTAAATTATAGTAATATTCCAATGTTTCTTTCATATTACATAATATTAAAAAAATAGACTTTTATGTCTATTATTTAAGTAAAATAAATTTGTTATAATTTGAATGGTGATGAACAAATGGAAATAAAGGCTAACAAGTATGCTGGTAAAGAGATACTTAGATTTATTCGTGAAAATACAAACTTAACACAAAAAGAATTTGCTAGTAATATAAATAAAACTAGAGACTGGCAAGCATCAAATGAAATTGGCAGATTCCATTATTCCGTTGATGATTTAATAAAAATTGCAAACACATATGATTTAGAAATAATTATTAAAGACAAAAAATAAAAAACTTCATATCATTTTAAGATACGAAGTTTTATTTTTTATTTATTAAATTTAGCAACTAATGCATCAAACATGTTTTCACAAGCTTTTAAGAAAGCTTCTTTATCAGCAGTAAAATCTACTGGTACATCATCATGTTCTTCTGGAATTTCTTCCACACTTGGCATTGGAGCAACTTCTTCTGTATGTGCTGGAACTTCTGCAACACTTTGAGCTTCTACTGGTGCTTCAGGCATAATCGGTGCTACTGGAGCAACATTTGCTTCTGGCATTTGTGAAGCAACTGGAGCATCATTCATTACAATTGGGCTTTCCACAACTTCAGGTGTTTGAGTAACCTGAGCCACTGGTTCAACATTTACTTCCGGAGTTTCAAAAGCAACTTCTTCATGAACAACAGGTTTATAACTATTCTTTAAAGCCTCAAATGAAGCAACTGGTAAAGTTAATTGTTTAAAGAAAGTATCTTCACTACTTAAAACATTTCCAACATTAACATATTCCATTTGATTACCAGAAATAATTAATCTTAAAGCTTCCTTAACAGCATTCCATTCACTATCAGGAACAATAACTAAACTTCCATTAACTAATTTAGAAACTAAAATAATTGGTAATCCCATTGTACCATTCATTTCATTATCTAAAACTACATATTCCCCACCATTACTTTTAAAAGCAGTAACAATTGGTTTTTCCAAAACATTTCCAGATACAGTATTTATCTTTAATTTTTCCATACTATTCAAATCCCTTCTTTTTTATTCTCTTTAATTATAACAAATTATTTTATCTTTTTCAATATAAAATATTTACATCCATAAGCACAACAATTTTCAATATAATCTTTTACTTTACTTATATCATTAATTGCTTTAAAATATTTATTATCTTTGTCATTAAACCCTTTAAGTCTTACTTTACCATATGCATAATCCCCTAAAATATAATCAAAACCATCATAATATTCTGTAATCTTACCCTCTAAATCTTCTATATTTAAAGCATCTTTAACATTTTCCATTACTTCATATTTTTTATCATCTATAACAACAATTTCCATAAACCCTCCTAAACTAAAATAAATAATACTATACCTAACAACATTAATACTGTACAAATAACACTTAAAACTAATAATATATCTACATACCCATTACCACTAGTTACTTTATTATTTTCTTTTACTATTCTCTCTATTTCTTTTTCTAACAAATACTCTTTATTAATAGCATTTTCTCTTATCTTAAAATAATCATATACTTGTGAATTAATTTTATCTATTTCATTACTATCTAAATTCTTAACATAATCATAATTATAATTTATCATTTCATATGCTAATGCATTTAACAAATGTTTTTCTTTTGGTAATATTATCTTAACATTTTCTTTCACTTCTCTTCTAAAATATCTATCTATTTCTAAAACATCTTTAGCATGTAAATAATTATAAGATACCCTTAAAGGATTAGTTGCATAAGGAGTATATAATAAATCATAAAACTCTCTTACTTCATCATTAGTTATATAAAAATTTAATTTCTTTTTTATAAACATATCTATTAATTCTTTTTGTATTATTATAAAATATGGATTTCTTTTTCTAAACTTAACACTATTATTTTCATTTTCAAACTCATCAAACAATTCTATATTTGATAAAAATACTTCTATATCCATTTTACTATAACCAAACTTACATAAGTTTTCTTTTAATAATTCTTCATCCCCCATTACTTTAGGATTTATTATATCAAGTTCACTATATATACTAACAAGCATTCTAATAACCACTACTAAGAAAGAGTTATACATAACCCCTTTTACATTATCATTACTATCTAAGTAACAATCACAAGCTTTAGTAAATGCATTATTAATAAATACTTTATCCACTATTCTTCACCTTACACAAAATTATACCACACATTTTTCTCATTGAAAACTAGATTTTTACTACTTTTACCTTAACTTAACACATATTATTCAATTTGTTTTGTTAAACTATTACTTTTACTTTGAATTAACCCTCCATAAACTTCAGGAACCCTACCATTTACAACAGTTGATGCCACTAAAACATCATAATCAATTTTACTACTCTTTTCCACTACTGGGCTTATTAAATTTGTATCAAGAACTACAGTAACATATATTTCCACCAAAGCATTATTAATTCCATAATCAGTAATTTTAGTTTTAATATTAGTTAAAACAGAACCCACAAAATTAATTGGAACATAAATACTTGGTCCCAGATTAGATAAAAACATACTTTTACTATTTATAAACATTGGCATTTTCAAAGCAATACCATTTTTACCATTTACTACATTTTTAAGATTAATATTATTTTCCCCATGTTCTAATTCACTAATTGCACTTTCAAGTTCTTGCGTAACAATCTCTAAAGCAAAATATGCTTGGTCCATATCATATGTAACATAAAGTATTTCACCATCTTTATTTTTATTAATAACTATAATATCTTTCAATACATCATCTTTTAATAAATCATAATTAATATTATTACTTAAAAAACTTTCCATAAACTCATTTAATTTAATAAAAGATACTTCTATTAAATTATCACTAGCTACTCTACTATATATATTAAAAAGTAAAACTGTCAAAAAAAATATCAAAGTTACTACTCCTAAATAAACCTTCGATATTTTAACTATTTTTCTTCTCTTAAACCTTTTCATATTAAATAATATGATTATATAACAGATTTTATAAATAAAACTAATCCCACCACAAACACTATTATAACTAATGTTATTAATATTTTAATTCCTATTCCTAACTTTTCTTCATCTAGAAAATCATTACTATCTTCTTCAAAATCTTTCTTCTTAAATAAATTATCTGTATAAAAAGAATTATCTATCACTTCTTCTTTATCTTTTTTTTCTTTCTCCTTTTCTTTTACTTCTGTAATTGTAGTTACACTAGTAATACTATCATAAACTTGTGTATTATCTTCCCCCTTTAAATCTGTTAATATATCTAACGGGTCAATATCTTCTTTAGCACTTTCCTTTTTCTTAGCTTCATTTATTGTAATAGTATTTATTAAATTCATTAAATTTTCTTCTGGGTCAATCTTTTTTTCTTCTGTTTCTTCTTTTCCATCCAAATTCAAATTATTTAATATATCATATTGTGTATTTCTTAACTTCTTAGCTCTACTTTCTTCATACGTTTCAACTTTTTCATCTTTAGCTTTTTCTAATACTTTAGTTAAATCATATTCTTTTGTATCATCAACACTTACTCTGCTTACTTCTTCTTGAGGTTCTATTCTAATACTTCTTCTTCTCGGAGCACTATTATATCTTTTATCAAGAATTTTTTTAATTTGTTCAACGTCAATTTCTTTCTCTTGATTACCAATAACTGTGGCATTACTACGCACACTAAAATTATCCAAAGCACTATCATTTATTTCTTTATATAAATCACTATTTTTAGCAACCCTTGACATACTTCTAGATTCATTATATTTATCAATTCTTGTTTCCATTTTCAAAACCTCTATACTCATAATAACATATTTAAGAACTTTTTTAAAGCATAAATAATTGATTTTTTTAAAACTATCCTCTATAATTAAAAAAGGAGGGAATAATGAAAAAACTAAATGTTAATGAAAATTGCATTGGATGTGGTATGTGTGCTGCTATTGACCCAGAACATTTTGAAATAGTTGATGGTCTATCACAAGCTACAAACAGCGATAATTTAGATAGTAAGGATTTAGAAAATGCTATAAGTTCTTGTCCAACCGCAGCTATCGAAATCATTGAAGAAGAAAATTAAAATGCTAAGTATCTAAACTTAACATTTTTTTAATGCATATAATTTTTTAATTTCTTTAATACTAAG
>OJAW01000045.1_pt1 | contig 93870 bp, 75 predicted proteins | sample 1589151 | NCBI WGS metagenome assembly OJAW01 (sample SAMN03283290) | human gut metagenome | biome: human-associated habitat; material: feces | host: Homo sapiens | place: Peru | collected 2012
ACTGGCATCGCTAAAAGGCTGTTTTTTATGTTTTTGTTTCAGTCCCCCAGTATTTTTCCATTGAACCCCATTACCACCAATTATTTTTTATCCATCCCCTATATCCTATCACTCGTAGACCTGTTGACTCGTAGACCTGTTGACTTTTTTAAAATCGGTGTAAATCGGATTAAAATGGATTTAATAGGTGTAAGATTTTCCATCAACTGCCGAAGAAGTGCGATTTTTGTTATGATGTGGAATATCTGAGGAAAAGTTGGGCTTAATTTAGAAAAAAGATGTAATTTTGTAGTAAATTATGAATATTATGCGGAAAAAGATATTAGTGGCCATCGCCACACTTATTAGCCTTACATCGTGGGCTGTAACTACGGTTGAATCACAGCCCGGCAAACTGGAATCACTGCTTACCGACCACTCTATCACCTCTCTGAAAGTGACTGGAACTATCGACGCGCGCGATTTCAAATTCATAGCCGACAATTTACTCGCGCTTTCAGAAATCGACTTGTCGGAAGTGACCATCGCGGCATATTGCAACGAGGAGACAGCCACCTTCGGCGCTGACAACAATTTCGCAGCCGCGTCAATCCCTTGCACCAGTTTCTTTGGCAAGTCCATCACCAGCGTGGTGCTTCCTGCATCGGTAAAATCTATCGGTTTTGCGGCTTTCGCTGGTTGCGACCAACTCACCACTATCGCTTTCCCTGCTTCGCTCGACAGCATCAGCGGCTACGCATTCAGCGGCAGCGGCCTCACATCCGTAGAGTTGCCTGCGTCGGTGAAAACAGTGGGCGAAGGCGCATTCGCTCGTTGCGAAAATCTGGCATCGGCTGCCGTTGGCAGTGAAAATATTGGAAAAGACGCATTCTATGCCGACGCTGCCCTCGTTGCCCTCACCCTCAACAAAGAGGTGAAAGCCATTGGCGACGGAGCATTCAAATCGTGCGTGGCTTTGACTGGCATCAACATCGAAGGCACCACACTCGAAAGCATCGGCGACGAGGCATTTGCCTACACCAGCATTTCCGCTCTCGACCTTTCTGCACAAAAATCTCTCAAAACCGTTGGCGGTTGGGCATTGGCTAAAACGCCAATCAGCACAGCAACCCTGCCCAACAGCGTCAACTCCGTGGGCGAAGGCACTTTCTTCTACGCCGCACAACTCGAAACCACCAACCTGCCCGACAGCCTCACCACAGTTCCAGCCTACACTTTCGCTGGTGCAGAGGCACTTGTGTCAGAAAACATCGTGCCAGCAACGGCTACTGAAATGGGCGATTTCTCGTTCTACAACGCTTGCGCCATGCCGAATTTCGCCATTCCAAAGAGCATCAACCGCATCGGCACAAAAGCGATGGCTGGCATGACAGGTCTTGAGACTATCAAGGCGCACTCCGACGCAGTGCCAGCATTGGGCGACAGCGTTTGGGCTGGCATCGACCAACCGAGCGTGAAACTCGACCTCACCAACATGGCATTGGCTGAAGATTTCGCACACGCAGCGCAATGGGAACACTTCCACATTCTCAAAAACTATCTGCTGGGCGATGTGAATGGCGATGGCAACCTTGATGTGGCAGACGTGACATTGCTCATCAGCTACATCTTAGGCGAAAACCCAAATCCATTCCACTTGGAATTGGCAAACATCATCGACGACGGCGTGATCGACGTAACCGACGTTTCGGCACTCATCAACATGGTTCTCAGTGGCGACCAAATAATCATCCGCCGCACCCCCGTCACCCCACACACCACCACCCTCCGCTAACCCTCCCCGACAAATAACATCACCGTTACGCCCTGCCCACCCATGAGCAGGGCGTAACTGCCTTCATGCATTTTCGCACCCCCCTCCATCAGAATTCTGTGCCAGAATACTTAATTTAAAAGAAAATTTTTCTCTAAAAATAATTGTATTTAAAGAATAATATACATACATTTGTTGCATAAAAATTAATTTTCACCTTATAACCAAACTAAACAACTAACTAAACGCTTATGAGACAAAAATTTTTACTTTTTGCGGCAGGCATTTGTTTGCCATTAGTAGGTTTTGCACAAGCAGTTATCGACTTATCTGCAAATCCTTATGCCAAATCGACCGATGACCAATTCGAGTTAATGCTTCCAACCAAAATGGAGTATGACAAAACAGTGTTCACCGACCACACTATCTACACAGCCAAAAACAAGGTTAAAGCCCAAGATGCTACCGCTACCGTAACTTTCACTTACGATTACGCGACAAACGAAGCTACGCCTCTTAGCCTTACCGTTTACAACAAGGAACAAGGCGTGAAGGTGGTTGACAACAGTGGTAAGAACTCCACTTTCAACGTGGAAATGCCTGTTGGCACCTACGATATGCACGCTGTGTATAAAGGCAAGCCTGCCGGACTCTATGCAGTATTTAAAGAACATGTGACTATCAGCAAAGACACCACTCTCGTGTTTAAGAAATCCGACGCTGACCAACCATACACCTTCGCAAGCTACAACGAAGAGGGCACAAAACTTATGCTCGACCAATATGCAAACGGTGGCGTTGCCGAACCTGGCAATGTGATTAGTTCAAGCTACCGTAGCTACACTTTCTTCACTCTCGAAGGTATGGGTGTGATCCACACAATCGTTGGCGGTTCTTACCGTGTAAAAGGCTACGACATTGACCTTTACACCAACAAGACCAGCGGCCGCTTTAATGTGCTCCACCACTGCAATGTGAGAGGCAAGAACGGCATCACCTACTTGTACAACTTCCAAGCTCCACTTACCGAGGGTAAGGTGCTTGCAAGCGATCCTAAGAACTTGAAACTCTACGAACAAAAATTCTGCCCAACCCCTGCCGGAAATCCAGAAAACCACGTTTGGGGTATTCGTGTTTGGGCTTCATACAATGGTGCAGTTCTGCTCAGCGGCAAGGCTGAAAACAAGACTATCATGCTTGCCGATAGCACCAACCGCTTCTACGTCGATCTTCCTGAACCAGCAAACCAAAAGGGTTTCGCTGTGGCAGCAAGCGCTATGATGGGCGACATCTTCACTTCAAGCAACCAAGTGAAGCACATCATCGGTCTGCCTGTTACTGGCAACGCTGTTAGTGGTCTGCGCTGCGTGGATTATGGTTACGAACAAACTTTCGACGGCTACATCGTGCCTGAAGGTGGCGGCGTAGCACAAGTTTACCCTGGACACCCACGCCTGTCATTCACCGACAAGTTTAGCTACACATTCGGAAACTCTTGCCCTATCCTTTCAGTGAAATCTAAGGACTACGGCACCAATTCCTCTAAACTTCTCTCTTACCTCGGCAGATATGGCGAATTGTTTGATTCTGGTCTGAACACCGTAACAAAAAAAACGGAAGAAGACGGCGAATTCAACAAGCACACTTTCACTCAAGAAAACGTGAAGGTTGACGACATCGACGGCAAAAACGTGACCGTTTTGCGCCACCACAAGACTGGCGACGACATTTCTGCTCCATCGCTCCAGATGCTCCGCTTCGTGAACAAGGAAGACCGCATCACCGACCGCTTCGACAACATTGAAGACGCTACTCTCGAATTTGCAGCAAGCGACTTCCAATATCACCACGACACCAAAGTGGCTGCAAAGCGCTACTACGAGCACAAGCCTCTCCAAAGCGTTGAGGTGGTATGCGCTCCTCACGGAACTGAAAACTGGCAAACTATCGCCGTTACCGAAGTTCCTGAATTGTTCTACATGCCAGTATTTGGTTACTTCTACAAAGCACCTCTCGCAAACGTGAAGGTTGAGGAAGATGGTTGGTTCGACATGAAGGTTACGCTCACCGACATGGCCGGCAACACCAACACCCAAACCATCATGCCAGCATTCTACTCTAAGAAGTTTGAGGAAGGCACAGGCATCACCGACGTGGTTAACGCTAAGGGCACTATCAAGTATGCAGGTGGCATCATCACCGTGGCTGCTCCATCACAAATCGCAGTTTACAGCATCGACGGCAAGTGCGTGGCTACCGCCAACGGCGAATCAGTGGCTACCGACGCTCTCAGCCAAGGTGCTTACGTAGTGAAGGCTGTAGATGCCAACGGCAACGTTCAAACAATGAAGTTTGTGAAATAATCCACATAACTAAAAAAAACATCACCCACGCCAGGGGCTCCTACCAACCCAGAGCCCCTGGCGTTTTGTTTCGGTGCCAAACCATAGTAATTTCACTCTGAGCATTTGATGTTCAGTGGCATAAGTGAAACCCCAAATCTTTGTAAAACCGATATGACAGAATCGTTTATATCAGCAAATAGGAGCAGACATGTGCAACATCTTAGTTGGTTTTTCGCCGAAGGCGAGTGGTTAATTGTCCTTTTGGCGATGCCACCGACCTCGTAAGAGGGCGGCGTTCGGGATGTGGCGTGGCTGATTCAAGCCACCGCTTGAAGTCAGACATGCCACAGCACTAACGACAGGTGCGAAGCACTGGCATCGGCAAAAGGATGTTTTTTATGTTTTTGTTTCAGTGCCAGACCATAGTAATTCCACTCTGAGCATTTGATGTTCAGTGGCATAACGGCAAAAAAATGAGGGGGTTCGTAAAAAAATCGGGCGGATTTTTCGGAGAAAAGGAATAAAATCTGTAAATTTGTATTTATATCGTTAAACCAATCGAATATGCGAAAATTCACATTCCTTTTTGCAGCAATCGCTTGCGTGGCATTACAGATGCAAGCAGTGGTGGTGGAGAATATGGCTGGCGAACTATCTTCCCGCCTTACCGACACCAAAGTGACCGAACTCACCATCACGGGCTCGCTCGATGCACGCGATTTCAAATATATGGCAGACAAATGCAACGACCTCACAGCCGTTGACCTCAGCGGTGCGAAAATCCTTGCCTACGAGGGGACAGAGCCCGTATTTGGACAGCAAATCACATATCAAGCCAACGAAATTCCGCAAACCTCATTCTTCGGTAAACCGCTCACCAGCGTAGCGCTTCCCTCTGGTGTGCGAATCGTCGGCTATGCGGCATTCGCAGGATGTGAGGGCATCACACAGATTGAGTTTCCCGCCTCGCTCGACAGCATCAGCGGCTATGCGTTCAGCGCCACAGGTTTCAGCACGTTGGCGTTGCCTGCCACCGTCACCAAAATCGGCGAAGGAGCGTTTTCGCGTTGCGAGAAGTTGACCAGTGCCTCCGTTGAGGCTGGGCACATCGGCGCAAAGGCGTTTTTTGCCGACGCAGCGCTCACCGACGTGAAATTCGGCAGTGGCGTTACGGCTATCGGCAATGGAGCGTTCGCTGGTTGCAAGAGTCTCGCCACACTCCGCTGGAGCGATGCCACACAGTTGGCGCTCATCGGCAGCGAGGCTTTTATCGCCACACAGATGAGCGACGCTGCACTTGCCAAATTCCAGAAATTGAGCACCCTCGGCGCATGGGCTTACGCCGGCACCCCTGTGGAAGAAGTCACACTCCCTGAATCGGTGAAAGAGGTGGGCGACGGTGCATTCTTCTATGCCACCCATGTGACCAACCTTGTGCTGCCATCAAAGGTGACCAAAGTGGCTCCATACCTCACGGCTGGCACAAACGTGGCTAACACCAACATTTGGGGCAACGATATTACCCGAATTGGCGATTTCGCTCTCTACAACCTTTCCGACATCGACAGGCTCACCATTCCTTCACAAGTGACCTACATTGGCACCAAGGCAATGGCTGGTATGACCGGACTCACAAGAATCACCGCCAAACCTACCACCGTACCGCTGTTGGGCCACGATGTGTGGGCTGGCGTGGAGCAAAAGAAAGTGGAACTCGCTGCCGCATCGGCAAGCTACCTGAGCGCGATGCAATGGAACGATTTTAAAATCACGAGGCGCTACATCATGGGCGATGCCAATTCCGACGACTTGGTGAACGTGACCGACATCACCACCATCATCAACTACATTCTCGGCAACAACCCTGAGAACTTCAACTTCGACGCAGCCGACTGCACCCCCGACAGCATCATCAACGTGTCGGACATCACCATGGTCATCAACCTCATTCTCAGCGGCAGCACCACAGAGGTGGTGGGCGAATGGGAAGTAAACACCGAAGACAATGTGAACATCGATGACTTCAACCTCGCTCCGGGCGAGACTCGCAGCATCGACGTGAAACTCTGCAACAGCCAAGCCTACACCGCTCTGCAATTCGACCTTCGCTTGCCCGAAGGCCTGAAGATTGTGAGCATCGGCAAGGCCGACCGCATAGCCAACCACAATATCCATAGCGGCACGCTGCCCGATGGCACGGTGCGCTTCATCGCCTACAATATGCAGAATGCCGACATCAAGGGCAACGACGGTGCTATCATCACCCTCGTGGTGAAGGCAAGCCAAGCACTTGCGCCAAACGATGCCATCGAGGTGTCGCACACCGTGTTGGCAACAGCCAGCGACGAATCGTTCTTCGCACCCGTCACTGTCGCTCGTGTGGGCAACACCACAGGTGTGGCTGATGTGAGCCAGAGCGCGGCAAAGGTGTATAGCCAAGCAGGCAGAGTGGTGATCGAGAGCGCCGAAGCCACCACCGCACAACTCATTGCCATCAACGGCATCAGCATCAACCTTGCTGTGGAAGCCGGGCACAATGAATATGAGGCACCTGCACAGGGCGTGTATATCGTGCGCATAGCCGGAAAGAGCCACAAGTTAGTGGTTAGAAACTAATTAATTTTTAATTTTAGTAAATGGGAAAAAACAAACTGAAAAAATTTGCCGACATGGAGGCGTTTTCATGCGTCTTCCAATTTCCGTTCTCTGTGATGAGCGACGAAAGTTGCCCCATGCGCGGCAAATGGAATAGCGACTATTTTCATAACGATGCCCCTATCGTGCTCGAACTTGGGTGCGGCAAGGGCGAATATGCCGTGGGACTCGGAAAGCGATTCCCCGACAAAAACTATATAGGTGTCGACATCAAGGGCGCACGCATGTGGACGGGCGCAAAAATGGTGGAGCAAGAGGGCATGAAGAATGTAGCGTTTTTGCGCACCAGCATCGAGATGATCGACCGTATGTTTGCACCGGGCGAAATATCTGAAATATGGATCACTTTCCCCGACCCGCAAATGAAGAAGGTGAACAAACGCCTCACCTCCACCCGATTTCTGAACAACTATCGCAAGATTCTGAAGGACGGCGGCTTGGTGCATCTCAAATCCGACAGCCCTTTCCTTTACACCTACACAAGCGAGCTGGTGAAACTCAACCAGCTGACTGTGGAAGTTGACACCGACGACCTTTACCACAGCGGTAAGGCCGACGATATTCTGGAAATCAAAACGCACTACGAGAAGCAATGGCTCGAACGCGGACTCACCATCAAATACCTGAAGTTTCACCTTCCACACGATGGCGAACTCCAGGAGCCAGAAATCGAAATTGAAATGGACACCTACCGCAGCTACAACCGTGGCTACATTCAGATGCCTCAACTCATGAACAAAAACAACGAATAATCACAAACAACAAACATGACACTTTATCCAAATCTTATACTCGAAGCCCTGAGCACTGTGCGCTATCCTGGCACAGGAAAAAACATTGTGGAAATGGGCATGGTTGCCGACGACATTCGCATCGATGGCAACAAAGTAAGTTTTTCACTCATTTTCCAACGCCCTACCGACCCTTTCATCAAGTCGATTGTGCGCGCCGCTGAAGTGGCTATCAACACCCACATCGGCGAGGAGGTGGAAATCAAGGGCAACATCAGCGTTGCCACCCTTCAGCCCGCACCCGAAAAGAAGAAGGAAGATGAGCCGCTGCCAGGCGTGAAAAACATTATCGGCGTGTCGTCGGGCAAAGGCGGCGTGGGCAAATCTACCGTGGCAAGCAACCTTGCCGTGTCGCTCGCACAACTGGGCTACAAGGTGGGACTGCTCGATGCCGACATCTTCGGTCCATCAGTGCCTAAAATGTTTGGCGTGGAAGACGAGCAACTCTATATGCAGGAAATCGACGGCAAAAACCGCATCATTCCTCTCGAAAAGTATGGCGTGAAACTGCTCTCAATCGGTTTCGTGGTAGATAAGGAGAAGGCTGTGCTGTGGCGTGGCGCTATGGCGAGCAATGCCCTGAAGCAACTCATCACCGATGCCGCTTGGGGCGATCTCGATTATTTCGTCATCGACATGCCACCAGGCACCAGCGACATTCACCTCACCCTGGTTCAAACGCTCGGCATCACCGGCGCTATCGTGGTGACCACTCCACAAGAAGTGGCTCTCGCCGACGCACGCAAGGGCGTGAGTATGTTCTTGGGCGACCAGGTGAATGTGCCAGTGCTCGGCATTGTGGAAAACATGTCGTGGTTTACCCCTGCATCACACCCCGATGAGAAATACTATATTTTCGGCAAAGACGGTGGCAAGAACCTTGCCGAAAAACTCGGCGTGAAACTGCTTGGACAAGTGCCATTGGTGGCAAGCATTTGCCGCGGTGGCGACGACGGTGTGCCTGTCACTCTCCAGAACAGCGTTTCGGGCCGCTCGTTTATCAATCTTGCCGAGGCTGTGGTGAAAGCCGTTGACGAGCGAAATGCCTCACGACCAGCCACAAAACGCGTAGAAACCCATTAAAACAACTACACAAAAATGAAAAAGTCTGTATTAATTTTAGCGGGAGCGGCTATGCTCCTGAGCAGTTGCGGTTCAGTGCCCATCACAGGTCGCAAGCAACTCAATTTAGTTAGTGATTACGAAGTGCTTCAATCAAGCCTTTCACAGTACAAGAGCTACATGAGTTCTGCCACCATTTCGGGCGAACAGGCTCAAAGCGAACAAGTGACACGCGTGGGCAAAAAACTCGCCGCTGCCACCGAAGCTTATTTAAAGGCTACCGGTCTTGAATCCGAAATCTCGAATTTCCAATGGGAATTCAACCTTGTGAAAAACGATGAAATCAACGCTTTCTGTATGCCTGGCGGCAAAATCGTAGTGTATGAGGGGTTGATGAAACTGGTGTCGAGCGACGACGAACTCGCAGTGGTGCTCGGTCATGAGGTGGCTCACGCCGTGGCAAAGCACAGCAAGGAGCGCATGAGCCAACAGATTCTCGCTCAATATGGCGCACAGGCTGTATCAGCCATCACAAAGGGCAAGAGCTACTCCACACAGCAAATCGCCAGCAAAGTGTATGGTCTCGGTGCCAACTATGGCGTGATGCTCCCCTACTCTCGCAAGCACGAGAGCGAGGCCGACAAGATGGGTTTGGTGTTGATGTCGCTGGCTGGCTACAACCCACGCACAGCACTCACATTCTGGCAAAAGATGTCGTCAGCAAGTAGTGCAAGTGTACCTGAATTTATGAGCGACCACCCAAGCGACGCAAACCGCATCGCCGCCATCGAAAAGGAACTCCCTGCCATCGAATCAGAGTACGCCACCTACATCAACGCCGGCAAACAAGTAGCAAAACCCACCACTACAACCACCACTACAACAACAAAAAAGAAAACAACCACCACAAAAAAGAAAGCAACAAAAAAATCAAAAAGAAGAAAATAGATTTCAGATATTAGAAATTAGACGTTAGAAGTCAGATATTCGAGCCTCGGAGCACTCAGAGCTGCTCCGAGCGCTCCAATAAACAAAAGCACCTATTTAACCCAAATCGGTAATTAGGCCGTGTAAGGATTTTCTGTATTACTTCTTGCGGTCTTTCGGCTTTTATAAGATGCCTTTTGCTTTTTTTTTAATTCGTAATAGCTCGCTATCACTCATTAAAATACAAACAAAATTCATTCTTCTAAAATTCCGAAATACCACAAGCCCTAATGACCGATTTGGGTATAAACTTCAAAATTATGGAAGCTAAGTTTTATAAATGTCCAATTTGCGGCAATGTGTTTGCCGTGATTGAAGATTCGGGCGTGGTGCCAGTGTGCTGCGGAAAACCAATGTTGCACCTCAACGCTATGCAGACCGACGGTGCGGCAGAGAAACACGTGCCAGTAGTCACTCGCCAAGAAGATGGTAAACTCAAAATCACCGTCAGTTCAGTACCCCACCCCATGACTCCAGAGCATCACATCTGCTTCGTGGCTGTGGAATCGTGCTGCGGCCTGAAAATCATTCACCTCGACCCAGCCAAGCCAGCAGAAGCCGTGTATTGCGACTGCGGCGAGAAAGTGAAGGCAGTGTATGAATACTGCAACCTGCACGGCCTGTGGAAATCCACCGAAATCCCCACCCGCGAATAATCCCAATCACGAATAATCCCAACCCAAGACCCGACTCCCCACCGCAGCCGGGTCTTTTTTTCGGAGCACCCGAAACACCCGAAACACCCGAAACACCTGAAACACCCGAAACACCTGAAACACCTGAAACACCAGTTCTGAAATTAGAAATTAGAGGTTAGAAATTAGATTTTGGAGGTCGGAAATTGCGTTTTGGGCTTTATGGGAGCGAAGATAGAATAAGGAAGTGAGACGTGGCAATGGCAATTTGGGTGGGTGTAGAATAAAAAAGCGCAATGCCAGAGAATCTGCACGCGCTTATTATTCCTTAGATAAAATTCTATTATATATTAATGTGCTTGGTGGTTATCGTCAACGCCGTAGAAGATGTCGATAACATGCTGTGCTACCACTATCACCTTTTCAAGTTCACCACAAACTTTCTTTCTTTGGTGGAACGAGTAGAAATAAACCAAAGCACCCAGCGGTAGCCCATAGAAACAAATCTTGTTTGCCCTCTCATTTCTAATCAGTCGATATATCCACGAATTTGAAATGTATGGGAAGTCCATCGCCTTATTAATGATAAGCTGATTCTGTGAATTGCCAAGATACTGAACCGAATCCTCAAGCGTGGTGTGAGCCAATTCCAAATTTTCGTTATATGGCATACTTTTGAAGAACTGAACATAGGAAGGACGGCGACGGAAAAGTTGAAGAACTTCGCCCGAAAGTTCCTTCAGATGCTCCATCTTGGAAATTGCCACATCATCTTCTACGGTATCAACAACCACTTCTTTCTTTTCAAGGTGACGAGTATTTACGCCTCCGAAAAATCTGCGGAACAATATGAGGTAAGAGTCCAAATCGAACACAGCAGAGTCGTTCACCGCCTTATAGGTCAGGAAAACGCCAAGCGGCAAGAGCGCGGCAGAACTGAGCCAAACGCCTTCCCAAACTGGCCAATAACCATCACGCGCCATCTTATAGCCTGTGTTGTCGATGATATAGTAGAACACGAATAGAATAATCGAGATCACAATAGGCAATCCCAAACCACCTTTTCGGATAATAGCACCCAGCGGAGCACCAATGAAGAAGAAGATAAGACATGCCAGCGAAAGTGTGAACTTCTTTTGCAACTCAATGCCGTGACGGCGAATTTGCATATTATCCTCATTAATAGAATATGATCGGAACTCGGCATTTTGAACAGTGGAACGAGCGGTGTTCATCGCAGAATTCACGACCGCCAAACGCTCCATAGTGGACATAGAATTGTAAATCGAGTCGAAGTCGAGCGGTTTGTCCATCTTCACATCAGGAATAGCCGTAAGTTTTGGAACTGAATCGTCGTACGACAGTTGATAAGCCTGAACACCGCAGATAGGAGCCGCTTTCAACTCTGTGGCAATCGAAGAACCCACAGAATCGACTCGGAGTTGCACAGAATCAATAGTATGAACCAGTTCTGAAATATTTTTACCAATGTATTGCGACTTCATACTATTATCGTCGAGACGCTTGAAGGTGGCGTCGTACGGAATCATAATCACCTTATCGTGGTACGATTCGCGACGATACATTTCCTTGCCAAATCCACTATTGCCCTGCTTTAAATCCTCATACCAGTTGCCATGGTAAAGCTTTAGCACAATGTGCTTTTCATCTTTTGTGGTGCTCAACGAACCAGAGTCAGCAGTGACGATGCGAGGGTAAGACGAAGGCTGGTCAACGCCATAGATAATTACATCGTAGAGCATTCCAGTTTCCTTGTTTTTATCCTTCACATATACATTATAGCCCGGAATCTGACTATTGATGGTGCCTTTAGAAATATCCAACGAGAGTTGCGTTTGCCTTGCTGAGAAAAGCAGTGTGTACATTTTCACCTGAGTTTTGGGCAAAACATCGTTTTGGAAGAAAAAAGCGCCAATGGCGACCAAGACAATGAAGATAATCAACGATTTCATCACCCTTACCAGCGAAATGCCTGCCGACTTGAGCGCAGTGAGTTCAACGTGCTCACCGAGATTACCAAAAGTCATCAGCGAGGCAAGCAGTATAGCCAAAGGCAACGCCATGGGGATAAACGACAACGCCGCATAGAAAAACAGTTCTGCCAGCACATGGATTTCCAACCCACGTCCCACCAGGTCGTTGATATAACGGAAAAGGAATTGCATTAAGAGAATAAAGACAACTATAACGAAAGTCATGCAGAACTGTGGTAGAAAAGTCTGCAACATGAATGTATTTAGTCTCTTTATTCCTAACATGAATTTTTGAATCAATTAAAATTGACTGCAAATTTAGTAATTATTTCGTTCACTCACGAAAAAAGGCACAAAGAATTGACATAGTTATGGCGCAAAAGCCAAAACGAAAGGTATTGAAGATAGAAAGAAACGACTAAATACCAAGATTGCGCTTGAGCATATCCACCGAATTATTCCACAATTCTGTAAATTCCTCCACCTCGTCGTCGTTGGAGGCGAAGTCGGTAATTTTCAAAGTGCGACCGTGGGTCAGTTCCGAAACCAAAATACGCATCTCGAAGAATGTGGGCTCGTCGACATCATCCTTCCAGTGGAATCGCACATGTGAATTTTGCCGAGCGGAGAGCAGCAACGCATCGTGCGGCTCATCGTCCCATACGATAGTGTAATTTTTGCCGTCGTTCGTCACTTCATCGGCATACCAAGTTTCGAGACCAGAGTTGGTATAAAGAAACTGCCATAACAGAGACAATGGCACCTTCTCAAAGTCATATTCTATTACAAATTTCTTTCTTGCCATAACAGGTTTTCATGTAAGTTTCCCAAAATAAACACAAATATTCGTAACCAGCAAATTTTATAACAATTTTTTACAAGACAGATTGCTAATATTTGATGAAAAAAGCAGAAAAATGCCATGAAAAACATAGTTAAACCTAAGAAAATGAATACATAAAAAAATCGCACATAGAAAATTTCAAATATTGGCGATTTATTAGTAATTTTGCATAAAATAAATACCATCATATTCATAAGATAAATGGAACCATTATTTGAAAAATTAAAGAAAGAAGGTATTGCTAACCCTCAAAGACTCGTGCTCCCCGAAAGTACAGAAGAGCGAAATATGATAGCGGCAGACAGAATGCTTGCCGAAGGTACAGGTAAAATCACCTTCATTGGCAAAAAAGACGAAATTATCGCCAAAGCCAACGAGATGAATTTGCCAAACATCTGTAAAGCAACTTTCGTTGACAACGAAAACAGCGAGGAAACGGAAAAATACGCCCAACTGTTTTACGAACTCAGAAAGAGCAAAGGCATCACCATTGAAGATGCCAGAGCAAAAGCAAAGAACCCATTATATCTCGGTTGCTTGCTGGTAAAGGCTGGTGAAGCCGACGGCATGGTGTCGGGTGCCATTCACGCCACAAGCGACGTGCTGCGCCCTGCATTCCAAGTGCTCAAGACTGCTCCCGGTGTGAACAGCGTGTCGGGCGCATTCATCATTGTGCTCCCAGAGGAAATTGCTAAAAAATACGGAGAAAAAGGTATGTTGGTATTTGCCGACTGCGCCGTTATGCCCGACCCAACTGAAGACGAACTGGCACAAACTGCTGTGCTGACAGCAAGAACTGCTCAAAATTTGGCAGGCATCACCCCACGCGTGGCAATGTTGAGTTTTTCAACTAAGGGAAGTGCTCAACACGACAAGGTTACTAAAATGGTGAACGCAACAGCAAAGGCAAAAGCCCTCGACCCAAGCATCGTGATTGACGGCGAACTCCAAGCCGACGCCGCAATTGTAGATTCAGTGGCTCAGTTGAAAGCCCCTGGTAGTCCAGTGGCTGGCAAGGCAACAGTTTTGGTATTCCCAAATCTGGAAGTTGGCAACATCGCCTACAAGCTCGTTCAACGACTTGGTGGTGCCACTGCGGTAGGTCCAATTCTTCAAGGATTGGCTGCCCCTGTAAATGACTTGTCACGCGGTTGCAACGCTGATGAAATTTACAAAACCTTATTGATCACAAGCAACCAAGCCATCAACAGAAAGTAATAATTTATATATAATCAGCTATGAATATTTTAGTATTGAATTGCGGAAGTAGTTCTGTAAAATACAAACTCATTGAAATTAAGGCCAACAAGGTGCTTGCCGAAGGCGGTATTGAAAAAATCGGTTTACCCGACGCTTTCATCAAATTCAAATTCGGCAATGAAAAAATCCAACAAGACCTTGATATCAACGACCATGTAGGAGCCATCAAGTCGATTCTCGACAACCTCACCAGCAAAGAATACGGTTGCATTAAGGACTTCAAAGAAATTGACGCAGTAGGTCACCGCGTGGTGCATGGAGGTGAAAAGTTCAACAAGAGCGTGCTCATCAACGATGAGGTGATTGCAAAAATCAAGGAATGCTACGGCATTGCCCCACTCCACAATCCTGTGAACATGGCAGGCATCGACGCCATCAACGAAGTGCTCCCCGAAGTGCCACAAGTGGGCGTGTTCGACACTGCGTTCCATCAAACCATGCCAGCAAAATCCTACATGTATGCCCTTCCATATAAATACTATGCAGAGGACGGTGTTCGCCGCTACGGCTTCCATGGCACCAGCCACCGCTATGTGTCACAACGCGTATGCGAATTCCTTGGCGTAGAACCAAAAGGCAAGAAAATCATCACCTGCCACGTAGGTAATGGCGGCAGCATCACTGCCGTGAAAGACGGCAAGAGCGTTGACACCAGCATGGGCTTGACACCAACCGAGGGCCTGATGATGGGAACTCGCTGTGGCGATGTGGACCCAGGTGCACTAATTTTCTTGATGGACAAGCACAATCTCAGCAGCAAGGACATGCTCAATATGGTGAACAAGGAGAGCGGTCTGGCAGGTGTAAGTGGCGTATCTTCTGATATGCGCGAAATCACCGCCGCGGCTAAACAAGGCAACGAAAAAGCCATCCTCTCACTTGAAATGTATGAGCAACGCATCACTAAATATGTAGGCGCATTCGCTGCTGAAATGGGCGGTGTTGACATCATCGTGTTCACTGGCGGCGTGGGCGAACACCAATCAAGCACCCGCGCAAACGTGTGCAAACCACTCCGATTTATGGGCGTAGAAATTGACGACGCAGCCAACGATGCAAACAACGGCGACGAAGGCATCATCAGCACTCCAAATAGTGCAGTAAAGGTGGTGGTTATCCCTACCGACGAAGAATATATGATTGCCAAAGACACCGAAGCCATCATTGAAGGTCGCGAACCATAAGCAAGGAATTACACATTAATATATATTGCATCATTTAGAGAGTAAAAGATGAAGCACATTATCTTCGCAATAGTGGCATTAGCCACAATCTTCGCCACATGCGGTGAAAACCTGAACCGCACCTACTGGGGCTGCGAAATGGGAAAGACGGAGCAATCGGCTTGCGCAGACTCAATCAAAAGCCTGTTTAAAAAGGAGCAGATTGAGCCACGGACTGAAGGTAACTTTGTGATTGCAGAAAAGGTTTGGTTATACGGTTATGAGTTCGACGCTGCCAAACTCGAATTTGAAAACAGTAAACTCAAATCAATTCTTCTCACCAAAAACTTCTTCGGATTTGACGATGCCGACAGATTTTTGAGAGAAATTGCCCCAAAGTTTATCGGATCAGAAGCGCGACCAAACAATGCAGGACTGCTCACCCGTCAAGACGGCAGCACGCTCATCAGAATGGCACAAAGCGAAGGCGAAACAGGTGATGCCAATATAGAAATCGTGATAGTTGACCTAAAAAAGTAGCACAACCGCCCTATCACAAGGTTAAACTTTGTTAATTATTTATTTTCAAAATAAATCTTCGAGAAATCAGCCCTCCCATACAGGGCTGATTTTTTGTTATTTGCTCAATAATTTGTAACTTTGCAGTCCGATTATGTCCGAATTTATTTATTCAAGGGAAAAGGCAGAGCATTTGGCCGTGTTCAACCTACGCCTACGAATTTTTAATTAACAAATTAATCAGGATTTTTTAAAAGTGAACACTTTAAGTTACAAGACAAATTCAGTTAAGGCTGAAGAAGTAAAAAAAGAATGGGTAGTAATCGACGCTACCGACCAAGTGCTTGGCCGCTTATGTGCAAAAGTTGCTAAAATTTTGCGTGGCAAGTACAAACCATGCTATACTCCACACGTTGATTGTGGCGATAATGTTATTATCATCAATGCCGACAAGGTGAAAATGACCGGTAAGAAGTGGACTGAACGTATCTACATTTCTTACACTGGTTACCCAGGTGGTCAACGCTATGCAACTCCTGAAATTCTCCAAAAGAAATCAGAACGCAAGGGTTTGACTCCAGGTATGCACCCACTGTTCTTGCATGTTATCAAGGGTATGCTCCCTAAGAATCGTCTTGGTGCCCAAATCCTCAAGAACGTGCACATTTATAATGGTTCTGAACACCCACACGAAGCTCAGCAACCAAAGGTAATCGACATTAACAAACTCAAATAATCAATTGGAAGTATGGAAAAAATTAATGCAGTAGGTCGTCGTAAAGCAGCAGTCGCTCGCGTATTCGTAGGCGAAGGTAATGGCGAAATTACAATCAACAAAATTGCACTTGAAGAATATTTCCCATCTCCAATTCTTCAATTCATTGTTAAGCAACCACTCAATACCCTTGAAGCAACTGAAAAGTACAACATCAAGGTGAACCTCAAAGGTGGTGGTTACAAGGGCCAAGCTGAAGCGCTCCGTCTTGCAATTGCACGCGCACTTGTTAAGATCAACGCTGAAGACAAGCCAGCACTCCGCAAGGAAGGCTTCATGACCCGTGACCCACGTGCCGTTGAACGTAAGAAACCAGGTCAACCTAAGGCACGTAAGAGATTCCAGTTCAGCAAGCGTTAATCGAATATATACATTATTATATTATCGATTTTACGATTCGCTCAACTATTTCTCTACAACAAAAAAGAGAGTTTAGTATCCAAATCTCATAGACTCTCGCCCTTGTGAAAAGGGAGGCTACTATGGGATTGATTAAGTAGAACGTAAACAAATTACAAAACAAACAATGCAAACACCAAGTTTTGACCAATTATTGGAGGCTACTTGCCACTTCGGTCACCTCAAACGCAAATGGAATCCAGCTATGGCTCCTTACATCTTCATGGAGCGCAATGGCATTCACATCATCGACTTGTATAAGACTCAAGCTAAGCTCGAAGAAGCAGCTGCAGCTCTTAAGAACATCGCTAAATCAGGCAAGAAAGTTCTTTTCGTTGCTACTAAGAAGCAAGCAAAGCAAGTGGTTGCTGACCGCGCTTCAGCCGTAGGTATGCCATACGTTATCGAACGCTGGCCAGGCGGTATGCTCACCAACTTCCCAACCATCCGCAAGGCTGTGAAGAAGATGGCTGCTATCGACAAGATGATCAAGGACGGTACATTCGACAACCTTTCAAAGCGCGAAAGACTTCAAGTTACTCGCCAACGTGCTAAACTTGAAAAGAACCTCGGTTCTATCGCTGACTTGAACCGCCTTCCATCAGCAGTTTTCGTAGTCGACGTGATGAAGGAACACATTGCTGTAGAAGAAGCTAACCGTCTTGGTATTCCAGTATTCGGTATCGTTGATACCAACAGCAACCCTGCAAACATCGACTTCATGATTCCTGCTAACGACGATGCATCTAAGTCAATCGACTTGATTCTCGCTACCGTTTGCGAAGCAATCAACGAAGGTCTCGAAGAACGCAAAGTTGAAAAGGTTGACAACAAGGACGCTGAAGAAGATGCAGAAGGCGAAGCAAAACCACGTCGCCAACGCGTACGTCGTAAAGCCGTAGCAGAAGAAGCTCCTAAAGCAGAAGAAGCTCCAGCAGCTGAATAATTTAATTGATCAAACACAAACATATTAAAATAATTGACTATTATGGCAGTTAGTATTGAAGATATCAAGAAGTTGCGCAAAATCACCAGCGCTGGTATGGTAGACTGCAAGAAAGCATTGGCAGAAGCTGAAGGCGATTTGCAAAAAGCAATTGAAATCGTTCGTAAGCGTGGTCAAGCTATCGCAGCTAAGCGTGCCGACCGCGACGCTGCTGAAGGCCGTGCATTGGCAAAAGCTAATGGCAAATTCGCAGCCGTGATTTCAATCAAGTGTGAAACCGAGCCAGTGGCAAACAACGAAAAGTTTGCTGCCCTCGTTAACGACACTTTGGACGCAGCTATCGCAGCAGGTGCAAAGACTGTGGCAGAAGTTCTTGCTCTCCCACTCTACGATTCAACAGTAGAAGAACAAATCAAGGTTCTCTCTGGTGTAACCGGTGAAAAGATGGAAATGGGCGAATACGCTGTAGTTGAAGGTGTAGCAACTGTTGCTTACAACCACTTCAACAAGAAGCTTTCTACTATCGTAGCGTTCAACAACGAACTCGACGAAGAAGTAGCAAAGACTATCGCTATGCAAGTGGCTTCAATGAACCCAATCGTTGCTACCCGCGACCAAATCGACCAAGCAAAGATTGACGAAGAATACAACATCGCTGTTGAAAAGACTAAGGCTGAGCAAGTAAAGAAGGCTGTTGACAACGCTTTGAAGAAAGCTGGTTTCAACGCTTACTACTGCGAAACCGAAGAACACATGGATGAAGCTCTTCGCAAGGGTTACATGACAGAAGAAGACCTCGCTAAGGCTAAGCAAATCAAGGAAGAAACTGCTGAAGCCAAGAAGGCAAACATGCCAGAGCAAATGATTCAAAACATTGCTAATGGTCGTTTGAACAAGTTCTTCGCTGAAAACGTGCTTATGGAACAAGAAGTTGACGCTGATGGCGTTGAAAAGATGACTGTTGCTAACTACTTGAAGAAATTCAATAAGGATCTCGCAGCAATCGACATGAAGCGTGTAAACCTCAACGCAGACTAATTTACTACAAATTAGCATCATAAATGCAAAGGCGGCTCATTGAGTCGCCTTTGTTATTTTTTATACAAATGAATTGCAAAATATTCAGTGATTAATGAGAGCGCAAAAATAGGAGAACTCAAAAGAATTTACTAAATTTGTAAGATAGAATAAATTGCAAAAAAATATGAAGACATATCTCGTGACAGGTGCAGCCGGTTTTATCGGTTCAAATTTCGTGAAATATCTTTTGAAGAAATATGGCGAAGATATTCAGATTATCATTGTTGATGCATTGACCTATGCTGGCAATCTTGCGTCGATAAAAGATGAAATTGAATTAGACAATGTTTCTTTCGAGAAAAGCGATATTGCCGACTACGAAACCATCAAATCTGTTTTCACAAACAACGATATTGACTATGTGGTGAATTTCGCCGCTGAAAGTCATGTGGATAGAAGTATCACCAATCCTAAGCTTTTCCTCGAAACCAACATTATAGGCACTCAAAACATGCTTCAATGCGCAAGAGAGGCTTGGTATGTTGGAAAGGATGAAATGGGAAGCCCCGTTTTTAAAGATGGTGTGAAATATCTACAAATTTCTACCGACGAGGTGTATGGCAGTTTGGAGAAGGATTTTGAAGAGGCACAGCCATTGCACGTTGCCGACGATGTAAAGAAAGTGATTGAGGGACGTGACAATTTGAAGACATTTGGCAAAAAGTTCTTCACAGAAGAAACTCCCCTATCTCCACGCTCTCCATATTCGGCATCAAAAACCAGTGCCGACATGCTCGTGGTGGCATATCACGAAACCTACGGACTGCCTATCAGCATCACACGATGCAGCAACAACTACGGTCCATACCACTTCCCTGAAAAGTTGATTCCACTGATTATCAAAAATATTCTTGAGGGCAAAAAGTTGCCAGTTTATGGCAAAGGTTTGAACGTGCGCGACTGGCTGTATGTGGAAGACCACTGCAAGGGCATCGACATGGTGCTTCGCAAAGGCAGAGTGGGCGAAGTGTATAACATTGGTGGCTTTAATGAGGAAAGCAACATCAACATTGTGAAACAGGTGATTGCTATCATTGCAAAAATCATGCGTGAAGAGCCACAATACCAAAAACTCTTGAAAGTGGATATGAGCCAAATTAACGACGACTTGATCACCTACGTTGCCGATCGCCCTGGACACGACATGAGATACGCCATCGACCCAACTAAAATTGCGATTGAACTGGGTTGGTATCCAGAAACGCCATTCACAGTGGGCATTGAGAAAACCGTGAGATGGAATCTCGACCACCAAGACTGGGTGGAAAGCGTAACCAGCGGTGATTATCAAAAATATTACGAACAAATGTACGGAAACCGTTAATTCAACATCAATATGAAAGGTATCGTATTAGCTGGCGGTTCGGGCACACGCCTCTACCCCATCACAAAAGGAATCTCAAAACAGCTTGTTCCGATTTACGACAAGCCTATGATATATTATCCCATATCAGTGCTGATGCTGGCAGGGATTAGAGAAATTCTCATCATTTCCACGCCACACGATTTGCCACTTTTCAAGCGTCTGCTTGGCGATGGCAAAGATTTAGGCGTAGAATTTCAGTATGCGGAGCAACCAAGTCCCGACGGCTTGGCTCAGGCATTCATTATTGGCGAAGAATTTGTGGGCGACGACAATGTTTGCTTAGTATTGGGCGACAACATTTTCTACGGACAAAGTTTCACCAAAATGCTGACCGATGCCTCGGAACGCACATACAACGAAAACAAATGCACACTGTTTGCTTATCCTGTAATCGACCCAGAGAGATTCGGTGTGGTATCATTTGATGCCGACGGCAACGCCACAAAGATTGTGGAAAAGCCAGCCAAACCAGAATCGAAATATGCAGTGACAGGACTTTACTTCTACCCCAACGACGTGGTGAAAGTGGCAAAAAATATTAAGCCATCGGCAAGAGGTGAACTTGAAATCACCACTGTGAATCAAGAGTTTCTCCAGCAGCAACGCGTGCATGTGCAAACTTTAGGTAGAGGTTTCGCATGGCTCGACACAGGCACTGCCGAATCGATGATTGACGCATCAAATTTCATTCAAACTATTGAGAACCAACAGGGTGTGCAAGTGGCATCGCTTGAAGAAATCTCGTTCAGAAAAGGCTGGATTAATAAGACGCAGCTCTTAGAGCTTGCTATGCCACTGAAAAAAAACCGCTACGGTCAATATCTCATCAATCTTGCAGAAAATGGTTTGTAAAGAGCCACGCATCATAGAGCTTTCAAAGATATGCGACCCAAGAGGTAACTTATCTGTGATAGAGGGTAATGCCGATGTGCCATTCGACATCAAACGCACCTACTGGATATATGATGTGCCAGGTGGAATGAGTCGTTTCGGCCACGCATTCAAAAAGCAGGAAGAATTTATTGTTGCCCTCTCTGGAAGTTTTGATGTGGTTCTTAACGATGGCAAAGAGGAAAAGCGATACCACATGTCACGCTCATATTACGGACTGTATGTGCCGGCAATGATGTGGCGAAGCATCGACAATTTCTCCACCAATTCAGTGGTGTTTGTTCTATCGAGCGAACTCTACGACCCTACCGACTATATTGAAGATTTTAACGAGTATAAGACTTTATTGAGCAATGATGACTGACACCTGCAAATATTTGAACGCTTCCATTCATGCGTGCAAAATCATCACGCTCGAAAGGCATCACCACGAAAACGGAAATTTAACCGTGGTGGAAGACCACAACGAAGTGCCGTTTAAAATCAAACGGGTGTATTACCTCTACGACATTCCCGGTGGCGAAGAGCGTGGAGGTCATGCCCATAAGGCTTTATATCAACTTATTGTGGCTATTAGCGGGAGCTTTACTGTTAATATCACAGATGGCAAAGAGTCAAAGTCGATAACGCTCAACCGCCCCTACGAGGCACTTCTGATTGTGCCAGGAATATGGCGAACGCTCGACAACTTTTCATCAGGCTCGGTTTGTGCCGTTATTGCCAGCGAACATTATGATGAAAGCGACTACATCAGAAATTATGACGAATTCCTTTTGCTCACTTCAAAAGAGCAAAACAAAAAATAAAATCAATAAATGAAAACATATCCTTTTCTTGATTTAGGTTTAGCCAACAAACCCATTGAAGATGAGCTGAAAAAAGCAGCGTGCAGGGTGATTGAATCAGGCAGATACCTGCATGGTGAAGAAACACACCTGCTTGAGCAAGAAGTAGCGGCTAAATGCGAAGCTAAATATTGTGTGGCTGTAAGCAATGGACTTGATGCTCTGAAACTTATATTTCGTGCCTATAAAGAAATGGGATTGCTCCACGAGGGCGACAAGGTGATAGTGCCAGCCAACACCTTCATTGCAAGTGTATTGGCTGTGAGTGACAACGGTCTTGTGCCTGTGCTTTGCGAGCCATCGGAACTCACAATGAATCTCAATCCAGAGAAAATTAATGGACTGCTCGACGATAAAGTGAAAGCCATACTGCCAGTGCACCTCTACGGTACTGCCTGCTGGTCGGAAACGCTAATGCAGCTGGCACAAGAAAGAAATTTGCTCATTATTGAAGACAATGCACAGGCCATTGGTGCGAAAGCATCAACGTGCGGACTTAATGGCACTTTTGCCACCGGTGGTTTAGGCCACGCCTCTGGCATCAGCTTCTACCCCACCAAAAATCTCGGCGGATTGGGCGATGCAGGAGCAGTCATCACCAACGATGAGCAATTGGCAAAAATCGTAAAAGCACTTGCAAACTACGGTTCCGACAGACGATACCACAACATCTACAAGGGCTACAACTGCCGCATTGATGAAATGCAAGCCGCGATGCTTAGGGTGAAATTGTCGGTTTTAGACAATGAGACAGAAAGAAGAAATGCCATTGCTAAAACTTACAATCAGCATATCTGCAACCCATTGGTAACCGTTCCTCACATTTTCCCAAACATGGTACAAGTGTGGCACCAGTATGTGGTGAGAGTGGAAAAGCGCGACCAATTCCGGGAATATTTGGCAGACAACGGTGTGCAGACCGACATTCATTATGCCACCCCTCCGCACCTGCAACCCTGCTATTCTGAGCTTCGCGATAGCAAATTGCCAGTGACTGAAAAGCTCGCAAATGAAGTGGTGAGCCTCCCAATCGCACATCCTATCACAGTAGAAGATGCTGTGGAAATATCAAAGATTATCAACAATTTCAACGCATAAATGAATATGAAAAAAATCAAACTTACAAATCAGCCTGCTCCAATCGGTGTATTTGATTCGGGCTTTGGCGGTCTTTCGATTTTGCGTGAAATTAGAAAGGTTTTGCCTGAATACGATTATATTTTTCTTGGCGACAATGCCCGTGCGCCCTATGGTTCACGCTCTTTCACCCTTGTGTATGAATACACGCTGCAAGCCGTTCAACACCTCTTTGAGCAAGGGTGTTCGCTTGTGATTCTCGCTTGCAACACGGCTTCAGCCAAAGCGCTTCGCACGATACAGCAACATGATTTGCCAATTATCGACAACTCGCGCAGAGTGCTTGGAGTGATTCGTCCAACAGTGGAAAAAGTGGGCGAAATCAGCAAGAACGGCCACATCGGCATCTTTGGCACGCCAGCCACCATTCAGAGCGAGAGCTACGATATAGAAATCTCGAAAATGCACCCATCATTTAAGGTGTATGGCCACGCTTGCCCCATGTGGGTGCCGCTTGTGGAAAACAAGGAAAGCGACGGTCCTGGTGCCGACTACTTCGTGAAAAAGGACATTGAAGCACTTTTAAGTCAATGCTGCGACATCGACACGGTGATTTTAGGTTGCACCCACTACCCTTTGCTCGTGAATAAAATCAAGAAATATATGCCAGAGAGCGTTCACATTATCGAGCAAGGCGGAATTGTAGCAGAAAGTTTGAAAGACTACCTCCACCGACACCCCAAAATGGAACAAAGATGCTCAAAAGGTGGCACTTGCGAATACTTCACCACCGAAGACGCAGAAAAATTCAGCGAAATGGGCAGCATTTTTGTGAATGAAAAAATCAACGCCAAGCACGTGACGCTATAATGCCCACCGCAGCCCCAATCATCGGCATCGTTAGGCACTCCATAAATGTTGATGGAGAGGGCGTTTGCACACTTGTGGCATTTCATTCCTGCACTTTAAAGTGTAAATACTGCCTCAATCCTCATTCGCTTTCTGGTGTGGAGAAATACAAAAAAATCACCCCCGAAGCATTATTGGAAAGGGTGAAAGTTGACGATTTGTATTTTCAAGCCACAAATGGAGGAATCACTTTTGGAGGTGGCGAGCCCATGTTGCGTGCCGAATTTATTGAGGAATTTAAACGGATTTGTCCCTCAAACTGGCGTATATCAATCGAAACGGCATTGAATGTGGAACAAAGTTTTGTCCAACGACTGCTAGATGTAATCGACTACTATTACATCGATATCAAGGACATCAACAATACTATCTACGAAAACTACACCGGCAAATCAAACCAACAAGTGATTGAGAATCTAAAATTCTTAGCCCAGCAAAATTTAGCCAACAACATCACTATCCGAGTGCCGCTAATTCCCGGCTTTAACACTGCCGACGACCAAGAGAAAAGCATCGCCTATCTCAAAGAACTTGGATTCAAGAATTTCAATAGATTCACATACCTCACCGATACGGAGCGTGCCGATTAGGGATTGTAATAGTCGGTGTGGTAGAAACTGAGCACTTGCTGCGCCGCACGATACGACTCTACGGCCGGACTGTCGGGATTCAGGTCAATAGCACTCAGATAGGCTTTCATCGCCATTTTCCAATCGCCTTTCTGACGAAATGCATTGCCCCTAAGATAATATACCTCTGCCATCACCTCGTCATCAACTGGGCTTGCCAAGTATTCGTCGGTAGCTTTAATCACCGCATCGGAGTCACTATTGAACAACAAACTCTTTATCTCTTCTATATTTTTCATTAACTTTGTATTTAGTTTGTAAAGTTAAGACAATTTTCGTAATCGGAATTAAATGAAACGCATAATATTTTCACTCGTTGCTGTTTGCCTATTCCTTTGTGCAAACGGAAAAATCACACCTGAGCAATGCCAAGGCAGCCTTCGCCCCTATCCTAAAACGACCGAGCAAACAGCAGCGCCCGACAGTTTAACACCTGTGTACCTGATTCATATCGGCCGCCACGGCTCCCGATTTCCAGCTGGTCCATATTCCGCCAGCACTATGCTGAAAGCACTGAACAAAGCCGACTCGCTGAAAACTTTAACGCCACTGGGTTTGCAGTTCAAACGCCTGGTGGAAAACATCATCATTCGCTCTGTGGGCAGATGGGGCGCTTTAGACTCAATCGGCATGAGCGAGCAAAGAGGCATAGCCCGACGCACAGTAAAAAGATGCGCTCCACTGTTCGAGAATGCGAGAATGGTTTCGATTGCCAGCCACTCACCAAGAGCCATCATGAGTATGTACTCGTTCACGCACGAAATCAGCACACAGGTTCTAGGCATAAGTAGCTACACCTACGCAGGAAAGGAGTTTGACCCACTCATGCGCCCATTCGATGCCGACTCCACCTACAAAGCCTACATGAAAAAGAAGCCCTATATGGACATCTACAATAAATATGTGGCAAAAACTGCCCCAAACACCGTAACCCGACTTTTGGGCAAAAACTACCCTGCCACAAAACGAGAGTTGCAAGAATTGTCAATCATCGAATACTACAACATCGCCAACATGGAAGCGATGGGCATGACAAACGATTGGCAGCCCTATTTCTCTGAACAAGAATACGAGCAACTATGGTCGTGCTTCAACTTGCGCCAGTATTTTATGCACTGCAAAAACGCGCTGTCGGACGCTCCTGCCAACCAGTCAAAACCTCTGTTGCGCGATATTATTAGCATGCTCACTGCCACAAAACAAGGAAAAGCGGAGGCTAACATCGCTACCTACTTTGCACATCAAGAGACTGTGATGCCTTTCATGTCACTAATGAAGATGACGGGAACGGAATTTAAAGGCAAAGATTGGAGCAAACTCAAAAACAGCGTGCAAGACTACTTCCTCAGTCCAATGGCTGCAAATATTCAATACACCGTATATCGTGGAAAGAGCGGCACATTGTATTTGCGTTGCGACCTGAACGAGCACATCATATCTATCAAAAACGATGACCGACAATATATCAAACTTGATGAAGCAATAGCATATTTCCGCTCATTAGCAAAATGAAACACACGCTTTACTACATATTACCAATAGTGCTGATTCTCCTGACAAGCTGCGGAAGCAAAAAAATCACAGCAAAAGCCGACAGTCCTCTACCTGTGGAAATCACAAGTGGGCAAAGTTATATCCACCTTGACACGGCAAAGACAGAAATCATAGAGGACACTGCCGAAACTTACGAATTAGCCACTTGCGACACGCTGAAATACACCGACTACACCCAAAAGCTGACACGAGGCAGCATGAAGGTGGATTACGAGAGGGAGATTGACATCATCGTGGTTCATTCATCACACGCATTAGGCACCGACACCTTCAACGTGGATGGAGTGATTAACCTCTACAACCGCTACAGCGTGGGCGCGCATTATCTGATTGCGAGAGATGGCGAAATCTACAAATTAGCCGAAGAGAACGACATCGCTTTCCACGCAGGCGAAAGCACATTGCCCTCGGATCCAAGCCGGCACTCGCTCAACAAGTCGTCGATAGGCATTGAAATCATCAACAGTCCGATCAGCGGTCCAACTGAAGCGCAATACGAAGCGCTGGCTATGCTCACCGAAGATATTCAAAGCCGCCACAATATCAAATACATTTATGGACATAGCGACATAGCCCCATCACGCAAATCCGACCCTTGGGCTTTCGACTGGAAAAGATATTTCAATCTGATCAGTTTTTCAAATCCGACGAAAAAGGAAAACGTGCAGTCTGCTGAAGATAAAGATGATAGCGGAAAAATCGAAGAAGTTATCATTGAATAATGGCGATAGAAAAATAATAAAAACACATAAAAAACGCACAATTATTTGTTGAATTAGAAAAAATATTGCTACTTTTGCAAAGAAATTTAATGTAGGGTGAAGATACTTGATTGTTATATTTCAGGAACCAAGTTCCCAACACTTTATTCCATCGCTGAAGGAATAAAGATTAAAAACAACTCTCTAAAATTCGCCTCGCACATCATAATAACGCACTTACGCACAGAAGACTCTTATCCACAATAAGAGCCTTTTTTTCGTTAATTATAGTTAGTTTTGTAAATAGTAAGAGTTATGTCACATTTGAGATTCAAAGAAGTGGAACTGGCATTCAACAGAGAACCAGTGACCGTGGACATTCCGAAGGAAGCTCCTTCTGAGTATTATGGCAAGTATGTGTTTAACAGAAAAGCCATGTTCAAGTATTTACCAAAGAAGACGTTCGACGCTCTCACCTACGCCATCGACAACAAGAAGCCTCTCGACATTGCAGTAGCCGACAGCGTGGCTGCAGGTCTTCAGAAATGGGCTATGGAGAAAGGGTGTACACACTACACACACTGGTTTCACCCACTCACCGACGGCACAGCCGAAAAGCACGACTCATTCATTGAACACGACGGCAAGTCAGGAGTGATTGAAGAATTTAGCGGCAAGTTGCTCATTCAGCAAGAGCCTGACGCCTCAAGTTTCCCAAATGGTGGCATTCGCAACACTTTCGAGGCACGTGGCTATTCGGCATGGGACATTTCATCTCCAGCCTTTATCCACGACAACACCTTGTGCATTCCTACAATTTTCATCTCATACTCAGGTGAATCACTCGACTATAAGACACCGCTGCTGAGAGCACTGAACAGCATTGACAAAGCTGCTACAGCCGTAGCACAATATTTTGACGAAAACGTAAAACATGTGACTTCCAACCTCGGTTGGGAACAGGAATACTTCTTGGTAGATGAAGCCCTGTTTGCTGCACGCCCCGACTTAATCATGACAGGCCGCACGCTGATGGGACATGAAAGTGCCAAGAACCAACAACTTGAAGACCACTATTTCGGTGCCATTCCAATGCGTGTGGAAGAATTTATGCTTGATTTGGAAATTGAGTGCCACAAACTCGGAATCCCTGCAAAAACCCGACACAATGAGGTTGCTCCTAACCAGTTTGAGTTGGCTCCAATTTTCGAGGAATCAAACTTGGCAAACGACCACAACCTCCTTTTGATGAAGGTGATGGCACAAGTTGCACGTCGCCACCACTTCCGCGTACTGCTTCACGAAAAGCCATTTGCCGGCATCAACGGCAGCGGCAAGCACAACAACTGGAGTTTGAGCACCGACACCGGCGTGCTACTTTTCAAACCAGGCAAAACCATTAAAGAGAATTTGCAGTTCATCACCTTTATAAGTAATGTGATGAGCACAGTATATAAATACAATGGTCTGATCAAGGCGTCAATCTCATCAGCCACCAACGCACACCGCTTGGGCGCAAACGAGGCACCACCTGCAATTATCTCAATTTTCATGGGCGAGCAAATCAGCAGCATTCTTGAATCGCTGGTGAACGCTGACAAGGAAGACCGCTTGAATGTGAGCGGAAAATCTGGTCTTTCATTAAATATGAGCCAGATTCCACAGTTGCTTCTCGACAATACCGACCGTAACCGCACATCGCCATTCGCATTTACTGGTAATAGATTCGAATTCCGCGCCGTAGGATCATCAGCCAACTGCGCAAGCGCAATGATTGCTGTAAACTCAGCCTTGGCAGAGCAATTAATGGAATTTAAAGAAGCAGTAGATGCCCGTGTGGCAAAGGGTGAAGCGGTGTTTGATGCAATTCTTGCTGAAAACAAGAAACTGATTAAAGAATCTAAAGCCATTCATTTTGATGGTAATGGATATAGCGAAGAGTGGAAAGAGGAGGCAAAACGCCGCGGCTTGGACTGCGAAACATCTGTTCCATTGATTTTCGACAGGTATCTTGACGAAAAGACAGTGAACATGTTCAAAAAGGTGGGCGTGTTCACCAAGGTGGAACTTGAAGCACGCAACGAGGTGAAATGGGAAACTTACACCAAGAAAGTGCAAATTGAATCGAGATGCTTTGGCGATATGGCATTGAACCACATCATTCCTGTGGCAACAAAGTACCAGAATATGCTGCTCGACAATGTGTATAAAATCAAGAGTCTGTTCCCACACGAAAAAGGCGAAAAGATTGCCGCACAAGATATGACAATGATTGAAAACATGGCAGAGCACATGCAATTCATCAAAGACAAGGTGCAAGAGATGATTGAGGCAAGAAAGGTAGCCAACAAGATTGAAAGCCAACGCGAAAAGGCAATTGCCTACCACGACACTGTGGTGCCATACCTCGAAAGCATCAGATACCACATCGACAAACTTGAACTGATGGTTGACGATGAAATGTGGCCACTGCCAAAATATCGTGAACTCTTATTTATCAGATAATATTACATAATCATATATGCCTTGCGGTAAGCATTTGCCGCAAGGTTATTTTTCTTTTTTAAGCATGGAAATACTGAAACATGAGTGTGGCATAGCAATGGTGCGATTGCTGAAACCACTCAACTATTATGAGGAAAAGTATGGCACTTCCCAATACGGGCTAAACAAACTTTACCTGCTGATGGAGAAGCAGCACAATCGTGGTCAGGAAGGCGCTGGTATCGGTTGCGTGAACTTGAAAGCACGCCCTGGCAACGAATATGTTTACAGAGAAAGAGGATTAGGCTCAGGTGCTATCAGCGAAATCTTCGACAATGCAAGAAAAAGAATTATAGCTGCGCAAGAATCAAACGAGGACACCAATAATCTGCCATTTCTCGGTGAGATTTACATGGGACATCTTCGCTACAGCACCACGGGCAAGCATGGCATCAGCTATGTGCACCCATTCCTGCGACGCAATAACTGGAAATCACGCAACCTGCTGCTTTGCGGAAATTTCAATATCACCAACGTGGAGGAAGTGTTCTCTAAAGTGGTGGAGGAAGGCCAGCACCCACGAATCTATAGCGATACTGTGATTTTGCTGGAACAAATTGGCTATTATCTCGACAAGGAAAACCAACGCCTCTACGACCAATTCAAGGCAGAAGGATTCGACGGCGTGGCGCTGACCAACAAGATTGAGGACAACATCGACATTGCAAATGTGATTAAAGAGCCTTCCAAAACTTGGGACGGCGGTTTTGTGATTTGCGGTGCAGATGGCAGTGGCGATATTTTTATCCTTCGCGACCCCAATGGCATACGCCCATGCTTCTATTATTTAGACGATGAAGTGTTTGTAGCGGCTTCCGAACGCCCAGTGATTCAAACAGCCATGAACGTAAGAATTGGCGACATCAAAGAACTTGAACCAGGCGAGGCAATTATGGTCAGCAAGCATGGGAAAGTGACCATCAAGCAGATTTTGCCAAAACTTGACAATCAGAAATGTTCATTTGAAAGAATTTATTTCTCGCGTGGCAGCGATGCCGACATCTACAAGGAGCGGAAGTTGCTTGGAAAAAATCTGACCGAGAAAATTCTTAAAGCCGTAGATTACGACTTAGACAACACTATCCTTTCGTTCATTCCAAACACGGCTGAAGTGGCATACATCGGCATGTGTGAGGGCGTAGATGAATACGAAAAAGAGTTGCAATGCAAGGAAATCCTCAAACTGGATAGCCACGCACCAGGTTTCCCCGATAAAATTAAGGAAATACTCAATAAGCGAGTAAGGAAAGAGAAAATTGCAATTAAAGACATCAAATTGCGCACCTTCATTGCCGAGGGTAAATCGAGAAACGAACTGGCAGCGCATGTGTATGATGTGACCTACGGACAGGTGAAAAACGATGTTGATAATTTGGTTATCATCGACGACAGCATCGTGCGTGGCACCACGCTAAAGCAATCCATCGTCAGGATTCTCGACCGCTTGCACCCGAAAAGAATTGTGGTAGTATCTTCTTCTCCACAGGTGCGTTACCCTGACTATTACGGTATCGATATGTCGAGAATGGCTGAATTTTGCGCTTTCCGAGCAGCAATCGCCTTAATTCAAGAACGTGGAATGGGCGATTTGATTACCAGCACCTATAAAAAATGCAAAGCACAGGAGGATTGGAAGAAAGAGGATGTGGTGAACTATGTTAAGGAGATTTATGCTCCGTTTACCGACGAGGAAATTTCCAACAAAATAGCAGAAATGATTACCGGACCGGAAATCAAGGCTGAGGTGAAACTCGTTTACCAGTCAATCGAAGGATTGCACAACGCTATTCCCAATCACCCCGGCGACTGGTATTTTTCGGGTAACTACCCTACTCCTGGCGGAAACAAGATGGTGAACCAGGCGTTCATCAACTGGTATGAGGGAAATCCCGATAAGCGATAAAACCAAATATTTTCTCAAATCGGTCATTAGGGCTCCTAATGGCCGATTTGTTATTATTGTAGTGGCACAGGATTGAAATAGGTGTCGGTGTCGGCATCAAACTTTAGAAAACCCTCATCTACCAAAAATGAGAGATTGTCCATAATGTCATCTTTCGAGAACGCAAGGGTGCTGACAAACTCTTCAATCTTGCGTGGTTTCAGTTGTGCCATATACAGAATACCGCTTCTCACATCTTCTTGAGTGTAACTCGCTTTTTGTTTTTCAGCAATACAAACATCGCAATTTCCGCAGTTGTCATGGGTATTTTCGCCAAAATATGACAAAAGGATTTTTTCGCGGCAAACCGACGATCCAAAGGCGTAACCGATGACCGACTCGATGCGTTGCTCCATTCGTTCACGTTGGTGTTCGTAGATGGTCAATGGAATTTGCACATACTTTGGTTCTTCACGCGAAGTGGTGATCACGATATACGCCGTGCGCTTTCGTGGTATGTAATGCAGTATGCGCTGGCGCGTCAATTCAATCAGCGCATCGTAAATTTGCTGGTCGGTAAGTCCGTAGCGGAACGAGAGCACCGACTCGTTGATGAAAACATAGTCGGAAAACAGACCAGTGTAGGTGCGCAACAATGCTTGAAGCACCTTGTCAACATCTGCATTAGAAGTGTGAATGTGGTATAATTCTTCCTTGGTGGCAAGAATCATCACCCTCGACTGATGGTCCATTTCCTCGATATACTCAATGTAGCCAGCTTGCGTGAGCAGTTTGAGGGCGCTGTGGGTGGGCAGAATCGGGAATTTGAAAGTGCGGCAAAATTGTTCGAAATTAAACTCGTACTGATGCTGGTAGCCCTCACCCAACGCCACATGTAAATGGTTGCAGAGCATTTCATACACCATTTTGATGAAATCGCGTTCGGGATATGAGTCGGTGATGTGACGGCGAAGCGTTCGTTCATCGTTATGCCCCGTGAGCAACACAGCATACGAGCGTTTGCCATCGCGGCCAGCACGGCCAGCCTCTTGATAGTATTCCTCAAGAGAATTGGGAATATCCACATGCACCACCACACGGACATCGGGTTTGTCAATGCCCATGCCAAAAGCATTAGTGGCAACAATCACACGAATCTCGCCCGATTTCCATTTGTTTTGCTTATCCGCCTTATCTTCCACATACAGCCCGGCATGGTAGAAATCGGCACTGATGCCAAATCTGATAAGTTGGTCGGCAATTTCTTTGGTGCGCTTGCGGCTTCGCACATACACAATGGCTGAGCCTGAAACGGATTTGAGAATGTGAACCAGTTCCCTAATTTTCTCATCAGTGGGGCGAACCACATAGGATAAATTATCGCGCGCAAAACTCTTTTTGAAAATAGCGGGCTCCCTGAACTCCAGTTGCTTGACAATATCATCAACCACCACTTCGGTAGCTGTGGCGGTAAGGGCAAGCACTGGCGTGTCGGGGAAATATTGTCGGATTGAGGCAATTTGCAGGAATGACGGGCGGAAATCGTAACCCCATTGTGAGATACAATGCGCCTCATCGACAACAATCATACTCAAATTCATCAACCGAAGTTGGTCGACGAACGATTTTGAGCAAAGGCGCTCTGGGGAAACGTATAAAAACTTATACTTTCCAAAGCGACATTTCTCAAACACTTTCTTGGTTTCGGAAAACGACAGCCCAGCATAAAGGTAGCAGGCTTTGATGCGTCGCTCCAACAGGTTATCCACCTGGTCTTTCATCAATGAAATGATAGGCGTAACCACCAAAGTGAGTCCGTCGAGAATCATGCCAGGCACTTGGAAAGTAATGCTCTTTCCACCACCTGTAGGCATAAGCCCCAACGTATCATTCCCAGCCAGAACCGACTGAATGATATCTTCTTGAAGGGGGCGAAAACTATCGTACCCCCAATATTTTTTCAGTATCTCATGCGGGCTTCTCATCACCAACCGCTTCTTGGTCGTGAATTCTGATAGCTTTAATCAGCAGTTGAACCGTGGTAGCGCCTCTACGCTTGTTTTCCTCGATGGTGTAGCAGATGTCGAATGGCTTGCGCTGCTTAATATAGTCGAAATATTCCGACATATTAAAGCCAATGCCATTCATAATCTTATTGCTCTTGCTATCTACCAGCTCAAACTTGATATGCTCCATTTTGCGACCAACAATTTTGCTGGTACCGAAATCAAACACATTACGAGTGAAGAACACAGGTTTTGTGTTGTCGGGACCGAATGGATTGAACAGGCGCATCGTTTTGAGCAATTCAGGATTAATCTGGTCGAAATCGAGCTCACAATCCAAATTGATTTGAGGCGTAACCTGCTCAAGTTCGATATGCGACTCCACGTATTCGGTGAGGCGGCGACGGAATTCCCCAATATTCTCCACTTTCATCGAAAGGCCCACTGCATTGGTGTGGCCACCGAAAGTTTCGAGTAGGTCGCGGTTTTCATTAATCGCCTTATAGATGTCGAAACCGTTCACAGAGCGTGATGAACCGATAGCAATGCCGTCGGCATCATAAGTAAGCACCACCGATGGACGGAAATGCAATTCTGCCAAGCGCGATGCCACTATGCCGATAATGCCCTTATGCCAGTTCTCGTCATAAATAACAATCGGCTTCTTGCCTTGGATTTGCTTTTTGTGATTTTCGATAATCACATTAGCCTCTTCCGTGCTACGGCGGTCAAGCTCTTTGCGGTCTTTGTTATACTGGTCGATGCGCTTGCTGATTTCGTAGGCTTCCGAACTGCTCTTGGTCACAAGCAGCTTCACCGACTCCGTGCCCGACTCCATACGTCCCGACGCATTGATGCGAGGACCAATCTTGAAGATGATGTCGGAAATGGTGATTTCCTTGTTCGACAAGCCGCAGAGCTTGATGATGCTTCGGAAACCCACATTTGGATTCGAGTTCAATCGCTTCAAACCATAGTAAGCAAGCACACGGTTTTCGCCCACGATTGGCACAATATCGGCAGCAATACTTACAGCGCACAAATCCAGCAGACTCTCAAGCCCATACATATTGTCCATGCCATTGCTGATGGCAAAACCTTGCATAAACTTGAAGCCTACACAGCAGCCACACAATTCCTTGAACGGATATTTGTCGTCTTTGAGTTTTGGGTTAAGGATAGCCACAGCGTCGGGCAAAACATCGTCGGGCACATGGTGGTCACACACAATGAAGTCGATACCCAGCGACTTAGCATAGGCAATTTCTTCAATCGCCTTAATACCGCAGTCGAGAATAATAATCAACTTTACGCCAATACTGTGAGCATAATCCACGCTTTTTATGGATATGCCATAACCCTCATCGTCGCGCGTGGGCACATAGTACTCCACGTTTGAGTAGAAGTTAAGTAGATAACGGTACACCAGGGCCACAGCCGTAGTGCCATCGACATCGTAGTCGCCATACACCATTATCTTTTCTTTTGCCCCTAAAGCATCATTCAGACGGGCAACAGCCTTGTCCATGTCCCTCATCAGGAATGGATCGTGCAATTGGCTCAACGATGGATAGAAAAACTCCCGGACTTGCTCCCGAGTTTTTATACCACGTTGCACCAAAAGACGGGCTATAGGAGCGCAATTGGGGAACCGTGTCGCCAGCTGGGCTTCTATCTTGCTTTCTTCGGATGTTAGAGGTAAGTAATTCCATTTACTTATCATTTATGTTGTCATTTTTATTGGCAACTGGGGCAACGCAACGAGCGTTGAAGGGTGTATATAAAAATATCATGCCGAAATAGTTTTTTCATTCGGCAAAAAACCGATTCCTTATCATGAGTGCCAGTCGAAAACAGAGACCTCAAATGGAATCAGATGAAATGGCTGAAACAGTTTATAATTAGGAGGTTACCTATTATTGGAAGTCCACAACAGAATAACGCACGACACCATTCCGCATATTTTACGCAAATATACGGCAAAAAGCAATAAAATGCAACAAAAACAGGATATTATTTTTTGATATTCACATCTAATTGTGGGAATGGGAATTCGAGTCCTTCCTTTGGAAGACGCTTATATATTTCTTCGCCTATGGCATACTTCACATCCCAATACACAGAATTATCCACCCATGCACGCACCACAAGCACCACATCGCTGCCACCCAATTCGCTCACAGCCACAAAAGGAGCTGTGGCAACAGGGCAAATATTGGCATCAGGCTCATGGATAATGCGCTCGTCATCTGCCAAAATCCCCAAAATCACTTTTCTTGCCTTATCTATGTCGGAACCATAGGCAATCGACACTTTCCATTCCACTCTGCGATACTTTTCAGACGAGAAATTATTGATCACACCTGTGGACAAGCCACCATTCGGAATCACTATCCGCTCATTGCTGTTGGTGGTGATGATGGTGTGGAAAATTTGTATTTCTCTCACCACACCCATGTTGCTGCCAAACACTATATAGTCGCCCACTTTGTAGGGTTTGAGGAGCAAAATCAGCACGCCGCCAGCGAAGTTTTGAAGCGTTCCACTCAGTGCCATACCTACTGCCACACCAGCCGAAGCAAAGAGGGCAATAAACGAGCTTGTTTCGATTCCGACGATGCCAATCACCGAAACAATCAAGATGAACATCAGCGTGATTTTCAGCAAACTCAACAGGAATGTTGCAAGTGAAGGTTCAATGTTGCGACGTTGAAGAAATACTTTAAGTATGGCATGGAGTTTGCCTATCACAAACTTGCCTGCATAGAACACCAGTACGGCAATCACCAAGTGGAAACAGAATGTCACCACCTTCGAAACCAAACCCTGTAAAATTTCGGTCCAAGGAAATGCCTCAAGCTCCGAAATATTGGTTGGAGCATTTTGTATAAGTGAATCGGGGTTGAGGAAGGATTGCATTTTTGCCACCTTCGCCGAATCAACTACTTGCGGAACTTGTAACAATAAGTGTGAAAGCATAATCAAATTTTATTATCAATACGCAAATTTAACTAAATATCGTAAAATCGGCAAAATAATAAAATAAATAGAATTAACTTTGCGAAAACAAACGAAAATGAATACAGAAAAAATCATATTATTCCTCACGCTTTTCTTACTGGTGAGCGCATCAATCAGCACCAACGCCCAAGTGATTTCATCGCTCAACGAGCAAAACACAAAGATTGCGAAGCAAGAGAAAGCCATACCCAAAAAGCAAACACAATTCTCGGCACAAGGTGCCACTAAAGTGAGCATCGACACCACCACCATCTATTACGCTTACCTTGATTCGGTACAAAATTGCATCGATGAAAAGAATTGGAGTAAAGCTGAAGATTTCATACGCAAATCCATTAAGAGCGAGCCTGGTAATCCAAACAACTCTCTGCTAATTTCAAACCTTGCCACTATCCAAAGATATCAAGGAAAACTTGAAGATGCAATCAAGAACTATACCCTTGCCATCGACATGACTCCAAACGCCATCACGCTGCTCAACAATCGCGCCTCATTATATATAGAGGCGAACCAAGTGGACAATGCGATGAGCGACTACAAAAAAATCATAGCCATCGAGCCCGACAACGAGGAGGCGCGCTATAATATAGGTATGATTTATCTGGAGAAAAACGATTTCAAGGAAGCCGAACGCCAATTTGATGAGATTTTGCGATACCACCCCAATTCCCTGCTCTCAAATGAAGGCAAGGCATTCCTTTGTAAAGCCACCGGCAATTACGCAAAGGCGACGAGCCATTTCTCGGAAGTGATTAAAGCCTCGCCATCGGTAACGCTTTTGGCGAACAGAGCCGACTGCTATTTAATGACGAACAAACTGAGTGAAGCAGCCGACGACATCAACAGCGCCATTCAAATCACCCCCGACGACGGCTATCTTTACCTGTTGCGAGCAAAATTGAAAAAAATGCGCTACGAAAATGATGAATCGAAAAAAGATATTCAATTAGCTATCGACCATGGAGTTGACCCGAAATTGGCGAAAGAGATGCTGAAATAAGCGCAGAAATATCGAAAAAATAATTTTGAATTACGCCCAAAAAGGAGTACTTTTGTAGTATGATTTCAATGATTGAGCACATAGAATATTTGATGTTGAGTAACGATTGTGTAGTTGTTCCTGGCTTTGGCGCATTTATTGCCCAATACACCAGTAGTCACAACTGCGCACAGAATTCCACATTCACATCGCCCAAACGCAGCATCAGTTTCAATGCATCAATCAATCACAACGATGGGTTGTTGGCCAACTCTATTGCCAAAAAAGCGTCGATTCCTTACGCAGAGGCTTTGAAGCAAATTGAGAAAAGCACCACCATCTGCCGCCAAGCATTGAGCGACGGCTCGGAAGTGCCTTTTGGCAGACTGGGCTTTTTTATCAGCAACGGTGAAGGTCATATTGAATTCATCCCATTCCATCACGAACTTGCTAACGACGACTTCTTCGGACTTCAATCATTCTCGTTCCCCACTTTAGCTGAACGAAATGCACAGGTGACTACCAAAGAAACCGTGAGCGAAACTTACAGCGAGCCTGAAATCAATATTGGCAGAAGAAATTGGCTCGGTCACAAGGCTGTGCAAATTGCAGCATCTATCGTGATGCTGGTTTGTCTCACGTTTGCGCTCTCCACTCCTATCATCGTCGATAAACCCACCCACCAGTTGGCAACGCTGAATGTGCCTACACCCACCATGCCAAAGCACAAGGTGGTGAAAGCCGAGGAAATCAGCCAGCCAAAGCAAGTGGAAGCAGCCTGCGAGAAGAAAGAGACTAACTCTAACGGCCGCTACGCCATCATTATCTGTTCGCTGAAAAAGCAGAGCCAGGTTGCCCAATATTTCCAAGAGAATAAGGACATCAACCCAGCTAATGTAATCAAGAAGAATGGATATTACATGATTTATTTCAATCGTGGCGACAACTATCAAGAATTGGTAAAAGAGGCTAAGCAAATGCCAAAGCCATATACCGAATTCTGGATTACCCAAGTATAAACAAAGAAATCAATACAAATCAAGGCAAATAAATTACATCTTCGGGGCCTTGTCGCGACGACAAGACCTCGTTATTTTTTAGACAAATAGGGGTTGCGATTGAAACATGCCAAAGGCATGTCCCTACAATTTGGTTCCATAGCCCAAACTGAATACATTTAAAACTTAACCTAATGGTTGGGTTAGATGATGCTTGAAAGTAGGGTATGCTTTTCTGCTTCTGATTTGAAGCAGGATTCTGGGATGACGAGAAAGCGGTATTTACTTGATTCTATTTGCAAGAGTATTTTGCGCTTGTGGGTATGGATTTTTTTCACCTCACCCTTATTCACCTTTACGGTGCGAAGTTTTGGATTTTCAAATTCCAGCACGAGAGCCCCATCGGAGGTCAGCGAAATCGTTTTCTCTGAAATCGACCACACCATTGAATTGGTGAGCATATAATTAAAATACAGCAGAATCATGATGAAGGGCACAACCACAAACAGCACCATTAGTGATGCTATCAAAATGCGGATGTCGTGAACGGACAAACATCCACACACCAATAACGGAAACAAGAAGAAAATCCAATTATCGGAAATGAAGTGGGAAAACACTGCTTTTGCATATTCCCCACTTGTGATTTTGCAAGAAATTGACAATTTCAAATTATTAAGAGTGATTTTTCTGCGTTGTGATTATTTCTTTTTTGCGGCAAACTTGGCCCTGCGTTTAGCCAGTTCCTCGTAGCCTTTACGATAAGTGTCCATGTTTTGAGGAATCAGGATTTGGCAATAGCCTGTGCCTTGCTTATTGTAGAGCTTCTGTAAATTCACATAATGCTTGCCATTGCCACGCTTAATTGGGAACACCTCATTTTCACGCTGGTTCACTATATCGCATTGTGGAGAATGATTGTCCTTACCTTTGCCCTCCAAACATTCAGGCACGCCATTTTCCCAAAGCCACACCGGAAAGATTTCTGCACATGGCGGATACCCCAAACCCATCCACATGGTGGTGAGCAGCGGATTTTCACCGGGCAACACGCCCTCAATTACTGTGGTGGCGGTAGAAATGCGTCGTGGAATGAAATCCTGGTCCACCACCCATTCTGTGTCAGAATTTGTGAAGTCCTTATCAAGCACGCTGTGATAAAAAGTGCGCGACACTTCTTCCGTAAACACTGCAGGAGTGAAGTCGTGGCGCATAATGTGTGGCGCGAGCAGTTTTTTCTCATTGGCTTCACGCACATATCCAGCGCCATCGTCAACACGGCCACTATATGAATAGTTGGTGCGCATCAAAATGCCATCAGGAGCATCTTTCAGATCGTATTTCACCAAAGTGTAGTTTCCTGTCTCGAAATAGGCACCATTGCCATCGGCATCAATCACGCCAAAGTTGGCCTCCACGCCTCTTGGCTGTGGGAGCGACTTCAAGAGTTGCTCAAACTCATCAACGGTGGCGCATCGCTCAAGTGCCATGCGCATCACCACGCCTTCCTTGTCCTTCTCCTTCACTTTGTCGTCATTGAGATTGTAGGAAGCCGTGTTCATGATAGCGAATCCCTTTTCGTTATAGCCAATCCAAGCGGCGGTGTCACGCTTGTCACGCGCATCAAACAGCGCCACAAATTCGTAACAGCCCTTATGAGCGGCAAAACGCTTCACCCTATTGTTCTGGTCGTTGGTGTCGCGATTTTTCCACAAAAGAGGGCGGCCATTGGTGGTGAGTTTTCCCGACACAATAGCCGAAGTGCAAGCAAATGCCTCAACAGCAAATGCCGCTAAAGCCATGAGTAGTATCTTTTTTACATTCATATCGTATTGGTTTTGACCTCAAAATTAGTAAAGAGAATGGTAATAAGCAAAAAAATGTGTAACTTTGAACTTTATAACGCAAAATAATGGAAAAATACGTTTATTCAATAGATATAAAAGTCCGCGACTACGAGCTCGACGCAGAAGGCATCGTCAACAATGCCAACTATCTCCACTATTTGGAATACACCCGCCACTGCTTTTGTGAAGACTGCGGCTTCTCGTTCAAGAGAATGGGCGAGGAAGGCTTCGTGCCTGTGATGAGCCACATTGAGGCCGACTTCAAGACACCGCTACGCAGCGGCGACACCATGACCAGCAAACTATGGCTGGAAATGAAGGGGGTGAGAATGATTTTTCACCAGCACATCATCAACAAGAACACTGGCGACGACGTGTTCCACGCCAGCGCCACCATCGTGTGCTTAGAGAACGGACGAATCAGCAGATGCGAAAAACTCAAGGAGGCTTTTAAAGAATATTTGCGATGATGCCTGATTTGCTCTATAAGATGGCTTTTGCCTCGGTTAGGGGCATGGGCGTGGACTTGGCTCAAAAGATCCTCGATGTGCTTGGCGACGAGAAAGAGTTTTTCGCCATCAGCGAGAAGGAGTTGCGCCTCATCACCAAAAGCAAGAGCAAAATTCTGGAGCGTGCATACCGCAATTCCTGCCTTGAAAAAGCGGAAAAGGAAATTGAGTTTGTAAACTCACACCACATCAAGGTAAGTTATTTTACAGAAAGCGACTATCCTCAACGCCTACTGAACACCACCGATGCGCCCATATTGCTATACTGCGTGGGCAACACCGATTTCAACAAAAAGCACATCGTGAGCATAGTGGGCACTCGCAAGTGCACCGAGTACGGCCGCAGAATGTGCGAAAAGCTTGTGAAAGAGCTGTCGGAGACTATTCCTGATGTGATTACAGTAAGCGGACTGGCGTTTGGCATCGACATTGCCGCCCACAACGCTTCGCTGAAAAACAACTGCGAAACCATTGCCGTTCAGGCGTGTGGACTAAACAAGATTTACCCTGCAGAGAATAGAGATGCCGCTGAAAAGATTGTGAACAGCGGCGGTAGCATCATCACCGAATACACATCGCAAGACGTGCTGCACAAAGGCAATTTCGTGGCACGCAACCGTATCATCGCCGGTTTGAGCGACTGCACCATAGTGGTGGAATCGGCAGAGAAAGGCGGTTCGCTCATCACCGCCAACATAGCACAAAGCTACAACAGAGATGTGTTTGCTGTGCCTGGGCGCACTTCCGATGAGCAATCCAAAGGCTGCAACCAGCTCATTCAGCGCAATCAGGCTATGCTCATCACCTGCGCCACAGACATAGTGGACGCACTGCGATGGGAATCAAAAATCGCCAACAAGCCCACCCAACAACTCGACCTGTTTCCCTCGCTCACGGAAGAAGAGCAAGAGATTGTGAACATCATCAAGCAAGCTGGCGATATACACATCAATACCATCACCGAAAAGCTCCACATCCCTGTGTATAGGGTGATGAGCACACTCATGCAGCTCGACTTCAAAGGCATCATCATCAGTATGCCTGGCTGCCGCTACGCAATGGCGTAATCCCTCACTGAACAGTGCGAACAACTGCTGTAATGGCAAAATAATTCTGTAAAAACGGCAATAACCTGTTGTTTCTGACAATAATTATAACTATCTTTGTTTTTTAATAACCATTAAACCAATAAAAACAACTATGACAAAAAAGATAATTCCAGATTCAGAGTTGATTATCAATCCCGACGGTTCTGTGTTCCACATACACCTTCGCCCCGACCAACTCAAAGATAATATCATTGTGTGTGGCGACCCTGGACGCGTGAATATGATTGCTTCGTATTTCGACACCATTGAATATGATGTGCAAAGTCGTGAGTTCCACACCATTGCCGGCACATACAACGGCAAGCCCGTAATGGCGCTCTCACACGGTATCGGTAGCGACAACATCGACATCGTGATTACAGAGCTCGACGCTTTGGCAAATATTGATTTCGAGACCCGCACTGTTAAAGACAAGCACCGCGCGCTCAACATCGTGCGCATCGGCACTTCTGGCGGTTTGCAACCCTACGTGCCTGTAGGCACTCCAGTGATTGCGGCAAAGAGTCTCGGTTTTGATGGTGTGCTGAACTATTACGCTGGACGCAATGAAAACTGCGACCTTGAATTTGAAAAGAAATTCTGCGAATTTGTGAAATGGAATCCTCTGTTTGCAAAGCCCTACGTGGTGGAATCAGACCCAGGATTGGTTGAGAAAATCGGCCGCGACGACATGGAGAGAGGCTACACCATCTCTGCTGTGGGCTTCTACGGCCCACAAGGTCGTGAAGTGCGCTTGCCACTTGCTGAACCAGAACTCAACAAGCGCATTGAGCAATTTGAATACGAAGGCGGCCACATCACCAACTATGAAATGGAGAGCGCTGCACTTCAAGGTATGGCAAAAATGATGGGTCATCACGCCATCACCATTTGCTCTATCATCGCCAACAGAGTGGCTACCAGTGCGAATCCAAATTACAAGACTGCGGTCAACGACCTCGTTCAGACCGTTCTTGAAAGACTTCTTGGCGACTAATCGCCACACTTTCATACAGAAAAGCAAAAGAGGAAGCCTCGCTTGGGGTTTCCTCATTTGTTGTCTCATTTTAAACCCAAATCGGTCATTAGGCCGTGTAAGGATTTTTCAGATTACTTCTTGCGGTCTTTCGGCTTTTATAAGATGCCTTTTGCTTGTTTTTAATTCGTAATAGCTCGCTATCACTCATTAAAAGACAAGCAAAATTCATTCTTCTAAAACTCCGAAATACCACAAGCCCTAATGACCGATTTGGGTTAAAAACTGCGCATTTTGCTTATTTAGTTTGGTAAAAACAAAAAAATGCACTAATTTTATTGCAAAATAATTAAAAACATAACCACATGAACACATCATTTGTATTTTTAGCCAATGGCTTCGAAGAAGTGGAAGCCTTAACCACAATCGACATCATGCGCAGAGCAGGCATGGAAGTGGTGACAGTAAGTATTAACGACACACTTGAGGCAGAAGGAGCCCATGGCGTGACCGTGAAAGCCGACGCGCTGATTAGTGAAGTGAATCTGAACAATGCTGAGTGGCTGATTTGCCCCGGCGGAATGCCTGGCGCAAGCAATCTTGCCGCGTGCAAACCTCTCACCAACGCACTTATCGCGCAAAATTCTAAAGGCGGAAAAATTGCAGCCATCTGCGCTTCGCCATCAGTGATTTTCGGTCCCCTCGGACTGCTTGAAGGCAAACATGCAGTTTGCTACCCAGGCATGGAGCGTGGCATGACAGGAGCCATCGTGGGCTACACACCAGTGGCAATCGACGGCAACATCGTCACAGGCAACGGTCCCGCGGCTGCCAGCACTTTCGGTTTCGCCATCGTGCAAGAAAGCAAGGGCAAAGATGTAGCCCGCCAAGTGGCAGAAGGAATGCTCTTCTACGACAAACTAAAAGAAGAATTCTACTTCTAATCCCCCAAGGAATCAAGAGGATGTGTCAAATCACCAAAAATGACAGCGCCATAGCGTAGGGACATGCCTTTGGCATGTTAACAAGGCGTTGATACATTGTGGATTGCATCGAAACATGCCGAAGGCATGTCCCTATGTCATGATGAATCGCTAAATTTGACACCCTCCTTTAAAACCCAAAATACCCAATTAACAGCCGTTCCCCAAAAACGGCTGTTATTTTATTTACCCTCCAGTTTTGGCAAGTTATTTTCAGAATTATCTGCCAAAACTAAGGAAAACATCAAGTTTTGGCAAGGTATACACAAAATTATCTGCCAAAACCAAGAAAAATATGGAGTTTTGGCAAGTTATTTACAAAATTGTTTGCCAAAACACAAGAAAAAAGGTATCTTTGTGTATATTTAATGATGTGAATGATATGGCACAATTAATTGGTAGAGAGAAAGAAATACAAGAATTGGATCGCTGTATGACTTCGGGGCAATCGGAATTTGTGACGATATGCGGTCGTAGGCGTGTGGGCAAAACTTTTCTTGTGGAACAATATTTTGAAGGCAAATATGCTTTCAGTTATGTTGGCGGTCATAAACTGACCAATTCGGAACAGTTGCAAAACTTTGCATGGGCACTTCAAAAATATAGCGGATCTGCCTATGCTCCCAAATTGTCGTCGTGGTTTGAGGCTTTCCACGCACTTGAACTACTGCTTGAAAACTCACCGGAATCGCGAAAGGTGGTTTTCTTTGACGAAATGCCCTGGATCGACACCCCGAAATCGAAATTTGTGAATGCACTGGAAAATTTTTGGAATGGTTGGGCTGTAAGACGCTCCGACATCGTGTTCATAGCCACAGGTTCCGCCACTTCGTGGATGTCGGATAATCTTGAAGCCAATCAGGGAGGACTCCACAACCGTATCACCCGAATGCTCTATATCAATTCGTTCACATTGAGAGAAACGGAACTGTATTTGCAATCAAGAGGCTTTAGTTGGGACCGCTATGCGATTGTGCAAACCTATATGATACTGGGTGGCGTGCCTTTTTATCTAAGTCTTTTGCAACCAGAATATGGACTGCCTGCAAATATCGACCGTCTGTTTTTTGCTGGTGGTGCACGTTTGAGAAACGAGTTTCAGGAACTTTACAGTGCGCTTTTCAAAAACGCCGACCGTTATTTAGAAGTGGTGAAAGCCCTTTTTGCCCACAAAGGCGGTATGACACGAAATGAAATCATCAAAGCCACAGCCATACAGGGGGGCGGACTTACTACAGTGCTCACAAATTTGGAAAAATGTGGATTTATCGCCTCGTTTGCTCAATTCAACCGTGCTGTAAGCAAAAGCGTGTACCGATTGGTGGACCATTACACATTGTTCTATTTGAAATTCATTGAGTCCGACAAGTCGAAAGACAAACAATATTGGACACACTCCATCGGGTTGCCCAAACTCAACTCGTGGCAAGGGTTGACATTCGAGACTGTATGCCTATCGCACACCGACCAAATTAAGCAAGCACTACACATCGATGGAATTGCCACCGAAATTAGCACTTGGAATGTGCCCGATGCTCAAATCAACTTGCTTATAAAGCGTGCCGACCGCTTAATCAATGTGTGTGAAATAAAATTCTCTACCGACAAATATAACATCACGCCTGATTATGCCGAGCGTGTGCGTCAGAGAATGGCTGCTTTCCGTGAGGCTTCGCACACTCGCTATGGTTTGATAGGCACATTTATCACCACCTACGGCGTGGGCACTGGCAGTGGGTCGTCGGTTTGCCAAGCAGAAGTGACCATCGATGCCCTCTTTGCATCTTAATGTGTGTGAAAATAAATGTGTGTTTAAGGGAAAATTTGTAAATTCGCAATTTAATGGGCTTGGTGTCCGTTAATATTAATGTATGATTTTAAATAATACGTTTGGATATGGAAACAATTAATGTGAAGATAGTGAATAAGAGCCCGAATCAGTTGCCTGCCTATGGCACGCCACAGAGTGCTGGTATGGACCTCCGTGCTTGGCTCGATGAACCTGTTACGCTCCAGCCACTCGAACGCCGACTGATTCCCACTGGCGTGTCGATTGCGCTGCCTGAAGGATTTGAGTGCCAGTTGCGCCCTCGTAGCGGTTTGGCGCTGAAGCGTGGACTCACTTTGCTCAACACTCCCGGCACCATCGATGCCGATTATCGTGGCGACATTGGCGTGATTATGGTGAATCTGAGCAACGAGCCACAAACGATTGAGCATGGCGAGCGCATCTGCCAAATGGTGATTGCACGCCACGAGACGGTGGTTTGGCAAGCCGTGGAGGCTCTTGACGAAACTGAACGTGGAGCAGGTGGCTTTGGCCACACTGGCACAAAATAATCCAAAACGATGAACCTACGATACACACAATCGCTTTGCACCGCCATTCTGCTGCTGCTCACGGTGTTGCCTTTTGCCGATAAACTGATGGCTTCCGACCGTAAAGCCATATCGGAAGACGACCGTGTGAAGGCGGAATACATATTTTTGGAGGCGGAAAAGCAACGCAATATGGGGCGTGATGATGCGTTTCACCACTTGCTCCAGTATGCCCATTCGCTCGACCCCGAAAATTCGGCGATAGCATATTATTTGGGCTACAGCCGATTGATGAAATCGAATTTGAGCGTGTCCGACAGCCTGTTTTCGTCATCGCTGCGCATGATGCGCAAGCATGTGGACGCGCATCCCGAAGACAAATACGAGGCGATGCTCTACGCCAACGGCAACATGATTGCCAATCAGGTGCAGGAGGGGCTTCGTGTGCTGAAAATTCAAGCCGAGCGCAATCCTCACAACGTGGAGGTGCAACTGAGCATTGCCGATGCCTACGCCCGACTGGAGGACTACCGCAACGCCATTGCCGCCTACGACAGTGTGCAGCAATGGCAAGGGCAGTCGGTGCAACTCTCGGCAAGGAAAGTGCGTGCCTACCAGGCACTCAACGATACCGTGGGGGCTATCGGCGAAATGCGTTCGCTCTTGGCTACCGCGCCACGCAATGTGGACTATAATTTGGCGATGGGCAATATGCTGCTGATGTTTGGCGAACGCGACAGCGCGCTCACCTATTACGACAAGGCACAGCAATACGAGCCGGAAAATGGTGCCACCTATCTCGCCAAGGCGCAATTCTACAACGCCATCGGCGACTCGGTGAACTACGACCAGCAGACCTATCAGGCACTGGTGTCGAAAGACCTCGATGTGGCGAGCAAGGTGGAAGTGCTTGCCGACTACGCACGCCACTTGCTGGTGGCAAAGGATTCATCGGCACGCACCGAAAATCTGTTCAAGGTGCTGATTGAGCAACACCCCAACGAACCACAAATCCGTATGCTTTTCAGCGACTATCTCGCCGCTAAAGACGATATGAAGGGTGCCGCCGAGCAGATGGACTACGCCGTGAACCTCGACCCTACCGACGCGCAGGCGTGGAACAGGCTACTGGTGCTCAACATCATTTCAGAAAACTACGAAGCAGCCATCGCAGCCGGCGACCGTGCCATAGAGTTGAATCCCAACGACATTGAACTTTACGGCTACATCGCCCCAGCCTACTACAACATCAAGCAATACGACAAAGCCATAGAGGTATATAAAAAGGCTCTTGCGGCAGTGGACAGCACCGACACGGAGCACCGCTCTATGTTTTTGGGCGGCATGGGCGATGCCAAATTCTCGATGGGCGACACCATCGGGGCTTTTGCGCTTTACGACCAAGCCATCGAAATCGACCCCAACAATGTGAGCATCCTGAACAATTACGCCTACTTCCTCACGCTCTGCAATCGCGACCTCGACAAGGCGGAGCGAATGAGCGCGAAAACCGTTCAGGCGGAGCCACAAAATGCCACCTTCCTCGACACCTACGCATGGGTGTTCTACAAGCGCAAGGAATACACCATGGCGCAACTCTATATTGAAATGGCGATTAAAAACGAGCGCCGCCCTTCGTCGGACATCTACGACCATTACGGCGACATTCTTTTGGCGGTGGGCAACAAGCAGGAGGCACTCAAGCAGTGGAAAAAAGCCCTCGAACTCGATGCCGGCAACAAGGAATTGCTCGAAAAGGTGGAAAAGTTGGCTTTGGAACTCCAGTCCGCCGACACGAAAGAAAACACAGACGACAAATAACAACAAAGCAATATGAAAATAGCAAAACATATTCTTCCGATAATAGCCCTCGCAGCCATTACGACTTCGTGCGGCTCACAAAAAGTGGCTGTACCTGAAACTCAAAAAGTGACCACAACCACCACGACGACCACAACCACCAAAACAACAACTACCACAACGACTACAACCACAGCAGTCCCCACCACAGCACAAGTGAGCCATGTGGCAAAAATTGCCAACTCATTCGGCGCGTGGACCACGCTGAAAGCAGGCGGCAGCGTGTCGATTGGCGGTTCAAAACCACTTTCATCGTCGATGCAGATTCGCATGGAGCGTGGCAAGAGCATCTACATTTCCGTTCGTCCAATGGGCATTATGGAGGTGGCGCGATTGGTGATTGTGGGCGACACGCTTTTGGTGATTGACAAACTGCACAAACGCTACATTCTGGAATCAGCCAAACTGCTCACTTCGGGCATTCCCATTGATGTGAGCACATTGCAGGACATTTTCTTGGGCCGTGCGTTCATTCTTGGCAACGGCACGCTCAACAGCAGTATGGCAAGCCTGGTGACCCTCGCTAATATCGACGGCACCTACATGGTTCGCCCCAAAGAGCAATACAAGGGATTTGAATATTATTTCAAGTTCGACAAGAACTACCACATCAAGTCGCTCGAAGTGACTCCTGTGGTGAAGTCGGAGAAAGTTGCCACCTATTCGGTGGATTACTCTGGCGTGAAAACCTCGCTCGCCGGCTACATTGCCACAAAAGTGAACATGGCGACCAAAATTGGAAAATCGCCCATGTCGCTTGCGCTCGATTACAGCGGCTTCACTTGGAACGAACGTGTGACCATCGATGCCAAAATTCCTTCCAACTACACAAGGGTTTCGGGCAGTAGTCTTTTGGGTATATTTTCTGAAGAATGATTGAGATAAAAACATACACCCCTGAGCAACAAGCCGTGTGGGACGAGTTTGTGGCTTCGTGCTGCAACGCCACGTTCTTACACCAGCGTGCGTATATGGACTACCACAGCGACCGCTTTACCGACCATTCGCTAATGGCGTACAGCGATGAGCGACTGGTGGCGGTGCTGCCTGCCAATGTGGTGGGCAAAACGCTCTTTAGCCACCAAGGACTCACCTACGGCGGTTGGCTTCACCAGGTCAAGCACTTCGATGCCACGGTGATGATGGCTGTGATGCAAAGTGCGGCTGAATGGCTGAAAAACGAGGGCTTCGAGACGGTGGTTTACAAGCCTGTGCCACACATCTACCACCGCTACCCTGCCGAGGAAGACCTGTATGCGCTTTTTCGTGCAGGAGCGGTGCTCACCGAGTGCAATATCTCCACTTCGGTGCTGCTCTCCAATCCTTTCGATTTCGACCGTGGCAACAAGCGCGCCGTGAACTCCGCCAGAAGGGCTGGTGTGGAAGTGGGCGAAAGCACCGACTGGGAAGGCTATTGGCATGTGCTGGAAGAGGTGCTTGCCTCGCGCCACGAGACCAAGCCCGTGCACTCGGTGGAGGAAATCAAATTGCTCCACAGCCGTTTTCCCGAAAATATCAAACTCTACACCGCCACCTGCGATGGGCGGATTGTGGCTGGCGTGGTGATGTTTTTCACCCACACCGTGGCGCACAGCCAGTACATCGCCTCGTCGGCAGAAGGGCGCGAGCGCAAGGCGTTGGCTTTGCTGTTCCGCCATCTGATCGACCAGTCGAAAGATTCGGGATATGCCTATTTCGATTTTGGCATCTCAAACGAGGACCACGGTCAATGGCTCAACGAGGGATTGGTGCAGCAGAAGTCGCGTTTGGGCGGCAGGGGCATCGTGTACAATTCATATCAAATCAAACTGTAAACTCCATTTTTTCAAGCATAGGAATGTATGGCAGAGCGTAATTCTATCTCTCGCATGGCAATGAAGGCGATGGGCATCTTCGGAGGTGTTCAGATGATAGGCATTATCTGCTCTATCGTGCGCACCAAGCTCGTGGCTCTGTGGATTGGTCCGGTGGGCATGGGACTTTTCGGCCTGTTTAACCAGGCTCTCGACATGCTCAACACTGCCACCAACCTGGGTATTCGCCAAAGCAGCGTGCGCGACATTTCACAAGCCCACGAAAACGCCGCCGAGCAAGGGCACATTTCGCGCGTCATCACAGCCGTGCGGCAATGGTCGCTGTGGCTGGGCATGGCAGGGGTGGTTTTCACCATCGCCATGTCACCGCTGTTGAGCGAATGGACCTTTGGCAATTCCGACCACATTTGGGGCTTCGTGGCGCTGTCGGTAGCATTGCTGTTTGTGGCGCTGACCAATGGCGAACATGCCGTGCTGCAAGGTTTGGCAAAACTCAAGCGCCTTGCCCACGCCACCATGTGGGGCACCATTTTCGGTTTGGTGCTGAGTGTGCCCATGTTCTATTATCTTGGCGAAGACAGCGTGGTGCCGTCGATTATCGCCTACGCCGCCGGATGCCTGATTTTTGCATGGATTTTCCGTGACAAAGACCACGCTGCTGCCCCACTCACCCACCGGCAGACTTTCGCCATAGGAAAAGACTTCGTGAAACTGGGCATCTACATGACCGCCGGATTGTTCATCACCACGCTCATGGGCTATGTGTTTAATGCGTGGCTCAACAATGTGGCTGGCACGGCAGAGGTGGGCTATTATCAGGCTGGCTACACGCTTGTGAACAAATACACGGGACTGGTGCTCACCGCTCTCGGTATGGAGTATTATCCACGCTTAGCGCGAGTGGCTACGAGCCGACTTCGCCTCACCGCCTTTGTGTCGCAGGAACTCAAGGTGTCGATGCTGGTGATGGCTCCCATTGTGGCACTGTTCATCCTCCTGCGTGGCACTATTGTGTGGATTCTGTATGCGCCCAGTTTCGATGTGATTTACTCGCTCATCTCATGGGGTATGATTGGCATTGTGTGGCGCACGCTGTCGTGGTGCATGGCATTTGTGATTCTGGCAAAGGGCGACGGCAAGATGTTCCTCATCACCGAGGCTGTGAGCGATGTCATCGGCTTCGGGCTGAATGTGTGGTTATACCAGTTGTGGGGACTCACAGGACTTGGCATCTCATTCATGGTGTGGTATATCATCTACACCGCTATGATATATGTGGTGTATCGCTGGCACTATGGTTTGCAACTCACTCCGTCGAGCCTGCTCACCACCATTTTCGCCCTTTGCGGCGCTTCGGCTGTGATGATGGCTATGCAGTATAATCTGACCGCTGTGGCGGTGGCTGTGACCGTGGTGGTGACGCTTGTGAGCGCAGTGCTGATAAAGCGCCAATGGACACGATAAAAGGTTAATAAAGTAGAAAATAAGTCAGTTTAATTTGATACTGTGGAAAATAGTTGTTACCTTTGCATAGTAATTAATAATGAACGAATATGTGACGAGGAATCTCATCTTAATATGAGATTCTTTCGTTTCTTTTACTAACTATTTTATAACACATTTTTTACCATGGCTATCAGCTACATGACCCAAGAAGGGTACGACAAAAAGATGCAGGAGCTCAAGCACCTCGAAAGTGTAGAGCGCCCCGATGTCGTGCGTGCTATCCAAGAGGCACGTGAAAAAGGCGATCTCTCTGAGAATGCCGAATACGATGCCGCTAAGGAGCGTCAAGGTATGCTTGAGGCTAAAATCGCTGAGCTTAAAACTCTCGTGGCCACAGCACGCATCATCGACCAGTCAAAACTTCAGACCGAGGAAGTCGCTCTTATGAATAAAGTGACTATTAAGAACCTTAAGAACGGTGCTTCAATGACATACACTATCGTAAGTGAAACTGAAGCGAATCTGAAGGAAGGCAAAATCTCTATCACCACTCCTATTGCCAAGGGACTTCTTGGCCACAAGGTGGGCGATATTGTGGAAGTGCAAGCCCCTGTAGGCAAAATGCAGTTCCAAATCGTGGAAATCGGAGTATAACGACATTTAAAACTATATAAAGCAATGGCATCAATTTTTAGCAAAATCGTGGCTGGCGAAATACCAAGCTACAAGTGTGCCGAAGACGAGAACTACTATGCGTTTCTCGACATCAATCCTGTGAACGAAGGTCACACGCTCGTCATTCCTAAGCACGAAGTGAACTATATCTTCGACCTCGAAAACGAGGAATATGCCGGACTTTGGCAATTCGCAAAAAAGGTGGCAAAGGCGTTGAAGGCCGCTGTGCCTTGCGAGCGCATTGGCGTGGCTGTGCTTGGACTGGAAGTGCCACACTGCCATATCCATCTCGTGCCTATTAACACTGAAGGCGACATGAACTTCAAAAACAAGAAGGATGTGCCAGCCGAGCAGATGGCTGCCATTGCAGAAAAAGTGTTTGAGCAATTCTCTAAGCTCTAAACCGCAATAATGCTTTTTGATATATAGACAAAACTCTTCACAAGCGCACCCTTGGCTGGTTTTTCAGCCACAGGTTGCGCTTTTCTTATTCAGAATATAAATAAAAATGCTGAAATCACTCTACGCTATCATCATTCTCGCCCTCGCTGTGCTGCCTTGTGCCGCGCAGAAAGCGGTGGTGGATAGCATGGCGGTGGATTCGGCATTCTCGGCTTCTAATGCCGAATTTCCTGCCAAGAAAGCAGTGGTGGCAGCATCGCCAAAGAAACGCTCATACTGGGAACACGGCTTCGGCAAATTCCTCGTGAAAATCGACCGATTTCTTGAAGAAGGACAACTTTCGGGCATCGACACCACCTATCAAACCATTCCGAAACTCAACCGCCAAGTGTATTTGGGCGCATACGGATACTGGCAAAACTACAGCAACCTCATTCCGTTTTATTTCCCGGAGTCTATCAACAAGCGAATCCCAGGCTTGCGCGATGGTGCCTACTATAAAATCAATGCCCATACGCAACAAGCGGAAATGGAGTTGGGCATCGACTGGAAAGGCTTCGCTTTGGAAATCCCCATTCCTATCCGCAACAATTACAGCGCCAGTTACGGACTGGCGAAAAACGGCTCGGTGTGGGGATTCCGCTTGCGCTACAAGAGCATCAATTCGGTGGCTGGTAGTAAGCGTTTTGGTATGCAGGACGAGCTTCAGCAGTATGTGCACGACCACCCCGATGAGGCAGAGGAAATCTCAAAGGTAATCGACTTCGTGAAAGACGAGCGCATAGAATCGGGCAAGCACCACATCAACATCTTCTTTGGTGAAGGCTATTATGTGTTCAATCATCGCAAATTTTCGCTCTCGGCTGGCTTGTTTGCCGACATGGTACAGAAGCGCTGCGCGGGAAGTATGATGGTGTATGCCAACTACTATCAGAGCCGCTACGCCGTGAAAGACATACTGATTTCCGACTTCGACGTTTACCGCACCCAGCAAGTGTCGGTGGGCTTTGGCTACGGCTACAACTACTCGCTGTATGGTGGAAAACTGCTCTTCCACCTCTCGGCAGTGCCCATGTTCTCGCTTTATTCCAACCTGATGCACCGCGCCAAATTCAATTCCGAGGCCGACCGCAAGCAATACGAAGCCATGTATGACGACGACCCAAAATTCTACGACCCTTCCGACAACGGCCGCCCCGATTTCCGCGTCAACGCCTTCGCACGCTTCGCCGCCAACTACAGCCTCGGCCGCTACGTGCTCTCCCTCCTCGTCAACTACCGCTACTACGGCTTCAGCAACTCCAAAAACCTCCACATCAACAACCAAGAAGCCGACGCCCAATTCAACATAGGCTACCGCTTCTAATCCCCCCTATTTTCCTGACATATTACAACAAAAGAACATGCTTCCTGACGCTATAGCGTGGGGGGGTATTCGGAAGGGGTGGATTCGTAGTCGCAGTGGGTGGGGTTGAAGATGATGGAGGGGTTGGCGAACACTTGGTTCATGGCTTGGCTACGCACCATTTCGGGGGTGGCGCCGGTGAGCACCTGGCGGTCGCGTGTGATGACCCACAGTTGGTCGGTGAGCATGAGCGAGCGTGAAATGTCGTGGGTAGATAGCAAGATGGCTTTGCCCTGCTCGTGGGCAAGGGCGGCAAGGAGTTGCATGGTTTCGATACGACTTGCGGCATCAAGGAAGGCAGTTGGTTCGTCGAGCACGATAATGGGCGTGTGCTGCGCTAAGGCTCGTGCAATCATCACCTTTTGGCGTTCGCCATCGCTGAGGTTTGCCACAAAACTCTCCGCCTTGTGACTCATGCCCACGCTGCGGATAGCGTCCGCCACGATAGCGCGGTCGTCGTCGCTCAATCGCCCCAAAAAGCCCGTGTAGGGCTGACGACCGAGCCCCACCAGTTCGCTTACGGTGAGTGCGCCTGCCTGAATACGCTCGGTGGACACCAGCCCCAAGAGGCGCGCACGCTCCGATTTGGTGATGGTGTCGAAATCCACGCCATGCAGCAGAATGTTGCCTTCGATGGGCTTCGTGGCGAATGTAAGCGCACGAATGAGTGTGGACTTGCCTGAGCCGTTTTGCCCAAGCAGTGCCACCAACTGTCCACTATCCAGCGAAAGGTTCAAACCACTGAGCAAGGTGGTGGTTTGCTTTCCGTGGGTATATCCCACTGCGAGATTTTGAGTTTCAAATATTGCCATGATAGTGTCAGTTGAAATATTGTATTTTTCTACGATTCAAAATAATATAGAGAATGATGGGCACACCAATGATGGGTGTGATGGCGTTGATTGGTATCACACCATGGTCGCCGCCCACGCTCAAAAGCGTGCAAAACAAGGCGATGTCGGCTCCTGCAAGGATAGTGACCGGTATGAGACGGCTGTGGTTGCTTGTGGCGAGCATAAGTCGGGCAATGTGTGGCACCACCAGTCCGAGGAAACCAATCGGACCGCAATAGGCAGTAACCACGGCTGTGAGCAGCCCCGTAACCGTGAGCAAGGCGATACGCGTGCGGTGCGTGTTCACGCCTAAGTTTTCGGCGTAGCGAGTGCCCAACAGCAACGCATTGAGCGGCTTCACCATCATCACCGAGCCAATAAGTCCCAATATGATAAGCGACGCAAAAAGCGGCATTTGCGCATTAGTCACGCCTGAGAAATTACCAAATCCCCACGCCACATAACTGTGCACGCCCTCTTCGGTGGCTACGGAATTGAGCAACTGCACCACACTCGAAGCCAAATAGCTCACAAGCATACCAATAATGAGCAGCATCGTGCTGCTTTTCACTATCGACGAAAACACAATCAGCACCAGCATCACCGCGCCTGCGCCAATGAATGCGCCTATCAGCGTGGCAATGTAGCCGCCTATTGCCACATCGCCCATCATCTTGCCGATAGTGCCGCCCATGGCAAGCATCACCACCGCCACACCAAGTCCGGCTCCGGTGCTCACGCCCAGAATCGACGGGCCAGCCAGCGGATTGTTGAAGGTGGTTTGGAGCAGAAGTCCCGAAATAGCCAATGCCGCGCCAGCAAGCGCAGCGGTGATAATCATGGGGATGCGAGTTTGAAGCACGATGATGTTCCAAGCCTCGTTGTCGCTCTCGTTGCCCATCACGATGTTCATCACCGCCGACGCATCAATATCGACGGATCCAAACACAAGGCAAGCCACCACCAGCAGCGCCAACAGTGCCAGCAGCAGTATCACCGTGAGCGAAAACCTGCGTGATGAAGAATGGCCCATTATTTCAGATTGTAATAAAATTCGGTTTTAACATCAGGGAAAAGTTCGGGGTGAAGCACTGCCGCAAATTCGCTCAACAGCAAATCGGGGTGGAATGGCACACGCACGAAGAAGTGCGATTTTTCGGTGTCGCACGCCCACACTTTCTTTTGCTTGAACGCCTCAAAACTCTTGTTCAGGTCGTATTGGCTTTGCAAGTCGGCAAGCGAATTGATTCCAGTCCACTTCACGAACCAAAAATCTGCCTTTTGCGCCTTTGCCAGCACTTGGTTGAAGTCGAGCGAGAGCGAACCAGTGCTCTTGTCGGATGCCCAAGGATAGTCGCCACCAGCATCGGCAATGATTTTTGCCATGTAACTATTGCCACCAGGCACAGCCCACACGCCACTAATCACCATTTCGGTGATAACCGATGGCTTATTTTTAGCGGTAGCCGCCTTTTCGGCAATGGCACGGTAGCGCCCAGCCACGGCTTCGTACAGACTGTCGGCTTGAGCCGATTTGCCAAGCAGCGCACCGTAAAATTTCACCCACTCGGCACGCCCCAGCGGAGTGTATTCAAGATAGTCGGCACATTCAATGATAGGGATGTTCATCTTCTCGATTTGCCCATACGAGGCATCTTGATATGGCGAAAGCAGAATGGCATCAGGCTTCATGGCTATCACCTTCTCAATGGTGGGCGACATGGAATTGCCGCAGTCGGCTATCGTGCCAGCCTTCACGCCACTGAGCACCTGGGCATCGGTGTAGTAGTTGGCATCGCATACGCCCTTCACCGCACCAAAACTGCCGAGTTCACGCATCAAACTTGCGTGCACCTCGCTATACACCAGCGCATTCTGAATAGGCGTGCGCACCACCGTGCCCTCTGGGAGCTGCTTCGGCATAGCCGAATCGCGAGGCACAAGAATGTAGGTGTGGAGCACTTTGCCATCGTTCCAAGGGTCTTGAATCGTGGCTTTCACATATCCATCACACTGCTCCATCGTGAGCAACTGCGCCTGCTTCTTTTCAGCAGACTCCACCTTTTTGGCCTCACCGCCCCCGCAAGAAGCGAGCACAATCACCAACAAGGCACAAAGAAAATACCGTATCTTCATCATTAATTCCAATTTATCCCACAAAATTAAGAAAAAAACGCCTATTAAAATTCGGTTCAGTGGAAAAATACTGGGGGCTGAAACAAAAACACCCTATTCAATCCATTGAAAATCCATTAACACCAATTTGAACAAAATAAAAAAATAGGTGTAAATTGGGTGTAAATGGATTTAATCGGTGTAAAAGTCAATCACACCAACTACACATTAAATCGGTATCCGCGTGTGGACGATTTGGCAAAATAAACACATATCCAAATCCATTTCCCCCCATAAATCACGTTTTGGCGAAAGGCTGTTTACGCAATCACTAAATGCTGGAATTGTGCTTGATTTTTTTGAAGAAACTGGCTGTGGCGTAGAGGGGCACATTTTCCATCCATTCTTGGTCGACATATCCCTTCATACTTAACCTTACGGCTTTGAAGTTCTTTTCTTTGTGGTCGTCGCACACAAAGACTCGTAGCGACTTGCTTTTCACATTTTCTTCAGCTTTCACTTCCACAGGCACCACTCGTTCACCCGATTGAACAAGGAAATCAATTTCTTGTGTAGAGTTGTCTTTGCTGAAATAGTAGATATACAGGTCGCCCACCCCCAACAACTGCTGCAACACATAATTCTCAGTGAATGCGCCTTTCGCAGCCATAAACACATCGCTGTTTATGAGCATCAAGCGAGCAGGAACACCAGACATGGCACCTAACAATCCCACATCGAGCATAAAGAGTTTAAAAGCGCTCTCGTCTTCATACACAGGAAGCGGGATAGATGGGTCCTTGCATCGCGACACTTTATATACTAACCCCGCATCAACAAGCCATTGCACCGCTTTTTCAAAATCTTTTGCTCGTGCGCCCTTTTTCACCGCTCCATATATGAATTTCTTGTTTTCCTTGGCAAGTTGCGACGGAAGCGATTTCCACACCATGCGAATGCGTTGTGTTTCATCACCTGCGTGTTTGCTGAAGTCATTATTATAATTCTTCAGAATCTCATTCTGAATCTGCCGCACCTTCAGAACATCTTTATCCGTCACATAGCTTCGCACCACTTCGGGCATACCTCCCACATAGTAATATTGCCTCAACAGGTCTTGTAATTTATTGTCCAAAGGCATAATCGAACGCCAATCCATTTCGTCAAGCACTTCACAAAGTATGTCCTCGGATTTTGCCCACAAAAATTCCTCAAACGACATAGGGTACAGTTGCAACGTATTGACCTTCCCCACTGGGTACGACACATTCTGATGAGTCAGCAATCCCAATAAAGAGCCTGCCACCACCACATGCTGTTCGCGAGCATCCTCGCAAAAATATTTCAAAGCCTCTACACAGCGAGGAGTATCTTGTGCCTCGTCGAAGAAAATCAAGGTTTTTCCCGGCACAATTCCTTGACCAGCGTAAGCTGAAATATCACGCAAAATTCGTTCCATATCGAAATCCATTGTAAACAAATTCTGCATGAATAAATTGTTTTGACAGTTAATGTAAATAAGGTTATCGTATTCACACTTGCCAAACTCCATCAAAATATAGGTTTTCCCTACCTGACGGGCACCTTCCAAAATTAGAGGTTTGCGATCTGAATCTGCTTTCCAAGCCAGTAAGGAATTATAGATTTTTCTCTTCATTTTACAGCCAATTTTTTCTAACACCACAAAGTTAGTGATTATCAGCGTAAAAAGCAACACCTTTCACACTTTTATGAGGGAATAACCGAGGTTTTACCACACTTTTATGAGGGAATATTTTGTGTTTCACCACACTTTTATGAGGGAATATTTGGCGTTTTACCACACTTTTATGAGGGAATGATTGGGGGATTTGGGGGTGAATTTGCGTAATTCGGAAGTTATTTCTAACTTTGCAGCCTGATTCGATGAGTTTGGGGTGCCCTCACTTGGGGCTGAGATCATACCCACTGAATCTGATCCGGGTAATTCCGGCGTAGAGAACAAAAAACTTATTATTCACAATTATGAAAAAAACATTCTTGACGACTGCCGCTCTCGTGAGCGCCAGCTGTGCGGCTCTTGCAGCTACTGCGCCTAAAGCCGACACTGCCAAGGTTGTGCGCCTCCAAAATGTGGAGGTGACAGCAACTCGTGCCACCAAATCTACTCCTGTGGCATTCACTAACGTTAGTAAGCAACAAATTGCGGAACTCAATCACGGCAAGGACATTCCTTTCCTGGTTTCGTCCACCCCATCGGTGCTCACCACCAGTGACGCCGGTGCTGGAATCGGCTACTCTGCTATGCGTGTGCGCGGCACAGACGCAACACGTATCAATGTCACCGCCAACGACATTCCTATGAACGACGCAGAAAGTCACTCTATCTTCTGGGTGAACACTCCCGACTTCGCATCTTCGCTCGAAGACATTCAGATTCAGCGTGGCGTGGGTACCTCTACCAACGGTGCAGGTGCCTTCGGTGCAAGCGTGAACATGCGCACACAACGCTTCTCAATGAATCCTTACGCTGAAATGAGCGGCACTTACGGCTCTTTCAACACCAACAAGGAAACCTTTAAAGTGGGTTCGGGCTTGATTGGCGGACACTGGAACTTCGACGCTCGCTTCTCGCACATTGCCAGCGATGGCTACCGCGACCGCGCAAGCAGCAAACTCCACTCTTATTTCGCACAAGCCGGCTATTTCGGTGGTCAAACCTCGGTTCGCTTCATCACTTTCGGTGGTAAGGAATGCACCTACCACGCATGGGACGGTATCAGCAAAACGGACTTGACCGACAACCGTAAATACAACCCTAACGGTGAAATCAAGCGCGACGGCAAGGTAATCGGCTTCTACGACGACCAAACCGACAACTACCGCCAAACCCACTACCAACTGATTTGGGACCAAGGCATTGGCGCTAACTGGCACTGGAACCTGGGCTTGCACTACACCGATGGCTTTGGCTACTACCAAGAGTATAAAAACGCTCGCACACTGAAGGAATACGGTCTTGAACCATTCATGGTGGGCGACAACAAGGTGAAGAAATCAAGCCTCGTGCGTAAGAAAAACGTGGGCAGCGGTTTTGGCGGTGCTGTGTTCTCGCTCAACTTCGCTAAGGGTTCGCTCAACACCACTTTCGGCGGTAGTTTCAACAGCTATGCAAACGACCACTACGGCAATGTGATTTGGGTGGAAAACTACCTCTTGCCTCTCGACCCAAGCCACGAATACTACCGCAACAAGGGTAAAAAGAACGACTTCACCATCTACTGGAAGGCTTCAAACACTTTGTGGAAATCGCTCCGCCTCTATGCCGATATGCAATATCGCCACATTGGCTACAAAATCACAGGCGACAACGACAAGTGGGACTGGACTGCTTCACCTGAGCATCTCCAAGTGCTGAACGTGGATGAGAAATTTGATTTCTTCAATCCTAAGGTGGGCTTGATCTACGACTTCAACAAGCACAACACAGCTTACGCTTCATTCTCTGTGGCTCAAAAAGAACCTACACGCAACAACTACACCGATGGTTTGTTCACCGTGCATCCAAAGGCTGAAAAACTTTTCGACTGGGAAGCCGGTTACACCTTTAGCAGCGACCGTTTCACCGCTGGCGTAAACTTCTACTACATGAAGTATAAAGACCAACTCGTGCTCAACGGCAAGCTCAACGAAATCGGTGAAGCCATGGCAGAAAACGTGCCCGACAGCTACCGCATGGGCGTTGAACTCCAAGCAGGCGTGAAGATCACCGAATGGCTGCGTTGGGACTTGAACGGCACATTCAGCCGCAACCGCATCAAAGACTATGTGGGCTATGTGAGCAACTACGAAGCATCAACTTGGAACGACCTCTACACTCAAACCGCAGTGGAAAAGGGTAACACCACCATCGCCATGTCGCCATCATTCATCGGCAACAGCGTGATTGCGTTCAACCTCAAGGGCTTCTCTGCCCAGTTCACCTCTCAATATGTGAGCCGTCAGTACCTCGACAACTTCGAGAACAAGGAAGACAGCCTCGACCCATATTTCGTGAGCCACCTCAACTTGGCTTACACATTCAAGTTGCCACATGTGAAAGCTATCACCGTAGGTTGCACCGTTTACAACATCTTCAACGAGAAGTATGAAAACAACGGTTACAGCCAAACTTGCGCCCTCGTATCAGCCGACGGCTCTTACAAGCTCAGCAGCGACCCACGCTTCTACCCAATGGCTGGCACCAACGTATTGGCACACTTGACATTCTCATTCTAAGACACTGATTCGTATGTTTGCCGCTATCGACTGGACTACCGCCACACAATGGCTATCCGACCCAAAGCATTTGTTCGATGCCATCAGTTTCGTGCTGGGCTTGCTCTACCTGTTTTTGGAGTTTAAGGCAAGCATCTGGCTCTGGCCTGTGGGCATCGTCATGCCCATAGTGCACAGCGTCACTTATTACAAGGCTGGACTTTACGCCGATTTCGGCATGGAATTTTTCTATGTGATTGTGGCTGTGTACGGCTTCTTGAAATGGCGCATGGGTAAAGGTGCCGACAAGAAAGATGTGCCCATCACCCACTTCCCCATTCGCATGGCAATCATTGCTGTGGTGGCATTTGGGGCTATCTGGGGAGGCATCTTCTGGTTTCTCAGCACCTGCACCGACAGCACCGTGCCTGTGCTCGACGCGTTCACTACAGCCCTGAGCATCATCGCCTACTGGGCTTTGGCCAACAAATGGGCAGAGCAATGGCTGCTGTGGCTGGCGGTGGATTTGGTATGCACCGTGCTCTACATTCACAAAGGCATACCATTCTCGGCCACCCTCTACGGCTTCTACACCATCATGGCTGTGCTCGGCTACCGCAAATGGCTCCGCCTGATGGAAGCGCAAAAGTAACAAACATACCACACACTCCCATACCATAGGGCTGTGCTCGCACTCCAAGCGACCACAGCCCTATTTGCATATTCCCCTCCTATTGGGCGCTACACATCTCCCCTACGCTATAGCGTTTTCGTTTTGGGTGATTTGGATTTGTGAGAGATTTCGTTTTTGTGTATCTTTGTAACTTAATACGAAAATAATAACAAAATAATATACCTTAGAATGGGAAAAGTAATTCTTACTGGCGACCGTCCAACAGGCAAACTCCATATCGGCCATTATGTGGGTTCGCTCCGTCGCCGCGTACAACTGCAAAATGAGGGCGACTACGACCGTATGTTTGTGTTTATGGCCGATGTTCAGGCACTCACCGACAATGCCGACAACCCTGAGAAAATTCGTCAAAACATTATAGAAGTGGCGCTCGACTACCTCGCCGCCGGACTTGACCCAGAAAAGTGCACGCTTTTCATTCAAAGCCAAATCCCTGAATTGTGCGAACTCACCACCTACTTGATGAACTTGGTAAGCGTGTCGCGCCTTCAGCGCAACCCTACCGTTAAGTCGGAAATCAAAATGCGTGGCTTCTGCCAGCAAGACGAGGAGGCTGCCGAAGCAGCCGGACAGCGCAAAGGCATTCCTGTGGGCTTCTTCTGCTACCCTGTGAGCCAGGCTGCCGACATCACCCTCTTCAAGGCCAACATCGTGCCTGCCGGTGAGGACCAGCGCCCAATGATTGAGCAAACCCGCGAATTGGTGCACAGCTTCAACAACACCTACGGCGAAGTGCTCGTGGAACCAGAAATCATGCTCCCCGACAACCAGGCTTGCTTGCGTTTGCCAGGCACCGACGGCAATGCAAAGATGAGCAAGAGCCTCGGCAACTGCGTATATCTGAGCGACTCTGCCGAAGATGTATGGCAAAAGGTGCGCGGCATGTACACCGACCCAACACACTTGCGTGTTGACGACCCTGGTCACCTCGAAGGCAATTGCGTGTTCACCTATCTCGACGCATTCTGCTGCAACGACGATTTCGCCGAGTTCTGGCCTGAATATGCCTGCCTCGACGAACTCAAGGAGCACTACACCAAGGGCGGTTTGGGCGACATGAAGTGCAAGAAGTTCCTCAACCAAGTGTTGAACAAGGAACTTGAGCCAATGCGTGTGCGCCGCCACGAATTTGAGAAAGACATTCCAGAAATCTACAACATTTTGAAGAAGGGTACCGAACAGGCTCGCAAAGTGGCTGCCCAGACAATGGACGAAGTGCGCCACGCTATGCGCATCGACTACTTCAACGATGCCGAACTCATCGCATCGCAAGCAGCACGCTTCAAAGCCGAATAACCCGACACTTCCAAATCATCAACCATACAAATCGCTCCCCCACCAAAAAAGGGAGCGATTTTTTATTTCCATATTTTAAAAGTAAATATCTGCGCTGATTGTCTTGATATTACACATCTTTTTATAATTTTGCATTAATTATCAACATTTACAGTCAATTAATTTTATTCGCATGAGAAGATTGATTTTTGGATTATTGGCTTGCTTGGTGGCTGGCAGCGTTGCCTGGGCCGCTCCTCGCCAATACGAGAGCGTGGCTGGCGACCTTACCGCCACTCGCATCTACACGTTGCCCAATGGGCTTAAGGTGTATTTGAGCGTGAACAAGGACAAACCCCGCATTTCCGCATTGATTGCCGTACGCACCGGTTCGCGCAACGACCCTGCCGAAACCACCGGTTTGGCACACTATCTTGAGCACCTGATGTTTAAGGGCACACAAAAGTTCGGCACCAGCAACTACGCCGCCGAAGTGCCACTGCTCAACGACATCGAGGCGCGCTACGAGCAATACCGCAAAGTGACCGACCCCGAATTGCGCAAAAAGCTCTATCACGAAATCGACAGCGTGTCGCAACTGGCTGCACAATACAACATTCCGAATGAATACGATAAGATGATGGCGTCGATTGGTGGCGAAGGCACTAACGCCTACACCAGCAACGATGTGACCTGCTACACCGAAAACATTCCTGCCAACGAGGTGGAAAACTGGTCACGCATTCAGAGCGACCGCTTCCAAAACATGGTGATTCGCGGTTTCCACACCGAACTTGAAGCCGTGTATGAGGAAAAGAACATCGGCATGGCGCAAGACAACCGTAAACTGTTTGAAGCGCTCTTCGCCAAATTGTTCCCCAGTCACCCCTATGGCACACAAAGCACCATCGGCACTCAGGAACACCTCAAAAATCCGTCAATCACCAACATCAAAAACTACTTCAACCGCTACTATTGCCCCAACAATGTGGCAATTTGCCTTGCTGGCGACCTTGACTTTGATGCCACAATGGACGTGATTGAGTGCTACTTCGGCGACTGGAAGGCCAACGAAAACCTTTCTCGCCCTGAATTTGCCCCAATGGCGCCTATCACCGCACCTGTCGACACTACTGTGATGGGTAAGGAATCGCCTTACATGGCCATGGCATGGCGTATGCCTGCTGCCCGATGCGCCGAGAGCGACACGCTGGAAGTGGTGTCGATGCTGCTGAGCAACGGCAATGCCGGTCTTATCGACCTCGACCTCAATCAAAAAATGAAAGTGCTGAGCGCTGGCGCAAGCAGCGAACTGATGACCGACTACTCTATGCTGTTCGTTTATGCTATGCCAAAGGAGGGGCAAACGCTGAATGAGGCACGCCAACTTATCCTCGACGAAATGGCAAAGGTGGGTCGTGGCGAATTTAGCGACGAATTGCTGACATCGGTTATCAACAATGCGAAACGCAACTATTACAAGGCGATTGAGAGCAACCGCACTCGCACCGACATGATGGTCGACGCGTTTATCAACGGCATTGAATGGAGCAAGGAAGTGGAGCAAATCAAGCGCATCGAGGGTATGACCAAGGCGCAGATTGCCGACTTCGCACGCCGCCACTTCAATGAGCACAACTATGTGATTTGCTACAAGGAACAGGGCGACGACCCCAATCAAAAGAAGATTGAGAAACCAGCCATCACCCCAATTCCTACCAACCGCGACAAAAAGAGCCAATTTGTGGAAGATATTGCCAATTCAGAGCCTGCACCAATTGCTCCACGCTTCATCGACTTCAAGCACGACCTCACCGTGAGCAAGACCAAGAACGGTCTGCCATTGCTTTACAAGCAAAATACTGAAAACGGCTTGTTCAACCTCTGCTTTGTGTGGAACTTCGGCATGGTGGCCGACAAGCGTTTGAATACTCTTTTCAACTACATGGACTATCTGGGCACCGACAAGATGAGCAACGAGGAGTTTAAAAAGAAAATGTATGCCCTCGCTTGCGACTACAGTTTCTCATCAAGCAACGAAAATGTGTATTTGCAAATTAGCGGCTTGAGCGAGAATATGAGCAAGGCTATCGCCCTCGTGGAAGACCTTGTGAAAAATGCAAAACCCGACCAAGAGGCCTACAACCAATATGTGGCAATGGTGCTGAAAGGTCGCGCCGACAACAAGACCAACCAAGGCGCCAATTTCAATGCACTGCGCAATTATGCCATTTTCGGTACTTACAACAGCATACTCAACGACATGAGCGAAAGCGAACTCCGCGAGGCTAAGCCTGCCGAACTGCTTGCCATCATGAAAGATTTGCGCAACATGAAGCACTTGGTGATGTATTACGGTCCCGACAGCGAAAAGCAAGTGATTGCCGCCGTCGACAAGGGCCACAAAGTGGCTAAGAATCTGAAAGATGTGCCTGTGAACAAGCCTTACAAGAGTATGCCTGTCACTCAAAACGAGGTAATCATTGCGCCATACGAGGCTAAGAATATCTACATGATGCAATACACCGACGAGGGTCGTGGCCGCAACTTCGAACGTCTGCCCATTATTGTGGCATTCAACGAATACTTTGGCGGTGGCATGAACAGCATCGTATTCCAGGAGCTACGCGAGGCGCGCGGCTTGGCATACGCGGCTTCAGCCAACTACAGCTTCCCTTACCGCAACAACGACACCGAATCGGCATTCACCTACATCGCAACACAAAACGATAAGATGACCGACTGTATCACAGAATTTAACCACCTCATCGACAGTATTCCACAATCTGAACAAGCTTTCAATTTGGCTAAAAACGCACTCAGAAAGCAATACGCCACTGATCGCACCACCAAGATGAGCGTGCTTTGGGCATACTTCAACGCACAGAAAAACGGTTATGACTTCGACCCATCACAAAAAGTGTATGAGGCACTGCCTGCCATCAAGTTGGCTGACGTGGTGAACTTTGAGAAAGCCAACATGGCTGGCAAGCCATACCGCTACATCATTCTCGGCGATGAAAAGGAACTCGATATGAAAGCCCTCGAAAAAATCGCCCCAATCCGCCGCGTAACCACCGAAGAAATCTTCGGCTACTAAGTCCCCACACCCATCTCCACAAAAAAACTCGCAGCCCCCAAGCCTGCGAGTTTTTTTATTTGCTAATTTTATTGATTTCTTTTTTGGAGAAGAACTCGGAGCACTCGGACATCTCTCATCTAACCTCTAATTTCTTAAAAAAATAGCGGCCTTTGGTGGTGGTGGCTTTGGCGTATTGGATGGCGCGGGCGGGGCAGCGGTGCAGGCAACTGAGGCACATGGCGCAGCGGCCGTTCCAGTGTGGGATGCCGTTGGTGAGGGTGATGTTTTGCATCGGGCAATTCTTGACACATGCGCCACAATGGGTGCAGGCATCAGTATCGATCACAAATTTCTTGTCGCTCATAGCGTTTTTCAGAAACCATGGGCGAATCACCTTGCTTTTCACCCAAGCAAATCGCCCTGTCACCACATCTACCACCGCTTTTCGTGCGGCAATATCTTGTGCCACTTGTGCCACTCGGGCAGGGGCGGCTTTGAGTTTTGCAGTTCTCACGGCATCGGAGTCTACATCAAATCCTTTCATGTTGATGTAGTTATTGGGCATCTGCACCGAGTGGGCGCTTAGGAGCGTGAAGCCACGGCGTGACAACGCCTTTGCCATGATAGGCACCGATAGCCCAATGTCGTCGCCACAGGTGGTGACCATAAAGCAACTGCTCGACGTGCCAGTGATTTGCATTTTCTCCACAAACTCTGTTACCACAGGAGGTGGGCCCCAAGAGTAGGTGGGAAACACAAAGCCAAGGCGTTCGCCATCGTGAAGCGAGAGGTGCATATCGCCGCCGGCAGTCAGTGCCTCAGCCACACTCACCATACGCTCGCCCAGTGCCGAAGCCAGTTGCTCCGCCACCCATTCGCTATTCCCCGTACCTGAAAACCAAATAATCATATATCCTAACTTCTTAACTTTTTCCCATCTGCAGTCAGTTCAAAAAGCAATCGTCTTAACTCCTTAACTTCTTTAACTTCTTAACTTCTTCTCCAACATGCCAAAGGCATGTCCCTACGTTATGCTACGTTTCTGTGTGGCGATTTATTGCTTGATGGTCACTTGCGTTGCGCCGAAGCCGTATTCTTGGAATGAGGCATCTTGCACGGCGCAACGTGGCCATTTGCGCTTCAGTTCGTCGAGCAACGCTCTGCGCAACACACCTTCGCCCTTACCATGGATAAACACGATTGTCTGCCCCAACTTCTTCTTGTTGGCCTCCATCACTTCGCGAAATTTGTCGAGTTGCACATTCAGCATATCGGTGTTTGACAGACCGCTCAAATTGTCGAGAAGTTCGGCAATGTGCAAGTCTTGCACGATGATATCGTCTTTTTTCTTGTGGTGATGTTCCACGCGTCGGGCTTGTGGACGGTCGGCGTGGCGTTTTTCCTTCATGGCACGCTCCAGCGCACTGCTGTCGATAACCATTTGCTTGGCAGGCAAATCGTTGCGAGTGATGTCGATTGAAATCACCGACTCGTCAAAATATTCGCTTTGGTGGAAACTGTGCAACTTGTAGAACTTCGTCAAATCCAGTTTCTGCTGCACAAGGGCAGGATTTTTCAACTTGAAGCCCTTATCTTGCTTGAACGCGATGTATTGGATAGCCACATGCTCAAGGTCGTTGAGGTCGGCGTGGCCAAACTCGTCGAGGTCAACCTGCATGTTTGGCTCCACCAGTCCGGTGTAGCGAGTGTGCCAAGTGCTTTCGTCGTCGCGTCGGGTCATATATGCCACATTCAGGAAGTAATTGCTGTCGTTCACCAGAATTGCGTAGAATGTGGTGGTGTTGAGGTGCTTGATTTCCTTTGGCTCAAAAGCAAGCACAATGTTGAGCACCTCGCCTTCCTCGGTCTCAACCACAGGTTGTGGCTTCACCGTGGTGGCTTCTTTCACCTTTGGCGCAGGCTTGTCGGGCTCCACGAGTTTGCTCTTGAAGGTGAGCGGGCGTTCGTAAGCACTGGCTTTAGTGCCGCCTTGCCCCACTACCACCACTTCGCGAGCCTGGGCTGGGCGTTCAAACCCATCTTCATCTTCCACATACACGATAGGGCCTTCCACCCTTACCACGCGTCCGCCTCCCACATCATTCAGGAAGCGCACAATATCGTCAACTTTCACCATAATTTTCTAAGTCATTATTTTTTTTCATCACAAAGTTACAAAATAATCTATAAACCCCAATCGGTGATTAGCAAATTACCGATTGGGGCTGAAATACCTTTGTGGGAATGGGGAATTATTTCACCGTGATGGGCAGGGTGGCGCAAATGCCGGTGTTTTTATCCTTTACGGTGAGCGTTGCTTTGCCTGGGGCTGTCGAGGCTTGAACCACCACCACGAGTTGACCGTGGAACAGTTTCATCGTGGGCTCGGTGAACACTTCGAGCGAGGTGGCATCGCCATTGCAAACGGAGTTGAATGTGGCGGCACCAGTCACCTTAAATTCGAGCGAGTGGTCGGCATCGGGGCAGAGTGTGCCGTTTTTGTCGGTGAGGCTCACGGTGATGAATGCGAGGTCGCATCCGTCGGCGGCGATGGTGCTGCGGTCGGCTGTGAGTTGGAGTTTGGCAGGCTTACCAGCGGTTTTCACCGTCTTTTCGCCAGCCTTGTTGCCTTGCTCGTCATAAACCACCACTTTAATTTCGCCCTTTTCGTATTTCACGTTTTGCCAGCGCAGACGGTAGCGGTCGAGGCGGCTGTCTTTGTTTTTGGTGATGCGACCTTGACTCTTGCCGTTTACAAACAGTTCAGCCGATGGGTAGTCGGTGTAGCAATACACAGGCGTAACTTGCCCCTCGCGTCCTGTCCAAGTCCAGTGGGGAAGCAGGTGGATGGTGTGCTCGTTCTTGTTCCAATGGCTGCGGTAGAGGTAGAAGCAATCCTTGGGAAGTCCGGCAAGGTCAACGATGCCAAAGTAACTGCTGCGACTTGGCCAATACTTGTCGTATGGTGTAGGTTCGCCGAGGTAGTCGAAACCCGTCCACACAAATTCGCCAGTCACCCAATTGTAGTCGTCTTGCATTTTCCAATCGTCGTCGGGCAGATTGCTCCACCAGCAGTGTTCCACATCGTAGCCGCTGCACTGTCCGTTGGGGTGCTCTTTGTTGGGTGCTACGGTGTCGGGGAAGAAGTATTCGCCACGGCTGCTCACGGTTGAGGCGGTCTCGGAGCCAAGCAAGAAACCTTGTGGCAGGCGTTTCATCATTTCCTCGTATTTATGCACGCGGTAGTTGTAGCCAGGCACATCAGCCACTTGCGCAAATCCTGCCCACATGGTGCCGTCGGGCTGGTCCATGCCGCAAGTCACTTGGCGGCTGGGGTCAAGACGGTGGCAAAGTGCGGTCAGATGCTTGTAGCGTTCCACACCTTCTGGTTTCCATTGTTCGGGAATTTCGTTGCCCACGCTCCACATAATGATGCTGGGGTGGTTGCGGTGGTTCAAAATCAGGTTGGTGATGTCTTTTTGCCACCATTCGTCCCACAGTTTGCCGTAGCCGTTTCTCACCTTCGGTTCTTTCCAACCGTCGAAACTCTCTGCCATCACCATCATACCCATGCTGTCGCACACTTCCATTTGCATGGTCGATGGCATGTTGTGGCTGGTGCGAATAGCATCGGCACCCATATCCTTCATGATACGGATTTGGCGGATAATGGCGGCTTTATTCACGGCTGCGCCAAGTGGACCGAGGTCGTGGTGCAGACACACGCCTTTGATTTTACGGGTCACGCCATTGAGTTGAAAACCGCCTTCGGCACTGAATTTCACGGTGCGAACACCCAATTTCTGATGTTGCACATCGAGCGTTTTGCCATCGGCTACGAGCGAAAGTTTCACATCGTAGAGGTATGGCGTTTCGGGCGACCAAAGTTGTGGGTAGGCAATGCTCACTTGCGTATGGAAACCGCCCATGCCGTCGGCTGGCGATGAGGCATTAGCCACCACCTTGCCGACTTTGTCGGTGACGCTCACTTTCAGCATTGCATCGGCAGGAATGTCCTTGCCCTCGTGGCGAATGTCGATGAGCGCGCTGCCGCCGTTGATGTTGAGCGTCTGCATTTGAAGTCCCCACAAATCGAGCCTACTTTTATTGGCGTGAGTAATCAGCGTCACAGGGCGATAGATGCCGCCACCAGGGTACCAGCGGTTGCTTTCCTCCTCGTTTTCAAGCGCCACTTCTATCAAGTTGTCGCCTGTGTGAATGTAGGGGGTGATGTCCACACGGAAGGCGTTGTAGCCGTATGCCCAATGTCCGGCTTTCTTGCCGTTCACGCTCACTTCTGGAGCCGCCATCGCACCGTCGAACTTCAGTTCGGCGTAGGCGGTGCCCTCGGCTATGTGGACGGTGGTTTTGTAGAATCCTTTTCCAATCCATGGGAGCGAGCCGGAGCGGCCAGAGTGTTCGGTGGGCTTGTCTTCGCCATTTTCCTTGATGGCGACCATCTGTAAATCCCATTTCTTGTCAAACGGACCGCTGATAGCCCAGTCGTGTGGTACTGTCACCGCTTTCCACTCGGTGCCGGTTTGGGAAAATTGCCATTTACTGATATTGGTCTCTTGATGCGCCTGTGCAGAGGCAGCGAAAACCCCAGCCAGCGCAATAATCGTAGCAAATAATTTCATATATTAGTTTTGTTATGTATCTCGTAGGCTGCAAAGATAATGATTTTATGGCTAACAATGTTGATTTTTATGGGTTTGCAATATATTTTGAGCGAAATTTTATTATCTTTGCTCTTGTGATAACATTTTGATAGCAATGAAGAAAGCAGGACTACTACTACTGATGCTTGCCGCTGTGTGCTTTCAAGGCTTGGCGCAGACGGCTAAAATAAAGAGTTGCTCTATCGCTCCCGACAACGATGACGATATGCTGACCGTGAAGGTGTCGTTCGACATTTCGGGTTGCCAAGGTGAGGAGGGCAGAGTGAATGTGTATTTCTACAACAATGCCACCGGAAAGGCGTTGAAGTGCTACGATCACACTTACAACACCACCGACAACTGCGTGGCGACATGGGCAACGATTACTCCTAAATATCAGTCCACCTCCTACACCGATTTGGAAATCAAGATTCCGGCAAGTGAGTTGCACCTTGCCGATGGCGCGTATAACCTGTATTACAACGTGGCGATAAAGTGCGGTGGAAAATGGCTTGTGGTGAATGATGACAAATATGTGTTCGACCTCACCTTATGGCAAGGCAAAGCAACCAAACTTGCCGTTCACAACACCGACCGCTCGAAGTTGGTTTACACCTATGGAAAATGTGTGGTTTGCTTGACATGGAATGGCAGATGCAATGTATGCATGGGCACAGGTAGCATCTACAACACCAACAACCCATGTCCAACTTGTGGCGGAACAGGATTGTGCCATTTCTGCCATGGCAGAGGCGGATTATTCACATCATCAACCATTTCTGCACCAACGAAACGTAGCAATAGTGGCGGAAATTCGGGTGGCTACTCACGTGGATACACAGGCGGATACACAGGCGGATATGTGGGCGGAGGCACTTCATCGGGCAGCACCACAAGCAAAACCAGACGCACATGCCCGGGCTGCAACGGCACAGGTAAAGGCGCAGATGAAATAGTGTGGACGCCAAACTACACAGGCACCGAAAGCCTACAATATTGCAGCCAATGCGGCCGCACCACATCACCCCACTCACACCGCCGCGCCATGTGCCGTGTCTGCTACGGCAAAGGCTACATCAACTAAATCCCCAGTTTTTTCCAGCACCTTCGCCATCGCATATAATTTGGTGTTTTTTGGGGTTTTATTTTAGGATTTGGTTGATGAGGGCGGTGGTGTCGGAGACGTTGATTTGGCCGTCAGCGGTGAGGTCGCAAGCGGCGGTGGGGAAGGTGGCGGTGCCGAGGATGTGATTGATGAGCGAGGTGACGTCGGTCACGTTGAGTTGTCCGTCGGAATTCACATCGCCGATGATGAGGCGGTGGCTTTGCTCCTGAATGTTGTGGAGCGGACAGGCTATATATCCGCCGTTTTCGTCAACCTGCGTGAGCACCACCATCTTGTAGGTGGAGCCATCGGTGAGCGATGGCATTTCGCCCTCAAAATGCGAAAAATCCACTTTTGCCTCACCTTGCCACCTTTCAATGCCCAACAGCGGCGCATACGGAGGCATCATCAGCGTGGCGTGTTCCTCATCCCACATGGCGTATTGCAGCGTATCGACCTCCATTGCCTTTGGTTTCACGAAATAATGGCCGTTTTGCGTGCCGTGATAGTTGGCTGGAGTGATGGTTGGCACAATTGGTTTTGAGAGTTGTTCCACCGACATGGGTCGCTCGGCTATCGTCATGCGAGGGTTACGCCTGTCGGTCAATACGCCCTTCACGCCATAGAGCCACGCGCCATCAAATCGCTTTCGCTCCATTTCCGACAACGGACGGGGCAAATCAATCGCCATCCAATTCAGTAAACTGGTGTTGAACGATTCGCCATCGGAGCGAGTGTAGAGCGTCTGCCCATCGGTTGAAACCCGAAGCACACGCAATATCTTATCGGTGATATTGTAACTTTTTCCAACGGCATATTTGTCCGACGACAAAATCACCTTCAATGGCAATTTCACTTCGGGGAATCCGCCGAGGGCGTTGACCTTTCCGCCACCGAATCGCTCTGAATTGCGCTCCACGAAACTATCGGTAATGGCCGTGGAGGTGAGCATCTGCTTAATTTCGGCAACCGACAACCGAGGATTGGCTTGCAACCATAGCGCCACGATGCCTGCCACCGTGGGTGCCGACATCGAAGTGCCTGTGTTCGGTCCCCAGTAATTGGTTTTACCAGTGGTGGCGTTTGGCGATGAGAACGAAAGGCGTTGTGGTAAAGCGTTGTAGTAGTCGGAGTTATAGGTGTTGAGTGCCGAAATCACCATGTGGCCCGGTGCCGTAATCATAGGGTGAACGGTGCCAGCCTCGTCGGTGCCGAAAGATGATGTTTGGTAAATATCGCCCACCACAGCTTGCTTCGCAGTGTATGTGCCGCCAGAGAGCATCGGCACCGAATTGCGCGCAATGTAGTTGCCCACCGAAATACAGCCTCGCGCCGTGGCATTGTCGTTGATACAGCCATTCTGAGTGCCGCTCACAAACGCCTGGTCATCGGCAGTGGTGAATGTGCTGAACGTGCTGCCCCACAGCCAACTGGTGTGCCCTGCCCCATTCTGATTATAGAATTGAACACCAAGCAAATAATGCTTTCCTCCGTCACGCTTCTTCAATTCCACAGAGGTGCGAATATTGAAATGACCGTTCAGCCCCACAGATGTGAGGATATTGATTTCGCCCTGCGCAAACTGGTTAAGCCGCATACTGAAGTCGGCATCATGCTCTAAGTCGATGCCAGCCACCAAACGCCTGTCAGTCTGAATGACAGGGGTGGAATAAACAATCTTTTTCGATGCCGGGTCAATCAGCAAAAGTTTCACGCCCACAGCATCTGCCGTTTTGCTCCATGTGTCAATCACCACGCCACCAATCACGCTATCCACTGCATTGGGCAAAGTGGAGCCCACTGGTTCGGTAGTGCCCTGCGCCACTTTCAGCACATGGTTATACCCTGCCGAATTACCCACCGACACGCATACCACAGCGCCCTCATCGGCAATGGTGCTGATGGCTTGGCAATAGGCACTTGTGCCGTCGTGCGGTCCGCCCTGAAAACCGAGACTGGTGGAAATCACACACGGAAGATTCACGCTTTTCGCATATTCAAGAATATAGCGGGCGCAGTTGGCGATTGCCACCTGATTGGTGGAGTAGGAATAACCCAGCGCACACACCACAATATCAGCCTGTGGAGCCATGCCACCATACTGCCCCACCCTTGTGCCTGCGGCTATGCCCAAGCAGTGCGTGCCGTGGCTGTAATTTGTTAAATCTGAGGTAAGATGTGGCACATCGGCATCGGTGAACTCCGACCCCGGCAGCGTGTCGCCGTCAATCACCACCAATTTTCCTGCCCTATTGCCCGGCATATACACTCGCTTGATACGCGTGTTTCCGTCGGCATCTTGAAACGCTTTGTGGTTGAAATCAAACCCCGAATCAATGATGCCAACCACCACCCCTTTGCCTGTGTAGTCGGTCGGGAGTCCGTAGTGCGTGCCATCGGCGGCGATTGCCACATCGGTGGTGGGAATGGTGACATCGGTATTCGCCTCGCCCTGCTCACTCACAGCAATCTGCCTCACCATAGGCAGTGCCGCCACTTCCGAAATCATCGACAAGGGCACTTGCGCCGTGACCATATCGCCAAAGCGAGCGTTCACTTTCACACCCAGAGCCTTCAGCGGCTGGCAGTCGGCATCCGAAAGGCTGATAAACGCATCAATCAGTGGATTTTGCTCCGCTTTGGCTTTGCTGAACGACGGGGTATTGTGATGCAAAAGCAACTGTTTTGTAGATACGGCATACTTTTCGGCAGCCATTACAGCCACCGAAAAAGCAAGCACCATTATCGTTAAAACAAGCCGTTTTTTCATAGGTCAAAAAAACCGCTACATGCCGAGGGCGATTCCAATCAGCAACGACACATCGGTAACGTCAATCACGCCATCGCCATTGATGTCGGCACGGTCAACTCGAAGATTTGCCGAGGATTTATCCAACACGCCATTGATAAGTATCGAGGTGTCGGTAACATCTACCAACCCATCATTGTTCATATCGCCAACAAGCGGTTTCTTTCCGCCCAGTTCACGAACCACTTCGAGCAAATACACCTTGTTCGAACCATCGGCGGCCACCGTGTTGAGCGTAACAATATCATAAACGAAATTATCTTGCAGCGGAACAGAATCCACCTCCAAGCGCGACATATCCACTTTGAATTTTCCATCAAATTGAGGCATTCCCCACTCCGAGGCTTTCAATGGCGCAGAGAAGATGCTGAAGAAAGCGTCCCATTGCACGCATCGCACCGTGTCGATTTCCATTGCCGCTGGCTTGGCGAAGAAGTAGTTCTTATCGCCCACCGCTTGCGAGCCGAAGAAGTTGGCTGCGATATAACTGTTGACATACGCTGTGGTATCTTTTTCACCCACCGCTGGCACAGCCACCGCCTTCAGTTCTGCCCCAGCCTTGCTCGTGAGTTCAGCATCGAAGCCCAGAATGTGGCGACCGGGGAAATCTGCCATTTGCGCGCTGTCGAGCGGTTGAGGAAGCGTGATGGCCACCCAGTTGTGCTGTGCATATTTGTCATTGCCCAAGTAGTCGGTTTGCCCATCAGCAGGCACTGTGGCATTCACACCCTTCGCCACATCTTTGGCGTAAATCGTGAGCGAATCGGGGCTGATGTGCATCACCGTAAGGTCGTCGGCCTTCACTGAATATGTGGTGTTTTCTTTCATTCGGTCAACCGAGAGCATCGAAGCCAGCGAATATGATGGTTTTTGTTCGCCAAGCACCTTGCTCACATAGCCGAAAGTTTCGTTATCGTTCATGCGGGTTTGCACCAGCAAGTCGTAAACATAGCCGTCCTTCAAATCGCTCTTGTCGCCTTCGGTAAGCATAAACACCGGTTTCATTGCACCCTCAAACTGCGGTACACCGAAATCGGCTGCCACGAATGGCATTTCGAAGCGGTCGGCTGCCTTGTTCCACATAGCGCTGCGAACGGTGTCGATTTCCATAGGCTTCGGACGCACCAAGAAATAATTCACCGAATCCACCTTCTGCGAGCCGAGGAAGTGGGCTGGCAGGAATGTGTTCATTTTTGCGTTCTCATTCTTCTCGCCAAACGTCAATATATCGTAAACCTCCATTTCGGGACTCTGCTTTGAAATGAGCATTGCATTCATATTGATGATGTAGCGACCACGAATATCATCAGCCTTTTCCGCATCAATGGCATCGGGCATATAGATAGCCACCCAGTTGCTTTGGTCGTAATTACCCTCTTGATAATCCACTTGAGTGGAATCGGGCACATCGGGGGTGGCATATTGGTTGTCGTCTTTTGCGTAAATCGTGAAATAGTCGTCGGAGAATCCCATCACCGTGAGTGTGTTGTCGGCGATTGGATAAGCATATCCCAATGGAATAGTTGGGCTTTTCAGCATCTTCGCAAGCGTGAACTCAGAGTGCTTAACGCTCAAAATCTCCAAAGGATAGCATTTTGAGGCATTCACATCGGTCAAAACCACCATTTCACACACGTCACCATCTTTGATTATGGGTCGTGTGGTGGTGAGTTTTGAGTAATCGGGCTTGAAACTGCCGTTGAAGTTCTTAAAACCGTATTCATCAGCGAAATAAGGCATGATGAACTCCCTTTTCGTCTGGCACCACATGGCGCAGCGAACGGTGTCGATTTCCATTGATTTCGGACGCACAAAGAAATAATCGACGGAATCCACCTTCTGCGAACCATGGAAGTTGGCTGGGATAAACGCGTTGAGCACCGCCGTGGTGTCTTTCTCTCCTGCCACCGGGTTGGTCGCACAGTCGATTGTGGGGTTAGCGGTGCTGCGAATCACGCCTTTCACGCCTGTGAGTTGGTGCCCTCTGTAGGCTGCGCATTGCGCACTGTCGAGCGGTTCGGGCAAATTCAGCACCACCCAGTTGCTCTGGTCGTAGGTGCCTTTGAGCACATCGGTTTGCTGCTCGGTTGGGGTGTCGGGGGTGGCATACTGCCCATAGTCTTTCGCATACAGTTGCTTTGCGCCAACTGCCGCATACATCACCACCAAACTGCTGTCCTCCAATTCGCAGTTCATACCCTCTTTAAAGTGAGCGTCGTTCACCACCTGTGAAAGTGTGAACTGGGTCACTCGCTCATTCCAAGCCTGTAGAGGATACACCAGCAGCGAACTATCGGCAGCCACCGTGGTGAGTGCAATCATATCGTAAACATAATTGTCGTTCAGTTTCACGCTGTCGGTTTCATAGAGCGAAGTATCGACTTTCGCCACGCCCTTGAATGCCAACATGCCGTATTTTTCGGGGTTGAACGGCATTTCTATCGTCTTATTGAAGCCATTCCACATCACGCTGCGAATGGTGTCGATTTCCATAGGCTTCGGACGCATCAAGAAATAGCTGACCGAATCCACCATCTGCGAACCCTGAAGATTGGCTGGGATAAACGAGTTGAATGCCACAGTGGTATCTTTTTCGCCCATTTGAGGCATGTCAATCAACTTAAACGACATATTCACCTTATTTTCAAGCACACCACGGAACGATTTCACGAATTTTCCTTTATATTGTGCTTTTTGCGTATCGTCGAGTGCCTGAGGCAGATGGAGCGCAAGCCAGTTGCTCTGGTCGTAGTCGCCCTTTTGGTAAACGGTCTGCTCGGTTGTGGGCTTTTCGGGAGTGGCATAACCGCCATCGTCTTTCACATAGAGGGTGGAGCCATTGCTCGATACGTACATCACACGAAGCGACGAGTCGTTCACCACATAACTATATCCCGACTTAAACGACGGTGTGGCAATAATTTCAGCAATGGTGTGTTCGCTCACTTTTTCCTTCAATATTTCAAGCGGACAAACCACGAGTTCGCCAGCCGCACCATATTTGGTCATCGCCACAATATCGTAGTGCGAATTTACGGCAAGCACATCGGCAGGACTTTCCGCGTAAGAGAAATCCACGCTTGCGCTGCCTTGGAAAGCTGGAGTGGATCCTTCGGGCATTTCAAGTTGCGACTTCGTGGCATTCCAGTATGCGCCACGAATGGTGTCAACCTCCATTGGCTTGGGGCGAACGAAGAAATAGTCTTGCGAATCCACGGTCTGCGAGCCATGGAAATTGGCAGGAATGAATGTGTTAAGCACCTGTGGTGTGGGGGTGTCCATCACTGCCACAGGCATCTTATCGGCTTCAAATTCCAGATTTTTCTTGCTTTTCAGCACACCGCCCACATTTTTCAGTCTTCTGCCCACGAAGTCGGTTTTTTGGAGCGAGTCCAAAGGCTGTGGCAAGTGAATCAGCACCCAGTTGCTTTGGTCGTAAGCCACAGAATCGGGCATCAGATGCTGCGATTTGATATAGTCGATTTGTCCCTCACCCATCACATCTTGGCGAGCATAGCGTGTGGAGTCTTTCGCATAGATGGTGCGACCGTCAGCCGACACGCGCGCACAGGTGAGCGAACTGTCGCAAATGCTGTAATAATGGTCCACGTCCAAACGAGAGTTGCTTATCACATCGGTAAGGCGATACTGAAATTCGGGGAAGCCGCCCAGCGCATTTATCTTGCCAGCACCAAACTGCAACGGTGCTTTACGCACATCGTCATCAACATACGCGCTCTTTCTGATAATCTCTTTCACATCGTCGACTTTCAGTTGAGGATTGGCTTGCAACCACAATGCCACGATACCAGCCACGGTGGGCGTTGACATCGATGTGCCCGACATCGACCCCCAGTAGTCGGTTCTGCCTGTGATGGGGTTTTCCTTGCTGTAGGCGGTATTGGTGGAAGGCTTTGCCAAATAATTATAGCCATTGTAGGCACTAATCACAAAGTAGCCCGGAGCGGCCACATATGGATATGACTCGCCATTTGGAGCGATGCCATAACTCGACTGAACATAAATCGATCCTTCGGGATAAATTGAATTATACATTTCCTTGCCACTTAGCGACATGTAGCGATTGCGACCCACATAATTGCCCACCGAAATGGTGTTTTTGCCAGTCACATTATCATTCATGCTGCACGAATCTGAGCCATTCACAAATTTATAGTCGCCCACTTGGGGGTGCCATGAGTAAGCATTTTCTGAAGTGACCCAAGAGTCAAACTCCACTCCGTTGGCACCATAGAACTGCACAGCCATCTTGTAGGCTTTCACATCGGAGCGCAATGGCTTGAGGCTCACTTCGCTATAGGTTTCGATATGCCCATTGCTCTCGGTGGTCACCCACACACCAATCTTACCCGAAAAATACTGCGACAAAAATGCGTTGTAGCCACGCTTCGACTCCATACCCGGACCAATGTAATGATAGGTGTACGATTTCATGATGCCGGTCTCGTAGAAAATAGAGTTGTCGTCGGGGTCAATCAACAGGTATTTGATACCCACAGCCGAGCGACTACGGCTCCATGTGTCGATAGCAAAATTGGCTGTATATCCTGCCTTCGTTCCAGTCACACACGAACCAATATTGGGGTTGGTGGCTGTGTTCATTCCTGAGAACTTATGGTGAATATAGCGACGGTAGCTGCCCAAATTGCCCGCAGAGAGGCAAATCACGGCATCGCTCTTTCCCATTTCCTCATAAATTTTGCAAAGTTTGCTTGTGCCATCGTGAGGACCTTGTTTCGTGCCCAAACTGATGCTGATCACACATGGTTTGCCCACACGCTTGGCATATTGGGTGATGTATTTTAAACTGTTGGCTATATTCACATCGTTTTTCTTGCCACCCAAAGCACACATCACGATGTCGGCGCCAGGAGCCATACCCGAATATTGTCCGCAGTGCGAGCCTGCACCAATAAATGCCGTGTGGCTGCCGTGTGCGCTCGATGCCAAATCCGTGGAGAGGCTGGCAATGCGAGTGGAATCAAATTCCGAACCGGGAAGCGCAGTGCCGTCAATCGTCACTTTCGTGCCACTGTTGTCGGCTGGCATATACACACACTTGATGCGAGTGTTGCCCAGTGAGTCCTGAAAAGCGGCGTGATTAAAGTCGATACCCGAATCAATGATGCCAAACACCACGCCTTTACCATCGTAATTTGCTGGCAAACCATGCTGAAGTCCTTCCGCCACATAATTCACCGAGGTGACGGAGCGTGTGGTGTCGACATTGCTCTCCATCATTTCCGCAATCGACACTTGCTCCACCTCGTCGAGGGCAGCGATAGCCTGAAGTTTAGCCACAGGCACCTGTGCCGTCACCAAGCCCGTGAAGCGAGCTCCAATCACGCCACCGAGTGCGGTGATGCGACTGGTGTTGCGCGAATTGTGAAGCGTGATGAATACATCCACCATTTCTTGCCCTCGCACTTGCGAGATGGCGGCATGGCGTTTTGCCTCGGTGGGGAAAGCGGAGCGATTATCTAAGAATGCCTGTGTAGCGACCGACATTTTCTCGTAGGCACCTGCCGTGAAAATGCCTAACAGGCAAAATATGGTTGCAAAATATTTTTTGAAATTCATATCTCAAAGATTAGTATCGTTAATTAGTGTAGTGTCTATCATACAAAGATACGAGATTTTTTTCAAAAATATGGAACTGAGGATGTGTCAAATCACCAAAAATGACAGCACCATAGCGTAGGGACATGCCTTCGGCATGTTTCCAAGGCGTTGATACATTGTGGATTGCATCGAAACATGCCGAAGGCATGTCCCTACGTTATGATGAATCGTTAAATTTGACACGCCCTCTGGAAAATGCCTAAAAAGAGAAATGGCGTGCTATCGCACTTGTTTGCCGACTGATCGGATGCCGTCGGTATAGGTGGTAATCACCACATTTGCTCCGAGGAATGGTTTGCTTGAACGAATACCTGTCACGCTCACATATTCCACATTTGCCACCTGCTTGCCAGCATGGGTGTCGGTAATGCCGTTGGTAATCACATTGTCCCGGATTGCGCCTTCGCATTGCCATTCTTGCAGAGGATAAACCATATAGCGGGTGCCCACATTCTGATTTGCCGCAGCACGACGGGCAGAATTTCTCTCACCACCCTCGTCAACGGTAATCAAACCAATGAAACTATACACTTCGCCATCTACCAACTCTGGAACTTGACCTTCATATTTCGAGAAATCGGCATAGAATGTGCCTGTCAGTCCTTCCTTATTGATTGGTCCCACACTCATAGGCACCTTAAAGCAGCCTTCTGCCTCTATCCACATTGCCCAATGCACACCGGCAATCTCGTTTGGCTTTGGCTTCACGAAGAAATAGGTGTAGTAGGAGCCGTCGGGTTTAGTATTTACGCCATTTTGAGTGCCAAGGAAGTTGGCGGCGATATAGGTGTTGCACTCGAATGTGGCTTCACCAGCTCCTGTTGGCACCGATGAGGTAGCGATGGCGGGATTGTCAACATCAGCCATTGTGCCTGCCACGCCACCGAGGGTGCGACCCACGATTTCGGCTTGCTGGTCTTCGCTGATAGGTTCTGGCAATTCCACCAAAATCCAGTTGCTCTGATCCCATTTGCGACCTCGCATAAATGATGTGCGGTCCATCACGAAATCGATTTCTCCATCGCCCAACACATCTTTATCGGCATATCCGTTGTTGTCTTTCGTGACGATAGTGCGTCCGTCGCCCAGCACGCCCACACATGCGAGAGCACCGTCGGCAATAGCTACAGGTGTGCCCACTTTTGCATCTTTGAGGAAGCCTGCCAAGTCGGTCACTTGTTGGTAGATAGGCTTGGTGGTCACCTTCTTTGCATCGGTCCACAGCGATGATGTGCCGTCGTTGTAATGGGCTTGAATCTTGTATTTATATTCCGTGTCGGCTTTCAATCCGGTCACCTCATACGAGTTGCCCACGATATTCTTTATCAGCTGATACGATTCGTTGGTGCTTTCTTCAAGGCTTTGGTCGTCGGAATTGGTGTAGAATGTCACGTCGCCAGCGTAAATTGCGATAGAGTCAATGGCTGGCAAATCCTTTGGCACAAGCACGATGGTTTCTTCCACCGAGTCGCAGTCGAGCACATACACATAATTCTTGCCAGTGCTGGTCATTGTCTTGGTTTTCGATTCTTTGCTGGTCTTGACCGTGAGTGTGGCAGCCGTGTATTCTTCCTCGTTCAGAGATTGCCCATGCACCACCACCGATATTTTTTTTGCTCCGAGGGTTGGCATTGGAGTGGTGGTGACTGGTCCGAACGGAACGATGTGGCCGTCCCAGATAAACAGTGCCTTGGTCACAGTCCACCCCTCTGGCAGGAATTGGGAGTACTTCTTCAAGCAGTCAATCAGTTCACCTTTATAATTGGCTTGGGTTTTCAATGCCGTGAAATCGGAAGAGTTCACATGCTTAGGACTGATGTCGGAAGTCAGTCGCAACGAGTAGTTTTTAATGCCCACAGGCGATGTGCGGTCGGTCCATTCCACCTTGAATCCCGATTCGGTGATGGTGGAAGCGTCCACATCTTTCAATTCGGGCAGATATGCCTTCACCACGCCCCTACCCTTGAGCGGAATCTCCACGGTTCTGCGCTGTGGATTGGTGATGGTGAGCACTGCATTCAGGTCGCAGAACTGGTGTGGGGAAAATGTCACATCCACACTCACGCCGCCATTCACCTCATCGGCGGTGAGCGTGTTGGTGCTCAATTTGAAATGCGCATCGTCGCCCGAAATGCTCAGCGTGGTGGCGCTGGTGATGTTTTCGCCCTTTAGCGTGATAGTTTGGGTGGATTCCTCATCGTAATACACATTACCGAAATCCAGTTTCTTTGCGTCGATGGCAAGTTTCGCACCGCTCTTGTCGCAAAAGCGCAATGTGGCAGATCCATCGTCGTTGAGGTAAATGTCGGTAATGGGCTTGCCCAAGAATCCACGATTTCCCGATGGATTGTTTTCGATATTCGCTCCAAGGTTGAGAGTTGCCGCTGGATTGGTGTCGTCGGTAAATTCGTGATATTCCTTGCCGAAGAGGTCGGCATTTTCAGTGGTGCGCGATGCCACGTTGTCGGCTGGCATAATGGTCATCAGCTTCACCGGATAATTGTTGACGGAATTCTCTTTCCATCGTGCCGGCACATACGTCACATGCGTAATCATCACGCCCTCGTCGCTGATATACGAGTCCCAACCTTGTCGGCGGCGGTTCTCTATCACATAATACTCGTTGGCATTAAGTGGACTCTCCACTTTCATTGCCCAGTCGGAAGTGATGGTCTTGCCGTTGAACACTGGCAGGCGGTATTCTGTGTCGGGCTGCGGTGTAACGAGTTCAATCCAGCCGAAGAACGATTTTTCGTAAGCATTGTAGCCCACAGGGGTGTTGCCGTTATTGTTGTAGCAGCCATAGTCCATCAGGCTCCATGTGCCCATACCGTATTCGGCACCGTAAGTGGTCATATAGAAGTCGGGCAAACCGAGGCAGTGAGAGAATTCGTGGCAGAATGTGCCTATGCCGTCGAGCACGGCGTTGGTGTCGAAACGCCCCTGCACCTCATTGAATACGGCAAACTTATTCACTGTGATGCCGTCGTAGTCCTTCATACCGGGACCATCGCCCATGGCTGCAGCATCTGCCAAAGTCCATTGGCAAGGCCAAATAGCATTGGGCACAGTGGCAGCAGCTTGCGCTTCGCCCACGCCGGCAAACACCACCATCACCACATCGCAAATGCCATCGCCATTGTTATCGTAGTTTGCCCAATTAATGTCGGAGTTTTGTTTCGCCAAATTGCACGCCTCAGCCACCATCTTTGCCACGCCCTTGTCAGAACCGTTGAGATTGTTGCCGCCATACGCTTCACGGTTTTCGCTCAACTCATACACGCCAAACACATCAAACTGTGGTTCAAACTTGCCGTTCGACTGGTCGATAAAATATTGTCGAGCACTGTTGGCTCCTTGGTTGTAGTGATTGCTGAATGCGTCAATGGGGTTACTCACCTTCTTGTCGGCAAACTCCACCACAATGATTGGCACCCTCACCTTGCCCATGTTCGGCACTTGGCTTGCCTGAATGGCTTGCTCCACATGCGCCACAATCTTACGTCTCATCATCAAGGTCTGCACTTCGGAAAAACGAATGTTCTCGCCCATTTCTTCGACAATTCTTTGCTCGTCGAGCGAACGCTCATGCTTGTTGTGAGCGATGATTTGAGTAGGGCCATCGAGGGTGTAGTAGCAGTAATCACCCGTCTCATTACGCACCACAATCAACCCATCGTCGGTAGCAAGCGAGTGGAAAAATTCATCGCCCAATGCTTGAATTAGAAGCGTGGTGCCATCACTTTGAATACTTGTTAGGAAACCTTTTTGGGCAGGAATAGCCCAAATCCTTGATGTTGAGGATATAAGAAAAGCGAGTAGTATGAAAACAGTTTTTCTCATCTTTTTAGGAGTTAGGGAGGGATTCACTCATCATACGGGGGCAAAATTAGCAAAAACTTACTGATAATCAAAAGAAAACGCACAAATTTCACTCCTTTTCAGCACTTTTGCACTCGAAATCTCCAATTCCCCACCCCAAAAACAAGAAAAGCTTTCCATCCACCCCTTGATAATGGCTAAATAGTTCACAATAAGAGAATTTATCGCTCCACCAATAAAGCCACACACAATAATCCAGAGAAAAATTCCGTTATTAATGCAAACTGAAAAAAGATGAGAATTGGCATTATTGGAGCTGGCGTTATCGCCAACAAAGTGGCAGGCATACTCAGTGAGCGATGGCAAACGATGCTCTACGCCGTCGCCTCGCGCGACATTGCCCGTGCCCAAGCATTTGCCTCACGGCATGGTATGCCGAAAGCCTATGGCTGCTACGAGGAACTGGTGAGCGACCCCGACATCGACATCGTGTATGTGGCTACTCCACACTCGCACCACTACGCCCACGCACGCCTTGCCCTATCGCACGGCAAACATGTGATTTGCGAAAAGTCGTTCACCGCCAATGCCGCGGAGGCGAAAGCCCTTATCGATATGGCGCAAGCCCACGGCCTTTTTCTGATGGAAGCACTCTGCACTCGGTTTATGCCCATCACTCGAAAAATTGAAGAAGTGGTGAAAAGCGGCATCGTGGGGCAGCCTTGCCTACTGAATGCCAGCCTGTGCTGGAATATGCCCGACATCGAGCGCATCAAGCGTGCCGACCTTTGCGGTGGCGCATTGCTCGACTTGGGTGTGTATTGCCTGAATTTTGCCGATATGTGTATGGGTGGCGACATCGTGAGCATCAACTCCTGTGCGGTGAAGGGTGGCGAAAATGTGGACTTCAACACAGCCGCAACGATTCTCTACGCCAATGGCAGTATCGCCAGCGTGCAGTGCTCGGCGTGCTGTTGCCATAAGGGCGGCATCATCATTTGCGAAAATGGAAGCATAGAGGTGAATGCCGTGAATCTGCCACGGCAAATAAAGGTGATGGACAAAGCTGGCACGGTGATTGAGGAATACACAGCCCCCGACTCCGACCTAAGCGGCTACGAACTGGAATTTCTGGCGGCAAAAGAGGCAATTGAGCATGGCTGGACGGAGCACCCCATCATGCCCCACTCCACCACCCTGCGCATCATGCAGATGATGGACACCATTCGCCACCAAAACCAAATCATCTTCCCCAACGACAGTCGCACCCTATAAATCGGCGATGATATTCACAAACGCTTTCCACACTGGCGCACTACGATATGCGGCTTCGCTGCCACGAGGCACATGCAGTTCTATGCGCTTGGCATCATTCAGCGTGAAAATTTGACCTGTTTGAGGTGGTGTGGTGGCATGTGAGTCGATACGCTGGATTTGCGTGCCTTTAAACGCGAAGCTGTAGATGGCTTTCATGTTGTTCGACCAGGTGATATGCTTAATACCGCTGTTTTCAAAAGCGTATGAGAGGATAGAATGTACGCCAGCAGGCAGAGTGATTTCCTCCAAACTCTCACAACCCGAAAAGCAATAGCCCGAAATCACGCCAAGACGATGCCCAGGTATCACCACTTTTTTCAGCGATTTGCAGTTGTGGAAAGCTCTTTCGCCCAGCGATTCCACACTTTTTGGTATCACAAATTCGACCAGTCCGGATTGGTCGAAAGCAAAATCGCCAATATGCTTCACCGACGAAGGTAACCTCAACGATTTCAACGAACTACACCAGCGAAACGCTGCCGCCTCGATGAACTTGGTTTTATTGCTATGGAAAGTGACCGATTGCAAGTTGCTACAACCCGAAAAACAGCGTCTGGGAATGGAGCGGATTTTTCGGTGTGGCAAGTCAATAGCGGTCATATGTCCATACTCGAAAGCACCTTCAGCAAAACCGCTCACATGAAAGCGGTCGAAGCCCACATTTATGTCGTCGGGAATGTGTAGCACACCCTCTGGCTGCACATCAATTCTCCATACGATAGCCTCGCTCAACTGTCGCACCATACTGGTTGACACATTCTTATACACCAGCCCACCACTATTGAAATAGCCAGGGCGGTCAGGAATCCATGTGCCTCTTCCCTCTAAAAAATCCACAACACCCTGACCAACAGCCGCCGCCACATCTTGTGAGGTGACTTGAGCCTTCAAGCCGCCGGGCATCAATGCCAAAGCCATCGCCGCAGCCATCGCATATTTTCTTATCGCCATATCATCTATAAATTTTATCACCACAAATATACCATTTTTCCCCTTTTGCCACAACATTCGGGCGTTTATTGGGGATAATAGGATTGGAGGTAGAGGCGGGCGAGGAAATCCCAGTTGGCATGGAGAATTTCGCCAGTGTCGTCGGCAGGCAGGACAGCATCGGGGAGCAGGTGATGCTCAAACAAATAGCGAATGAGGTCGGCTGGGCATCGTCCGGGTTCGGTCACAAGCGTGTGGGCTTCGCGTGCGGCGGCAGTTTGGTCGTAGAGAGCATTGCCCTCCATTGCCACAAATTGAGCCACGTTTGGCGCAATAAGTATGCCGTGCTCTTTATTTGCCAGCACCACGAAATTGCCATATTCTTTCAGGTTAGGAAGCACACCGCCCTCTTCTTGCTCCCAGCCCATTTCGCCTGTGAGAAACGCTGCCAAAGCGTCGTAGTCCTTGAAAAAGCCTATCTCTTTGCCGTTAGCTTTCATGAAATCGGTGTAAAGGTGGTGCGTTTCACTTTTCTTTGATTCGCGAGGCTTGGGCAACTCGCCAGTGGCAACCATCTGCACCCATTCGCCGATGGGCAACGCCAAGGGACCGCATGGCTCGCTGAGCATCACACGGTCGTAGAGGTCTTGGATTTTCTCCATGGCGGATTCACCTTCCTTTTGGAGCATGTCGCGCGCCTCGATATGCGCTTGTGCAATCGTGATTTTTGAGGCGTGCTTCATGAAATAGCAGTGGTAGAATAGCCACGAACTGAGTTCGAATATGCTGTTGGCGTCCTCCAAATCTTCGGGGTCAACGCCTGTTTTGATATTGTATTCCACCGAGTCGGGCGCAGTTTCATACACCTCGTCGAGGATTTGATAAAACTCCTCGGCAAGCCACTCAATGTCGGGATTGAATGGCGAAATGTTGAAATTCTTGTAGTGCTGCCCCTCAAGCGCATACCAAATCAGGAAGCGCAAATCGTCGAGGTTCAACTCGTAGTCAATATAGTTTTCGCTTCGAGGAAAGAATGGCAAGGGCTTGCCGTAAAGATGCTCGTGCATCATGGTGAACGAGCGCCAAATGCCAGCGTCGGTCACGATGTCTTGAAAATAACCCACCACGGCAAGCACCACGGCTTGGCGTTCGCTGTCAGACAGGTCGGTGAACCGGTCACAATCGTCCCAACGCTTGGCGAGGCGTGTGGCCAAAAGCATATAGTATTTTTCAGCCTCGGTCACCTTCTTGGTGTTGGGCTGCATACGCATAAATTCTTTAGCAGAAATTTCCATATTTTCGGAGTTGAAATAGTTTACTTATCAAGCATCACCACAAAGATAACAATTTTGAAATAGAAATCTGATGTTAGAAGTTAGAAATTAGAAGTTAGATGTTAGAGCCTCCGAGTGCTCCGAGTGCTCCGCCGTCTTCAGTACCAAGCATGGGCGAAATAAAATCCTCCAGCGTGGTGGTGCTGGAGGATTTTTTGAGCCGCGAACGGGGCTCGAACCCGTGACCTTTTCGTTACGAATGAAATGCTCTACCAACTGAGCTATTGCGGCTGTTGCGATGCTTCGTAGTCGCATCGCTTATGTCGGTGGGTGCGCAAGCAGCGTGCGATTAAAGCACCGTCTGTTTGCTATAAGTCAATTTAATCTTTGCCTTGTCGAGACGCAATTTCGCAATCGACGGAATGGCTACCGCTGGCGAGATTTTTGTCACTACAGTTTTCTTTTGCTGGTTGTAGTAATAACTCGAAGTTTGAGTGTAGCTTGTCACATCAATAGGCGTAAGCGTGAGGTTGATGTCTTCTTCCGTTGCCACACCATTTTGATTGTTAATGATGTTGAGAATGTAGGGGCGAAGACCAGTAAACTCATACTGCTTTTTCGTAGCATTGTATGTGGCGTAGAACGAATCCTTGCTGTTGGTCAAACTGTCGCCTTCAAAGAATGCGTCCTTCTTGTCTTTCTTCACCATCAGCAAATAACTTGGAGGCGCAATCTTGTATTCGTTGCTGATTTCCTCCACTGGGAGGGTGAGTTCAAGCGAGTTGATGAGCGCCAAACCATCGGCTGTGTTTGCCTTGTAGGTGTTGATGATGTCTTGAATTGGGAATTTCACATTCACCTCATATCCAGATGGTCCCATCACAATCGCCTCGCCATTGTTCACCATTTGTTTCACACTTTCAGCCACAGTGAGGCGAAGGTTGTTGTTGGTGATAACTTCTGGAGTGGAAGCGGCATACACTTGACTCACGGTCTTGATGGTATCTACTGTGTCGCGCACGGTGGTCTGCTTGCGGTAGAACACCTCCAAGTCGGTGGCATAGTAGTTCATCACACGGCCAGAGCCGTAGCTGTTGGTGATATACAGTCCAGGGAAATGCTCTTTGAATTTTGCTGGGTCGCCAAACACGTCGCTCTTGTTCACAAAGAGGTTGAATATCTTTTTAGCATATTCCTTTGGCATAGGTATGCGAATTTCACGCCAAGTGGCAACAGAGCCTGTGTAACTGTATTCTGAGCACAGAACTGAACTTGCAGGTGAGCATGATGCTGTAGCGATTGGTTTGTTTGCATCGTAGTAGCCTTCGGCACTGAAATCGCTGTAGATTGGATCTGGAAGTTGCTTGGTGAGTGCGTACACATTCATGCGCATTGGAGCCAACGAGTCGCCGGTGAAACCACCAGTGGTTTTAAGGCTCAAAGTCAGCTGGCATGAATCCACCCATTCCTCTTTGGTTTTGATGGTGTCGATTCTGTTGGCTGGCATCAACTGGCACACCACGTCGCTGGAAAGTTTACCATAACCAGGGCAAGTGATTTCGCCCACGAGTTGGGTGCTGGTGCGCGCATGGAGTTTCTTGTTCTCAACGCTCACACCTGTCATTACAAACGAAGAGTCTTCAATAATCTCCGACTTCGTGTCGGTGAGGGAAGATCCAATATTTTCGTCGGAGCATGAATACACGCCAATCATCATCAGCATGGCGAATATCAAAGTGACCGATTTTTTCATATTCAAAATTTGAGTAGTAAATAGTGTTACAGAGATTCGTAGAATGTCTTGTACGCTTCTGCACTGCCAGCGATGTCGGCTTGATATGGGAGGAATGGAAGTCCGGATTCCTTCACCAGTGCCATAATCTCGTCGCTGATGTGCTCGCTTGCCTGAACCACACCGTCGCAATGCTGGAGCGCAAGTTTGGTGAGCCCCACCTTGCCGAGTGCCAAGTCCTTAGTCCAAGCAATGTTTTCTTCCTTCATGCCGTCGAATTTCAACTTTTCGTAGAGGCGGGCGTCGAATGGCTCAGAGAAGTCGTCGTCGCAAAGCGAATACACCACTTTAGCACCCTGATACGATGGGTCGTCGGCATAATAGTCCTTAATATAAAGAGGCGCAAGGGCTGTAATCATACCAGTGCAATGAATCACCTCTGGCACCCAACGGAGCTTCTTCACAGTTTCGAGAGTGCCACGCACGAAGAAGATGCTGCGCTCATCGTTGTCAGATGGAGAAGTCACGGTTTCAAGCTCCTTGGTGATATTCTTGGTGAAGTAGTCCTCATTGTAGATAAAATACACCTGCATACGAACAGGCTGCAAAGTGGCTACCTTGATAATGAGTGGGTGGTCGGCATCGTCGATAGTGATGTTCATACCCGAAAGGCGAATCACTTCGTGGAGCTGATTGCGGCGTTCGTTGATGAAACCGTATTTAGGCATGAAAGTGCGCACCTCCAAACCGCTTTCTTGCACGGCTTGTGGTAATTCTCGACCTGTCACAGCCATAGGTGTGTTAGGTAAATAAGGTGAAATTTCTTGAGAAATAAAAAGAACTTTGTTTACATCCATTGCGCAATACTGTTTATACTAACTGCAAAGTTAGCAATTTTTTTCCAATTATGCCGACTGTTTGTCTGTCGGGGTGTGCTTTTTTAAGGAAAACAACCTCGTTTTTAACATTAATAAAACAAATTAGCACTGTATCACGAGCAATTTGCCACCAGTCCACTACCGCCTCACCACAGCCCCACACCACCCTTACACAAAAAACGCCAAAAAAGTAAACGACTGTAGGAAAACGATGCGAAATAACATTTTTTTGCTACAATTAATAAACAATTTGTTTTTAATTGTTTGAAAATTATGAATTATATACTAAGTTTGCACTTCAAGAAACACAATGTTTAATTTTAAATCGATTGAAGGTTATGAAAAAAATGATGATGGCATTTTTGGTGGCTCTGATGAGCGTAACAGCTGTTTGTGCACAGACCACCGCCACACAGCAATGTAAGAAGCAAACTTGTGCTGCCCAAAAATGTGAAAAAGTAGACAAAGAATGTAAAAACGCTGTCGAAAAGTGCGACCAAGCAAAGCAGAAATGTGACCAAACCATTCAAAAGTGTGACAAGGCAAAGCAAAAATGTGACCAAGCCGCTCAAAAGTGTGACAAAGCAATTCAAAAATGCGACAAGGCCGCTCAAAAGTGCAAACAAGAATGCACAGGCAAAGGCGAATGCAAAGACGGAAAGCAAGAGTGCAAGAACGGCAAAGGCGAATGCAAACAAGAATGCCAAAAGAAATAAAAAAATAAGGTGAAAAAAACTGCCTAACTAAAAGCAGTTCCACACCTCCCCCACACAGCAAATCCCGGTGAGCCCCCCCCAAAAAAAAAGCCCACCGGGATTTCTATATCTCCCCACCCCAGATTAAAATCCACGCTATAGCGTCTGCCCACACCCAATATACCAGCAGCCCATGCCGCATAAAAGGACAAAAAAATACCACCTCGCTGTCGGCAGTGAGGTGGTACATCAATAGGTATTATTTAGGAATTGAATTTAGAATTCTGCGTTCTTTGGCGTGCGTGGGAATGGAATCACGTCGCGGATGTTCTGCATACCGGTCACAAACAGGATAAGACGCTCGAAGCCGAGGCCAAAACCTGCGTGTGGGCATGTGCCGTATTTGCGGGTGTCGAGATACCACCACATGTCCTTGGTAGGAATGTTGCGGCGTTGGATTTCGCTATTGAGCTTCTCCAAACTTTCCTCACGAACGGATCCACCGATGATTTCGCCAATCTGTGGGAAAAGCACGTCGGTGCCTTGCACGGTGCGGCGTTCTTCTGGCTCGTCGTTTTGCTTCATATAGAAAGCCTTGATTTCGCGTGGATAGTTGTAGAGAATCACAGGCTTCTTGAAGTGGGTTTCCACCAGGAAGCGTTCGTGTTCGCTGGCGAGGTCGCCACCCCAACTGATTGGGAACTCAAATTTCACGCCGTTCTTTTCTGCCTCTTCCAGAATCTTGATACCCTCGGTGTATTCGAGGCGCACGAAGTCGTCTTTCAAAACACCCTCAAGGCGTTCGATAAGACCCTTGTCAATCATCTTGTTGAGGAATTCGAGGTCGTCTTTACAGTTGTCGAGAGCCCACTTCACGCAATACTTGATGAAGTCTTCTTCCAAGTCCATCAAACCGTTGAGTTGGAGGAATGCCACTTCTGGCTCAATCATCCAAAACTCTGCCAAGTGGCGTGGGGTGTTGCTGTTTTCGGCGCGGAATGTAGGTCCGAAAGTGTAGATGGCACCGAGTGCTGTGGCGCCGAGTTCGCCCTCAAGCTGACCGCTCACGGTGAGCGAAGTCATCTTTCCGAAGAAGTCGTCGTCGTACTTGATGCTGCCGTTCTCGTCTTTGTCGAGCTTGTAGAGGTTTTTGGTGGTCACCTGGAACATTTCGCCAGCGCCTTCGCAGTCGCTTGCAGTGATGATTGGTGAGTGGAAGTAGAAGAAACCGTGCTGGTTGAAATAGTTGTGCACAGCCATTGCCATATTGTGGCGAATGCGGAACACGGCACCGAATGTGTTGGTGCGCAGACGCATGTGGGCGTGCTTACGCATATATTCGAATGTTTGACCCTTCTTCTGCATGGGGTAATCGTTGGGGCATGTGCCGTAGAGCACGATGTTTTCGCCTTGGATTTCCACGCTTTGACCAGCACCTTGGCTCTCTACGAGCTTACCAGTGGCACCGATACATGCGCCAGTGGTAATGTCTTTGAGCAAATTCTCGTCAACCTTTGCTGGGTCGATTACGATTTGCACATTCTTGATTGTTGACCCGTCGTTGAGCGCGATAAACTGCACTTGCTTGTTGCCACGGCGAGTACGAACCCAACCTTTCACGCACACTTCTGTGCCGATGAGTGCAGGGTTGAATATGTCAACAATTTTTGTTCTTTTAATTTCCATGATTTCTGTGTTGGAAAACAGATGTATATATGTGTATGAATTATTCAAAAGAGTTCTGTTTCAAGAAGTTTACCTCTTCCTGAGTGAGGTAGCGCCAGCGTCCGCGTGGCAAGTTCTTCTTGGTGAGACCTGCGAAATACACGCGGTCGAGCTTCACAACGTGATAGCCGAGCGATTCGAAAATACGGCGTACCACACGGTTGCGACCTGAGTGGATTTCGATACCAGCTTGCTTGCGGTCGGTAGGCGAAACGTAGCTCACTGCGTCGGCGTGGATTGGACCGTCGTCGAGTTCAACGCCGTCGGCGATGTGTTGCATATCTTCTTCGCTGATGGGCTTGTCAGTCCATACTTGATAGATTTTCTTCTTCACGAATTTTGGGTGAGTGAGCTTAGAAGCCAAGTCGCCATCGTTGGTGAGCAAGAGCACACCTGTGGTGTTGCGGTCGAGGCGGCCCACTGGGTAGATGCGTTCTTCGCACGCGCCCTTCACAATGTCCATCACGGTCTTGCGTCCGTTAGGATCGTCGCTTGTGGTCACACAGTCCTTTGGCTTATTGAGCAAAATGTAGATTTTGCGCTCGCTGGTCACAATCTTGTCGTTGTATTCCACAGTGTCTTTTGCTGTGATCTTCACACCGAGTTCGGTAACCACTTCACCATTCACCTTCACCAATCCCTTGGTGATCAATTCATCGGCTTCACGACGTGAGCATACGCCAGCATTTGCCATGAATTTGTTGAGGCGTACTTCTGCATTTGGATCGATGATTGCTTCCTCATATTCTACTGGCTGAGGACGTGGCACAAAGCGCATTTGTGGGCGTGGACCTTGCTGGCGTTGTGGGCGTTTCTTGTAGCCACCTTGCTGCTGATAGCCACCACCTTGCTGGTAACCGCCTTGCTGACGATAGCCACCACCTTGCTGCTGACGATAACCGCCACCTTGCTGCTGACGATAACCGCCACCTTGCTGCTGACGATAGCCGCCACCTTGTTGCTGACGATAGCCACCACCTTGCTGCTGACGATAGCCACCACCTTGCTGCTGACGATAGCCACCACCTTGCTGCTGACGATAGCCACCACCTTGCTGCTGACGATAGCCACCACCTTGCTGCTGACGATAGCCACCACCTTGCTGCTGAC
>OJAW01000048.1_pt1 | contig 91466 bp, 111 predicted proteins | sample 1589151 | NCBI WGS metagenome assembly OJAW01 (sample SAMN03283290) | human gut metagenome | biome: human-associated habitat; material: feces | host: Homo sapiens | place: Peru | collected 2012
ACCAACAGCTACAAGAACTGGATACACATTCCTAGGATGGTTTACGGCAGCTACTAGAGGAACACGAGTAACAAGTGACACAACAGTAAAAATAACAGATACTCAAACATTATATGCTCACTGGAAGCAAAATAAGATTTTATATAGTACTTTATCAATATATTGTGCTAATTATACTAAAGGAAGTTCTCCATATATGGTTTATTATTCTGGCAATTGTTCAGTGCATGATGATGGAAATGATGATTGGAGAATTAAATTTTTGACTAGTGGTGAATTGAAACTTTCTATTAAAACTAAAATTGATGCGTTCTTAGTTGGCGGCGGCGGAGTAGGCGGCGGCAAATGGGGAGGCGGAGGTGGTGGTGGCTATACTAAAACCTTTAATAGTTTAACTTTGGATTCAAATAAAACATACAAAGTTACAATAGGTTCAGGAGGTTCAGGTGGTAGCAACACGGATTATCCAAATAGTTGGACTGGTTCAGATGGTGAAAGTTCTACTATTGTTATTGACAATAAAACTTATGAAGCAAAGGGTGGCTTAGCAGGAGGATTAGGAAATACTAGTGCAGGTTGTGCGCCTGGTGGTTCAGGTGGCTCTGGAGGTGGCGGAGGCGGCCTTTGGTCTGGAAAAGCAGGAACTAATGGTAGCAATGGTGGCGATAGTGGCTACGTTGATGGTGCTAGCCAAGAAAGATATTGTCCAGGCGGTACAGGTCAAGGTACAACTACTGGAGAATTTGGAAATTCTAATTCTACATTATATGCTTCTGGTGGCAAGGGATGTGGCCAAGAATGTTCAGACGGATATTATGGATATAAGCCTGCATCAGGAAATCCTAATACTGGAGATGGTGGTGAGGGTGGTAGTACTGTCTCAATTGGTGGATCTGGTGGATCTGGAATAGTTATTATTCGTAATGCAAGACGATAGATCAAGGCATAAAAATACCTTGATTTTTTATGATTGATAGATTTTTGTTTTGTAATGATATTGTGAAATAATAAATAATTTGATAAAATATGTTGTAAGGAAGTGGATGATTTTATGAATAATGAAACTATTGTTGTTGATACTAAAAGAATTATTGATGAAAAAACTAAAAGTGCTTTAATTTCTATAATTGACGATTTAGAAGAAAGAGGATATGAAGCTATTAAACAAATAGTTGCTTATTTAATTAGTGGAGATCCTGGATATATTTCTAGTTATAAAGAATGTAGAAATAGAATTCTTGAATTTAAAAGGGAAGATATACTAGAAGTAATGCTAGTGGATTTTATAAATAAATGATATATTTAGGATTAGATTTAGGAAGTAAAACTTTAGGATTAGCAATTAGTGATAGAACTTCAACTATAGCTACTTCTCTTGACGTGCTTAGATATAATAATTATGATGAATTATTAGATAAGTTAAGTAAAATAGTGGAATCAAGAAAAGTTGATTCTTTTGTCTTGGGTAATCCACTTAATTTAGATGGTAGTATTTCTAAAAGAAGTGAAATTACATTTGAATTTAAAAAATTATTAGAAGAGAAATTTGGAAAAGAAGTTATTATGCAAGATGAAAGATTATCTACTGTAGAAGCTGAAAGAATGCTTATTAGTAATGATGAAAAGAGAAAAAATAGAAAAAAAGTTATTGATAAAGTAGCTGCGACTATTATATTACAAGGTTATTTAGACAGGAGTAAAAATGAAAGATAATTATCTAACTTTAAAAGATAAGAAGGGTAATAAAAAAGAATATAGAATTCTTTTAAATATAGAAGATACTACAAATGATGTTAATTATGTTGTATATACTGATGAACGTAAGAATAGCGATGGAAGTGTTAAATGTTATGCTTCTACATATATTTTGAGTGATAAAGGAAATATGACTAAGTTTAAACCTGTAGAAATGAAGGAAGAATTTGAATTTATAGAAAAAATATTAAATTCATTAGAAGGAAAAAAGGATGAAAAAGAAAGTATTTAATTTAAAAAAATTTTTATTATTTATAATAGTGTTAATTATTATAGTAGCTGGATGTATGGTAGGAGCTTATTTTTATTTGATAGGTGCACCTAGTAGTAAGAGTGAAAGCGTTAATATAAATGTTAGTGAGGGTAGCACTTATAGTAGTATAGGCGGTATGTTAAAAGATAATAATTTAATTAGATCTGAACTAGCTTATAAAATATATATTAAGTTAAATCCACCTAAAGATTTAGAGTTTGGAGATTATATTCTTAAAACTAATTATGATCTAGAAGAATTAATAACTACTTTAGAAAAAGGAAGTGTGTCTTTAGCTGCAACTAAAAGAGTAACATTTACTGAAGGGAAAAATATGAGGTATGTTATTAAAACTATAACTGATAATTTTGAAATTAGTGAAGAAGAAATATTAAAGAAACTTAGCAATGAAAAATATTTAGATGAATTAATTAGTGAATATTGGTTTTTAACTGATGAGATTAAAAATAAAAATATTTATTATTCATTAGAAGGATATTTATTTCCAGATACATATGAATTTTATGCTTCTGCAGATGTAGATGATATATTTAGAAAAATGCTTGATAATATGGAAAATAAAATTGATAAATATAAAAATGATATTGAAAGTAGTAAGTATTCATTTCATGAAATGCTAACACTTGCTTCAATTATTGAACAAGAAGCTGGTAATGCTGGTGATAGAAGTGGTGTTGCTGGAGTATTTTATAATAGACTTAATGATGGATGGAGTTTAGGTAGTGATGTTACTACTTATTATGCTGAAAAGATAGATAATTTTAGTAGAGATTTAAAGCAAAGTGAATTAAGTGCTTGTAATAGTTATAATACTAGAAGTACATGTATGGCTGGTAAATTACCTGTTGGACCTATATGTAATCCAGGTATTGAATCTATAACTGCGACTATTAATCCTACTAAACATAAATATTATTATTTTGTAGCTGATAAAACAGGAAAAACATATTTTAATGAAACGGATAGTGGTCATGTTAGTACTGTTAATAGATTGAAAAGAGAAGGATTATGGATAGAGTACAATTAATACTAGAAATAGAAGAATATGGAAAAGAAAATAATGTACCTATTATGAGTGAAGATAGTATTGAAACAATACAAAATATTATAAAAGAAAATAATATTAAATCTATACTTGAAATAGGTACAGCTATTGCATATTCAACAATTTGTTTTGCTTCTACTCCTGGAGTGGAAAAGATAACTAGTATTGAAAGAGATGAAGAAAGATATAAAATAGCTTCTTCTAATGTAAAAAAAAGTGGACTTAAAAATATTGAATTAATATTTGGAGATGCTACTGATGTTATTATAGAAGGCAAATATGATTTACTTATAATAGATGCTGCTAAAAGTCAAAATATGAGATTCTTTAATAAATATAAAAATAATTTAAATAAAAATGGAATAATTATTATTGATAATTTAGAATTTCATGGTTATGTTGGAAGAAGTAGTGAAATTAAAAGTAGAAATTTAAGACAAATGGTTCGTAAAATTGAAAAATTCTTAGATTTTTTAGATAATAATACTGAGTATGATGTAGAATATATAGAAGTAGGTGATAGATTAGGTATATGCAGAAAGAAAAATATATAATTTTACCAAATAAAAAAGATTTAAGTTATTATGAAAAATATAACTTAAATTCTTTTGTTTTACCTTTAAAAGATTATAGTATTGGATGTGAAGTTTATTTTGATATAGATGAAATAAATGACTTATCTAATAGTCATGAAGTATATGTACTTATGAATAAATTTTTACATAATAATATAGTTAAATTTAGAGATTTATATAAAACATTTAATGAAAAGGTTAAATTTATAGTTGAAGATATAGGTCTTACTGATATTATTGATATGAAAAGATTAGTTTTATATGAAAATCATATTTTATCTAATTATAAAGCTATTAATTATTTATATGATATTGGTATTAAAGATGTAGTTATTAATAATGATTTAACTATTAAAGAAATTAAAGAAATAATTGATAAGAGTGAATCTAACTTATATTATTACTATATAGCTAAAAATAATATTATGTATTCTAGAAGAAAGTTAGTTAGTAATTTTGATAAGAATTATAGTATTAATAATCATAAAGATAATCATTATTTATTGTATGAAAATATATCTAAAAAGAAACTTGATATTTATGAAGAAGATGGAAGTGTTGTTAAGTATGATAAGATATTTTGTGCTTCTAAGTATCTAAGTGATTTAAGTAATATAAATAAAATTATTGATTTTAGTTATATTGATGAATTAAATGAAAGAATGATTTTAGAGAATATTGATAATAATAAGTTATGTGATTTGATTGATTGTGATTATTATTTTTTAGAAAATGATATTAAGTATAAGATAGGTGATATGAAATGAGTTATGAGTTGTTATTACCTGCTGGGGATTTAAATAGGCTTAAGTTTGCTATTATGTATGGTGCTGATGCTGTATATATTGGTGGATTAGATTATAGTTTGAGAGCTAATGCTAATAATTTTTCTCTTGATGAGATTAGAGAAGGTGTAGAGTTTGCTCATGAGAGAGGTAAGAAAGTATTTGTTACTGTAAATATGATATTTCATAATGAGGATTTGGATGGTTTAGATAAGTATTTAATCGATTTAGATTCTATTGGGATTGATTCGTTTATTGTTAGTGATATGGCTGTTATAGAGGCTATTAAACGTCTTAAATTAAAGACTAAGTTTTTTATTTCTACTCAAAAGTCTATTACTAATTTAGAGGCAGTAAAGTTTTATAAAAGTTTAGGAGCATATAGAGTTGTTTTGGCTCGTGAATGTTCTCGTGAAGATATTAAACGTATTAAAGAAAATATTGATACTGAGGTTGAAGTATTTATTCATGGTGCGATGTGTACATCATATAGTGGAAGATGTGTTATGAGTAATTATGTAACTTTAAGAGATTCTAATAGAGGTGGATGTAGTCAAGTATGTAGATTTACATTTGATAATGATACTTCTTATGATTATGCTTTTTCTTCTAAGGATTTAAATATGATTGATTGTTTATCTGATATGATGGATTTAGGAATTGAATCATATAAAATAGAAGGTAGAATGAAGAGCTTATATTATATAGCAACTGTTGCTAATGCTTATAGAACTATTATGGATAAAAAGATTGATGGAAGTTTAACGGAAGAAGATATTATATATTATAAGAAAGTATTAAATAGAGTATCTAATCGTGAAAATATTGCTCAGTTTTATGATGGTGAAGTTGGAGTTGAGGGCCAATATTTTAATGGTAGACAAGAAATAAGTAACCAAGACTTTTTAGGTCTTGTGTTATCTTATGATAATGAAACTGGTGAAGCTGTAGTTGAACAAAGAAATAAGTTTAGTGTAGGAGACTATATTGAGGTATTTGGGCCTAATACAAGCACTAAAAAATTTAAAGTTGAATATATTATAAATAAGGATCAAGAAAGAGTTGATTCTGCTAGTCATGCTCAAGAAATTGTTAGAATAAAAGTGCCTTTTGAAGTGTATCCAAATGATATCTTAAGGGTTATAATATCTTGACAAAATGAGCATTTTATAGTATTATCTTATGAGTACGCGAAAGAGGTGGCAAAAATGAAAAAAAAGGAGATATTTTTAACAAGTGAAGGTTATTTAGAATTAGAAAATGAATTACATTATCTAAAGACTGAAAAAAGAAAAGAAGTAACTCAAACTTTAAAAGAAGCTAGAGCTTTAGGTGACTTATCTGAAAATTCAGAATATGAACAAGCTAGAGAAGATCAAGCTAATTTAGAAAAGAGAATTGTTGAAGTTGAATATGCTTTAGAGCATGCAACTGTTATAGATAAAGCTGAAAGCGATGGAAAAGTAGGTATTGGTTGTGAAGTACAATTACAATATGAAGATGATGATGATACTGAAAGTTATAAAATTGTAGGTAGCCAAGAAGCTGATCCATTTAATAATAAAATATCTAACGAAAGTCCAATAGCTGCTGCTATAATGGGTAAAAAAGTTGGAGACACAGTTGAAGTATCTTCACCTGATGGTGTTTATTCTGTAAAAATCGTAGCAATAGGATAGAAATATCCTTTTTTATAACTTAAAAATTGGGAGGAATTATGAAAGAAAGTTATACTTTAAAATTAGAGGGAAAAGAATGGAAAGATTGCTTAAAGGAAGCATACAATAAGAAAAAGAAAGATGTAAAGATTGATGGTTTTAGAAAAGGTCAAGCTCCATATGATGTATATGTTAAAAAACATGGAGTAGAAACTTTATATATGGATGCTATTAATATGGCTATAGATATTCTATATGCTAAATTATTAAGTGATCCTAAAACTATTACTCCTGCTGCAACTCCAGGAATTGATATTAAAAATATTAATAATGATTTAATTGAAATTGAATTTACTTTAATACCAACTCCAGAAGTTAAATTAGGAAAATATAAAAAATTAGGTATCAAGAAAGAATTAGCTGAAGTAACTGATGAAGAAATTGAACATGAATTAGGTCATTTAAAAGAACAATTCGTTGAAGTTAAATCTTTAGATGCTAAAACTAAAATCAAAGAAGGTATGGTTGCTGTAATTGATTTTGAAGGTTTCTTAAATGGTACTCCATTTAAAGGTGGAAAAGGTGAAAACTATAGTTTAGAAATAGGTTCACATACATTTATTCCTGGTTTTGAAGAAGCTTTAGTAGGATTAAAAGCTGGAGATAAAAAAGATGTAAGAGTAACATTCCCAGAAAATTATCATAGTGAAGAATTAAAAGGAAAACCAGTTGTATTTAAAGTTGAAATCAAAGAAGTTAAAGAAAGAGTATTCCCTGAATTTAATAAAGAATTCTTTGAAGATTTAAATGTTGGTGGAGTTGAATCACTAGATGATTTAAAGAAATATATTAAAGAAAACTTATTAGCTGAAAAAGTTAAAAGAGAAGAAGATGAATATTTATTTAAATGTTTAGATAAAGTAGTTAGTGATGCTAAATTTGAAATTCCTGAGGAAATGACTGAAGATGAAGTTAATAGATTAACTCGTGAATTTAGTGAAAAATTATCTTATCAAGGATTAAAATTAGAAGATTATTTAAAATATTGTAATACTAATTTAAATGACTTTAAGGCTACTTTAAAAGATGAAGCTAATAAGAGAATTGGTTATAGATTAATGATGGATGCTGTTGTTGAAAAAGAAAAACTTGAAGTAAGTGATGAAGAAGTTGAAACAGCATTAGAAGCACAAGCTAAAGAATATCAAATGACTAAAGAAGACTTCATTAAAGAAATCGGTACTAAAGAATTATTTAAGTATGATATGTTAATGAAGAAAGCTATGAGCGTTATTACAGAATAATAAAAAAACCTGAATTTCAGGTTTTTTAATTGTTTGGATCTATAAGAGAGAGTGAAACTTTCTCTTTTTCTTTGTTTATATCAATTACATAACAACTAACTATATCTCCAACACTTAATACTTCACTTGGGTGTTTAATATATTTGTTAGTTATTTTAGATATGTGAACTAATCCATCTCCATGAAGACCAATATCTATGAATGCTCCAAAGTCTACTACATTTCTTACAGTTCCTTCTAATTTCATACCAACTTTTAAATTATCAATTGATAATATATCACTCTTTAATAGTGGAGTTTCATAATCATCTCTATAATCTCTATTAGGTTGTTTTAAAGATTCTATAATATCTTCTAATGTATATAAATCTATATCTAATAATTTAGATGTTTCATTTATATTTAAGTTATTTAATGATTCAATTAATTCTTTAGAACCTAAATCATTAGTAGTGAAGTTTAGATGTTCTAATAACTTTAATGTTTTGTCATAACTTTCCATATGAATATTTGTTTTATCTAAAGGATTATCACCATTTATTACTCTCATGAATCCGATTGATTGTTCAAATACTTTGTCATTTAATAATTTTTTCTTTTTAACTTCTTCACGTGATGTTATTTTTCCATGTTCTTCTCTATATTTAATTATTTTATCTATTGCTGATTTAGTTAATCCAGAAATATATTTAAGTATAGAAGGGGAAGCTGTATTAATATTTACTCCAACATTGTTAACACATTTACTTACTGTGAAATCTAATGATTCAGATAGTTTCTTTTGTGATACATCATGCTGGTATTGACCGACACCAATTGATTTAGGATCAATTTTTACTAATTCATTTAGTGGATCTTGTAATCTTCTAGCAATTGATATAGCACTTCTTTTTTCTACTGTTAAATCAGGGAATTCACTTATTGCAAGAGGGCTTGCACTATAAACACTTGCTCCGGCTTCTGATACAATTGCGTATTTACAATGACCTAATTCTTTAATTGTTTCACTTACTAATTTTTCGCTTTCTCTTGATGCTGTTCCATTTCCAATAGCTATTATATCTACTTTATATTTATCTATTAAATCTTTTAATATTTTTTTAGATTCTTCCCATTTATTATGTGGTTCATGTGGGTAAATAACAGAAATATTTAATACTTTTGATGTAGAATCTACTACTGCCAATTTACATCCTGTTCTAAATGCTGGGTCAAATCCTAATACTATTTTTTCTTTCATAGGAGCAATCAATAATAAATTTTCTAAGTTTTCTTTAAATACTTCTATTGATTTATCTTCGCTATTAAGTGTCAATTCACTTCTTACTTCTCTTTCAATTGATGGGGCAATAAGACGTTTATAACTATCTTTTATAGCGTCAATAACATATTCTTTAACTGGTGAATCTTTTTTGATTATTTTAGTTTCTAAATAAGTTAAGATCTCTTCTGTATTTACTTCTATATTAACTGATAATATTTTTTCATTTTCACCTCTGTTAATTGCAAGTACTCTATGAGGTTTAATATATTTTACATTTTCGCTATAGTCATAATACATTTCATATACTTTATTTTCATCTGTTGCATTCTTTTTTAGTTTTGATGTAATAATACCATTTTTATAAAAATAACTTCTTATCCATTTTCTATAGTATGCATTATCACTTATCCATTCGGCAATTATATATTTAGCTCCGGTGATAGCATCTTCTTCTGTTTTAACATTGTCATTTAAAAATTCTTTTACTTTGTCCATATTAAATGTAGTAGGGAAACTCATGATAATTTTTGCTAATGGTTCAAGACCATTTTTGATAGCTTCAGTTGCTTTAGTTTTTTTCTTTTCTTTGAATGGTGCATAGATGTCTTCAACTTCTACTAGTTTTTTAGCATTCATTATATTTGTTTTGATTTCATCTGTTAAAAGACCTTTTTCATCTATTAATCTAATTACATCTTCTTTTCTTTTTAATAAGTTAACTTCATATTCATAATATTCATTTATTTTTCTTATTTGTTCTTCATCTAAAGCACCTGTTGCTTCTTTTCTATATCTAGCAATGAATGGAATAGTATTACCTTCACTAAGTAGTTTTAATACACTTTCTACTTGTGTACTTTTTATACCCATATCATTACTAACTTCATTAATAATATTTTCGTTCATAAATCCTCCATAACGTTCTTTATAATTGTATCAAATATTTTGATATTCTTATATATATAAAACATTTTATTTACAGAAAAAACTTGACTTATTATAAATAATAATGTAATATTAATTTGTGCTTTGGAGACATACTCAAGAGGCTGAAGAGGCGCCCCTGCTAAGGGTGTAGATCGGGAAACTGGTGCGAGAGTTCAAATCTCTCTGTCTCCGCCATATAGAAATTAACTCAAGAAATCTTGAGTTTTTTTATGTAAATTATTGTATTCTTTATTTATTTTTGCTATGATAGATATATAACAAAATAAGGAAGTGACAATATGAACATGAACGAAGATGCTTTATTTGAAACAACAGCAATTATTGATATAGATGAACAAATTAGAAAACAAGAAGAATTATTAAATACAATTAAGATGGAGCCAATATTAGAGAAAACTATTATTGATGAAGAACCTGAAGTAGTAAAAAAGAAAAAGAAAATGAGAATGACTGATTACTTTCTGATGTCTTTAATTGCAGTAGTAAGTGTTGTATTTGTGATGGTCGTAATTAAAGTTTGTTAACAAGACAATTTGTCTTGTTTTTATTTATAAAATATTATATAATTTGTAAATGTTAAGAGGTGTTTTATGACAAATAAAGATTTAGCTGATTTGATATTTCCTAATATCAATAAAACTATAGAAGATTATGAAAAAATGTATCCTTCTAGAAATGGACAAGTTGTTACTAGATTTGCTCCTAGTCCTACTGGATATGTTCATATTGGTGGTATTTTTCAAGCTATAATTGATGTATTATTAGCTAAAAATAATAATGGAGTATTTTATTTAAGAATAGAAGATACTGATCAAAAAAGAGAGATGAGTGAAGCTGTTAATTTAATTAGAGATGCTTTATATTATTATGATCTTGTACCAGATGAATATGAATTAGATGGTAAGACAGTTGGAAATTATGGACCTTATGTTCAAAGCGAAAGAAAAGAAATATATCATGCTTTTATTAAACATTTAATTGAAATAGGGCGTGCTTATCCATGCTTTTGTACTAAAGAAACTTTAGAAGAATTAAGAGTGATGCAAGATCATAAGAAACAAAGAACTGGATACTATGGTAAATATGCTAAATGTAGAAATATTACACCAGAAGAAGCAATTAATAGAATTAAAGCTGGAGAACCTTATGTTATAAGATTTAAATCTATGGGTGATTTTGAACGTAAATTTAAATTTCATGATGAAGTTAAAGGTGATTTAGAATTAAGTGAGAATGATGAAGATTTTGTTATTATGAAGAGTGATAATTTACTTCCAACATATCATTTTGCTCATTTAGTAGATGATCGTTTAATGAGAACAACATATGTTGTAAGAGGAGAAGAATGGTTAAGTAGTGCTCCTAAACATGTTGAATTATTTCAAACATTTGGATTTGAATTACCTAAATATGTACATACTCCTTTAATTATTAAAAAAGAAGGAAATAGTATTAGAAAAATAAGCAAGAGAAAAGATCCAGAAGCAACTATGTCATATTATTCTGAACTTGGTTATCCAAAAGAAGCTATGATTGAGTCATTAATGACAATTATTAATTCTAATTATGAAGAATGGCATACTATGAATCCTGATAAAACATTTTTAGATTTTGAGTATAATCCTAGTAAAATGTCTTCTAATGGAGCTTATTATGATTTAGAAAAACTAGATAATATTTCTAAAACAGTTATTTCTAAAATGAGTGCTAAAGACTTATGTGAGGAAACACTTAATTGGTCTATCAAATATAGTGAATCATTACATAATTTAATTCTTAGAGATAAAGATTATTATACAAGTATTTTAAATATAGAAAGAGAACAAGAAAAACCTCGTAAAGATATTGCTCATTATTCTATGATTGAAGATTTAATTTGGTATATGTATGATGATATATTTGAGTCTAAAGATAAAGAATATGAATGGAAAAATATTACTGATATGAATGAAATAAAGAATATTTTAAATACATATATGAGTAAATATTATAGTGAAACTGATGATAAAGAAACATGGTTTAATAAAGTTAAAGATATGTGTGATGAACTTGGATATGCTTCTAATATAAAAGAATATAAGAAAAATCCAGAAAATTATAAAGGAAATGTTGCAGATATTTCAACTGTATTAAGAGTTGCTTTAACTTCTAAATCAATGACTCCAGATTTATATGAAATTATGAAGTTACTTGGAAAAGATAGAATAGAGAAAAGATATAATAATTTATAAAATAGTTCAATTGAACTATTTTTATTTTGTAGTATAATATTTTTTAAAAGAAAGAGGTGTTGTGGGATGATTGAAGTAGTTAAGGAAGAAAATAAAATATAAAAAGTTATTATGATATTTTTCATAATAACGGAAAGGAATTATGGAAAATAAAATAGGTAGAATAATTAGTGTTAATAAAACTAATTGGAATCTAATATATAATAATGAAATATATGTTGGAATTATTAATAATAGTTATCAGAGTGAAACGTATCCTGTAGTTGGAGATTATGTAGTAATTGATATAGATGACTATTTAAATTGTATTATCAAATCTATTTATGAAAGAAAGAATTATATATCTAAATTATCAATTGATAAATCACAAGAAAAATATAGAAAAGGAAAAGAACAAATACTTGCGTCTAATATTGATATAGTATTTATTGTTACTAGTTTAAATAATGATTTTAATATAGCTAGATTAGAAAGAATGGTATTAGTCGGATTAAATGGAAAAACTAAAATAGCTTTTATATTAACTAAGTCTGATTTATGCAGTTATGAAGAAAAAGAAAAGTATAAAAATATGATACTTAATAGATTTAATTATCCTGTATTTATAGTTAGTTCTTATTTAAATGAAGGAATAGAAGAAATAAAAAGTATTTGGAAAGTAAATGAAACGGCTGTGTTTATTGGAAGCAGTGGTGTGGGTAAAAGTACTCTTATTAATCATTTAATTGGTGAAGATAAAATTAAGACTAAAAGTATAAGATGCAAAGACGATAGGGGAAGACATACAACTACTAGTAGAAATTTATATATATTAAAAGATAATAGAGTAGTTATAGATGAACCTGGTATTAGAAGTGTAGCCTTAAATGATGATTACGATTTAAATCAAATATTTTCAAAGATATCAGAATTAGAAACAGAGTGTAAGTATACAACATGTACTCATGAAAATAGTAATGGATGTGCTGTAATAGAAGCTATAAATAATGGAATAATAACATTAGAAGAATTAAATAGATATAAAAAACTCAAATTAAAAGATAATAGAGATAATAAAAGAAAAATTCAAAAAGATAAAATTAATTATTATAAACAAACAAAAAGAAATCATTTAAAATAGTGATTTCTTTTTACTTTATCAATTTTGATTGTATATCCTAAAGGACCTAAAATATCTAATAAAGCTTTTACACTAGGAGAATGCATTCCACTTTCAATTCTAGCTATTTTAGTTCTACTAACTTTAGAATATTCAGCAAGCATTTCTTGTGTTAAATTGTTTTCTTTTCTAAAAGAAATAAAGTCATTTATAAAATCTTCTTCTAGTTCTTCAATACTTTTATCAACTTCAATATAATTTATGTATTCAGTCATCTTTTTCATAATAAATATATTGTATCATATATGATACATAAATCAATATAAAAATAGTATTATTTTTTACTATTTAAAATTTACATTCAATTTTTAATGTGATATAATTGTGATAATGTATAGAATAGATAAAGAGGAGTTGTATTTGTAATGAGTAATTTGATCTATTATATCATTATTATTGTTTCATCATTAATTCTGATATTAATTTTACCTTTGATGAAGAAGAAAGCTGATTCGATTGAAAATGTTACATTTATATTTTTACTTGGAACTGCATTTGTAAGTTTAGTTACGGAAATCATAAGCTTTTTTATTATGCTTAATGGAGATGCTAGTGATTTGCCAATATATTCGGTTGTTTCGAAAATACTATTCTTTAGTTTTGCTTCATGGATGTTGTTTTTTATAATTTATTATTTAATTGTTTCTATTCCTGAAGAGAGAAGAGAAAGAAAAGGTAAAATGGTACTTATGTACTCATCAATACTTATTGTATTACTTGCAATAATATTTGTCTTATTACCTGTTCAAATTGTTTATAAAGATAGTTTGTTTTCACCAGTTGGTGTATCTTCTAACTTTATTTATATTTTAGTTATTTTATGTTCTATGGCTAGTGGAATACTAATTATATTGAACAGACATAACTTTAAAAACAAAAAATATTGGGCTTTATTATTTATGGTTCTTTTCTATTTAATTGTGTTATTAGTTGATGATAATTATATAGATATTCTTATAGTAAACCCATGTACTGTATTGTTAACATTCTTTATGTTCTATACAATTGATGACTCAAATATTAAATTAATTGCTAATTTAAATGAAGCTAAAATTGCTGCTGATAAAGCTAATACAGCAAAGAGTGATTTCTTAAGTAATATGTCACATGAAATTAGAACACCATTAAATGCAGTTGTTGGTTTCAGTAATGCATTAAATGAATTAGATGGAATGCCTGATGAAGCTCATGATGATGTTGAAAATATTATTTTAGCCAGTCAAACACTTTTAGAAATAGTTAACGGAATACTTGATATTTCTAAGATTGAAGCTAATAAATTAGAACTTATTAATGGTCCTTATAAATTTGTTGATTTATTTGATGAATTAGTAGCGTTAACTAAAGCTAGAATGGGAGATAAACCTTTAGAATTTAGATATGAATATGATAGAAATATTCCTGAATACTTATTTGGTGATAAACAAAGAGTTAAACAAGTTACTATTAACTTATTAACAAATGCTGTTAAATATACTCAACAAGGTTATGTTGAATTTAGAGTTAATTGTATAACTAAAGATAATAATGTAAGAATAATAATAGAAGTTGAAGATTCTGGTATTGGTGTTAAAGAAGAAAACTATGATAAGTTGTTTAGTAAATTTGATAGAATTGATGAAGAGAAAAATGCTGGTATCGAAGGTACTGGTTTAGGTCTTGCAATTACTAAAAAGCTAGTAGAATTAATGAATGGAAAAATAAATGTAAAGAGTGTTTACGGACAAGGAAGTACATTCACTATATCTATTGATCAAGATTATGTTAAACCTGATGTTATATTAAAGCTTAGAGAAGAAGAAGCTAAGAAGGGTGAAATTAAGACTATTAACTTAAAAGGAAAGAGAGTACTTTTAGTTGATGATAATAATATGAACTTAAAAGTTGCTGAAAGACTTTTAAGGCCATTCCAATTAGATTTGGATATGATTAATTCTGGTGTTCAAGCTATTGAAAAAATTAAAGCTGGTGAACAATTTGAACTTATTTTAGTTGATGACTTGATGCCTAGAATGACTGGTGTTGAGACTATGGAAGAATTAAGAAAAATTGATGGATTTAAAACACCAGTTGTTATATTAACTGCTAATGCTATTTCTGGTATGAAAGAAGAATATTTAAAGAAAGGTTTTGATGATTATTTAAGTAAACCAATTGAAAAACCAGAATTAGAAAGAGTTTTAAAGAAATTTTTGAATAAATAATTTGTTTAGTGTTATAATTAACTTATAAGAATGGAGATAATAATATGAATGATGTTAACTTTTTAAAAAATAATGGAGTAAATGTTGACCAAAGTTTAGAATTACTTGGTGATATTGAAATGTATAATGAAACGATGAATGACTTTTTGGGGGAAGTTGAAGACAAATTAGCTAAACTTGACCAATATAAGCAATCTGGTGATATGCCAAACTATGCTATTGAGGTTCATTCATTAAAAAGCGATGCTAAATATTTAGGATTTGTTACTTTAGCGGATTTATCTTATCAATCAGAATTAAAGAGTAAAGCTAATGATACTGTTTTTGTTAATGATAATCATGATAATGTAATGAATGAAGCAAGAAAAATGATTAAATTAAGTAAAATGTATTTAGGAATGGAACCTGTTGGACCTCTTGAGAGTGCTACTCCAGCACCAGCACCTGCTACTGCACCTGTTGCACCAGCTCAACCTGTGGCTCCTGCAACTCCAGTACAACCTGTGGCTCCTGTTGCACCAGCTCAACCTGTGGCTCCTGCAACTCCAGTACAACCTGTTGCTCCAGCTGCTCCAGTACAACCAGTAGCACCTGCAACTCCAGTACAACCAGTAGCACCTGTTGCTCCAGTACAACCAGTAGCACCTGCTGCTCCAGTACAACCAGTAGCACCTGCTGCTCCAGTACAACCTGTGGCTCCTGTTACTCCAGTACAACCAGTAGCTCCTGTTGCTCCAGTACAACCAGTAGCACCTGCAACTCCAGTACAACCAGTAGCACCTGCAACTCCAGTACAACCAGTAGCACCTGCAGCTCCAGTACAACCAGTAGCACCTGTTGCTCCAGTACAACCTGTTGCTCCTGTGACTCCAGTACAACCAGTTACACAAAACATTACTACTCCCTAGTCGTGGCACTATATTAGTAGCAGATGATTCTAATTTAGTATCTACTTTTATACAAAAATTATTTGATGATAAATATGATGTAGTAATTGCTAATGATGGTGCCAAAGCTATAGAAATTGTTAATAGTGATATTTCTAATAACATAATATGTTGTTTACTTGATTTAAATATGCCAAATGTGAATGGTTTTGAAGTATTAGAGTATTTTGATAAAAACAATATATTTGATAGATTTCCTGTATCTGTAATAAGTGGAGCTAATTTTCCATTAGAAATATTGAAACCTTATCCAATTGTAGAAATGCTTTGCAAACCATTTAATGAAAAAGATATTGGTAGAGTTATTGAAAAATCAATTAAAAGAACTTAGGTTCTTTTTTTTATTGCATTTAATATAATTTAATGAGGTGAAAAAATGAATAAAAAAAATTTATGGTTTTTGACATTGTTTTCGTTAATACTGATATTAGGTGTTTATTATATAACTTTACCTAGTGAAATATTTAGTGATAAGTATAATACAGATAAAGTAAATAAAAATATTGATATTAATGTTAGTGAAAATAATAAACTTGTTGCTTTAAGAGTTGAAAGAGATGAGAAAGTTGCTGATTTAATGAGTAAATTACAAGAAAAAATAGTTTCACCATCATCTACTTCAGAAGAAAAAAGTTCTGCTTTTAGTGAACTTCAAGTATTAAATTTAGCTAAAGGAAAGGAAAATTATTTAGAAGAAAAAATATTAAAAGATTATAATGTTAATTCTTATGTTGAGATTAATAATGATAATATATATATAACAATATCTTCTAAAGATCATAGTAATACATTAGCTAATGATATTATGAGAAGTGTTCAAGCTGAATTTGAAACTAAAAAGAATATAACTGTTAAATTTGAGAGTAACTAGGCGTATCTAGTAACCTTTGTTTCTTTATTTCATAGATTACTTTAGGAGATAGAGGTGAATATGACAGGTAATATTTTAACTAAAAGAGAAAAAGATGTGTTTGTTTTATTAATACAGAATAGAAGTACTAAAGAAATAGCAGATGAACTTGGTATTAGTGAAAAGACTGTAAGAAATCATATATCTAATGCAATGCAGAAGCTTGGTTGTAAGGGAAGAGCAGGAGCTGTTATAGAACTTATAAAATTAGGAGAAATTTCTATATAAAATGACTTAATTGTCATTTTTTAATTTCAGTAACATAAAATTTACTATGATAAAGAAATATGCCATTAATAAATTTGTTATTGCTACATTATGTTTAGTTTTATTTATGATATTTTATTTTTTTCCAACTACTGAGAATATAAAACCTGAAGTTATAAAAGAAAATAAATCTAATTATGAGAATGTTGTTTATTTGATTGATGATGACAATTATGTATCTAGAGTTATTTGCTATTATGATAAATTAAGTATTGTTGAAGATATAAAGAAAAAAATTGATTTAATAACTAATTATGATTTAGATGGATTTTATACTATTATACCTAAAGGTACTGTTTTAAAAGATGTAAAGGTTGATAAAGATAGTGTTTATTTAGATTTCAGTAAAGATCTACTCAATATTAATGCTTATTTTGAAGAAGAAATGATTGAAGGAATAGTATTTACATTAACCGAAATTAATGGAATAAATAATATTTACATTAGTGTAGAAGGTGAAGAGTTAAAATATCTACCAAATTCTAAAAAAGAATTAAATTATCCTCTTACTAGAAATATTGGTATTAATAAAGAGTATAATTTAAATAATTTTAATAATATTAATAAAACTACTGTGTATTTTAGTAAGAAATACGATGATATTTCCTATTATGTACCAGTTACTAAAGTAATGAATAGTGAATCTGAAAAGATTGACATTATTATTGAAGAACTTAAGAGTTCTGTTAATTCTCAAAATAATTTTAAGAGTTATATTAGTGATAATTTAGAGTTAGTTAATTATACTCATGATGAGTCTAAAATGTCACTTGTATTTAACAATTATATATTTAATGATTTTGATAGTAAGAATGTACTTGAAGAGGTGAAATATATAATTGCTAGTTCGGTTTTTGAGAATTATAATGTAAATGAAGTCGTTTTTAATACTGAAAGTGAAGAAAATATTGCTGATATTTTAAAAAAATGAAAAAATGTCTTGAAAATTACAAAATTATGTTGTATACTTGATTAGTAATTTCAAGACGTCCTCGTAGCTCAGTTGGATAGAGCATACGCCTTCTAAGCGTACGGTCAGGCGTTCGAATCGCCTCGAGGACACCACTTTGAATTATAAAAAGGCTTATGCCTTTTTTTATTGTGTTGACTTTTTTAGCAAAGTGTGTTATAATCTAATCACTTTGAAAAGGGGGTTTTCAAATATTATGAAAGAAAAAGTTTTTGATTTGGTTACAAATTATGCCAATAGTAATTTTCAAGAAGGTGGTTTAGCAGTTCAACTATCTAACTATAGAGGACTTGTTAAACTATTAGGTGATAAAAAGCTTACTATAGATATTGATAATGCTTTTGATTTATATTATTCTAATGATAAATTAAAAAATATGGTTGATGCATTAATGTCTAGTAAGAAAACTAAGAGAGTATGTAACAATGATAATGTTAAATACTTGATGCAAATTAATGCTGATGATCTTGATAAAGAAGATGATGAGGAAGAAAAAATAGGGTCTGAAGATAACTTAGAAGTTCAAGAAGAAAATAGATATAGTCCTACTGGATATTCTGTTGGTAAACATGCTCATAAAGGTTCTCATGATATAGATCTATTTAATTTATATTTAAGTGAGTTACCTCCAGTAGTTTTAACTCCAGAACAAGAGTGTGAGTTATTTACTAGAGTAGCTAAAGGTGATGAACAAGCTAGACAAGATGCTGCTTACTATAATTTACGTTTAGTTATAAGTGTTGCTAGAAAGTATACAGGTCGTGGATTATCTTTAGAAGATATAGTTCAAGAAGGTAATTTAGGATTAATGAAAGCCATTGAAAAGTTTGATGTAACAAAAGGATATAAATTTAGTACTTATGCTACATCATGGATTAGACAGTCTATTACAAGATCTATAGCTGATCAATCTAGAACTATTAGAATTCCTGTTCATTTACATGAAAATATGTTAAAAATCAGAAGAGCAAATGGTGAATGGATGAAAAATCATCCTTATGAAGCTACACCTACTGATTTAGCTGAAATGACTGGTTTAAAGGAAGAACAAGTTAGATTTTGCTTAAGTAAAATGGATAATGTTGTTTCTTTAGAAACACCAGTTAATGCTGATGAAGAAGATTCTTTCTTAGGTGATTTTATTGCTGATGACAAAGAACAATTTGATGATTATATTTCTAAAGATTATTTAAATGAATTTATGACAGCTGTTGAAAATGCTCCTAAATTAACTCAAAGAGAATTATTTGTTATTAAAGCTAGAATGGGACTTTGGAATGGTCGTGAAATGACTCTTGAAGAAGTTGGAAAAGAAATGGGTGTTACTCGTGAAAGAGTAAGACAAATTGAAGCTAAAGCTATAAGAAAATTAAGAGCTGATAAAAAGGTTAGAACATTTAATCCAGCTAGTCATAGCTATGATGAACCTCGTCAACAATATGTATTAAATTCTAATGGAGATTTTGTTCTTGTAAAGAAAGAAACTCCGGATACAAAAAGCTATTTTACATATCCTGATACATTTCCAGTTAATGGAAAGAAACCTGAGGTTAAGCCAGTAGAAGAAACTCCAGCTTATCCATGGGCAAATAAATATGATAAATATAATAAACAATTAGAAGAATATTTTGCTCAAAAAACATTGAAAAAATAAAAGGGTTTTGAAACCCTTTTTTCTTTGGAATAATTTTCTTACATTGATTTTTTTATGATTTGTGGTATAATATATTCACTTTGAAAAGAGGGGTTTTCAAATATTATGAAAGAAAAAGTTTTTGATTTAGTTATAAATTATGTTGATAATAATTTTCAAGAAGGTGAATTGTCTGTTCAATTATCTAACTTTAAAGGTCTTGTTAAATTATTGGTTAAAAATGGTATTGTAATAGATGAAGATAATGCTGTCAATTTATATTTTTCAAGTGATAAATTAAGAACTATGGTTGATACTTTAATGTCTAGTGAAAAGACTAAAAGAATATGTAATAATAGAAATATTAGATGTTTGATGCTAGTTAATATTGATGAAAATGAGAAGGATAATGATTTAGATACAATCAAAATATATTTAAGTGAGTTACCTAGTCAAATTTTAACTCCTGAAAAGGAATATGAATTATTTACTAGAGTAGCAAATGGTGAAGAGCAAGCTAAAAAAGATATTCTTTATTATAATTTACGTTTAGTTGTAAGTGTTGCTAAAAAATATAATGATTGTGGTTTACCTTTTGAAGATATTATTCAAGAAGGTAACATGGGATTGATGGAAGCAATTGAAAAATTTGATGTAACTAAAGGTTATAAGTTTAGTACTTATGCTTCAATATGGATTAGACAACATATTTTAAAAGCTATAGCTGATAAATCTAGAATTATTAGAATTCCATATTATTTAAATGATATTATTGTTAAGATAAGAAAAGCTAGAAGTATATGGAAAAAGACACATTCTTCTGATATAACTCCTAGTGAATTATCAGAGTTAACTGGTGTGAGTGAAGAAAGGATTAGACTTTGTTTATGTGTAATGAATGATGCTATTTCTTTAGAAACTCCAGTTAATAGTGAAAATTATGATAAAAACGATGATAATGAAAATAGATTAAGTTTACATGAAGTTTTAGTTGAAGAAGAAAGCCAATATGATGATATTGAACTAAAAGATTATTTAGAAAAATTTATGGTTGCTGTTAATAATGCTTCTAGTTTAAAAGAAAGAGAACTTTATGTTGTTAAGGCAAGAGCTGGATTCTTTAATGCTCATGAAATGACTCTTGAAGATATTGGAAAAGAAATAGGCGTTACTCGTGAGAGAACAAGACAAATTGAAGCTAGAGCTTTAGGGAAGTTAAGACATGATGAAAATGTTAGTTCATTTAGATATTAAAAAGGTTTTTGAGAAACCTTTTTTCATTGAAAAAAATATATAAGATGATATAATTATAATGAGGTAATTATATGAGAAGTGTTTATGTTCATATTCCATTTTGTAATAGTATATGTTCTTATTGTGACTTTTGTAAGTTTTTATATAGTAACCCTTGGGCAGAAAAATATATTGAGACTTTAAAAAGTGAAATATTAGAATATTATGAAGGTGAAACTATTAAAACACTATATATTGGAGGAGGAACACCTTCTAGTTTGAATAGTGATCTTTTAAGAAAATTATTTAATGTTTTAAGACTTTTTAAATTAAGTGATGATTATGAATTTACTTTTGAATGTAATATTAATGATATCGATGAAGAACTTTTATATATATTAAAGAGTCATGGAGTTAATAGAATTAGTATTGGAGTAGAGAGTTTTAATAAAAATAATTTAAAATTCTTAAATAGAAAACATAATAAGAAAGATATATTTGATAAAATAAAATTAGCTAAATCATATGGTTTTGATAATATTAATGTGGATATAATATATGCTCTTCCAATAGAGAGTATGTTTGTTTTAAAAAGTGATATAAGTAATATTTTAAAACTTAATGTTGATCATGTTAGTACTTATTCATTAATTATAGAAGAGCATACTGCGTTATATAATAAAGGAATTAAACCTATAGATGAGAATCTTGATTTTAAGATGTATAAATATATATGTAAGAAGTTAAGGAAAAAAGGATATGAACATTATGAAGTAAGTAATTTTGCTAGAAATGGTAAAATGAGTAAACATAATTTGACATATTGGAACAATCAAGAATATTATGGTTTTGGACTTGGAGCTACTGGATATGTGAATGGTATGAGATATGAGAATACTAGAAGTTTCAATAAATATTTAAATAAAGAATATAGATTTAATGAGTTACTTGTTTCTAATCAAGAAGAGATGGAGAATGAACTTATTCTTGGTCTTAGAAAGTTAAAAGGTGTATCTATTAGTGAATTTGAAAAAAAATATGATAGAAAGATAAATGAAGCTTTTAAATTAGATGAGGCTATTAAAAAGAAATATTTAATTATTAAAGATGATTATTTATTTATTAATCCAAGTAAGATATATGTTATGAATGAAATAATTAATATGATAATGTGAGGAAATATGAAAGTAATAAGATTAATGAAGGGGTTAATTAAATATATTGTTCTTATGGCAATATTTTGTGTTATTCAAGTATATTGTGAACTTGAACTTCCAAATGTTATGAGTAATATAGTTGATATTGGTATTGCTAATAATGATACAGTATATATAAGTAGTTTAGTTATTAAAATGTTAATAATAACTGTTATATGTTTAATATCTAATATTTTAGTTATATATTCTACATCTAAGTTTTCTAATCAATATGGATATAATATAAGAGAAGCTTTATATAAAAAGATAAGTGGATTTAGTAAGAAAGAGATTGATGAGTTTGGTGCATCTACACTTATAACTCGAAGTACTAATAATGTTAGTAATATAACTTCTACTTTTTCTTTTGGATTAAGACTTATAATATTTGCTCCTATTATGGGAATAGGTGCAGCTATTATGGCATATTCTAAAGCACCAACTTTAGCACCTATAGTAATTATATCTGTTAGTGTTTTAATGCTTCTTGTTGTAGTTATATTTGCTTGTATTTCACCTAAGTTTGAAATATTACAAAAATATTTAGATAAATTAAATGCTACTTCTCGTGAAGCACTTAGTGGTATTAGAGTTATTAAAGCTTTTAATAAAAAAGATTATTTTAAAAAGAGATTTGATAAAGTAAATAGTGATAATAGAAAGATGAATGTTTTTCTTAATAAAATACTTTATTTAATACAACCTATGATGATATTAATAATTAATGTAGCTACTATAATAATAGTATATATATCTACAAGATATTTGAGTGCTGGAACATTAGAAATTGGGTCAATGATGGCATTTATTCAATATTTAGCTACAGTTTTAACTAGTTTCTTGATGTTACTTGTTATTATATTAAATATACCTAGAGTTATGGTTTCTTTTAAGAGAATAAATGAAGTATTAAATGTTGAAGTAGCTGTTGTTAATGAAGGAAAAATAAAACTTAATTCTTTAGAAAGTATTGAATTTAAAAATGTTTATTTTAAGTATGAAAATGCACATGATGATATGTTAAAGAATATTAGTTTTAAAATAGTTAAGGGTGAAAAAGTAGGTATCATTGGATCTAGTGGATGTGGTAAGACTACAATAGTTAATTTACTTTTAAGACATATTGAACCTACTAGTGGACAAATATTTATTAATGGAATAGATATTCATGAATATGATATTAAGTCTTTAAGAAATATATTTGCATATACTCCACAAAATAATGCATTGTTTAAAGGAACAATTAAAGAAAATTTGTCTTTTGATAAAAGAATTAATGCTGATAATTTAGATGAAGCATTAAGTAATGCTCAGATTATGGATTTCATAGAAAAGAATGAAGAAGGATATGATTATGAGTTATTTCAATCTGGAGTTAATTTAAGTGGTGGGCAAAGACAAAGAATGTCTATTGCTAGAGCATTGTTAAGTGGAGGAGAATGTTTACTTTTAGATGATTCATTATCTTCAGTTGATTATATTACTGATAAAAGAATAAGAGAGTCTATATATAAATTATATAAAGATAAGATGATAATATTGATTACTCAAAGAGTTAATAATTTAACTGGTTTTGATAAGATAATAGTTATTGAATCAGGTAAGATTGAGATGGTCGGTAATTATCTTGATGTAGTTAATACAAGTAAAGTATTTAATGAATTTATTGAATCTCAAAAGAGGGAGGTGTCAAAATGAAAAGAAAAGAAAATAATGCACCTACTTTGAGAGAGGTTATTTCTAAAACATTTAAAATAATAAAAGAATATAAAAAATCTTATATTTTGACTGTTATATTTTGCATATTAGCTGCGTTATTTGGATCAATTGCTCCTTACTTTTTAGGTTATGCGACTGATAGTTTATATGACTCTATTAGTAAAGGAATAGACTTTAATTATACTTATTTGAGTAAAATATTATTTTTAGTATTATGTTGTTATATTATTAATGCTATTTGTACATATTTTAAGAGTTATTTAGCAAGTGATTTAGGTCAAAGAATAGGTTATGATTTAAGACGTAAATTGATGTCTAAAATATTTAGAGTTAAGGTTTCAAGGCTTGATAAGATTAAAAAGGGTGATATTATTAGTAAAATAACTAATGATGTTGAAAGATTAACTGATAATATTACTCAAATAATACCTGATTTGGTTTATAATGTTTCTTTGATTATTGGTATAGTTATTATGATGTTTGTTATTGATCCGTTACTTGCATGTATAGCTATAACAGTAATACCTCTTACTTATTTATTACTTAGTATAGTGATTAGAAAGACTCAAAAATATTTTGAACTTAATCAAAAAGCTATTGGAAATGTTAATGCGTTTGTTGAAGAAAGTGTTACGAATAGTGATGTTATTAAGTCATTTAATAAAGAAAAGTTTTTTAATAAGAGATTTAATAAAGTTAGTGCTGAACTATCTAAATATGGATTTAAAAGTAGTTTTTATAGTAGTTTAGCTGTTCCATTTAATAAGCTAATATGTAATTTGAGTTACATTGCTGTTGTAGGAGTTGGAAGTGTTTCTGTAATTAGAGGTAATTTGAGGCTTGGAGCTATTCAATCTTTTATACAATATATGAAAGACTTTAATAAACCTATTAATACTATTGCTCAAGTTGTATCTAATTTGCAAATGGCTATTGCTTCTGTAGATAGAGTTTATGAGATACTTGAACTTGAAGAAGAGAAGAATGGTGAATTAGAACATTTTGCATTTAATTCATGTATTGAATTTAAAAATGTTAATTTTAGTTATACTCCAGGTAAGCCTGTTCTTAAAAACTTTAATTTAAAAATTAATAAAGGTGAAAAGGTAGCTATTGTAGGTAAAACTGGTGCTGGAAAAACAACTATAGTTAATTTATTGATGGGATTTTATAATACGTATGATGGTGATATATTAATTGATGGTATTAGTGTTAGAGATTTAGATAAAACTTCATATAGAAAATTAGTTGGAATGGTTCTTCAAGATACTTGGTTATTTGAAGGAACTATAAAAGAAAACATTGTTTTTGATAAAAGAATAGCTAATGATAAATTAGAACGTATACTTGATAACTCTAAAATGTTACATATGATAAAGAGTTTACCTGGTAGTTTGAATTTTGAAATTAATGAAGAAACTAATAATTTGTCTAATGGAGAAAAACAATTATTGACAATAGCACGTGCTTTAGTAACTGAATGTGAAATATTAATTCTTGATGAAGCAACAAGTAATGTTGATACTAGAACTGAGTATTTGATTAATAATTCTATGAAAGAATTAATGAAGAATAAAACATCAATTGTTATTGCACATAGGTTGTCTACTATTGTGAATTCTGATAAAATAATAGTAATTAAACGTGGAGAAATAATAGAAGAGGGTACACATAAAGAATTATTAAAGAATAAAGGTTATTATTATGAATTATATAACAGCCAGTTTGATTTAAATGACGAGGAATAAATTATGGATGAATTTTTGGTTAAACTTGATGAATTTAAAATATTAAATGAGGAGTATCCACTTGGATATATTAGAGATATTAATAGTTGTATTGGTCTTTTAATACATAAAGACAATGCGACAATAATGTATCATTTAGCTGCTTTTGAAGATGGAAACATCCCTTCTTTAGAAGTACTTAATGGTGTTCTTGGTGATAATACTGAGGTTGTTGAAATATTTAAAGGACCTAATACTCATGAAAAGAATGTTATAACTATTATAAATGTATTGTTAGATAAAGGAATTAGTTATGTAATTAAGGATATCTTTACTGATAAATCTAATCAAACAAGTTTGGGATTTGATTATGCTAATAAGAACTATTATAGTGTTGAAATGAATATAGGAAAACCTGAATTTGTACTTGAATATTCTCTTGGTCAAATGAGTAAATAATAAAGTACCTATTTATAATCTATTTAGAGAAAAAAGTAAATACTTTTTTCTCTTTTGTTTACACTAGATTTACAAAAAACTTAATAAAAACTATTTACTTTTAAGTACAAAAATAGTAATATAGTGGTAGGAAGTGAAACAAAGTGGTAGAAAGTGGGGTGCTACAATCATGTTGATGGGTGAATTTCATCATAATATTGATGAAAAAGGTCGACTAATCATTCCTTCTAAATTTAGAAGTGAACTTGGTGAAAGATTAATTATTACCAAAGGACTTGATAAATGCTTGTTTGTTTATTCTGAAACAGAATGGAATAAAGTAATGCAAAAAGTAGGTAGCCTTCAATTTACTAAAAAGAATGTTAGGGCTTTTGAAAGAACTTTCATTGGTGGAGCTTCCATAATTGAATTCGATAAACAAGGTCGAATTAATATTACCTCACCGTTAGTTCATTACGCCAATATCCAAAAAGAATGTGTGATTATTGGCGTAAATGAGCGACTTGAAATTTGGGGACTTGAAGAATTTGATAAATATATGATGGAAAGTGAAGAATCTTTAGGTGATAAACTAGAAGATTTATTTGATTTTAATTATGAAGCATAAAAGTGTGTTATTGGAAGAGGTAATAAAATATTTAGATGTTAAAACAGGTGGTAAATATATAGATGCTACTGTTGGATATGGTGGTCATTCTAGTGAAATACTAAAAAAAATAGGAAAAGAAGGGGTTCTTTTCGCCTTTGATCAAGATGATAATGCTATAGAATTTTCTAATTCTAGATTATCTGAAATAGGAAGTAACTTTACAATATTTAAAAGTAATTTTGTTAATATGAAAAAATATATTAATGAAGAAGTTGATGGTATTTTATTTGATTTAGGTGTATCTAGTCCTCAATTAGATGAGGCTGATCGTGGATTTAGTTTTCATAAAGATGCTCCGCTTGATATGAGAATGGATCAAAGTAATCCTTTGACTGCAGAAATAGTAGTTAACGAATATAGTTATGAGAAACTAGTTGATATATTTTATAGATTTGGTGAAGAAAAATATGCTAAACCTATAGCTAAAGCTATTATTCAAAATAGACCAATAAAGACTACATTAGAATTAGCTGAAGTTATTAAAAATAATGTACCAATTAGTTATAGAAATAAAAGTCATCCTGCTAGAAAAGTATTTCAAGCAATAAGAATAGAAGTTAATCATGAACTTGATATATTAGAAAGTTCACTTAGAGATGCTTTTAGTTTATTGAAAGTAGGAGGAAGACTTGCAGTAATATCTTTTCATTCATTAGAAGATAAGATAGTTGCTAATGTATTTAAAGATTTATGTAGTGATGATGAAAGTGCTAATAAATTACCAATTGTACCAGATCACTTAAAGGCAAAAGCTAAAAAGATAGTTAAATTAACTCCAAGTGATACAGAACTTGAAGATAATAATAGAAGTAGAAGTTCAAAATTAAGAGTAATAGAAAGGGTTTTATGAAAAAGAAAAAATATTTAAAATTTAGAGGTGAAAATTTGATGTTAACAATTATAGTTGTATCTGTAATTGGTATTTTACTTACTAGTTTTATATTACCAGCTAAGTTACAATCTTATAATTCAGAACTTCAAAGATTAAAAACTAAAATTAATAAACAAGAAGAATTGAATGCTAGTATTCAAATGAAAATAAATGAGCTAGCTTCTTTAGATAATGCATTAGAAGTTGCAGATACCTTTGGTTTGGAGTATAATAATAATAATATTAGAATAATTTCAGAGTAGAGGTGTATAAATGAAGAAAATAAGAACAATTAATATAAATACAGTATTTATAATAATGGTTGTTTTTATTTTTTTATGTCTAATTTTTAAATTATTTTATGTTGGAACAGGAAATGTTAAGGTAGGAACTCAATCTTTAAGTCAGTTTGCTAGTAGTAGAGATACTGTTAAAAAAACTATTAAAGCTAGTAGAGGAACAATATATTCTAGTAGTAAAGAAGTACTTGCTAAAGATGTAAATAGTTATACTGTTATTGCATATTTAGATCCTTCTAGAACTAAAGATGAGAAACATCCATATCATGTAGTAGATAAAAAAACTACTGCTGAAAAGTTAAGTCCATTAATTAATATGAGTGTAGAAAAGATTATGGAACTTTTAAATACTAAGATTAAAAGTTGTGATGGAAATGATTGCAAAGAAGTAACTCCATATCAAGTTGAATTGGGTCCTGGAGGAAGAGGGATTACTCAACTTGTTAAAGATCAAATAGATGATTTAGATTTACCTGGGATAGATTTTATTTCTAGTACTAAGAGATATTATCCTAATGGAGACTTTTTATCTTATACACTTGGATATGCTAGAAAGAATGATTCTGGTAGTTATCAAGGTGAAATGGGATTAGAACAATATTATAATGATGAGTTAACTGGAAAAGATGGATATGTTGAATATCAAGCTGATGTACAAGGTTATCAAATAGGTAGTGTACCTAATGTAAGTCAAGATGCTAAAGCTGGAGATGATATATATCTTACGATAGATACTAATGTTCAAATATTTGCTGAACAGTCACTTACAACATTAGAAGAAGCTGGAGTAGAATGGGCTACTGTGTCTGTTATGAATGCTAAAACTGGTGAAATCTTAGCAGTTACATCTAGTCCAAGTTTTAATAATAATACTTTAGAAATTAAATCTTATTATGATCCATTTAGTGCTTATACATATGAACCTGGTTCAACTATGAAAATATTTAGTTTTATGGCTACGATGGAAAATGGAATATATAATGGAAGTGAAAAATATAAAAGTGGTGTTTTAGTAGTTGATGATGCTAAGATTAAAGATTGGAATAGATATGGATGGGGAGAAATTACATATGATGAAGGATTTATGGGTTCATCAAATGTAGCTGCTTCTAAATTAGCTTTAAGTCTTGGTAGAGCTAAAATGAAAGATTTTTATACTAAACTAGGATTTGGTGAAAAGACTGGAATATCTCTTCCTAATGAGGGAAATGGTATTGTTAATTTTAAATATAATACTGAGATTGCTTCTGCTTCTTATGGACAAGGTATGACTGTTACTGCTGTTCAAATGTTACAGGCTTTGAGTAGTGTTGCTAATAAAGGTGTTATGTTAAAACCATATTTAGTTTCTAAGATTGTTGATAGTGATGGAAATGTTGTTCTTGAGAATAATAAAACTGAGGTTAGACAAGTATGTAGTGAAGAGTCTGCTAGTAAACTTATTGAATTAATGAGGGGTGTAGTTGATGGAAGTGCTAAAATGTCTACAGGTACAGGGTATTATATTAAAGGATATGATTTAGTTGGTAAGACTGGTACTGCTGAAATAGCTGGTGGTAGTGGATATTTGACTGGTTCTACTAACTATGTTAAGAGTTTTGCTGGTATATTTCCTGGTAATGATCCAGAGGTTGTTGTCTATGTAGCTGCTTCTAAGTTACAAAAAGCTAGTGCTTTAAAAACTGCTGTTAAGGATTTAGTTAAGAATGTTGGTACATATTTGAATATATATAGTGATAATAATCAATCTGAGAATGCTGTTTTTGATGTTTCTTCATATATTAATAAAGATGTTGATTCTGTTAAAAAGACTCTAGAAGACTCTAAAATGACTCCTATAATCATTGGAGATGGTACTAAAATAATTAATCAATATCCTTTAGATGGAACTAAATTAAATATTGGTTCTAAAGTATTTATATTAACTAATGGAACTAATTATACTATGCCTGATATAACTAATTGGTCTAGAAGTGAAGTAGAAATATTTGCTAAACTTATAAAATTAGATGTAATGTTTGATGGTTATGGTTATGTAACTAAATATAATTTTGAAAAAAATTCTAAAATTGATTTGAGTAAATCTTTATCAGTAACTTTAGAAAAGAAGTATGAAGAAAAAGAAGAAGATAAAACCACTATTAAAAAAGGTAGTTAATATTGCAACTAATAATAATTATGTGTTAAAATTATTTAAGGAGGAATTATTATGTGGTGGGATATATTATATGTAACAATTGGTTTAATAGTTGGAATTGTAGTTGGATTTTTTATAGCTAAGAAAATATTTCAAAAGCAATTAAAAGAAAATCCACCAATCAATGAAGAAATGATAAAAACTTTAATGAGAGGTATGGGTAGAAATCCAAGTCAAAAACAAGTTAATCAATTAATGAAACAAATGCAAAAATATCAATAGAAATATTGGTATTTTTTTTGTATAATGTTTAGGGTGAAGTTAAATGAAGTTTTTTAGACATTTGCATACAATTAATAAACATAGGTTTACTGTATTTAAGTTATGTTGTAAGGTTGGTATTCCTTTTAGGGGACTTGTTCATGATTTATCTAAGTATTCTTTTGAAGAGTTTTTTGAATCTGTTAAATATTACACAGATGGCAATTATAGTCCGATTATAAATGCTAAAAAAGATAAAGGGTACTCTAGAGCATGGTTACATCATAAAGGAAGAAATAAGCATCATTTTGAGTATTGGTATGATGATGTCGCTTTAAATCCAACACCAATTATTCCATTTAAATATATGCTTGAAATGATATGTGATAGAGTAGCTGCTTCTAAAACATATAATAAAAAAGAATACAAAGATTCTGATTCATTAAAATATTTACTTAAAACTAAAGATAAAATGTGTATGAATAAATGTTTAATTGATTATTTAGAACGTGTATTTACTGAATTATCTAAGAAGGGTGAAATAGTCTTAAATAAAAAATATCTAAAACAATTATATGATGAGTATACTAAAAATGACACTATTTAAAGTGTCATTTTTCAAATGATAATTCATAAATAGATTTACCATTTATAAAATAATATCCTCCTACATATGTATATGAATCTTTAAATTCTTTGATTAATTCATCATTTTTATAAACTCTTATAGATTTATAATCATCTATAAATCCATATCCATTATCAAGATATTTATATAAAGCATCTTTTTCTGTTATTTCTCTAGAATTTAATAAGTCTATATAGAAATATGTTGGTTTATCACCACTGTTATTTATTTGGATTCTATAATAGTTCTTATTTGTTTCTGTACTATTTATATAGTAATTACTAATACTATCATTGTATTTTGGAGTAAATTTATAATATTCATATAAATCTAAATCATATATTGTAAATGTTATTTTTTTATCTTTTATATTTTCTGTATAGAAGTATTTTAAATTATATTTGTTTGTTTTATTATCATATTCAAATAGTGGATGAAGTCTATTATTGACTATCTTTTCTAATTTTTTATTAGTTATTAAATATGTTTTTAAATATTTATTTGCTTGTGATTCATTATAGGTTGAAAGTGTGTCTTCAAAGCTACATTCTGGGAAAGTAGTAATATATAATTGATTATTATTTTCTTCAAAAGAGTAGCCAGCTTCATCTTCGTAAGTATCACAACTACCATTAGGTTCGATTGGAATAGTGTAGTCTACTATTTTTTTACCTGTTTTAGTAAATACACTTAATGTTTTATTTTTAGTAAACATAATATAATTATCTGAGTCATTATAGTTGTCATTATCTATCTGAACAAGTATTTCATTTTTAGAATTTATTAATCCAACTTTTTTATTTTTGTAAACTATGTATGTATTACTAGTTATTTCTTTTATATAATCATATGTGTAATCTATAATAATATTTCCTTTATAATCTATTAGTCCACATGCTTCATTTTTATGTTTATCATCAGTATATTTACATGCTGGGACATAATCTTTATTTTTGATTAAATCTCCATCTATTTTACTCATATTAGTTAATTCAGCTGTTATTTCTTCAGTATATAAATCATAAATAAAATAACTATATTCATCTGTTTGAAGAATAAAATATTCACAATCTTTATCATCTTCTTTATGACATATTGGAGTGATATATAAATATAAATCAGAAATAGTTTCATTTTTAGTATTTATAAATAGATATTTTTCTTCATTTTCATCATATTCAATTTTATAATTACCATACTTATTATAAGTATAATTATTTTCTGTATTATCAAGGATTGGAGAATCATATATTTTTCCAAATGAACCAACTATATATTTATAATTATCGTTATCATGATAGTAAATTTCATTATTGATATTATCAAAATTTATATATTCACTATATTTCTTTATAAGTTTAAATGATGCTGTATTAAAGTCTTCTTTTATTTCAGGAATTTTAGGTTCATCACTTGGAATAACTGTAGGTTTATCATTCTCATTCTTTTTATGAATAATAAATATTATTAGACCAACAATTAATAATAGTGAGAAAAATACTATGAGTGATATTCTTATAATTTTATTCTTTTTTGACATAGACACCTCTTTATCTTTTATATTTAAATTATATCATTTTTTCTTTTAAAAAACACTAAATTAATATATAATTAAATAAGAGGAAATGAAATATGAAGAAAGTACAAGAATATATAACTTATTTATCACCAGAATTTATTTATGTTCCTTTTGATAACATAGAATTATTACATATAAAAAAGAGTAAATTAGTTTACAATAATACATTTTTAGGTACTACTAATGATGGAAGTAAAATATTTAGTCCAGTTAGTGGTAAAATAATTGGTGTTAAGGATATGATTTATAATAATAAGAATTCTAAAGCATTAGTTATTGAAAATGATTTTATAGATAGACGTGAAAAATTAAATCCTACTAGAAATATGAGTAAACTTAAAAGAAGTGAGATAGTTGAATCATTAGAAAAGTATGGATTAAATAAAAAAATTAATAGTAAGACTACATTAGTAGTTAATTCTTTATATGACAAAAATAATGATTTGAAAGATATGGTTATTAATTATGAATCATATGAAGAAATATTAGAAGCTATTGATGAATTTATGGATATTTTTAATATGAAAACTTGCTATATATGTGTTGATAGAGATGACTTAATATCTATTAGTGCATATGAAAAATATATTAATGCTTTTTTAAATATTTGTTTAGTTCATTCAAATAGGAAGTTTAAAGATAGTACTTGTGTTTTTTATAGTGTAGAAGAAATACTTGCTATATATAAAGCTATACATTTAGATTATATGTATGACAATACAATTATAACTATTAATAATGGAAGTCCTACTATAGTTAAAGTTAAATTATATACTCCATTATGTGAACTATTAAGAGCACTTAAAATGAATATTAGAGATTCAGAGATATTTGTTAATGGAAAAAAGCAAGAAAATATATTAAATTTTGTTATTGATTCTACTGTAAGAAGTGTAACAATAAAGGGTAAACGTGTATGATATATGTATTTTTAGGAAGTGAAATAAGTGTTTTAAAGAAGAAAATAGATGAAACAATATCTTCTTTAAAAATAAATAATATTATTAATTATGACTTTAGTGATTCTAGTATGATCGATATTATTAATGAAGTAAATTATGTTGATTTATTTAATGAAAAAAAATTAATAATAGTAAATAATTTTTCATTTAAAAAGTTAAAAGAAAAAGATGAAAATATACTAATTAAATACATAGATAATATGAATGATAATGTTATTATATTTAAATGTGTTGATGAAAAGTTAGATGAACGTAAGAAAGTTATTAAATCTTTAAGAGAAAAGTGTAAAGTTATAGTGTGTGAAAAGTTAGATTATAAGAGTTTGCATGCTTATGTACAAAATGTATTTAAAGAAAATAAAAAAGAAATAACTTTTAATCAAATTAAAAAAATATTAGATCTATGTGAATATGATACTGATAAGACTATGAGTGAAGTAGAAAAATTACTATTATATAAAATGGATAGTAAGAGTATAAGTGATTCTGATATAGATGATGTAGTGGTTAGAAGTACTGATAAAGAATTATATAGTTTTAATGAGTGTGTTTTAAATAGAAAAATAGGTGAAGCATTTGATTCATTAAAAATACTTCTAAATAATAATATAGATAGTATAATTATAATAGATAGTTTAGCTAGACAATATAGACTGTTATATCAAATGAAAGTTTTACATGAAGAAATGAGTTATGATGATATGGCTCGTAGTTTAGGAATTAATTCTTTTGTAATTAAAAAAATGATTCCTTTTGTTAATATGTATGAGGAAGAAGAAATAATTGATAAATTAATGAAATTAAGTGATATGGACTATGATATTAAAGCTAATGGATATGATAAAGATAAAGTTCTTGAAATGTTTTTAATAGCTTTGTAGGACATAAACTTTACATTATTTAGCAAAATAATTATGAAGAATATATTTATTAAAGTATAATTATAAAAAGAGGGTGAATATATATGTTGATTCTTGCTAAAAGTATATTAGGATTAATGATTGGTTTCTTTGTATCTGTGATACTTGGATTAATATTAATACCTTTACTTAGAAGATTAAATTTTAAACAAAATATAAGTGTGTTTACAGCATTTAGGCATGCATATAAGAATGGAACTCCTACTATTGGAGGATTAATATTTATTATACCAACACTACTTACAATGATATTTTTGTATTTAAGAGGTAGTTTAGAAATAACACATAGTTTGTTGATTATAATATTTGTATTTATTTCTTATGCATTACTTGGTCTTACAGATGATTTATTAAAAGTTAAGTTTAAGAATAATGATGGACTTAGTATTTCTCAAAAACTATTTGTTCAAGTAGTAATAGCATTAATATTCTTTTATATTTATATGCAGGGTGGAGGAAATACTTATTTAGTTATTACTTCTCTTGGAATAAATATTAATCTTGGATGGATGTATGGATTATTTATTTTATTCTTATTAGTTGGTTCTTCTAATGCAGTTAATTTGTCTGATGGATTAGATGGTCTAGCTGGAGGACTTTCATTAATTGCTTTCTTGAGTTTTGGTATTATTACTTGGGGAACTACTTGGGTAGAAGGATATCAAGAAATTGCAATATTTTGCTTTATATTAGTAGGGGCATTATTAGGATTTCTTGTTTATAATACACACCCAGCTAAAGTATTTATGGGAGATACTGGATCTTTATCTTTAGGTGCTACATTAGCTGCTATTGCTATATTGACTAAACATGAATTATCATTAGCGTTAATAGGTGGTGTATTTGTAATTGAAGCTTTATCTTCAATAATACAATTAATTAGTATAAAGAAATTTAATAAAAAAGTATTTTTAATGGCTCCGCTTCATCATCATTTTGAAAAACTTGGTTATGAGGAATCAGATATAGTTAAAGGATTCTTAATAATTGGATTTATGCTTGGTATGATAGCTATATATTATGGAGTATGGATGTAATAAAGAACTTAAGTGTTCTTTTTTTATTTATAAAAAATAAAATTAAGTATGAATAAGAAAATAATAATATTTACAATTATATTATCTTTAATAGGACTTTTATCTATATATTCTAGTAGTTATATATGGAGTTTATATAAATATGGATATTCATTTAAATATTTATTAAATCAAAGTATATTTTTTATAATTGGTATTGTTATGATGAGAGTATTTTCTAAAATAGATTATAAAATATATAAAAAATATTCTAATATTTTTCTTGGAATTAGTTTTTTGTTGCTTGTTATTGTTCTTATACCTGGGATAGGTAGTGTTAGAAATGGTAGTAGAAGTTGGTTTGGGTTATTTGGATTTGGTTTTCAACCAAGCGAAGTTTCTAAATTAGCACTTATTATTTTTACTTCTAAATACTTATCAAATAATGATAATTTAAAAAGAAATACTATTAAATTTATATTGCCTATATTAATAGTTATTATGATGTTTTTTGGTGTAATAATGTTAGAACCTGATTTTGGTACTGGAATGGTTATAGTTTGTTCTTTAATAGGTCTTATATTTATTAGTGGAACAGATGTATCAATTTTTATTAAGATTGGAATAGTAGGGGTAGTTGGTATAGTTATTTTAGTTTTAATTGCTCCTTATAGATTAGATAGAATAATGTCATTTTTAAATCCATGGAGTGATCCTCTTGGAAGTGGTTTTCAAATGATACAAAGTTTATATGCAATTGGACCAGGAGGATTACTTGGATTTGGGCTTTTTAATTCAAGACAAAAACATTTTTATCTTCCAGAGCCACAAACTGATTTTATATTTTCAATTATAAGCGAAGAATTTGGTTTTATTGGTTGTGCTGTTTTGATTGGACTATTTGTATTACTTTTTTATAATATTGCTCGTAAGGCTATAAAAGAAACTGATTTGTTTGGAAAATATTTGATATTTGGATTATTATTTTTATTGATGTTTCAAACAATATTAAATTTATGTGTTGTAGTTGGACTTGTTCCAGTTACAGGAGTAACTCTTCCATTTATAAGTTATGGTGGTAGTAGTTTGGTCATTTCAATGATAAGTATTGGTATTATACTTAATGTTGGTGAAAGTAAATAGTATATTTTGCAAATATATGATAGAATATTTGTGAAGAGATTTTACAATTAAATGGAGTATATTATGAATAATTACGAATTTTGGGAAAATTATAATAAAACAATAAAAGATAAAATAAAAAAATTATGTCATGATAAGAAAGAGTTGTATATTGATTTACATATGCATTCTAATTGTAGTGCTGATGGAAAGCAAAGCTTAAAACAAATATTAGAAACTACAAAAGAAAAAGGATTTGATATTATTTCAATTACAGATCATGATACTTTAAAAGTATATGATGAGCTATATGAAATAGTTTCGAAAGGCTTTACTAGTCCGATAATTATACCAGGTATTGAGCTTACTATTGATAATAGAGAATATGGAAATCAATGTCATTTGTTAGAACTTTTTATTAATCCTAAAGATCCAATTATGATGAAAGATGTTTTAAAAAATTATAGAGCAATGTTTAATAGAAGCAAAATTCAATTTGAAAGATTAAATTTTAATTTAACAATTCAAGAAATATTAAAAAAACATAACATTTATATTTCTTATGAAGAGTATAAGGAATATCTTTCTAAAAATAATTATGTTCCTGAATATGATACATTATGTTTTTATTTAATGGATAAATTTAAAAGTAAAAGTGTAACAACATTTGATATATTAAATTTACTAGAAAAATATAATAAAGATGATTGTTATGAAGATAGAAAAAATTATAAAGAAAAAAGATATAAAAAATTAAGAGAAAAATATCAAATAGAAGAATCTAATAATTATAATTCTAGATTTCTTTTGTCAATGCTTGCAGTAAAAGAAGTAGATGATGATTGGTGGCCAAGTCCTTCAAGTGGCAGCCTTTCTGTAAATTCATATGGCCAGTTAAAAGTAGAAGAAATAAAAAATCAATATAATATATATTTTGCTCATCCAACTGAAACTAGCTTAGAAGTAGTTGATAAAATAGTTAAAAATAACAAAAATATCAAAGGATTGGAAATGAATATTAGAAATAAATATTATGATATAAATAATTTTTATAAAATTCTTAATAAAAATAAATTAATAGAAATAAAAGGTTCTGATAGTCATGATGCTACAATGCAATTTTATACAGATATGGATTTTTTTAGAATAAAATCTTCTGAATTTGAAAAGATACTTTAAATAATAAGTGAAAAAGGAGAAAAATATATGGCATTAAAAAGAGGAATAGTTGAACTTAGTGATTATGATCTAAATTGGAATATAGAATATAAAAAAGAAGAAGAACTATTAAAAAAAGTTTTAGGTGATAGAATTAAAGAAATTCATCATATCGGTAGTACATCAATTGAAGGTTTGAAAGCTAAACCTGTAATTGATATTTTGGTTGTTATTGAAAGTTTGGAAGAAATACCTGAAATTGAAAAAATGTTAAAGCCTTATGATTATGAAAATAGAGGGCAACAAGGAGTATCTGATAGATATTTTTTTGCAAAAGGTCCAGAAGATGCTAGAAGTCATTATATTCATTTTGTAGAACCAAATAGTAATACTTATTATAATCAAATATATTTTAAAAGATATTTACTAGAACATCCAGAATACATAAAAAAATATTGTGATTTAAAACAAGAATTAGCTTCGAAATATTCAGATGAAAGATCTAAGTATACTAAGGGAAAGAATGATTTTATTGTTGATGTGATAAGACTTGCAAAAGATGAGTATAATCGTTAAAGATTATACTTTTAATTATATAATCTTTAGTGTAAAATATGTAGTAGTGTAGGTGGTGATTTGATGAATAAAAAGAAAATATATTGGAATATTGTAAAAGCACTAGGAATTATTTCTATTGTCGCAGGTCATTGTTGTGCAAAGTTGGTTAAATTTGTTTATTTTTATCATTTGGCTCTTTTTTTCTTTGTTGGAGGTGCATTATATAATGAATCAAAGTACGGTAATGATCCTTATCTTAATTTTAGCTCTAAAATTAAAAATAACTGGTTAAAGTTTGTAATGTTTTCTTTCTTCTTTTCATTAATACATAACTTTTTGTTAAAAAATGGTATGATAGTTGGTACACAATTATTTGGTATTAAAGAAATTGTTACTTCATGTGTCTATTCATTTATTTTTATATGCGATGAATTAATGGCTGGAGCATTATGGTTTGTACCAACATTTATATTATCTTCTACAATATTTGGAATGATTATATATTTTAGTAATAAAATATTTGATTATTTAAAATATAATAAAAAAATTAAAAATTACTTTATTCTGATTTCAACTGTTTTTTGTGGTTCGATTGGAATTTATTTAGTTACTAGACAGGTTAGTTTATTATATCATTTTCAAATATGTTTTTTGGTTATTCCTTTTTTTACTTTTGGTTATTTTTTTAAAAATTTTGCTGAAAATATTAAAAATAAAATAAACATATTTTTATTTGTGATTTCTATGATTACTTTGATTTATATTTATTTTAAAATTGATTTTTTTGTTGATTTATCTTTTAATAAAATAACAAATTTATATTTGTTTTATCCTATTTCTTTTGCTGGTATATATATTTGTTTATATTTAAGCGGTTTAATTTCTAAATTAAAATTTGCAAATGTCTTTTTTGATAAGATTGGCAATTATTCTTATGAAATTATGGGAATGCACTTTCTAATATTTAAAATAATAGATTTTGTATTTGCTAAAATAAATGGAATAAGTGAATCAAATATATATGGTGCCTTTCCATATGCGTTTAGTAAATTGTCATTAGTTTATGTAATATTGGGAACTTTAGTACCTGTTGGATTGTTCATGTTTTTTGATAATGTTAGAACGAAAATAATTAATAAAATCCCTCTTAAAAATTAGCACTCTCTATTGACAAGTGCTAATTTTTGAGTATAATATAGTATGTAAATAAGGAGGGATAAATATGTTTAATATGAATAATGAAGAAAATGAAAATGTATTAGAAAAATATGGCCGTAATATAAATGAAGATGTTAAGAATCATAAGATTGATCCTATTATTGGTCGTGATGATGAGATTCGTAGTATAACTAGAATTTTGTCTAGAAAGACTAAAAATAATCCAGTTCTTATTGGTGAACCAGGTGTTGGTAAAACAGCTATTGTTGAAGGACTTGCTCAAAGAATTGTTAAAGGTGATGTACCAGAGAGTTTAAAAAATAAAACTGTATGGGAACTTAATATGGCTTCTTTAATAGCTGGTGCTAAATATCGTGGTGAATTTGAAGAAAGACTTAAAAAAGTTCTTGATGAAGTTAAAAAGAGTGAAGGAAATTTAATAATGTTTATTGATGAAATTCACTTAATAGTTGGTACTGGTGCTGTAGATGGAGCTATGGATACTGGTAATATTTTAAAACCAATGTTGGCTCGTGGTGAAATTCATGTAATAGGTGCTACTACTTTAAATGAATATAGAATGTATATTGAAAAAGATGGAGCTTTAGAACGTAGATTTCAAAAAGTAACTATTAGTGAGCCAACTGTTGAAGATACTATAACAATACTTCGTGGACTTAAAGAAAGATTTGAAATTTATCATGGAGTTACTATACAAGATAAAGCATTAGTTAGTGCTGCTACATTATCAAATAGATATATTACTGATAGATTTTTACCTGATAAAGCAATTGATTTAGTTGATGAAGCATGTGCAACTATTAGAGTTCAAATGGATAGTGTCCCAACTTCTCTTGATGAAATAACTAGAAAAATATTAACTTTACAAGTTGAAAAAGAAGCTTTAAAGAAAGAAAAAGATGAGTTATCTATTAAAAGACTTGAAAAGATTGATAATGAACTTTATACATTAAAAGGAGAAGAACAAGAACTAAGTGCTAAATGGAAAGAAGAAAAATCTATTAATGAAGATATTAAGAAAATAAAATCTGATATTTCTAAATATACTTTTGAGTTTGAAGAGGCTAAAAATAATTATGATTTAGAAACTGCTGCTAGAATTAAGAATGGAGTTCTTCCTAAATTGCAACAAAAACTTCAAGAATTATCTCAAAAAGGAAAAGAAGGTATTTTATCTGATACTGTAACTAGTGAAGATATAGCCAATGTAATTAGTAAATGGACTAATATTCCAATTACTAAACTTATGAGTAGTGAGAAGGATAAAATATTACATCTTGAAGAGAATTTAAGAAAACGTGTTAAAGGTCAAGATAAAGCTTTAAAACTTGTTAGTGATGCAATTTTAAGATCTAGAAGTGGAATTAAAGATCCTAATAGACCAATTGGTTCATTCATGTTTTTAGGTCCTACTGGTGTAGGTAAAACAGAGGTTGCTAGAAGTCTTGCTTATGAGTTATTTGATGATGAGCATCATATGGTTAGAATTGATATGAGTGAATATATGGAAAAATATTCTGTATCAAGATTAATAGGTGCTGCTCCTGGATATGTTGGATATGAAGAGGGTGGACAATTAACTGAAAAAGTTAGAAGAAATCCTTATTCAATAGTACTTTTTGATGAAATCGAGAAAGCACATCCTGATGTACTTAACTTACTTTTACAAATACTTGATGAAGGAAGACTTACTGATTCAAATGGTAGAACTGTTAACTTTAAAAATACAATTATTATTATGACTTCTAATGTTGGAAGTGAATATGTTATAGATAATGAAGAAGATAAAGTTAAAGGTGAATTAAATAAATATTTTAGACCAGAATTTTTAAATAGACTTGATGAGATAATTGTGTTTGATAAACTTTCTAAAGATGATTTAAGAGAGATTTTAGATAAAATTATTAGTGAGATAGAAGAGAGATTAAGTGATATAAATGTCAAAATCGAATTAAGTGATTCAGCTAAAGATTACTTTATTGATAATGGATATGATCCATATTATGGAGCAAGACCTCTTAAAAGACTTGTAAATAATAAACTTGAAACTTTAATTGCTCGTAAACTTATTAATAATGAAATTAAACAAAATACTCATATTAAAGTTGATTACGTTGATGGAAAGCTTAACATTGATTAGTATAAACAAGATGTCTTTTGTGCATCTTGTTTTTTAATTTCTTGACAAATATTTTTTTAATGTATAATATTATTTAGAGGGAAAGATAATATTAATAAAAGGAGAAATATGAAAAATCTTGTTATTGTAGAAAGCCCTAGTAAAAGTAAAACTATTGAAAAATATTTAGGTAAAGATTATAAAGTATTGTCTTCTAAAGGTCATATTCGTGATTTAGCAACTACTGGGAAGTTTGGTCTTGGAGTTGATTTAGAAGATCATTTTAAACCTAATTATATTTTAATGAAGGGTAAAAGCAAACTTGTTAATGAATTAAAAAAAGAAGCTTTAGCAGCTGATAATGTTATTTTAGCAACCGACCCTGATCGTGAAGGGGAAGCTATAAGTTGGCATTTAAAGGAAGCATTAAATTTAAAAGATAATTATGGTAGAGTAGTTTTTAATGAAATTACTGAACCAGCAATTAAAGAAGCATTTAAGAAACCTAGAGATATTGATATGGAACTTGTTCATAGTCAAGAATCTAGAAGAATATTAGATAGAATAATTGGTTTTAGACTTAGTAGATTAATGCAAACTAAAACTGATGGTAAGAGTGCTGGTAGAGTACAAAGTGTAGCATTAAAATTAATTGTAGATAGAGAAAGAGAAATTGAAGCTTTTGTACCAGAAGAATATTATACTATTGAAGCTGATTTTAAAGATTTTAAAGCTGAACTTAAAAAATATAGAGGAAAAGATATTGAAATTAAAACTTCTGTTGAGGCTGATGAAATCTTATCTAAATTATCTAATGCATTTAATATTGATGCGGTTGAAACTAAACTTAAGAATAAACCTAGTAAATTACCATTTACTACTAGTACATTGACACAAATGGCATCTAACAGACTTGGATATCCTGCTTCTAAAACTATGATGATTGCTCAAAAGTTATATGAAGGAGTTAATATTGGAAGTGAAACTGTTGGTTTAATTTCTTATATGAGAACTGATTCTATTAGATTATCTGATTTATTTGTTAGTGATACTAAAAAATATATTAAAGCTAATTATGGAGAAGATTATGTAGGATATGCTAAGAGTAGTAAAAAGACAGAAAATGTTCAAGATGCTCATGAAGCTATTAGACCTACTAGTATTAATAGAACTCCTGAATCTATTAAAAAGTATTTAACTCCAGAAGAGTTTAAGTTATATAACTTAATATATATTAGAACACTTAGTTCTTTAATGGCTGATGCTAAAGTTGAAGCTACTAGTGTTGATTTAGAAAATCATGAATATATGTTTAGAGTTAGTGGACAAATATGCGTTTTTGATGGTTATTTAAAAGTATATAAAGACTTTGAAGATAGTGAAGATGTAATATTACCTGATTTTAAAAATTATAAATCTAAAGTAATAGTATGTAGTGATATTAAAAAGATACAACATTTTACTGAACCTAAACCTAGATTTACAGAAGCTAAATTAATAGCTGAAATGGAGAAGTTAGGAATTGGAAGACCAAGTACGTATGCTAAAATAATAAGTGTTTTAAAAGAAAGAAAATATGTTACTATTAAGGACAAGAAATTCTATCCAACTGAAACTGGTACTAAAGTAACTGATAAACTGCAAGAATTCTTTTCATCTATAATTAATGTTAATTATACTGCTAATATGGAAGAAGAACTTGATGAGGTTGCTTTAGGTAAAATGGTTTGGTATGAAATAATAGATAAATTTTATAAAGATTTCGAACCACTTTTAAATACTGCATTCAAAGAAATGGAAAAGGATTCTCCTGTTGAGACTGGAGAAATGTGTCCAAATTGTAATAGTCCTTTAGTAATTAGAAAGGGTAAGTTTGGAGAATTTACTGCATGTTCAAATTATCCAGAGTGTAAATACATTCAAAAAGAAGAGAAAGAAGAACCTCGTGAAACTGGAGAAATGTGTCCTAAATGTAATAGTCCTTTAGTAATTAGAAAGGGTAAGTTTGGAGAATTTACTGCGTGCTCAAATTATCCAAAATGTAAATATATTAAAGAAGAAGAACCTGCTTTATTAGATGAAGAGTGTCCTGAGTGTGGAAATAAATTATCTATAAGACATGGAAGATATGGAAAATTCACAGCTTGTTCTAATTATCCAAAATGTAAATATATAAAAAAGAAAGACAAAAGTGAATAAAGAGATGTTTTGATACATCTTTTTGTTTGTAAAATATGAATAATTTGTAAAAAAAGTTCATAATTACTTGCAATTTTAGGTAGTTATGCTACAATTGATGTATAAGCATTGTATATGTAGGCGATGCTTAATAATATGGGAGGTAATTTACGATGAGTAAAACTGAATTAGTAGAATTCATTGCTGCAAAAGCTGGATTAACTAAAGCTGATGCTACTAGAGCATTAGATGCTACAATTGAAGGAATCACAACTGGTCTTAAAAAAGAAGGAAAAGTTGCACTAGTTGGATTTGGAACTTTCACAGCTAAAAAAAGAGCTGCTAGAGAAGGAATTAATCCTTTAACTAAGAAGTCAATTAAGATTCCTGCAAAAGTTGTTGCTGGATTTAAAGCTGGAAGTAAATTAAAAGACGCTTTAAATTAATTTAAAAGGCCCATGAGGGCTTTTTTTAATGACTTTTTTTACTCATTGTGATATTATTAGTATATGAATAATAGTATAGTAGAAAAATTAAAAAATAATGGTTATGAAGCCTATATAGTAGGTGGTTATGTTAGAGATTATTTGCTTGGAATAGACTCTCGTGATATTGATATTTGTACTAATGCAAGTATTGATGAAATAAAGGAAATATTTAAAGATACTGGTAAGTCTTATGATAAATATTTTAGTTATCATTTAGATAGAGATGGATATTCTTATGATATTACATCTTATAGAAAAGAACTAAAATATAAAAATAATAAACCGACTAAATTAGAGTATGCTAGAACTTTAAAAGAAGATTTAGAAAGAAGAGATTTTACTATTAATACTTTAGCTATAGATAGTGGAGGTAAATTAGTTGATATATTGAATAGTAAGAGTGACTTAAATTCTAAAACTATTAAAGTAGTTGGTGATACTGAAAAGAGACTTACTGAAGATAAGACTAGAATAATTAGAGCTATAAGACTTTGTTGTACTTTAGACTTTAATTTAAATATGGAAATAATGTCTTTCTTATCTAAACATGGAAGTTATTTAAAAGATATTCCTAGAGAATATATAAAAAGAGAATTAGATAAAATATTTGATGAGGGAGGATATAATAAATTTTATTCTTTAGTTACATATTTTAAACTAGAAGAATATTTAAATATTAAATTAAAAAAGATATCTAATGTTTATGATAGATATGGAGTTTGGGCTCAAATAGTGAGTGATTTACCTTTTACTAGAGTAGAAAAAAATAAAATAAATAAAATAAAAACTATTTTGAGTAAATATTATATAGATTTTTCTGATTTAAAAGAGTATGATAGTGATATTATTATGAATGCAGCAAGAATTCTTAATATGGATAAAGAAGTAGAAGCTATGAAAGGGCTTGAAGATTTGCATAGTATTATTGATATAGATATTTCTATAAATACAATGTTAAACTATGTAAGTGTTAATAATATCAGAAGGATTTATAAAATAATAGAGAGAAATATTATTGAAGGTAAACTTGATAATAATAGTTATTCTATTGAGAAATTTTTGAGAAAGAGAAATTATGAGTGATTTAAGAAGTGTATTTACTAGTAAAGATTTTGTTATTAATTCTAATGTTATTAAGTGTATTAGTAATCTTGATATTACATTAGATGAGTTTTTACTTGTTTTATACTTTATAAATGTATCTAATTATTTAAATAATGATGATATTAAAGATAAGCTTGGCTTTGATGATGATAAGATTTTTAATACTTTTAGTAGTCTATTAAATAAAAAATATATTGAGATGGTTGTTACTAATAAGAATGGGGAAGTTATTGAACAAATTAAATTAGATCCTTTTTATGATAGACTACTTTTGAATAAGAAGTCTGAGGATAAGAGTAGTGATATTTATAGTTTATTTGAGAGTGAACTTGCTAGAACTTTGTCTTCTTATGAGTATGAGCTTATTAATAAATGGTTACAACAAGGGGTTAGTGAGGAAACTATTAAAAATGCATTAAAAGAAGCTATTTTAAACGATGTTAGGAATTTTAAGTATATTGATAAGATTATTTATGAATGGACTAAGAATGGTGTTAAAAAGCGTGTTAAAGAAGAAAAAGAGAATGAGGAAATGTTTGATTATGATTGGTTAGATGATAATGAATAGAGAAGTAATAGAAAATGAATTAGATAGATTATTTTATGATGCTAGATGTGAACTAAATTATACTCATGATTATGAATTATTATTATCTGTTATGTTATCTGCTCAAACTACTGATAAAAGTGTTAATATAGTTACTGGTCCTTTGTATAGTAAATATGATAGTTTAGAAAAATTAAATACTTTAAGTGTAAGTGAAATAGATAATTATATTAGAAGACTTGGTTTTCATAACACTAAGTCTAAAAATTTTAAAGTTATTGTTTCTGAATTACTTAAAATAGGATATGTACCTAATGATAGAGAATATTTAGAAAGTTTACCAGGTGTTGGTAGAAAAACAGCTAGTGTAGTACTTGGATTGTTATTTAATGAACCTTCTTTTGCAGTTGATACTCATGTATTTAGAGTTTCAAATAGATTATGTATCACTAAAGATTCTGATGATGTTATTAGTACTGAAGTGAAACTAAAAAAATATTTTGAAAAAGAGAAGTGGAATAGAATTAATTCACAAATGGTTTTATTTGGAAGATATGTTTGTAAGAGTAAAAATCCTAGTTGTGAATCATGTAATTTAAAAAGTATTTGTAAGTATTATAAAAACCATTAGAATTTCTAATGGCTTTTATTTTATTTAACTAATATTGATTGAGTAAATGTTCTTGATATAGATTTTGATTTATAAGTAAATGTTACTGAATATGTTATTTTATATGTTCCAGCTGATGTATTTATTTTACTAAATTCTGTTTTATTATTATCTTTTGTAACATTTGTTACTGAAACATTTAATCCTGTAACATCTGTTTTAATATCAGTTGATTTATATTTTATTGAATCTATTGCAGAACTTGTAAGTTCACTTAATTTATCTCCAACTTTTATTACTTGATTTAATCCATTCATTTTTACTTCAATATCACTATCTTTAATTTCATCACTCGGTGTGACTGGATTATCTGGAGTAACTGGAGTATTGTTTGTAAATAATAATTTTACTCCTTCACTTGCATTAGATTTGAATTTTGAATATGAGCTTCTAATTATTGCTCCATCATATCCAGGATAAGCACTTAAATCAATTGTATAAGTTGTATCACTAATCCATGCGATATATTTTTTTGTAGTACCTTGTGTTAGGTAAACATCAAATCCAAAGTCTCCAATATTATTTTTGTTATATGTAATTCTTTTATTTAAATAATCTTCTGCCCAAATTGTGTAACCCTCATTAAAGTAATTTGTTAAGTATGTTTGATCTACAGCATTTGGTGTACCAGGTGATACCCATGATAGAGTAACTTGTTTTCCATTCATACTATAATTTACATTGATTGGTGAAGATAATTTTGAGAATCTTGTAGAAGTTTCACTTGGTTCAGTTCCACTTATAAACATGAATTCTCCTTTTAAACTCTTTGGTGTGTAATCACTAGGTGAAGCTGCTGGGATAGTTTCTAATTCAACGCTTGTGTTTGTTAAACCTTTAGGTCTTGTGAATTTAGCGTTTGTTTCATATATTCCTTTGGCAAGTTTTGCTTGTATTTTAACTCTATCTGTGTTTGCTTGACTCATCAACATATATTGTTTATCTTTAGCATTTTGTTCTGTTAATCCTTCTGGGAATCCTAGCCAAATTGCCATTGCATAATCTTTTGTATAACTTGATGTCCATGAATCTGGGATTACTGAACTTGATAATCTAAATTTCTTTAAGAAGTCTGTATCATAAGAAGTTGTACCAGTTTTAGTAGCTATTTGAGTTCCTGAAACTTTAACTGAACCACTTGTTGCACTAGTTAATATGCTTGTGATCATATAAGCAGTAGTTTCTTTCATAACTCTATTTCTTTCATGTTTTGGTTCATATGTTTCTTCTGATTCTCTATAAACTATTTTAGTAAATGAATATGGTTCTGTATAATAGCCTCCATTTGCGAAAGCAGAGTAGGCACCAGCAAGAACTACTGGAGTGGCACTATTAAATGTACCAATTGAATATGAGTCTGGAAGTTTAGTTGTATCTCCAAAATCAATTCCTAAGCTTGTAGCAAATTCATATTTTTGTTCATTTGTAGTAAGTCTAAATGCTTGTAGGGCACATGTGTTAACAGAATTCTTTAAGCAATCTCTTGTTGTCATAAATCCTTTATTTTTTCCATTAAAGTTTCTCATGTATCCATTTCCATATGGAGTCTTTTCATCTATGAATGGTCCATATGTACTTAAATTTTCATATTCAATAGCTGGTCCATAATCAATTATTGGTTTTGCTGTTGAACCAGGCATTCTTTTTGTTTGACCATGGAATGTAGCTAAATTTAATGTCATGGCACCAATTTTATTTTTACCAGCACCAACTGCTACTAAAGCACCAGTATTTACATCAACCACTGCAATTCCTACATCTTGTTTATCTTTTCTAAATTTATAATTTTTATAAAAATCATTTATAGTATTTTGTTTAGAAGTAATCATTGTTGTATATATATCCATTGGAACATTATATGGATTATTTCCAGTTTTATCTATTATTTCTTGAACTACTGTATCAATAAATCCTTGATATTCATTTGTTGCTGTAGTAGAGTGAGATAACATATCTGCAATCTTAACAGCTTTACCAGCATTATATTGTTCTTCACTAATATAACCATGTCTTTTCATAAGATATAATACAGTATTTTTTCTATCATTAGCATCGTTTGGATTAACGTATGGATTATATCCGTTAGGTGATTGGAACATACCAGCTATTTGAGCAGCTTCTACTAAGTTCAAATCTTTAACATCTTTTCCAAAATAATATTGACTTGCTTGTTGAACACCATATATATTTCCACCCATACAAGGTGTATTTACATAATATTCAATGATTTCTTCTTTAGTAAGATTTTTTTCCATTTTGAATACAGCCATATATATATCTGTAAATTTTCTTACTATACCATCAAATCCTTCACTAACAAAATCAGTAAATGCTAATTTTGAAAGTTGCATTGTTAGAGTAGAGGCACCACCACCACCTCTTCCAAGTACTTGACTAAATGATGCTTTTAAGAATCTTGGTGCATCAAATCCGTTGTGTTGGAAAAATCTTGAGTCTTCTGTAGCAATAATTGCATCAATTAATACTTGTGGAAGTTCATAATAACTAACTTTTTGTCTTTGTTCAGTACCTAATGTCGCAATTAAGTCACCTTCTGAACTAAATACTCTTGATGCTTCTTTCTCAAACATTTGGTTAATGTCATATTCTGGAGCACTCTTAACTATATAATAGCAAAATCCAATTCCAGCTAGAATGCAAAGTATTGCTAGTGAAACTATAGCTACCATAATCCAATACCAAATTCTTATTTTCTTTTTACCAGTTTTAACCTTAGGTGTTTTTTCTACTGGCTTTTCTTTTTTAGTTTTTGATAATATTTTCTTTTTCATATTACTCCTTAAAGTAAGCTTCATCTACACAATCTAAATATTTTAATCTAGGTGTATAGCTTTCTTTTATTTGATATCCTTTTTTCTCAATATAATCATATTCAATAGATTTTCTTTCATTATTATTTATAAAGTCTATTAAATCTTCTCCCTTTAATAAATAAAACTTATCATTCATAAATATAATTAGAAATACTATTCCTTTTTGTTTTAAAACTCTTTTAATATGTTCTAATTGATGGTCTTTTATATTAGCAAGTGGAAATGATGTTTTAGAGTGACATTCTTTAGCATCAAATTCAATATACTTTTCTCTATAAATACCATTATAATCTAATGTAGATATATTTGAATAAACGGCTTTATCTATTAAATGTGATGAATTTGAAGGATAACTTACATTTAATACTTTGATAGGTGTAGGTTTTTTATATATTAAACACTTTTCTATACTGTTATAATATGTATTCGTATCATTTAATATATTTTCTAAAAACATACCTCTATTTTTAAATGAAGGGTTCTTCATCAAAATCACCAATATAATTATACTATATTTGTACTATTTTTTCAAAAAAAGTATTATTTGATAGTGTAAACTAATTAAATATTCATTTTTCATTGTTTGTATGTTATAATAATATCTACCTTTTAAAGGGGGATAATATGAAGAAAGTTATTTATTATTTATTATTAATAAGTTTATTATTTATAAATATCACAAGTTTAAGTGCTGCTAGTGATACTGGAATAGAGACACCTGATGGATGGAAAATATCTGATAATGATATGACTTGTGAAGAAATACTTGGTAGTAATTTAACTAAAATAGTTCATTTAGGTGTAACTATAGTTAAAGTTGTTGCTGCGATTGCTACTATCTTATATGGAATTATTATGTTTTTACCTGTGGTTATGAATGATGATCCAAAAGAATTAAATAAAGCATTGAGTAAAGCAGTTAAAATGATAATAATTTTAATTTTAATTTTACTATTACCAACTTTAGTTAAAGTAATAGGTAATATATTTGATTTTGATTTATCTTGCTTGATGTAGACACTTTTTGTGTCTTTTTTATTGAAATATATTTTTTGTAATGATAAAATTGTTTTAGTAGTGTAGGTGATTATATGAAAAAGTATCTTAAAGGCGTATTTTTATTTTTGATGACATTTATGTTATTTAGTTCAACTTTATTTGCTGAAGCAACTTCTTGTATTGATGACTTTAAAGGCAGAAAATGTGATTTTAGTGTTGGAATAGGACATAAGTGTAGTGGTTTATCTTATTCAAAGGCATATAAAGGACATTATACAGATGTTAAAAAAAGAAATAGAGAAATATATGGATTTTGTTATAATGCGGGAGATGGAAAATATTTTTATGAGATAGTTTTAGATGGCTATGGTGGATGCAAAAGAAATGGAAAAGCACATGTTGCAATTAATAGTAAAAATCGTATTGTATTAAGCAAAGATCTTGCAGAATCAACCAGTGTGCTAGGAGAAGAAGGTGTCACTTCAAAAAATGTTGGTTGTGCCCCATATTTCTTTTATGATGATTCTATATCTAAAGCTGTGTTTTCATATACAAAAATGGATAAATATGAGTGGTTTCCTGATGAGAATCTAGAATTCACAACTGATGATACTGAATCAGGTGGCAAAATTAAAACATGTGTTTCAAAAAAACTTAGTTCAAGTAGTTTTTGTAGTTCTTCTAACAAAAAGAAATTTGTTACTGATGCAATTGATAATTGTATGAAACAACAAGGACTAGCCTATGAAAAAGACAGCGAAATATATAACTCTTTGATTAATGAATTGAAAACGGCGTTTAATAATAAATATATTCAAGATTCTATTTATACATGTAAATTTAAAGAGTGTGGTGTTAGTACTACAAGTATTGCTAATTATTTTAGTTCATCTAATGGTGCATATAGTACTGAAAATTTAATGAGAAACGCTGGATTTACTGATAATCAAATTGCGTGTGCTCTTAAAGTAGTTAATTCTGAAGATACTAAACAAGAAATTGAAGATACTACAGGAGCTGTAAGCGATCAAATTGATTCTACAATGCATGATATTCAAAATAACTTGGAATTTAAGAATAATGGTGATAGTCCTAGTACTCCAGACGGATGGCAAATATCCGATGAAGATATGACTTGTGAAGAGTTATTAGGTAGCAATTTGACTAAGGTAGTAAATGTTGGAATTACTATTATTAGAGTAGTTGGAGCACTTGCTATGATAATATTTGGAATAACTGCTTATATACCAGCTGTTAGTGGAGATAATCCAGAACTACTTAAAAAAGCTAATTCAAAAGCAATAAAGATGGGTATAATACTTATACTAATTATATTACTTCCATCACTTGTTAAAATAATAGGTAATATATTTGATTTTGATTTAAGTTGTTTAATGTAACATGCAAGAAATTGCATGTTTTTTATTGAAAAAAGTGATTATGTGTGTTAAAATAATTTCGCTTTAAGAAAAAAGACATATTTGTTGATTTAATATTCTAGTGCTTAATTATTTAAGTGAATATTAATTTTAAGACAAATAGAAGTAAAAAACGAAAGGAGAGAAGAAATATGGCAGTAATTGCAAAAAGTTATTTATTAGAAGCTGGTGTACATTTTGGACATCAAGCTAAAAGATGGAATCCTAAAATGAAGGAATACATTTTTACAACAAGAGATGACATTCATATTATTGATTTACAAAAAACTGTTGAAAAAATAGAAGAAGCTTACGCTGAACTTCTTAAAGCATGTGAAAATGGTGGTAAGGTTCTATTTGTTGGTACTAAGAAACAAGCTAAAGAAGCTAGTATCGAAGAAGCAACAAGATGTAAAAGTTTTTATGTAACTGAAAGATGGTTAGGAGGAACTTTAACTAATTTTAGAACAATTAGAGATAGAGTTAAAAGACTAATCGAAATCGAAAAAATGGAAAGTGATGGTAAGTTTGAATTACTTCCTAAAAAAGAAGTTGCTAAAATTCAAAAAGAATATGAAAGATTAAATAAACTTCTTGGTGGAATTAGAGAAATGGATAAATTACCAAAAGCTATCATTGTTGTTGATCCTAGAGTAGAAATTAATGCTATTCGTGAAGCTAGAAAATTACATATTCCTGTATTTGGAATTGTTGATACTAACTGTGATCCAGATGATGTAGATTTCCCAATTCCAGCAAATGATGATGCTGTTAGAAGTGTTAAAGTTGTTTTAGGTGTATTAGCTAACGCTGTATGTGAAGCTAATGGTCTTGAATTAGTTGATTATGTAACTGAAGATGAAACAGCTAAAAATACCAAAGAAATTAAAGTTGAAACTAAAGTAGTTGAACTTGATAATTTCGAAGAAGAAAAAAACAGTGAATCTGATTATGATGGAATGACAGTTTCTGATTTAAAGAAGATTGCTAAAGAAAAAGGTATTGCTGGTTATTCAACTATGAAAAAAGATGAATTAATCGAAGCGTTAAAGTAGGAGGAAATTATGGATATTAGTGCAAGCATGGTTAAAGAATTAAGAGAAAAAACTGGTGCTGGAATGATGGACTGTAAAAAAGCCTTAGTTGAAAGTAATGGAGACATGGATAAAGCAGTTGATTATTTAAGAGAAAAAGGAATTTCTAAAGCAGCTAAGAAAGCTGAGAGAATTGCTGCTGAAGGATTATCTAATATTTATATTAAAGGAAACAAAGCTGTAGTAGTTGAATTAAACTCAGAAACAGATTTTGTTGCTAAGAATGAAGAATTCAAAGAATTATTAGACAAAATTGGAAATACTATTTTAGATAATAATGTTACTACTATGGAAGATGCTTTAAATAGTAAATGTGGTGATGAAACAATTAATGATTTAATTGTTAATGCTACTGCTAAAATTGGTGAAAAGATTAGTTTAAGAAGATTTGAAGTTGTAGAAAAAGCTGATAATGAGGTATTTGGTTCATATTTACATATGGGTGGTAAGATTTCATCATTAACTGTAGTTGAAGGTGAAAATGAAGAAGTAGCTCGTGATGTAGCAATGCAAGCAGCAGCTATGAGACCATTATATACAAATATTGATAGTGTTCCAGCTGAAGATTTAGAACATGAAAAATCTGTAATTAAAGAACAAGTAATCAATGAAGGTAAGAAACCTGAATTTGCTGATAAAATTGTTGAAGGTAGAATTAGAAAATTCTATGAAGAAACAGTTTTAGAAGAACAAGCATTCATTAAAGATTCTAGTTTAACTGTTAAAGCTTATTTAAAAAATAATAATTCTAAATTAGTTAAATTAGTTAAATATGAAGTAGGCGAAGGTATGGAAAAGAGAAATGATAACTTTGCTGAAGAAGTAATGAGTCAAATAAAGTAATTTAAAAAGCCTTTCTTAATTGAAAGGTTTTTGTTTACTCAAAATTTTCTTTTACTATTTGTAATTCTCTTAATAACTGTTTTGGCTTTGGATATATTTTTGATATTTCTTCTTTTATTTGTGATTCTATATCATCTAAGATACTATTATATTTTTTATTTATAGCGTGTATAAATGATTTATAGTCACTTATTGATTCTTCTTTATATCCATATAATAGTTCATTTACGTAGTTATTTGAACAGTTTAATAAACTTTGGATTATTTTATCTTTTATACTCATATCTAATTTATATTCATCTAAGTTTGATTTGATAGATAGAATTCTTTTTAATATTTCATTGTTAATTGTTTCACTTGTTGAATTTAAACAATCAATTAAATCTTTTAATTCTGTTACTGATATAAGGTCTTTGTCAGAATTATAAAATTTTTCAATTGGAATTAATTCAAGTATTATGTAGTCTTCTGTTGCTGTTGAATATTTTTTGTTTGTTATTAAATCAATATAAGCTGTAAAGCCTCTTTCATCTAATGCTTTTTTAATAGGTCTATAGAAAATTTTATCATTTTCTATTTGTTCTTGAGATTGTGATAATGATAAAGGGCCTAATTTAGCTATATAAGTATTGCCTAGAAAAATGTTTGATACCTTTGCTACCATAATAATTTCTCCTTTTAAATTGTGTATTATAATATCATGATAGTTTTTATTAGTCAATTTTGTATATCAAAAATGATAAAAAAGTATAAAAGTGTTTAAATTTATTGTAGAATTCGCTTGAAATTTGGCACTTTTTGTACTATAATCAAATGTAGTCATGAAGGGAGGGAAGAAATAATGACACACGTTGAAGTAAAAGATGGTAATGTTGAGGGTGCATTAAAACGTTTTAAGATGAAAGTACAAAGAAGCGGAGTCCCTACTGAAATGAAAAAAAGAAGAGAATACTTGAAAGCTGGAGTTGTTAGAAGAGAAGCTAAAAAAGAAGCTATCAGAAACGCTAAAAAACATAATAAACAAAGATATTAATAATATTAAATAAGGAGTGAATGCTATGTTATATGAAACTATATCAAATGATATGAAAGAAGCTATGAAAGCTCATGATAAAGATTCATTAAATACAATTAGATTATTAAAGTCAGCTATTGATTTATATTTAGTTAATAATAAAATGGATAGAAATACTTGTAGTGATGAAGTTGTTATAGATGTAGTTAGTAAACAAGTTAAAACTCATAAAGAAAGCATTGAAGAATTTAAGAAAGGTAATAGACAAGATTTAGTAGATGGATTATTAAAAGAAATCGAATTATTAAGTAAATATTTACCTGAACAATTATCAGAAGAAGAAGTAAGAAAAGAAATTGATAAAGCATTTGATAAAATAAAACCTACTTCTATGAAAGATATGGGTGCTTTAATGAAAGAGTTAACACCTGTACTTAAAGGTAAAGCTGATATGAGTCAAGTTAATGCTATTATTAGAGAAAAATTAAATTAGAACATAAATATGTTCTTTTTTATTGTTTGAAATATTGACTATTTATTGATTGAAATTTTTATGTTATTGATATATACTTGTATATGATAGATGAGGTGCAATACATGAAAAAAAGAGGTTTTACTTTAGTTGAATTACTTGCTGTTATTGCTATACTTGCAATATTGGTTTTGATAGCATTACCGAATGTTGTTGGAATGTTTAATAATGCTAAAAAAAGTACATTTATGACGGAAGCACAGTCTTTATATAAGGAAGCAACTAATAAATATATACAAGAAACTATGAAGGGTAATAAAGTATCTGTAATAAGTTCAGAAGACGACAGTGCTCTTGAATTATCTGGTAATAATTTAAAGTATTATATTAAAGTTAACAGTTCTGGAGAAATTGTAAGGTTAATTGTTTCAAATGGTAATTATTGTATAAATACAAATAAATCTAATGCGACAGAATTAACATCTAATGATATTACTGATGGTGAATGTGATTTTGATGTATCTGATGAATGGTATGATAATTGTTCTAGTGGTAGTAAAAAATTAAATTGCAAAATCATTAGTGATAATATTGCCGAGGCTGATAATAAAACTAGTGAAAATGTTACATTAAGCACAGGTATAGATTTTAAGAGAAGTTCTGATTCAGTTTTAGGAAAAAAATTGAATAAAGTATTATATAATCAGGATGTTAGTTTTGAATATTATGATTCTACTAATGTCTCTATTGATGGTGCTAAAATTGATAAAGAAAATAAATATCCTATTAAAAAAATAACTATGATAAGTGGTTCTAGCGAGCAAGAAACTTGTAGTGGGGATTCTTTGTTTGAAGGAGTATATGCAAAACTAGATTTTAAAGACGGATCATATAATTTATCAAATTATAATTGCAATACTAAAAAATCTTATGGTGAAAAAGCCGTTGGTGGATATTTATGCATAGGAAGTACTGATAAAACAGGTTATGCTTACAGTAATTCTACTATGTGTAATAATGCAATTAGAGTTCTTGAAGTTAAAGATGGAATAATTACAAAAGCTGATATATATTATATAGAAAGAGATAATCCTGATAAGAATGGTACTGGTTTGTATTATACTACCGATAAAAACGTTACTAGTAAGAGAATATATTTTTATAGAGGAAATGTAAGTAATAATTATGTAGTTTTTGCTAATCATTGTTGGAGAATTATTAGAACTAATGAAGATGAAAGTATAAGAATGATTTATTTTGGTGATTATACTAATGGTAGTTGTCCTGATAATGGAGTGGGTGGATTTATCAAAACTGGTGTTAAGTATAATGATAATAATTCTGATAATAGGTATATTGGATATATGTATGGTGACTCTTGCGATACTTATGAAAATTGTCATCAAAATATAAATGATAGTAATATTAAAAAAGTTGTAGAGGAATGGTATAAAGAAAATATATTAACTTTAGGTGATACAGCTAACAATATACAAGATACTGTATATTGTAATGACAGAAGTCTTATTTATGGAAGTGGCAAAGAAAATGAAAATTCATATTATAATGGATATGGAAAAATCAGAAATGATTCAATGGGTGTGAATTTGAATTTAGGCTGTAGTAGAAATGAAGATAAATTTACTGTTGATTCAGCTATTGGAAATGGAAAACTTAAATATCCGATTGCTCTTATTGAAGCAAATGATATTGTTCTTGCTGGTGCAATTAGTAATTATGATAATTATAGGAGTTATGTATATTCTTATTTATATATAAAAGGTAATGCTTATTGGACTATGTCACCTTATTTAGTTAATAAATATAATAAGAGTGCTATTATGACTGTTAGTTGGGGAGAAGCTTCAGCAGCATCTGCTAGTAGTATTTTTGCTCAAGGACGTGGTTATTATAGTGTTGCTCCTGTTATTTCACTTAAATCTACAGTTAATGTACAAAGTGGGAGTGGAACAAAGAATAACCCTTATATAGTTAAATAAAAGTGACTTTTATAGTCACTTTTATTATGCTATAATATTTTTATGATAATTATTGTATATTTGTTTATGTTAATTATGATTAGTTTACTTGTGTATTTATGTACTTTAAATACTATTTTTTGTGTGATTATAATTATTCTAACTATTATATTTTTAATTTTATTATTAATGAGTCATGTTAAATTTGAGATTAATAGATTTGATATAGTTAGTTCTAAAATCGATAAAAATATTAAAATAATGCTAATGTCTGATATGCATAATAGAGAGATATCTGAAAGAATAGTTAAAGCTATTAGTGAAGAAGAACCTGATTATATTATCATGAGTGGTGATATGATTAATGAAAGTATAAAATATACTAAAAACTTTATAAAATTATTAGATAAAATAGATAGTGATAAAATTTATTATACATTTGGTAATCATGAAGATGAATTAAGTGAAACTGATAAAGAAGAATATTATAAAATACTAAAAAAATATAAAATTAATTTACTTAATAATAAAAGTGTTAAATTGAGTAATAATATTATATTAAGTGGTATTGATATTCCATATGATTTTTATAAATTTATGGGAAAGAAAATAACTAAAAAAGATATGAGTGAATATTTAAATAAATGTGAAATAGATAAATATAATATATTAGTAGCTCATAATCCATTATGGAATGAGTATTATAAAGAATTTAATTATGACTTGTGTTTGAGTGGTCATGTACATGGTGGGATGTTTAGATTTCCTTTTATAGGTGGAATATTATCACCAGATTATAAATTCTTTCCTAAATATACTAAAGGTAAATATAAAGTTGGAGATATGACTAGTATAGTCTCTTGTGGACTAGGTTATAGTAAAAGAATAAAAATGAGAATACTTAATCCTGGAGAAGTAGTGATTATAAATCTATTAAAAAATTAATGGAATTATGATATACTATAATATGGAGTCGAATATGAATTATTTTATTTATAAAGTTGTTAGATTTATTGGGAGACCAATTTATAAAATTGTTTTTAGACCTAAATATTATGGTGTAGATAATATTCCTAGTGAAGGAGCTGTTATACTTGCTGGGAATCATACTAATAATTTAGATGCTGCTATGATGATAGGAGCGCCTAAAAGAATAGTGCATATGATGGCAAAAAAAGAATTATTTAGTAGTAAAATATCCAATTACTTTTTTAGAAGTATGGGTTGCATTAGTGTAAATAGAAGTATACATGATGAGAATGCTAAAAGTGAAGCAATAGATGTTTTAAAAAATAATGAAGTTCTTGGAATATTTCCTGAAGGAACAGTTAATAAAACACTATATAAAGATAATGAACAGTTGTTGTTACCATTTAAATATGGGGCAGTATCTTTTGCTAAAAAGACTAATGCATATATAGTTCCTTTTGCTATAAATGGAAAGTATAAAATATTTAGTAAAGACTTAAAAATAACTTTTGGTGAACCATATAAAGTTACAGGTGATTTAGAAAGTGAAAATGAGAAGTTAATGAATATTGTTAGTAAAATGATATTGGAGGGAAGAAATGAAAAAAGAAAGTGATAAAGATTATCCTTGGTTTAAATATTATAAAGATATGAGAGCTCATATTGATTACCCAGATGTTTCTATGTATGAAATGGTTAAAAGGACTGCTAAAAAGTATCCTAGTAATATTGCATATAAATATTATGGGAATGAAGTGACATATAGATCCTTACTTAGAAGAATAGATGATTCAGCATGTGCTTTTGTAAGACTTGGAGTTAAAAAGAAAGATGTAGTTACTATCTGTATGCCTAATACTCCTGAAGCTATAATAAGTGTTTATGCTTTAAATAAATTAGGTGCTATATGTAATATGATGCATCCTCTTTCTAGTGAAGAAGAATTAAAACAAGGAATAAATTTAGTTAATTCTAATTATTTAATTGTTGCTGATATAGTTTTTTCTAAGATAAAAAATATTAGAAAAGATATTTCAGTTAATAAAATAATATATTTACCTATATGTGAATCTATGGATCCATTAACTAGATTAGGATATAGATTAACTACAGGAAGAAAGGCTAGTGCTCCTATAGGAGAAGATGTTATTCCATATTATAGATTTATAGCAAGAGCTAAATTTCATAAAGAAACTATTATAGATGAAGGAGTAGGTAGTGATACTGCTGTTATTTTACATAGTGGAGGTACTACTGGTTCTCCTAAGGGAATAGTTCTTACTAATATGAATTTTAATGCACTTGCTTTAAGTGGACTTGAAATAAATAAAGTATTAACTAGTGGAGTTAGTATTCTTGCTATAATGCCTATATTTCATGGATTTGGTTTAGGTTGTACTTTTCATGCTAATTTTGTTAGTGGTGGAACTGCTATAATACTTCCTAGTGTTAATCCACGTAAATTTGATAGTATATTACTTAAATATAAACCTAATATTATAGCTTGTGTTCCAAGTATATTAGAAGGACTTACTAATAGTAAAAAACTAGTAGATGAAGATTTATCTTTCTTAAAATGTGTTGTTTGTGGAGGAGATGCTTTAAGTCCTAAACTTGCTAAAAAGATAGATGAATTTTTATATGATCATGGTAGTGACACTTTTGTTAGAACTGCATTTGGAATGACTGAATGTACTGCTGGGGCTACTATGATGCCTATAGAAGAATCACGTGAAAATTCTATTGGGATTCCAATTCCTGATTGTTACGTAAAAATATGTAAACAAGGTACTACTGAAGAGTGTAATTATGGTGAGATAGGTGAAATTTGTATAAATGGACCTGCTGTTATGAAAGAATATGTAAATAATAAAAAAGAAACAGAAATGGCTCTAAAAAAACATAAAGATGGAAAAATATGGCTTCATACTGGAGATGCTGGTCATATGGATAAAGATGGTTTTGTATATTTTGAAACTAGAATTAAGAGAATGATTGTTTCTAGTGGATATAATATTTATCCTGGGCAATTAGAAGCTATTATATGTGAACATCCTTATGTTAAAGCTTGTGCTGTAGTTGGTGTTCCACATCCATATAAAAAGGAAGTTGCTAAAGCATATATAGTATTAAAAGATGGACTAGTGCTTAATAGTGAAATAAAGAAAAGTATAAGAGAGTATTGTGAAAAGAATATTGCTGCTTATGCTCTTCCATATGCATATGGTTATAGAAAGGAATTGCCTAAAACTAAGATTGGTAAAGTTGCATATAAAGAACTTACTGTAAGTGATGATGGTGAAGAATAGTGAAAAGTTATAAAAGTGAGTTTGGTTATAGATTACTTAAACCATTTATATTGATTAGGTTTAAGTTAAAATATAGACCAACTGTTATAGGAAAAGAGAATATTCCTAAGAGTGGTCCTGTTATATTTTGTGGTAATCATATACATAAAGATGATCAATATAATGTTATGATTGTAACTAATAGAGTTATTCATTATATGGCTAAGGAAGAGTATTTTGAAGGTAATATGGCATGGTTTTATAAATTTGTAGGTTGTATTAAGGTTGATAGAAGAATCCATGATGAGAATGCTAAAAGTGAGGCCTTAGATGTTTTAAGAAGTGGTGGAGCTTTAGGAATATTTCCTGAGGGAACTAGAAATAAGACTTTTGGTACTAAAGATGAAGTTGTTATGTTACCATTTAAGTTTGGAGCAGTTAGTTTAGCTCAAAAAACTAATGCTTTAATTGTACCTTTTGGTATAAGTGGTAAGTATACTAGAGATGGAAATTTAACTACTAGAATAGGGAAACCATTTAGTGTAAATGATATGTCTTTGGAAGACGCTAATAAACTTTTAAGAAAAAAAATACTTAAATTAATGCAAAAAAGTGAATAATAGTATATAATATACAAATGTGAGGTGAAACTCTATGAAATTTATTTTAACTGCTGGTGGAACAGGGGGACATATATATCCTGCGTTGGCAGTACTTGATGAAATAAAGAAAGACAAGAGTAATGAATACTTATATATTGGTACTAAAAATAGAATGGAAAATGAACTTATACCTAGTATGGGAATTCCTTATGAAGGTATAGAGATTTATGGACTATCTAAAACTGATATGATAAGAAACTTAAAGAATATTAAGTGTATTTCTAATTCTTATAAAAAGTGTCTTGCTATAATGGATGCTTTTAAACCTGATGCTGTAATTGCTTTTGGTGGTTATGTAACACTACCTGTTTGTTTAGCAGCTAAGAAACGTGGTGTTAAAGTATTTTTACATGAACAAAATATGTTACCAGGTAAAACAAATATTTATTTATCTAAAAAAGTAGATGCAGTATTTGTATCATTTAAAGAAGGTATTAGAAAACTAAAATGTAAAAATATTATTTATACAGGTAACCCAGTTAGTCAAAGAGCTATTGAATGCAAAAAGTTCAATAAAACTGAATTAGGATTTGATAAGAATAAAAAATTAATAATAATAGTTATGGGATCTCTTGGAAGTACTTCAGTTAATGAAAGACTTTTAGATTTTTTAAGAACATATGAAAGAGAAGACACTGAAATATTATTTATTACTGGTAAATCTAGTTATGCAACATTAAACAATAATTTAATTGTTCCAAAGAGTACAAAAATAGTACCATTCTTTGACAATTTACCAAGTTTAATGAAGAGTGCTGATTTGATAATATCAAGAGCTGGAGCTTCTACTATTGCTGAAATAATGGCAACTAAAACTCCATCTATATTAATACCAAGCCCTTATGTAGCAAACAATCATCAATATTATAATGCTCTTGATTTAGTACAAAAAAATATAAGTTTATTAATTGAAGAAAAAGATTTAGATAAAAATACTTTAATTGAAGCTATAGATGAAATGTTTGATGAAAAAACATTTAAAGAAGTAAAAAAGAACTTATCAGAAATAAAAGATATGAGTTCAAGTACTATAATATTAGAAGAAGTAAAAAAGATGATAAAGGGTAAAAATGAAAAAAAAGGTAAAAAGAAGATTTAATTTTTTAAGATTTATTACATTTATAATAACATTATTTATATTATATATAGTTATAAGTTTTTTACTTAGTGTTAAGACTAAAAACATAGTTATATTAAATAATAATTATTATAATGATGAAGTAATAATAGAGAAAGCTGGGATTCAGGATTATCCTAAGTTTCTACTTTTAAATTCTAATAAAGTTAAAAAGAAAATTGAATCTTTAGATTTAGTTAGTAGTGTTACAGTTAAAAAGAAATTAAATTTTATATTAGAAATAACTGTGAATGAAAAGAAGATTTTATACTATAATAAATCTAATAACTATTATAAATTATCTGACGGAAGTACATATAAATCAAATGATATATATGGAGTACCTACTTTGATAAATTATATTCCAGAAGATATAGAAAATAAATTCATAAAGAAATTTAGTAAAGTTGATAGTAATATAATTAGTTTAATAAGTGAAATAGAGTATAGTAAAACTGAATTTGATAGCGAAAGATTCTTACTTTACATGAGTGATGAGAATTTAGTATATATCACTGTTAGTAAAACAGAACTATTAAATAAATATATAGATATAGTTAAAACACTAGAAGGCAAAAAAGGTATATTATATTTAGATAGTGGTAATTATTTTGAAATAAAAGAAAAATGATATGTATAAAAACATATCTTTTTTAATATAATTTAATATGGAAAAGTTAGATAAATTTAAAAAATTTGTTTCAAATCATCCAGAATTTGTAGATTATGTCAAAAAGAATAATGTTTCATGGCAGACTTTATATGAACTATATGATATTTATGGCGAAGATGATAAAGTTTGGAATAAATATATCAAGAATGATATAAAAAATTCTATTAATATAAAAGGACTATTAAGTACTCTTAAAAACATTAATTTAGATTCTTTAGAAGAGAATATATCTTCTATACAAAAAGCAGTTGGTTTAGTAGAAGAATTGACTCGTGAAGATGATAAGAAAGATAGTGAAGTAAAAGCTAAAGAAGAAAAAATAGATAAACTTTATGGTGAATAATGAAATATGAAATATTAGTAAAATTACGTAAAGATCCTAAATATTTAGAGTTTTTGAGGCAAAATTCTTATTGGTATAAAAAACTAAATAGAAATCCTGATTCTTATAATGAATTTATTGATGAAATGAAAACAAAATATAAGCTTAGAACTATAGATAAAATAGATAATATTGTTGATAGTGTAGATTTGATAAGCAAGATACTAAATATAACAAATCAGTAAAATTTCATGTAATTTACACTTTTTGTATATTTTTATTTTTTAATGTTGACATATAATTCATCTTGTTGTTATAATTAAAACATAAAGATAGAGGGTAAAACCCTATAGGAAAGGAAAGTGAAATATAATGAATAAGAAAGGATTTACATTGGTTGAATTATTAGCTGTTATCGCTATTTTAGCAATCTTAGTTATCATAGCTTTACCAAACGTATTAGGTATGTTTAACAATGCTAAGAAGAGTACATTCAATACTGAAACTCAAAATATCTTTAAACAAGCTCAAACTGATTTTGTTCAAGATAGTATAACTGCTGCTGGAGCTCAAATTTATTGCCAAGATATTACTGGTGTTACAATTTGTCCTTCTACAGGATCTAAAAAATTAAATTTAGAATCAACTAAAGCTTATTATGTAAGTGTTGATGCTAATGGTAACATTACAAATATCGTTGTAATTGATGGATCATTTAAATATGGTAAAACAGGTACTGCTAGTGCTCCAATTAAAGTAACTGATATTAAACAAGATAATATTAAAGATATCGGTGATACAGCTTATGCTACACCTGATGCTAGTTCAGTTGCAAGCTTCGATACAACTAAATAGTTATTGAATAAATTAGGCTTTATTAAAAGCCTTTTTATTTTGTCAAAAATTAATAAATTATTTTTTAAGTGTTGCAATAAAAAATGATTAATGATAAAATTTATATAGAATATGTGAGGGTGTTAGTGATGGAAGAGAAACCAAATGTAGAAGCTGTAGCAAATACAGAAAAAAAAGAAGTTGTTACAGAAAAAACAAAGAAAAATAAAAAAGATTTAATTATAAATTTAGTTTTAATATTTTTTATGTTAATGATATTTATAGCTATTGTTATTCCTTTGGTTAGAGATACATTTGATGCTACTTCTAGGGATACATTTATTGCTAACTTACAAGAAATAGTAAGAACAGCAGGAGAAAAATATGATGCTAGTAGTAGAGATGAAATAATATTCAATAACGCAACAGGTGACTCTGCTGATGCAATACTTTGTAATGATGGATTAGGAGCTGATATAAGCGATGATAAATTGTTATACTCAATTGTTATAGATTATAAAGGTCGTATTAAACATTTTGCAGCAACTAATGGATTATATGAATACTTATATGATATGGATGAAGATTCTATTAATTATTTAACATTTGATATGATTGGGCAAAATAGTATTAGAATGATTACTGAAGAAAATCAACATTTGACTAGAGTTAGTTTAGAGAAATGTAGTTATTAAGACTTATTAAGTCTTTTTTTTATGAATAAAATATTATATAATTTTTATGGTGATTATATGAGTTTGATAATTGGAAGTCATGTTAAGTTTAATAATAGTAAACAATTACTTGGAAGTGTTATGGAAGCTGTTAGTTATAATGCTAATACATTTATGTTTTATACAGGTTCTACTCAAAGTACAAGTAGATGTATGATTAATGATGAGTTAACATATGAAGCATTTAAATTAATGCTTGAAAATAATATTAATAGTGATAATGTTATAGTTCATGCTCCGTATATAGTTAATCTAGCTAATAGAGCTGACGAAGAAAAATATAATTTTTATTTGAATTTTTTTAGTGAAGAATTAAATAGAGTTAAAAAGCTAGGTTTTAACAAAATAGTTTTACATCCAGGTAGTGCGGTTAATTGTAGTAGAGAAGAAGGGTTAAACAATATTATTTATGGCTTAAATAAAGTTTTTGATAATACTTTAGATACTGTTGTTTTACTTGAATTTATGGCAGGAAAAGGTAATGAACTTGGTACTTCTATTGATGAACTTAAATACATAATAGATGGTATTAAAAATAAAGATAGAATTGGTGTTTGTTTAGATAGTTGTCATATGAATGATGCTGGAGTGGACATATCTAAATTAGATGAGTTTTTAGATGAATTTGATAATAAGATTGGTATTGATAAAATTAAATGTTTTCATTTAAATGATAGTAAAAATCAAATAGGTTCTCATAAAGATAGACATGATAATATTGGATATGGAACTATTGGATTTGATAATTTAATTAATATTACTACTAATAAAAGATTAGAAGATATTCCTTTTATATTAGAAACACCATATATTAATAGAAATTCTAAAGAAGAGCTTCCTCCATATAAATATGAAATAGAAAATGTTAGAAATAAAAAGTTTACTGATTTTATTCAATAAACTTTTTGTTTGTGTTATAATTTGTATAGGATAGGTGATGTTGAATGAAAAGTAAAAATGGATTTACATTAGTGGAATTATTAGCTGTTATTGCAATACTTGCAATTTTAATCTTAATTGCTTTACCAAATGTTATTGGAATGGTAAATAAAGCAAAAAGAAGTACTTTTGAGACACAAGTTAGAAAAGTAGCACAAGTATCACAGCAAAAGTTATTTACTGCTGGAAATAGTGAAAAAACGTTTGATTGTAATGATTTATTGTCTGGAAATTCTTTTTCAGATTGTACTGCAACTGTAGAAGGTTCTAGTGTTAGTATTGATGCATTAGGTAGTGGACAATATAGTAATTATTTGATGGTTGATGTTACTAATAAGGCAAATTCTGGAACTTTAATTGATTTGAATGATTTGAAAGAAGTTGAAGTTGAAGAAGAGAAAAATATAAATGAAACTTTAGTTAAGAATAGTAAAATTAATGAGACAATGTTTAAAATGTTAACTGATCAAGAATATATTGATTTAGCTTTAAAAATAGATAATAGTAATCCTAGTGAAACTGAAATTGAATCAGCTAAAAAAGAATATAATAGTGCTATTTCTAAAATTAGTTACGATGGTAATATGATAATAAATAATTCGGATAAAGAATTATTCTATTTGTTTAAAATTAATTTTACTGATAAGATGCTTGGTAGATATAAAATCGTTTGGCATGGTATTAGTGATTTAGCGCTTAATGACGAGATGATTGATAATAAAGATAAAAATTCTGAAGATTTTTTTGAAAGTTATGATGAGGATAGAAATAATAATATAATTGAAGGAATTATTAATGTTACAAAATCACAAAATTATTATTTTGGTTCTGTTTTGAAAAGCGGAAGTAAAAATTTAGGATTTGAAATTGAAAAATTGAAAGGTGAAGATGCTTTAAAATTAGTTGATAATAAAAATATTACTATTAAATCTAGCGAGGCTAAAAATTATAAAGATGCTGGAATTATGAACAATGGTGAAAAGTTACAAAGTAGTGAATATTATAGCTATACTAATTTAAGAAGTGAAGTAGGAACGTATAAATATAATTATGTAATTAAAACTAATAACGGTATTAAAAAATTAGTTAGAAATATTACTGTTGCTGATTATACTGATAGTAGATGTTTTGCATTTAATAATGGAGTTATTGAACATTACTATTATTATATTGATAATGATTCTAGCAAAGCTAGATGTCCATCTGATGTTATTATTCCAAATAAAATTAATGGACAAAATGTTGTTGAAATAAGTTGGGGTGCTTTTACTGTAGGATGTAGTAATAACATTGTTGTACCCACTAATAGTAATGATAAATATGTAATTAAAAATATGGCTTGTTTAGCAAGAGGCATGGGTATATCTAGTGTAACGTTACCAAGTAATCTTAAAATAATAGGAAACATAGCATTTATTGATAACAATTTAAGTTCATTGGTTATTCCTAAAAGTGTTACAGAAATAGGGTATGGTGCATTTGCTAATAATAAACTACAAACTGTTAAGTTTGAAGGTGATATTAAAAATATAGCTGGAGGTTGTGATTCGTTTGATGGTGAAGAACATTCAGAAGAAGTTAATAATATAGTTAAAAATACTACATGGTGTGATAGAAAATAAAAGTTTATTGATTTTATTCAATAAACTTTTTATATTCGTTGTATTTTTCTATTATTTTTTGATATAGATGTTTGTTAAAGTTTAATTTATATTTTGAGATATAACTTATGAAATTTGAGTCTAATATTTCATCATAATCATTTTTAATTGCGTTATAGATTAAATCTATTTCTTCATTTGATGCTGGGATGCATTCTTTACTTAGATAGTTTACAATATCTTGTTTTGTTAATCTATTGATATAACTTTTTAATAATTCTTTTTTCATAATAAAAGCCTCCTATTAATAGTTTATTAATAGAAGGCTATTTTATTCGTTTAATGATTTTATTGCATTTATGATAGATAATTTACCATATTCATATGTTAAACTTCCTTGTTGGAATAATACATATGGTTTTTTGAGTGGTCCATCACAAGATAATTCTATTGAAGAACCTTGTGTAAATGATGGAGAAGCCATAATAATTTTATGTTCATATCCTGGCATTGGTGAAGGGTATGGTGTTACATGTGAATCAATTGCTCCTGATGATTGAATTGAGGATGCATATTTGATGATTTCTTCTTCTGTGTTAAAATATATTAATTCTACAATATCTGCTCGTGGTTCGTTATATTTTGGTGAGACTTTATAGTTTAGTTCTTCTAAAACTTTGCTTGTTAGAATAGATATTTTTAATGCATTTGATACTACTGATGGGGCAAAGTATAATCCTAGTAAGAACATTCTATTAGCATTGTCTGAAGACCCTACATGTTTTCCTTCTCCTGGAAGTGTTAGTCTTTCTGCACATAAGTTAACCAAATCTTCTTTTCCAACTATATATGCTCCGTTTGTTGATATTCCAGCACCTAAGTTTTTGATTAGTGAACCAACACATATGTCAGCACCCACTTTACATGGAGTAGTTGTTTCTACAAATTCACAATAACAATTATCTACAAAAACTATTGTGTTTGGACTTGTTTCTTTAATTAATTTAATTACTTTTTCTACTTTGTCTATTGTTAATGAATCTCTTAGGCTATATCCTCTTGATCTTTGAATATGAACTACTTTTATTGACTCTTTTTCTAATGTTTTTTTTATTTTTGAGTAGTTAAAGTCATTGTTTATTAAATCTATTTCTTTGTATTTAACATTATAACTCATTAGTGAACTATTATTAGGCTTGATTCCAATGACTTCATGTAATGTATCATATGGAGTTCCTGAAACGACTAAAAGTGTCTCATTTGGTCTTAAAAGTGCCTGTAATGCAACATTTATAGCATGTGATCCTGATATAAATTGATTTCTTACGATTCCACTTTCTGCATCTAATACTTTTGCAAATATTTGATCTATTTTGTCTCTTCCTTCATCATTGTATCCATATCCATTAGTTCCTTTTAAATCATTTTCACTTATTTTGAATTCATGGAATGCATTTATAACTTTTTTACTATTTTCTAATGTATTTTTATCTATTTGATCAAATATGTCTTTTAATTCTGTTTCACATTTATTGACTAAATCTTCTAGCATTTTCTACCTCCATCTATTTTGATAATACTATCATTTATATAACTTGCTTCATCTGTGCTTAAAAAGTATACTAGTGAAGCTATTTCTTTAGGACTGGCAAATCTTCTTAGTAAAATTTTATCTATTTCTTTTTGTTTGAAACTTTCATCTAAATCTTTATTCATTGGTGTATCTATCCATCCTGGACAAACACAATTAACATTGATATATGGACTATAATGATTAGCTAAATTATGTGTTAAATTAATAACTCCAGCTTTTGATGCATCATAGTCTAAACTGTATTCATAATAAGAATCTATTCCATTAGTAGAAGCTATATTTATTATTTTTCCTTTTTTATTTTCTAACATTAAATTACCAAAAGTTCTACTAACTAAGAATAGAGAAACTAAATTAGTATCTAATGTTTTGATAAAATCTTCTTTTGTTTTTAGATTAAAATCTGTATCTATAGCAATTCCTGCATTATTAACTAAACAATCTAATACACCAAATTCTTTTATTATGATTTGTTTCATTTCTTCTATTTCTGATTCTTTTGTTATATCACATTTTATAGTTATTGCTTTTGTATGATAAGTATTTTCTATATAACTTTTTAATTCTTCTGCTTCTTGTTTACTATTATTATAATTTATTATTACATTGTAATTATTTCTTGCAAATTTTTCGATTATGGCTCTACCTAATCCTATACTAGAACCAGTTACTAATACAACTTTTTTATCCATATTTTTCACCTGCGCATATTATATCACAAATTATATAAAAGTTTTATATTTTTTTATTTTATGTTATTATTAGTATGAGGTAAAGATATGAATGAAGTATACTTAACTGATTTAGTTGTAATACCAGCTAGAGATGTTTTAAAGAAACAATTTAATGGTGAAAAGTTTATCTATGTATCTGATATACATAGATTATTAAGCAAAAAAGTTATTGTTAGAAAAGTTGAAGATGGTTTATATGAGGAAATAGTAACTCATAGAATATTTAGTTCTTTACCAGTTGATATGCTTGCTAATTTTGCTGTTAGTAATATTACTGGTTATGTAATTATTCCTAGTGAGCTTGGAAGTAGACTTGATAATAGTAGTTTTGGATACAAAATAATTAAAGAATATGTAACTAGTCATAGAAGTGTCGAATATAATAAAGAATTAAATGATTTTATTTTGAATGCTAATAACTTTAATAGTAATTATGTAAATAATGGTGAAAAAGAAAAAGAAGAGTGTAAAAAAGCTTCTATGAAGCTATTATCTTTAGAAAATAGGGGTAAATAGATAATTTCTTCTTGTAAATCAATTATTTATTTGCTATAATCTTTAATGTATAAAAAAAGGAGGGCAATAATATGGCAAAGAAAGAAAATAGAGAAGGTATTGCTTTACAATGTACTGCTTGTAAGAATATTAACTATTTAACAAGTAAAAACAAGAAAAATAGTGATGGTAAATTAGAAATTAAGAAATTCTGTCCTAAATGCAATAAAACAACTGATCATAAAGAAAGAAAGGCTGCGTAATAAAATATGTTTAATATAAATGACATTAAAAATGGTATGACAATTAAATATGAAGGTGTTATTTATCAAGTAGTTGATTTTCAACATGTTAAACCTGGTAAAGGAAGTGCTTTTGTAAAAACTAAGCTTAAAAATTTAAAAGCTGGTACTACTCAAGAAATTACATTTAATGCTGGTATTAAGATGGAAAAGGCTGATGTAAGAAAGAATCAATTATCTTATTTATATCAAGCTGGTGATAATTATGTATTTATGGATAATAATTCATATGATCAAATTGAATTACCTGCTAGTTTACTTGTAGATGAAGCTAAATTCTTAAAAGAGGGTATGAATGTTGAATCTATGACAATTGAAGGAGAAGTAATTGGTATAAGCTTACCAGAAAAAGTTTCTTATAAAGTTATTAGTGCTCCTGATGCTGTTAAAGGAAATACTACTAGTAGTGCTCAAAAAGATGTAACTATTGAAACTGGTTATACATTAAAAGCACCTTTATTTATTTCTGAAGGTGAAGAAATAGTAATTACTACAAGAGATGGTAAATACTTTAGTAGAGGCTAATTAAATTAGCTTTTTTTTTGGAAAACTTTGACTTTTTGATTGATTTGTGCTATAATATGCACGAATTAAAGAGGGGGACGTTATGTTAGATTTTTATGAGGAAAAAGGAACTCAAGTAATTGTTCATGACGATAATGCTACTACTAGTAAAAGAACTAATGTAGATAATATTGAAGAAATACTTGAAGTTGAGAATAAAATTGAATATATTAATTCTAGATTAAGAAAGTTTAAAAAACATTTAGATACTCTTGATACTAATAATTATATGGCTAAACTAATTAATATTTTTTCTGTAATATTAGGTATTGGTGTTTTTGGTATCTCTTATTTAATTACTAAAGGCCAAATACCTATACTTTTAACTTTAATTTCTTTAGGAATTGTTACTATTCCTATGAGTGCATATGATACTTGGGCTAAAATAGGTGAATATCATAAAAACTATGATTATTTTAAAGATAGAGTTGATGCTTTAAATATTATGTTAAAACGTGCTTATAGGAGAAAAATGGAATTAGAACAAAGTAAAAGAAAAGTTAATACTGAATCTGATGAATTCCATGAAATTAGAAGTATAGTCGGTGAAACTAGAAAAGAGTTAGAAGAAACTGCTGATTTAGTAACTCTTAAAAGAACTGCTAATTATGCTACTTCTAGTAGTTTTGAAGGTAAACATGTTTCTAAAACACCTTTAGTTGATAGATATAGAGATTCTAAAGTTGTTAGTAAATTTAAAGAACATGGTGTGAGTGATGAAAAAATCGAAGAAGAATTAAAAAGTATGGAAAACGATATTTTAAATAAACCACAACCTATTAAAGTAGATATTTATAAAGGACTTAGTTTTGAAGAATCATGTGCTGCTTTTGAAAGACAAGTCAATGATATACATAGAGAATATGAATTAAATGAAATGTTAGAGAGGGTGAAAAGATAATGAATGATTTTTATTTAAGAAAGAATGGAAAAGCTATTATATTTGATGAAGAAGGTGTAGAAACTTCAAGAGAATATGAAGATGGTATGAGAACTATACTTGAAAGTGAAAATAGAGTAGAAAAGATAGAAAAGAATATAGTTGCTAATAAAAAACAAAATAGAAAAAATAAATTCTTAAGATTAGTTACTATGTGTACTACTGGAGTTTTTAGTGCTGTTGCATTTTATTTCATATATAAATTTATTAATGTTCCAGATACTACTATTTATAATTTACCTTTAGTTGCTTCATCTTTATTAATACCAGTAAGTGCTGGATTAATGGAAATATTTAATAAAAGAGTTAAAGGTGGAAACTATAGTGATACTATTTTAAAAGAAGAATTAGAACGTGAAAATGTAAGACTTCAAGAATTAAAAGAAAATAAATCTAAAGAAATTGTTGAAGAAAAAGACTATGGTAAAGTTCCTAGAACTGGAATTAAAAGTGTTGATAAAAAGAGTGGTGTGTCTTATCAATTTGGTCAAAGAAAAGACTACTACTATAAAAGATATAAAAATAATACATTAACTAACTATTTAAAGAAAAAAGGCTATGATGAAGAACAAATTAATATGTTATATGAAATGATAGCTAGAGATTTACAATTAGAAGTTGATGATATTAATGAAAAAACACAAGCTAAATCAGAAGAATTAGCTAGAAAATTAGAAATGTAATTGACAAAAAAATATAAATAACTTATACTTATTTCATTAAGTGATGAAAAAATAATATTAGTCATGATATTTATATTATAGAAAGTTAGTGGTTGATGGAAACTAATATATATTATGATGAAGTTACATATTTTGGAGCTTAAAGGTGATGCTTTATAATCTTTGAGTTAGATTTTATCTATGAATTAAGGTGGTACCACGATATATAATCGTCCTTATATGTGGTACCTTTTTTATTGGAGGAAAAAGATGAGAAAGTTTGAAAAAATAAGTTTTGAGCAATTTAAGAAAGATGTATGTGATGATAGAGAATTATATGAAAGTATTGTTCTTCCTAAAAGAAGTACTAAATTAAGTGCTGCTTATGACATTAGAAGTGCTAATGATGGAATTATTCATCCAGGTGAAACATGTGTATTTAGTACAGGACTTAAAGTTGCTATGAATGATGATGAAGTGTTTAATCTATATAGTAGAAGTTCTCTTGGATATAAATATGATGTTTGTTTAGTAAATAGTGTTGGTGTTATTGATGCTGACTATTATAACAATGAAGATAATGAAGGACATTTTAAACTTAAACTTATTAATCATGGAAGTAAAGATTTTGAAGTTAAGTTTGGAGATAGAATAGCTCAAGGTATATTTATGAAGTATTTAACTGTTGATGATGAAGAAGAAATAAAAAATAAAAGAAAAGGTGGAATTGGTTCTACTAATAAGAAGGAAGGTAATTAATATGACATTTTTTGAAGAATTAGAGTGGAGAGGCGTAGTTAAAGATATAAGTAGTCCTGATTTAGAGGAAAAACTTAATAATGAAAAATTAACATTTTATTTAGGAACAGATCCTACTGCAGATAGTTTACATATTGGACATTATGCATCTTTTGTTACTGCTAAAAGACTTGCTATGCATGGACATAAACCAATTATATTAGTAGGTGGAGCAACTGGTTTAATTGGAGATCCTAGACCTACTGCTGAAAGAGAAATAATATCTAAGGAAAAAGTTGCTGAAAATATTAAAGGTTTAACTAAACAAGTAACTAAATTATTAGATGGTAAAGCTAAAGTAGTTAATAATTATGATTGGACTAAAGATGTAACATTCTTAGACTTTTTAAGAGATATTGGAAAGTATATTAATGTTAACTATATGCTAAATAAAGATATTATATCTAGAAGACTTGATACTGGTATTACTTATGCTGAATTTAGTTATACATTACTTCAAGGATTTGATTTCTTACATCTATTTAATAATGAAAATTGTGTATTACAGGCTGCTGGAAGTGATCAATGGGGTAATATTACTACTGGAATAGAGTTAATTCGTAAAATTGAAGGAAAAGAAGCTTATGGATTTACAATGCCATTAATTCTTGATAGTACTGGTAAAAAGTTTGGTAAAAGTGAAGGAAATGCTTTATGGCTTGATAAAGAAAAAACTAGTCCATATAAAATTTATCAATACTTAATTAATTCAGAAGATTCTAAAGTAGTAGAATACTTAAAAGTATTTACATTCTTATCTCGTGAAGAAATAGAAAGTTTAGAAAAAGATACTTTAGAACATCCCGAATTAAGAAAAGCACAAAAAGCTTTAGCATATGAAGTAGTTAAAGATTTACATGGAGTAGAAGAAGCTGAAATAGCTAGAAAAACTAGTGAACAAGTATTCTCTAAAGGATATAGTGAAGAAGGTATGCCTAGTGAGGATATTAAATTAGAAGATAATACTAATATATTAGATTTACTAGTATTAAGTAAAATTGCTCCTTCTAAAAGTGAAGCTAGAAGATTAGTTCAAGGAAATGGAATTAGCATTAATGGTGAAAAAGTAAGTGATGTTAATATGATTATTGATGAAAAGTTATTTAAAGATAATTCATTAGTAATTAGTAAAGGTAAAAAGACTCATATAAAAGTTAACTTAGTAAAATAAGTTAACTTTTTCTTTTATAAAGATGAGTGTTGTTATATAATTATAATAAGGATGTGATAATATGATTACGAGGTGTTCTAAAGATAGACCATGGTATATTAACTTATTATTCTGTTTTATATGTTTAGTTGGAATAGTAGTTTTACCTACAGTACTTTCTTTGATGTATAGTGAATTTATTAAGTCAGAAGTAATATGTACATTTTTATCTGAAGTTAGTTTTGTTTTTATATTAGTAGTGATGTATTATAAAGATTTAATAAATGAAGCTAAGACGTTTAAAAAGAATTTTAAGAAGTCTATGAAGAGTTCATTTAAGTATTATGTGATGGGAATAATGAGTATGATATTTTTTAATTTACTTATCACTATGGTTCTTAAAAATGATATTTCTACTAATGAAAGTCAAGTAAGAGAGATGTTATTTAATAATACTATATTTGCATTAATTAATATATCTTTATATGCTCCAATAAGTGAAGAAATTATATTTAGAAAAAGTATTCAACCATTAATAAGTAATAAATGGTTATATGCGCTAGTATGTGGAGTTTTATTTGGAGGAGCTCATATATTAACTAATGTACTTAGTGGATCTTTTGTAATAAGTGATTTAATTTATATATTACCTTATGGTTCTTTAGGAGTTGCTTTTGCATTAATGGATTATGAAAATAAAAGTGTGTTTAATTCTATGACAATTCATTGTTTACATAATACTATGACTGCTTTATTATTACTTTCTATGTTTTATTTAGGTGTTGCATAATGAGTGAGATAGAGAAAGATAATGAAGAATTAGAGGAAAAAGAAGGTCATAAGAAAAAACATCATTTTTTGAACTTTTTAATATTTATAGTTGTTTTATTAGTTGGATGTGTTTTTTATTCTAAATACGTTGGTATTAAGGGATTAATTGTAAAAGAGTATAGAGTAGAGAGTAGTATATTAACTGAAAATTTTAGTGGTGTTAAAATAGTTCATTTTAGTGATTTGTTATATAAGTCTACTGTTGATAGTGATGATATTAAAAGTCTTGTAAATAAAATTAATGAGTTAAGACCTGATATAGTAGTTTTTACTGGTGATTTAGTTATTAAAGGTGCTAAGATTAGTTCTAAAGACAAAGAAATGTTAATTAATGAATTATCATCAATTAAAGCTAGTATTGGAAAGTATGCTATTAATGGTGATAATGATTATTCTTATAGTGATTATAATGAAGTTATGAATAGAAGTGACTTTAAAGTATTAAATAATCAATATGAAGAAGTATTTTATAAAACTAATGATTCTTTATATATAGTTGGATTACCTTGTTCATTTAAAGATAAAATAAATTTAGATGAGGCTTTTAAGTTTTATAGTGATGAAAATAGACATTATATAATCGTATTAGCTCATGATGGTAAAACTCTTAAGTATTTAGATGAAAGTACATATGAAGTTGATTTAGTATTACTTGGACATTCTTTGAATGGTAGTGTTGTTATACCTTTTTATGGAGGATTATTTGTAGATGAAAATTCATATAAATATTATGGTGAGCATTATGAAAAAGGAATAACTAATATATATGTTTCTAGCGGTCTTGGAACATTAAAATATAAATATAGATTTATGAATAAACCATCTTTTAATTTATATCGTTTAAAAGCACAATCGTAGTTGTGCTTTTTTCATAAGATAAGTTAGAGGTGAATAGTTATGTATGGAAAGTTTAAATATACAAAAAATAATAGATTTGGTTTTGCAGCTCCATTTTTATTAGGTGCTTTAACTGGTGGAGTAGCAGTGGATTATTTTAGTCCTTATAGACCAAGACCAGTTTATTATAATAATCCTTATGGATATTATCCTTATTATTGATAATATAAGAATATAATGATATAATATGCTCTTGTTATGGGGTGTATTATGGAATATGTAAATAAAGATTTATGTAAAAAATGTGGTGGATATTGTTGTAAGAAATCAGGTTGTGACTATGGTGTAGATAATTTTGATATTGTTACACTAAATAAAGTGCTTGAAGTATTAAATAGTGGTAAAGCTTCTATTGTAGCTGCATTATTTTTTAAAACTAATTCTTCTGGTGCAGAATATATATCACCATTTTTATATTTAAGAGCTAGAAATATCAATAGAGATAAAGTTGATTTATTATCTATGAAAACTACATGTTCACTACTTAAGAGTGATGGATGCTCTCTTACTTTAGAAGAAAGACCTAAAGGTGGAGTGAATTTAATACCTGATAGTATTGAATGTTACCCATTAGAAGATCCATTTAAAATAGTTGATGAATGGAAGAAATATCAACATATATTAGCTAAAGCAGTAATGAAACTTACTGGTAAAAGTGTTAATGAAAAACTATCTGAGGATATAGAAAATTTGGTATATGATGTTCAAATACAACATTTTGATCATGTAGCAGTAAGAGAAAGAATAGAGATTCTATCTCTTATAAAAGAACTTGTTAGAGTTTGTCCAGAAGAATGTAGTAGAGGACTACAAAGAGCTAAAAAAGATAAATTAGTTATAACAAAAAGATGATTTTTAAAATCATCTTTTATTTTAAGTCTGCCATATACTTTTTTAATTGTTTTGAGTTTGGACCTAATATAATTTTTAATTCATTATCTATTTCTACGATTCCTTTAGCACCTAATTTTTGTATTCCTTCTTTATTAACTAATGAAGTATCTTTAAGTGTTACTTTTAATCGAGAAAGGTTTATTTGTGAATCAATTATATTATCTTTGCCACCTAAGTATTGAATTAATTTATTAATTTCAATAGCAAAGTCTTTTCTGCTCATCTTAATTACAATTAAAGATATTATAATTAAGATTGCAATAATAATTAAATATTGTTCCCAATTCATTGTATAGCTGCCTCCTCAACATTATTTATAGCTAACATTTTATTATATAATCTTGTAGTTAAATCATTTTCATTATTTAAAGTATTTGTATTATCATGATCAATGATTTTACCATTATTTATGAATAATACTTCTGGCATATATATTATTTTATTATTTAAATCATCTACGCTTAAGTAATCATTTAATAAACTAACTAATTTTTGATACTTAATACTATTAGAATTTCTATCACTTTTAATATTACAATAAATTATTTGATCTAAATTAGCTTCTTTACTAGCTTTATCTAAAGATTCAGCGTATTGTTGACATGAATTTGATTCTGGAGAACATAAGAATATAACACCAAATCCAGATTGAATTGTCTTAATAACATCATCAATATTTTTATATTTAAATATATTATTTTTTTCTACTAAAGTATATTCACTATTTATATTTTTATATTCAATTTTAATATTTTCTTTTTTTTCAGTAAATTTGTCATATATTAGTAGTGCTCCAACTACGGCTATTATTACTACTAGTATAATTTTTATTTTTTCCATCTTATCACTTCCTAGAGTATTTTACCATAAAATTATAAAATAGTAAAATCACTTATATAATTGTTCCATGATAGATTCATTTTTATGTTTTAAATAGTAAGATGTATCAAACATGTTTCCTAGAATTTCTTTTAATGTTTTTAGTTTTCTTTTTTGAAGTTTAATTTTTATTGATGCTGGGTTTTGTCTTGCTAAAGTATTCTTTTTCATATAATCAAATAATGTGAATAGACTAGCTACTGTTATTATCATACTAAACATGAATATTATTAATTTAGTATTTGATATTAATAACACTAGTGTGTGGTTGTTTATATTAAATTTAGTTAATGCTATAAGTGTAAAACTTAATATTACACATACATCTAATATAATTGTTTTAATTTTTCCAGTTTTACTAGATTGAACATTGCCACCATATCTATAAGTAGAGTAGCTCGTATAAAATATAGCTATTTCTAGAATTAGTGGAATAAACATTGATTCATATTGAATACCTAATAAAATAAAAGCAATTGAATTTAATAGTTTATCACTAATGGCATCTATCATGCTTCCAAAGAATGTAGAACAGTGTAGTGTTCTTGCAAAAAATCCATCAATTGCATCAGTTGCAAAAAGTATTAGAGTTATTAAAGCACAATTTCCAGGACCATTAAAACAATAAATGAATGGAAGTGCAATTGCTCCAATTAATCTAGTCAAAGTTATTAAATTAACGAATACTATTTCAACATTTTTAATTAAACTATTCTTCATGTATATTATTTTATGAAATATAAGTAAATTTGTCAATAATGTGGCTTTTTATCATAAAATATGGTATAATCTGTGTTACATGGGGCTGCATTGATTCGACAGAATTATATTTGGATAGAATGCAAGTAGTAGGCATACTTAAAATGCAAAAATCAAAATAACTGGAAACGATTATAGTTTCTCTCCAGCTTTTGCTTAATTTAGTATAAAGTGGAGCATCCTCTTAAACTTTTGTTCACGAGTTTAAAGTAGGGTGTCATAAAGTGAACTATATTATAAATATGTTTGTGGTTTATAATGAACGTTTTACAAACTTTGAATAATAAGAGAAGTTGGCAATCTACATTATTATTTGAGTATAAAAACCAACTAAACTTGTAGAAATTCTATTGGAATGAATTTTGGACAGGAGTTCGTTACTCCTCAGCTCCACCAATATTGTTAATTTAGCCTTAAATTTAGGCTTTTTATTTGTAAATTATTACATCAAACACACTACGAAACACACTTTTATAAATTATCTAATACTTGGATTATACTTTCAAGTTCACTTTTATACATATGAGTATAAGTATTCAATGTTATTGATATATTACTATGGCCTAGATATTTAGATACTAAAGCTATACTTGCTCCTTTATTAATCAAAAGTGATGCACAGCTATGTCTAAAATCGTGAATCCTTATTTGCTTAACATTCGCAAGTTTACATGCTTTATTTTTGTTAACTTGAATTGTAGTTTCTCTAAATGGTAAACTATTCCCAAACACAAACCAGTTATTATTAAAATCTGTGTACTTTTTAGCATTGCTATACAATGTTTTTAAAGATTCTAAGACATTATTAGGAATAGGCAGTACTCTACAACTACTTTTGGTTTTAGGACTTGTAATTGTATATGTTTCGCCTTTTAATTTTGTTGTTAAAGTTTTATTTATATTTATAGTTTTATTTTTAATATCAATATCTTTCCAACTAAGAGCAGTGCATTCACCTTGTCTTAAACCTAAAAAATACAACACTTGATAAAAGACCTTATAGTCAAATTTTTCAACTTTATCAATGAATTTAAGATATTCTTCGTATGTGAAATATAACATTTCTTTTTTAACTTTATCAGTTTCTTTAAAAGCTTCAAAATATTTCAAAATTTCCATGCTGGTAGAATAATATTTGTTAGAATATCTTATTAGAGATGCTAATAGACCTTGTATTTTGTTTTTATAAACTACAGAAAGATGGCTATTATCCATTTCTTTTTTAAAAAATTGATAATGTTTTATATTAAAATCATTTATCTTTATTTTTCCTAATGATTTTATGTATTTATTATATTGAACTACTATTTTATTAAGAGTTTGTCTTTTAATCTTATCAGATTTCCAAAGATAGTATTCTTTCCAAATTTGATCTATTGTTAATATTGATGTAGATATATTCTTTTGCATAACTTGTAATTTGTACATCGTTTCTTCATTTGTTGCATCTCTTAAAGTTTTATATTTTTGAGATGTATAATCATGAGTAACACCTAATATATCTTTGTATTTAATTCTAAAAAAGTATTGTCTTCCGTCTTTAGTAGCAATTTTACTTTTATAAACTGCCATTTTCATCATTCCTTTCTTGATTTTTATGTTTAATTTTAGTATAATTTTTCATAGAAAAACATTTAAAAAACTCAATTCTATTAGCGTGGATATTGATATTTAAAGTTTTTCTATATTATAGTACCTGTTGGCGCAGGTGCTTTTTTTATTTATTCATGGCATCAGCTATTTTTTTTGCTTGCATATTCATTTTATTTTCTTCGTATGCTTCGATTTGATTATTTAGAATTGATTTAAATTCATTAGGTTTAGTTATGTAACTAAATTCAAATGTTGTAGATGATGTCGTTATTATAATAGTTCCATAATTGAACAATTTTCCAAATAATCCTTGCTTAATTTGAACACTATTTATCTTATTTAATGGACTATCAAGCTCATTAGTGTTAATTAAACCAATTTTTCCTTTTATTCTACGATTTGTTATTTCTAATTTAGTTGTAAAATAATTGATCAAATCTCTTGGAAACCAAATAAAGCCGATTAAAATGCAACAAGCAAATAAATCTATAAATAACTTATAAAATAATGCTGCAACTGAAAGTTTTGCTTTTTTTATTGTTTCTTCCATATTTTTATACTCCTTTCTAAACTTTTATTTCAAAAATACCTGTACTAGCATATTTTTAATCGAAATTATTATTTAATTTTTCTTTGATGAACCTAATATATTTATCAGCTTCATCTTCAAAACCATTTCTGTTAAATTCCAACATTGTTTTATCCTGGTCTAAATGTGAAAGTTCAATATGTGCAAGTTCGTGTAGTATTGATTTTCTTTTTTTATAATAGGATAGGTTAGAATTAATAATTATATTGTAAATACCTCTATGGTTGAAAACGAACCCATTTATACCTTTACTCAAACTAACATAAGTAATGTTAGCATTGTAATAATTTAATAACTCTTGTTGAGTTATACTTCCTTCTAATAAATCTTTAATATTCATACTTAATACCTCATTATTCTTTATATTTATATTAAGTACCTATACTAGCATACTTTAATTATTCTCCATCAAGTTCCTTATCTATTTCTCGTTTTCTTTTTTCGATAATGAATTTGATTGTTTCTTTATCTCCGTCAGTTAAAATGTTTTTATGTTTATCAAATAGTATTTCTAAATCATCTTTCGGAAATTCTATTCGTAAATCTTTTCCAATAAGTGCATCCATTGGAACATTAAAGTAATCTGATAATTTAATTATATCTTCAGTTGTAATTTCTCTGTCGTCAGATTCCCATTGACTTACTAAAACTCTTGATTTATCTACTATTTTTGCAATGTCTTCCTGTGTTAATTTTCTTTCTTGCCTTAAAAACTTAATATTTGTTGATAAATAATTCATAAATACAATTCTCCTTTCTGAACTGATTATACTATAAAAGTAACAAAATGTAAACAAAAATGTAACTTTTAGCAAAAATATACTTGACAATGTAACTGATAGCAACTATAATTGAAAATGTAAGGAGGAAAAATGAAGGATAAATTAAGTTATGTTTCAAATAATTTGAAATCATATCGTGTAAAGATGGGATATACACAAGAAAAAATGGCTGAAATTCTTGGAATTACGAGAACAACATATTGTGATTATGAAGTTAATCCTAGCAAACTTAATGTTGAAAAACTAAATAATATAGCTCAAGTATTAAATTGTGAATTATCTAGTTTTTTTGTAAAACCAAATGTAACTGAAAGCAACATTTTTGAAGAAAAAGAAGGATAATAAGGGGGAATAAATGACATTTAAAATTATAGTGAGTATATTAATTGCGATATATTACTTAATATTTATTTTCAATGAAAGAAAAAAAGATAATGATAGAGAAACTATTAAAATTTTATCAATATCTTTAATCATAGCATACATTATTTTTCTTTTATTGATTTGGATAGTTGTTTAATTAATGGCTGTAAAGTATCAAGTCTTTTCTGCGGATTCCATTCTTTGGTTGATGCGAATATTTCGTTAAAAGTTTCGGTGCTAATATTTGGAAAATATAATAACAATTTTTGAGCAGATTTTTGAAAATTATATTTTTCTTTTAAAGACATTCCAACTTCTGAATAAATACTTCCAGTAGAGTCAAGAAACTCATTTATTGCATCTAAACGATTTTGGTTATAAATATCTTGCGATTTTAGTTTGACATCTTTTTTATAGTTTATATAAGCATTTATCGATTGAGGAATAATTGCAGATGCAGCAGCTATGATAGCAACCCAAATAGTATCAGACATTAAAAACCTCCTTTCAAAAACATTGTAAAGGAGAATAAGAAAAATATCAATATCCACGCTGAAATAAAAAGAAAGGAGTTGAGAACATGAAAACAAAGGAAGAAATACTTAATCAGATTTACATTACTTCAAATGATTTAAAGCTTCTAGTTCCTACATTGGGTAAAGGTCGTTGTGTTGAAATAGTAAAAGAACTAAGAAGCGATATGGAAAAAGAAGGAATGTATGTTCCAAAAAGTAAGCCATTACTGGCAAGTGTAAAAGTGTTCAAAAAGAAATTCAAAATATGAAAATTAGCGTAAAAAAAGAAGAACCAATCGTTAAAAGTTCTTCACTGATAATTATATCAAAAAGTGAAGAATAAATCAATTAAGGGGTTTAAATCTATGTCAAAATTTATTATTTGAAAGGAAAATTAAACATGAAGAAGATAGATGAACCAGAATTTATTGTTAGTTCAGAAGAACTCAAAAGAAATCAAGAAAAAAGTTATGAAAGAGAATATTATTTAAAACAAGAAAAACAAGACAAAATTGTAACTATTACTATTATTGTTTTAGCAATATTAATGCTTATATTAACCGGATATGCATTAAGTAAGCAATACTCAAAAGGTTTAGAAATGTGTATAAGTGGTGGAAATAGTGAATCATTTTGTAGAGCAAATCTTTAATAAGGTGATTATATGAAGAATAACCAACCTAAACAATTTACAGTTTATTTAGAAATGTTTCGGTTAATTGATAGGATAGAAAATACTGAAAAAAGAGATAAATTTTTAGGAAAATTATTTGATTGGTATTTTAAAGAAAAAGAACCTAACTTAAAACCTAATTCTTATGAAGAGGATGTATGGATAAATATAACAAAGCCCATAAAATCGTACAAAAGTAAGGTTGTAAACGGATCTAAAGGTGGACGTCCTAGAAAAAATAAAAAAACCGAAATAGAAAGCAAAATTAAAACCGAAAATGAAAGCGAAACAATAACAACATCAGATGTAGTTGTAGTTGTTAATAATAATACTCTTAATAATAAAAATAATTCTATATCTAAAGATAGTAATACTAATGAAGATAGTAATAGAGATAGGGTTATAGGGGAAGAGAAAGAGAAAGAAACATTCCCAAATTCGATTATAGATTTTGTTGAAAAAAATTATGGAAGAAGCCTAACACCTTATGAATTTGAAGAAGTGAACAACTTAGTAAACACTCATACAGAACCAATAGTTCTGAAGGCATACAAAGTTGCGTTTGAACAAGGTCACAACAAATTGAGTTACATAAAAGGCATTCTTAGTACTTGGAAAGATTGCGGACTGGACACTTTAGAAAAAATTGAAGAAGATTTGAAAAAAGGTAAAAGGTCTGCTAGCGAAAGAAAACTAGATGTGGTATTTGCTAGAGCAAGAGCTAGGATGGGAGAAGAAAATGAATAGAGCACAAGTTGAAAAGTTATTAAAAATAATCAAAAGTTTCTATCCATATTTCTCTATAACTGAAGATGTAATTGAGAATTGGTCCAGCAAATTGAAAGACTATGAATTTAATGAGGTTTTAGAAGAGTTTGATAATTATGTTAATTCTGGAGATAAAGAACCGCCTACAATAAGCATTCTTATTCATCCACTTAAAACTCTTTCTCAAAAAGAAAGTGCGAATGTTCAAGGACTACATGTATGTTCTTTGTGTAATAAAAAGTTTAAATCGATGGAAGAAGCTGATAAATGCTATGAAAGAGATTTAGATCTACGATACATCAAAAAGATGAGCGGCAAGTTAGGATTTAATCCTTCAGAAATATTTGGAGATTTAAGAGTTGTAACACTTGAGACTATAAATGAAAAATATCCTAGTTTCATTAAAAAAATTGTTTCAGAAGAAAAACAAAAACATCTACTAACTCAGAAAGAAAAAGACGGAATAAATCTTTACTGGAAATATGTGATAGTGGGTGAAAAATGAAAATTGATAAAGAAGAAATAAAATTATTTGATTTATTTTTAGATAGCCTTTACATAAAAAAGAAAATCGATAGAAATAAAATAATTAATATTTACAGAAAGTTATTCAAACAAAGAAAAACAATTATTGAGTTTGAAAAAGAATTAGAAGAATTAGGATGGAATGAAATTACAATTAAAAACATTTCAAGATACATCACTAATTGGAATTTTAGAAAGGATGAAAATGAAAAAATATGGAAGAACAAAAACAAATAAATGAAATTGAAAAAGTTGAGAGCATTGATTATTCTAAGTTAAACATTTATCAAAAAATGTCACTTGCCACTGTAAAAATTCAAAAAGTGAAAAAGAATTTAAAAGTTGGCGAAGGAACCAAATCAGAATATAAAGCAACAAAAGAAGCCGACATTTTGAACGCTGTTAAACCTATTGAAAATAAATTAGGAATATATAGTTATCCAACTGATAGAAAAATAATTAGTCAGGATAGAATAACATTTAACACTAAATACGGAGATGTCGAAAATTTTGTAATAAGATTCGAAATAACATATAGATTTGTAAATGTAGATAGGCCAGAAGAGTTTATTGAAATTAAAAGTTATGGAGATGGAATAGATAGTCAAGATAAGGCACCTGGAAAAGCGTTAACGTATGCGGATAAATATGCATTATTAAAAGCATATAAGGTTGAAACTGGTGATGAAGAAAATCAAAAATCTCAAGCTGTAAAAAAACTATCAAAAGAAGAAGAGATAAAAAAGAAAACTGAACTTATAGTAAAACTTGATAGATTAGCAAGAGAAACTAACACTGACAAAGAATTAATTTATCAAACTTATAAGGTTGAAAATAATACAAAAATGTCAATTTTGCAATTGGAACAAGCAGTAAAACATTTAGAAAAGAAGCCAAAAGTAAATATAAAAAATGAAGGAGATATATTTTAAAAATGGAAGAAAAAGATTTAGAACTACGAGTAACAAATTTAGCATTAGGAGAGTTAACAACAAATGCACTAAAAATTAAAGAAGAAATTAAAAATAAGTTAGAAGATTATAAAGCAGAAAATTATGATATTAATTCAATTGATAAAGCAAAAGAAGATAAAGCTATGCTTAATAGAACTGCTAAAAAGTTAAATGATGAAAGAATTAGACTAGAAAAAGAATTTATGAAACCATTTGATGAATTTAAGACAGTTGTAAAAGAAATTACTGAAATGATAAAAGATTCATCAAGCAAGATTGATGAAATAGTTAAAGAAGTTGAGAATAAAGACAAAGAAGAGAAAAAGAAAGCAATTTTAGTAATCTTTGAAAGTGAAGTAAAAGAATTAAAGGATGTTCTAGAATTTGAAAAAGTATTCGATGAAAGATACTTAAATAAAACTTTCAAAATTGAAGATGTAGAAAAAGATTTAATAAGCAAATTAGACAAAATAAGAAACGATTTAATTACGATAAGTGAATTACATAGTAAATACGAAATTGAACTTAAAAATGATTATTTAAATAATTTTGATTTAGGCATGGTAATTAGAAAAAATAGTGAATTAATTTCAAAAGAAGAAGCTTTAAAAAATCAAGAAGAAGAAACTAAAAAAGTAATTGAAGAACAAAAAGAAGAAAAAATGCAAGAAATGGCTGAAACAATAGTAGAAATAAAAGAAGAAGAACCGGTTCTAACATTTACATTAAAGATTACTGGTAAAAAGAATCAATTACTTGCATTAAGAAAATTCATTGAAACTAATGGTATGAGTTATGAAAAGGTGGCTTAAATGGATATAGATTATAGCTTAAAAAAAGACATTGAAAAAATAGTGAACTATGAAATAGAACCATTTGAGTTTGCAGAAGATGATGTTATCCGTTTATTAGAAGATTTAGTGGGTAAATATCAAATTTTAAAAAAAGAATTTGAAGATTATAAGCAAGATGTTGAAGACAATTATAGACCAATACCAGTTGCAGAACAAGTTGGTATTAGCGATAGAGATTTTATTTAGAAGGAGAAAAAATGGAAGAAAATATAGTTGTATTAAAATTAAAAGAATATATAGATTTAATAGAAAAAATAAAAGAACTTGAACAAAAGCTGGAATATAAAGACAAAAATTATGTTGGTATGCTTAACTATGTAAAAGATACTGTAAGAGTTGATGCAACCTATCATATAAAAAACTTTGATGGCAATATAGAAGATACAATGACAAATAAGATTAAAAATTACAATTATAAAAATATTGCAGATAGTTTTATGTCAAAAGGAATAACTTTTGATTTAGCAATAGAGCTAACAGATGAACTTATAAATGAAAGGAACATAAACAATGAATAACATATTAGGCGTAGATTTAAAAATAGATCAAAATTATATTGCAAAATGTGTAAAAGAAGTAGTAAATGCAAGTATGATAGAAGCACTTGGCGCAAAAAATGATATTGTTGGAACAATTGTAAAAGAATTACTAAATACAAAAGTGGATAAAGATACTGGTAAACCATCAACAGGTTCATGGGGGACTGAAAGATTACTTGATTTCGAATTAAGAAAACAAATGACTGAGGTTGTAAAGGAAACTGTTAAACAATCTATTGAAGAAAAGAAACCAATATTAACTGAAATGATAAAAAAAGAATTAAACAAAAAAGCAAATATGGAAAAATTTGTGGATAGTTTTATCAATAACACAACTAAGACTTTAGAAAATAGTTGGAGCACAAAAATAAACATAGATTTTGAAAAGAAAGTGGAAAATTAGGAGAAGGAAGATAATGAATAAAATGATAGAAAAATTTAAAAATGAAGATATAGCAGTACATTGCAACACTCAAGAAGAATACGATAAGCTAATGAAATTACTGGAAGGATACGGTTTTAGATGGAGAGACAGAAAAAAGCCGACTTGTTTTAATGCTTTTGGAGAATACAAAACCGAGACTTATATAAATGATGGCCTATGCAATACTACCATACCAGGCCTAGGATATGCTGATAAAAATTATTTTGTAATAAGAAATTATAAACTTATAGAATATAAAGACTTTATAAAACAAGTTGGTGCTGAAGAAAGACCTAGTTTATTAGAAGCTTTTACCACTATTATCAAAGAATTTAATTCAATATGTAAACCTTTGTGTGAATCAGATACCGAGAAAGAACAAGTAGAAAATGAATTTGAACAAATAGAAATAAAACAAGAAAATACTGTAAATGGCAATTTAATTAATTATGCAATTATAAATGGTCAAAAGTGTCGCTTATCATTAGTTCAATACGAAATAATTAAAAAATTAAATAGTCTTTTGGAGTTCTACAAGGAAGATGAAGAATAATGATTGGCAGTCCTCAAGAAATATCTCAATACTTGTGGCAACTAGATCCAAATAAAAAATATGAAATAAAGGAACATAAGAACAAGAGGTCTTTAGATGCTAATGGCTATTGTTGGGTCTTATGTAAAAAGATAGCAGATAAACTTCATATTTCAAAAGAAGAAGTATATCGTAAAAACATAAAAGAAATGGGTAAATATGAAGTCATTCCTATTAAAAATGAAGCAGTAGGAACATTCATAAATGCGTGGACTGGAAAAGGAATAGGTTGGATATGTGAATCCTTATCGAAATCAAAATTCGATGGATTCACTAATCTAATTGCTTACTATGGAAGTTCAGTGTATGACTCAAAAGATATGGCATTATTGCTTGATAGTATTATTCAAGAAGCACAAGCATTAGATATTGAAACACTTACACCAGATGAAATAGCAAACCTTAAAAATTTGGAGGTAACATATGGAAACTAGAAATTACATATTCGAACCTACGTGTTTGGAAACTAAAATTGATTCTTACAATCAAATAGACACAAAGCAAAGGCAAGAACAAGTTTTAGAAGTATTAGGTGATGAAATGCTTACGGCAAAAGAAATAGCTGTTAGAATGTACGAAAAAGGCTATACAAACAACGATGATAGAAATAATGCTTCACCTAGGTTAAATGAACTATTGAATTTAGATTTAGTTGAAATCTACGGAAAGAAAACATGTGAATATACAGGCAAGACAGTTGCGGTTTATAGAAAAAAGACTTTTGATTACAAGAAAAAGTATGAAGAATTATCTATTGTTTATGAAAATTTAAAAAATATTGAAGCATTTTCAAGAACTAGAATAAATGAGTTAAAGAAAGAAAATGAGTCATTAAGAAGGGAGCTAAAGAAAAGATTATGAATAAGGTCGTTTTAGTCGGAAGATTAACAAAAAATCCAGAATTAAAAAATTTAAACGAAACTACAGTTACAAATTTTACTATTGCTGTAAATAGAAATTTCAAAAATAAAGATGGTCAATACGAAGCTGATTTTATAAATTGTATAGCATTTCATGGAACAGGAGAATTTATTAATAAATATTTCTTAAAAGGTCAAATGATAGCAGTATCTGGAAGAATACAAACTAGAAATTATGAAGACAAAGACGGAAATAAAAGATTTGTAACTGAAGTAGTCGTAGATGGTGCAGAATTTGCTGGTGATAGTAAAAAAGAAGCAACATCTGATACAAATAATTCAGTTGAAAATGAAATACCACAAAATTATAAAACAGAATACAGTGACAAGGGAATACATCTTAATGATGATGATCTTCCCTTCTGAGCAAAAAAAGAAAGGAATTAACTATGAAGATTTTTTATAAAAAAGATTTTCAGAGGGTTTTGGAAGAAAAAAAGAAATTAGAAAATGAATTTAGTGATTATAAGGAACGAAGTGATGAAAGTATTAGTGCCTTAAATACTAAATGTGTAGAGCAACTAAAAGAAATTAACACTTTAAATAATCAACTATTCGATAAAGAAGAAATATTAAAATTAAAAAAAGATTTAGAAATTAAATTAAAAAGTGCCAATACTTCAAAAGGTGGGCTTACTAAAGAGATTAATAAATTAAAAAACCAAATTAAAGTACTTACAAGCCAAATAAAAGAGAAAGATATACTTTTAAGTAAAAGATACATTCTTAGAACAATTAAGCCAGGAAGAACACCAAACACTATTAAAACAAGTATTAAAAACAGTGCTAATGAAAGCAGAGCGATTAAGTATGTCAAAGAAAATCTATGAACCATATTTAAATTTGTTATGTGCTATATGTAATAGTGATTCAGACGAGACGAAAAGAAAAAGTGTAATAGCAGTTTATGATGTGTTAGACAATGAAAAATTGATAGCTATATTTTCAAGTTCAAAGAACTGTGCTAAATTTTTCTATTCTAACACAAAGACAATTGATTCTTATATCTCAAAAGGAAAAATAAGAACTAAAAGATACAAAATAGAAAGGATTTATTTTATAGATGAAAATACTATCAAATAAACAATATTCTGATTTAACAAATGAAATAAAGTGCTTACAAAATACTTACGATCAAGATGTAGAAGTATTAATGTTCGAAAATAAGGACTATGAATTAAAAATAGACTCAATACATAGTAAGTTAGTTGACATAGTCCTAACTTCTGACATTAAAAAAGAAACGATTATTACAAAACTCAAAGAAATAATTAGGTTTATTGAGAGAGGAAAATAATTATGGAATTAAATAAAATAAGAAAAATGAGTGATAAAGATTTAATGAGATTTTTAAATAATGTATCACAAAGGAATGCACAAGTTTGTTGCAAGTGTGGAAATATAACATTCAAAGAAAACAGAATAGCAATTTATACATACAAAGGTTGTGAAAATAAAAAATTATGTACATTATGTAAAGATTGTTATGTTAGTTTACTAGACTATTTAGAAATAGCGGATAACGATTAGTAAGGAAAGTAAAGAGACGTTAAAATGAAAGAATTATATGTTAATAAAAATAAATATATTAGGTTAAGAATTGCAAAGGTTGGTTGTACTTATAGAGCTGATATATCTATAAATAAATATGCTTATGATAAAAATGAAGAAAGATATTATGAAATAAATTTTGATGTATTTAGTCCTTATGATTATTCTTCTGAAGAAGAAACTTTTGAAAAAGCAAAAGAATGGTTATATGAAGAATTAAAACGATTACAAGATAATGTGAATTTAAAAGAGGTGTCAAAATGAAAATATATTTACTTATATATAAGAATAGTTATCCAAACTACAGCATTCAAAAAGTAGAAGATTATTGGGATTTGATATATGAATACGAACCAATTTCTATAATTGAAATAACTAAAGATATGTTAAAAGAACTAAAAGAGGTGTCAGAATGAATAAAAAAGATTTATACCCTTTAATAGGTAAATATTTAAATGGCTACAAGATAGTTAAGATAGAAGAAGACCCATTTGTTAAAGGACAAATAAATTTATGGACTGATGAATGGATAACAAAATATTTTGGAGACAAAAGTATAGTTAAATTTTTTGTAAGACCAGAGAGCAATTCATCTAAGATATATAAAGAATCTGCATTGAAAGAAATTGAAAATTTACAACAAGAAAATAAACAACTAAAAAGCATATTAACTAAATTAGAAGAATGGTTAAAAGAAACAAGAATAAATAGTGCATTTATAGATGAACAAACAATAATGGAAGTGCAACTTAAAATACAAGAATTAGAACAAGGAAGTGATAGTAATGATTAAATTTTATTTAAGCACAGTATTAATATATTTTG
>OJAW01000049.1_pt1 | contig 90885 bp, 79 predicted proteins | sample 1589151 | NCBI WGS metagenome assembly OJAW01 (sample SAMN03283290) | human gut metagenome | biome: human-associated habitat; material: feces | host: Homo sapiens | place: Peru | collected 2012
AGGAGCAACCAAACCAACAACTGGTATTGTTAAAAGCGAAGATTGGTCATCATCTAAAGATAATTCTGTTAAAGCTTATATTGTAAAGAGTGGAATTAAATATAATTTGCTGATAGCAGCTGAAGATCCAAGAACGATAATTAATTTACCAAGCGATTCAAGTTATTTATTTGCGGATCTGTTTGCTGATTCTATAACATTTAATAGTAATGTTAATTCTAAAAATGTCACAAATATGGCATATATGTTCAGTTTTTCTGCTTCAAATATTAATTTAAAAAATCTTTATACATCAAATGTAACCAATATGTCAGGCATGTTCTCTTTATTATTTCCAGTTAGTTCGCATTTTTGGCCGGAAGTGTTAATAGAAGATAAAGATATTGAAAAATTCTTTCATCAAAGAGAACCTTATGTTATGACAACTATTCAAGGAATTGAAAGCTTAAATATTTCTAAAGTAAAAGATATGTCATATATGTTTACAGGTCAATGGTTTAATAGTTTGGATTTATCAAAATGGAATACTGAAAACGTTACTGACATGTCATACATGTTTGCCGGAATAAACGCTAATAAACTTGATTTAAGTAATTTTAAAATGACAAAAGTGCAATATGATGAAAATATGTTTGGATATAATGAATCCACTAGTTCTGACAATTTTAAAAATTGTGATGGTAGTCTTGCCTTTTATAACACAAAGATTAGCACGATAGTTAATAAAAATTCAGATTTAACAGATGCACGTATTAAAGAATTAATTACTAAATTTAGTTGCTCTTCGAGAACGTAAGTATAAGAGATCAAAGAAAAAACTTTGATTTTTTTCAGATTACAACAAAATAGACACAAAGATTGTTATATTCATAAAGTTTTTGTATAAATTTTCCCATAATATATATAATGTATATAATATATAATATACTTGAAATAATAAACTATATTTGATATAATATTTAAACACTTTTAAAGGAGGTTGAGTTATGCCAATCAGAATAGATAATGAATTGCCTGCAAAGCAGCGACTTGAAATAGAGAATATATTTGTGATGAGCAATATGCGTGCCGACACGCAAGATATTCGCCCACTTAAAATATTGATACTCAACCTGATGCCTACAAAATTGGAAACCGAAACTCAGCTGCTTCGGCTTTTGAGTAACTCTCCGCTTCAGGTTGATGTTGAATTTTTACAAGTTGCAACTCACGAAGCAAAAAATGTTTCTAAAAGTCATATGGACAAGTTTTACGAAACATATGATGATGTTAAAAACAAAAAATATGACGGAATGATTATTACAGGTGCTCCCGTTGAACAAATGGAATTTGAAGAAGTTGACTATTGGGACGAGCTTTGCAAAATAATGGAATGGAGCAAAACAAATGTTTACTCCACATTTCATATTTGCTGGGGTGCCCAAGCCGGACTTTACTATCATTACGGTATAAAAAAATATCCGACTAAGAAAAAGATTTTTGGCATTTTCCCGCACAAATGCCTTGATGAAACTCATCCTTTGATGAGAGGTCTTGACGATATTTACTATGCACCTCATTCCCGCCATACTGAAATAAGAACGCAAGATATTGCACAGGTTAAGGATTTGCAAATTTTATCCTACAGTGAACTTGCCGGAATTCACATTGTTGCGGATATGGAATGCAGGAAGTTTTTTGTTACCGGTCACAGCGAATACGACAGAGATACTCTTGCAAGAGAATACTTCCGTGACAAGGAAAAAGGTCTTGATATTGATATTCCTTACAATTATTTTCCAAACGACGATGTAAATGCCACTCCTCAGATGGAATGGAAGAGCACGGCAAATATATTGTTTAATAATTGGTTGAACTACTTTGTTTACCAAAAGACACCTTACGATTTGAATACATTATAAAGAAAGCCCTATGATGAAATTTCACCATAGGGTTGTTTCTTTATTACCTTATTTAGTTTTTACCGATTTAACCTTTGACCATTTACCATAAGATTTTTTGCCGTTAACTGTTTTATATGCTCTTACTCGAACATAATATTTTTTCTTTGATTTAAGCTTTTTAACGGTTTTCTTATTATTATTTTTTCCATTTATTGTAAATGTTTTTTTGTTCTTTTTAAACTTCTTATCGGTTGCGATTTGAAGTTGATATCCTGTTACATTTTTAAATGAAACCCAAAATACAACAACAGAATTCTTCTTTTTCTGAATTTTGTTAACAATTATCGTTGTATGCTTCTGCAAATCTGTCTTTGTATTTTGAATTGTAGGTTTAGTCGGCTTAGCTTCAGGTTTTTGCTTATTAGCCTTATTTGTATTGTTAGGAGTAGAAGTAGGCACGGAACCACCCGGTGTTGGAGTCGGATCAGTAGAGCCTCCGCCTGTTGAACCACCTGTCGAACCGCCTGTTGAGCCACCACCCGGCGTTGGAGTTGGATCTTTGTAATTTGGATTCAAAGTTTTGCATCCGTTTATACAATACTTTTCATTTTCAACAAACTTATGCCCTTTTGCGGTATTAGGTGCAGTTACCGTATCAGTGGTTCCGCAACCATATTCACAAGTTGCTGTTTTTGTACCGTCTGTTGTACAAGTAGCATCGTTATTATATGTGTAAACTTTAAAACTGTGTTCAACAGTTGCTACATAATCACCTTTATATGTATTTCCGCATTCTGTACAAGTATATACTGTATAACCCTGTGTTGTACAAGTCGGTTCAACAATATTTTGCTTATAATTATGGTTGATTTTATCAATCTTTTCAGTTTCAGAATAACCGTCATAAGCACAAACTCTCTTTTTCAATCCATCAGATGTGCAGGTTGCTTCCTTAATAATCTCCCATTCGCCAAAAGCATTATGTTTGTTTTCAGAACAAGGAACAAAATTGTAATGAATGGTTGCGTTTTCTAAAGATTCATTATTATATCCTATAGCTATTTTATTCCACTCTTTTTGAGAACCATTATAATACACATCCGTTAAAATTTGACAATTATCAAATGTATGATAACCAATACTTGTTACACTACTTCCTACAGTTACATTAGATAAACTCGTGCAAAAATAGAATACCCAATTTCCAATATTTGTTACTTTATCAGGTATTGTAACATTTTTTAAATTTTGACAATTATAAAATGCAGAATCTCCAATATTTGTTACGCTGTTTCCTATTGTTACACTAGTTAAATTTGTACAATAGGAAAATGCAGATTCCCCTATACTTTTTACATCATTTCCTATTTTTACACTTGTTAAATTTGTACAATCTTCAAATGAACGTTCGCCAATATCTATTATACCGTTTTCAATTGTTACACTTATTAAGCTTTCGCAACCTCGAAATGCATCGTTGCCAATACTTTTTACTTTAAATTTATAACCTTCATAAGAAATATTTTCCGGAATAACTATAATATCAGGAGCATTTTGATACCCAACTATTGAAGCAGTGTAATCATTATTTATTTGATATTTGATATTATCAATTATAATTGTATTTCCGTTTACAAAAATACCATCGGTGCATTTTATAATCGGTTCTTCTACTAAACTTGAATTATCAGTACCGACATTTATAGATTTCCATTGTGCAATTGTGCCATTATAAAATACATTTTTTAAGTTTGAACAAAATTTAAATGCAGAGTTATCAATGCTTGTTACACTATTTGGCATTGTGACACTAATTAAATTTGAGCAATCATTAAATGCACTATTGTTAATACTTGTAACATTATTTCCAATTGTTAAACTGGTCAAACTTTTACAATTAATAAATGCAATGCTGCTAATATTAATTACTTTAAATTTATAGCCCTCATAAAAAATATTATCCGGAATAACTAAAATATCAGGAGCATTTTGATACCCAACTATTGAAGCAGTATAATCATTATTTATTTGATACTTTAAATTATCAAGCGTAATAGTATTTCCATTTCCGATAATACCATCGGTGCATTTGATTATTGGTTCTTCTAATAAATATGAATTTTCAGTACCAATATTTATGGATTCCCATTGTGTAATTGTACCATCATAAAATACATTTTTTAAATTAACGACAGAAGCAAACGCCCATTTACCAATACTTGTTACATTATTCGGTATTATTACACTTATTAAATTATAACAACCATTAAATGCAAAATCACCGATACTTGTTACGCTGTTTCCTATTGTTACACTAGTTAAATTTGAGCAATCTTCAAATGCTTTATTGCTAATACCTGTTACGCTGTTTCCTATTGTAGCACTTGTTAAGCCTTTACAATCACTAAATACACCTTCACCAATATTTGTTACACTATTTGGTATTGTTATACTCGTTATATTTACACAATTATAAAATGCCCAATTACCAATATTTGTTACTTTTTCGGGTATTATTACATTTTTTAAACTTTGACAATTATAAAATGCTTCATTTCCAATACTTGTTACGCTGTTTCCTATTGTAACATTATTTAAATTTGAGCAATCTTTAAACGCATTAGCACCGATACTTGTTACGCTATTTCCTATTGTTATGCTAATTAAATTTGAACAATCTTTAAATACATTATCACCGATACTTGTTACACTGTTTCCTATTATTGCACTTGTTAAACTTTTACAATTATTAAATAAAGCATCACCAATACTTGTTACACTATCCGGTATTATTACACTTGTCAAACTTGAACAACCAAAAAACGCACTACTACCAATATTTATTACACTATTTGGTATTGTTACATTTTTTAAATTTGAACAATATTTAAATGCTTCATTACCAATACTTGTTATGTTTTTTCCTATTGTTACACTTGTTAAGTTATTGCAACCAGAAAAAGCATAGTTTTCTATACTTATTACCTTAAATTTATAACCTTCATAAAAAATATCTTCAGGAATTACTAAAATATCGGGTAAATTTTTATATCCAACTATTGAGGCTGTATAATCATTATTTATTTGATACTTTAAATTATCAAATATAATTGTATTTCCATTTCCAATAATACCATCAGTGCAATTAATAATTGGTTTTTCTAATAAATATGAATTTTCAGCAGCAACATTTATAGATTTCCATTGTGTAATTGTACCATTATAAAACACATTTTTTAAATCAGAACAAGAATCAAACGCGCGTGTACCAATATTTGTTGCGCTATTTGGTATTGTTACACTTGTTAAACTTGAACAACCTCCAAATGCAAAATTTCCTATATTTTTTACACTATTTGGTATTGTTATACTTTTTAAATTTGAACAATACTCAAATGCAGAATTACCAATACTTGTTACGCTATTTGGCATTGTTACATTTATTAAACTTTCACAATTTTTAAACGCTTTATCACCAATACTTGTTATTTTAAATTTGCTACCTTCATAGAAAATGATTTCTGGAATATTTAATTCATCAATTTCATAATATTTATTTATTGAAGCTGTATAATCATTATTTAATACATATTCAACATCATTAATTTCAACTATATTTCCGTTTCCAACAACACCGTCGGTACATTTAATAATAGGCTTTTCTAATATATTTGAGTTATTAGAACCTACATTTATAGATTTCCATTGCTCAATTGTGCCATTAAAATCTACTCTTTTTAGATTTATACAATCATGAAATACATCATCATCAATTTTTATTACACTATTCGGTATAATTATACTTTTTAGTTTTTTACAATTTTCAAAACCATTTATTCCAATATTTGTCATATCAATAGGGATTATTACATTTGAACAATGACTAAATGCAGAAGTACAAATACCCGTTATTTTGAAATCATAGCCCTCATATAAAAAATTTTTAGGAATTTCTGCAGTTTCAATTTGGTATCCCTTTATCAAGGCAGTATAATCATTATTGATAACATATTCAATATTATCAACTGTTATTGAATTTCCTTGTCCAACAATACAATCAGAACATATAATAATAGCTTCTGTTAAACAAGAATTTCCTTTTTTAAAATCAATAGATTTCCATTGCGCAAATGTGCCACTATATTCTACTTCTTTTAAATTATCACAACTTCTAAATGCATTATATCCAATAATAATTGTTGTGAATGTTGACATTGTTACTCGTGATAATTTTGTACAATTTGAGAATGCCATGCTTCCAATAATATTCACACTATTTGGTATTATAACACTTGTTAAGTTTGAGCAACCAATAAACGCACCATCTCCTACGCTTGATACGCCATCTTTTATAACAATTGATTTAATTTTAGAACAATAAGAATTAAATGGATTTGTTACATCACTATAAAAATTTGTCATGCTACCCTTGCCAAATATAGTAAGAACGCCAGTAGAATCATCTAGCGAATATTTAACATTTTCGCCACATTCTCCTGTTATTAAATCACCTGCTGTTTTTGCTTTAACAGTAACATCTCTTTTGCAAGTAATTCTGTCATTTAAAGTAAAAGTCAATGTACAGGTTCCTGTATTAACAGCAACAAATTTGTCCTTTAAATCTTTGTCTTTGACTACACTGATTATGTTTGAATTAGAAGAAGTTACTTTAACATTAGTAGTTTCGGTATAGTTAGAAGGAGAATAATTATATGTAAAGCAATCTTCAAAATAGCCGGAATTACCAACACTTATATCAACGAATTGAGTAACAGACATATCGGTTACAGGAACAGTTTTTAAAATTTCTTCTTCAAGTTTGTCATAATTTGGGAAAAAATTACTTTTGTATTTTTCCAAAACAATTTCTTCATAACGAACAAAATTATCGATTTTCTTTTGCTTAAGTTCCTGAATTTCACTAATTAATTCATTACATTTAGAAGAATTACCAAGCCAAAAATCTGTTGAAGTATTAAAATCTGAATTAGCCGCATTTGTAAGAAGATCAATAGAATAATCAAAGCCAAGCAAAATAATATCCTTATACATATCAACAGCCTTCATATAAACTGCATCATCAAGATCGGAATAACCGGTATCGGCATTTTTCTTATTCTTCATTGCTCTGATAAGTGCATCTTCAACATTAACAGCGGCTTCAAGCTGATAATAACCTTGAATAAGGGTTTCTGCTTTGAAAAAATAATTAACTAACATTCTGCCGGTTTTAACACCAAACGCTACAGCAAGTGCGGGTGCACCGCCAATACAAGTCAAAAGGACATCCCAAGCTAAATCCATTGATTTGTTAAAAGCAAACTCTAAGCCTGAAATTGAACCATTTACTATAAGTACAGCAGCTTTACCGTATGCACCCGACATACAATCGGAAATTTCGGCAGCAGAAGTCCTGAGTGCAATAGGTGCTTGAGAGTCTGTCTTTATTTCATCCAGTATTTCAGATGTACCAAAATTAATATCTTTGATTGCCAAATAATCGGCAACTGTATTAATTGCATCATATGCATTTTTTACATTACCGAGAATTTTATCAACATCACTTATAACAGATGTTACACCTGCATATTTAGTGCCGTTCAAAAGCAAATACTTTGAATTTTTACTTAATTTAGTTGTTTTCAATTGTTCAACTGTACATTTTTCTTTACCAAGAATCTTATCAGCTGTTTTAATAACAAAAGACGAACGCTCATTTTTTACCATCTTATAAAGTTTAGTAAATTGATTTTGATACTGCTGATGAAGGGAGCTCTTCTCAGTTGAGTCAATCATATCAAATAATATAGCATCATACAAATCTTTCTTTTGAAAAACATTATTTTCAATCGAATATGTTGGATCATCAACAATATGAGTTGAACTCCATAATGCAACGGATTTTTGAAACTTTTTATCATTTTTTAATTCATTATAAAGCGTTCTTGAAAAAGAACTTGAATCTGTACCAACAAAAATATTGTCAAAACCGGCAGTTTCAGACGAATAAACATCTGCCTGAAAGTTAAGATAATGATCTACATCATATGAATATGCGGACAAATCCACTCCGGCTGTTACGCTGAGGAGCATAACAAACGACATTAGTAAACTAATAACTTTTTTCATAAAAATTTCTCCTTTGCTTTTAATACATAAGTATTGTTACACAAAGGAGAAAATTTTGCAATATGTTACTTGGGTGTTACCTAAAACCTATTATGCAGTAACATATATATTATTCATACAGTTTTGCGATTTGCTGTGCACGCTCTTTGACGGCATCGGCAAGGTATTGCGGTTCGAGAACTTTAACCTTTTTGCCGAAAGACATAAGCCATGCAATTAAGCCGTCGGACACGGCGACATCAACGGTTGTTTCAAAATGAGAACTGTCGTATGCCGAGAGCGGAACCTTTGCACCGAAGCGGTCCATAATTTGCTCACGGAGTTCAAGTTCGCAGGCAATTCTGATTTTATCCGATTTGCCGCTGTACATATTGAACATCTTTTTTGAATAATCGGCAACATCAAAAGAAATCTTATACTCGCTTACCTCACCGACCGGTCTGGCAGGTTCATCAAGAGTATTAACCTTTCTGATACGGTCAACACGCAAGTTCATTATATTATTGTACTTTTGATTGTTGCAAATTAAATAGTAATGGTCGTCCTTCCAAATAAGCGCATACGGCGAAACAGTAAATGTTTTTTCGGTAAAATTCTTTTTATTTTCAACATCGATATTACGGCGTTTATATATGAATTTTACTTTTTTACGGTCTTGAATAGCCTTGTGGAGTGTATCGATAATATAATAAATTTCCTCATTATCACATTTTGCGTTCGGGTCGATATATACCTGTGTTACAATAGAATTCGCCTGATTTTTTGACACAAGCGATTCGAGTTTTTCAACAAGGCTTTGAGTTTTTTTTGGTGTGATAAATCCCGCTGAAGTAACAGCATCAATAAGCAAGCGAACTTCGGGTATTTCAAATTTACGACTTGCCATAAAAAAGCCTCGTTTAGGCGATTTTATTGACATAATATCGTAGCCGATTTCTTTTAAAGTTTTAACATCGGCATAAATCGACTTGCGTTCGCACTTAATTCCCTCGTTTGCAAGCATGTCAATAATTTGACTTGTTGAAAGCGGATTGTTTTCATCCGAATATTCATCAAGATATTTGAAAACAAGCAATGTCTTTAATTTTGCTCCAGCCATAGTGTATTCTCCTTTAACATATGCTATGGCTATATTATATCACAAATTGTCAAGTTGTCCAACTATAGTACTGAAAATCGGACAACAATCCTCTGCACCTGACTTGCCCTGTTCTGTCATAACAACAATAGCATATTTGGGTTTATCATACGGATAAAGTCCGACAAACCAAGTGTTTAATTTTTCTACACCGTTATAATACTGTCCTGTCTGAGCAGTTGCAGTTTTACCTGCCGACTTTTTGTCGCCATACATAACAATACGGGCAGTTCCGTCGGTAACAACATAACGCATATACTCAATAAGCTTTTTGCAAGTATTTGTTTTTAAAACTTTTTCTTTTGAGGGATAAACAATATCAGTTTGCAGATTTTGATTGTTTACATTTGAAAGGACAAGTTTAGGCTGTGAATAATATCCATCATTTGCAATTGTGCAAAGCACAGAAGCGATTTGAAGCGGTGAAGCAGTTAACTTACCTTGACCGAATCCGAAAAGAGAAAGTTCGCCTTTTGATAGCAAGTCCGAATTTGTCGGTAAATACGAATTGACTATATTCCATCCGTCAAATAATGCGGTATAATCATTAAAACCCAACTTATCGCAAGTTTCAAGCAATTTGTCACTACCCAAAGTATTTGCTAAATTCACAAAATAACAGTTACACGAGTTGGCAAGTGCCTGCTTGAGTATTTGATTTGAATGAATATGATTGTTTTGGCAGGAAAATTCGGTATCACCAACCTTAATTTTACCGGTGCAATTATATTTGATATTAACATCATTTTCAAGAGCACAGGCGGCAACAACTATTTTAAACACAGAGCCCACCGAATACTGACCGAATGCTTTGATTAAATAATTATCAAACGGCTTATTTACGCACGCAAGGATTGAGGAATCCTCGGTATTCATTACTATTACGCATCCGTTTTTCATTTTTGAAGAAGCAGAAACTGTTATATCCTGAATTCTTTTATCAACAGAAAGACGGTAACCTTCTTTTGAATCATAATTTATCTGTTCAAGAGTACCCTCATCACCGTCAAGAATTCTTCCGTTTGCGTCTATACCAAACATAACCGTGCTTTTGCCTATTTCTTCACCTGTATGATTAAGCAACCCGTTTGATTGCCTTGATATAATTTGATGAAGTTCATTTTCTGAAGAATATCGTTTGTAAATCTTGATTGATTTTAACGAAGCACTCGGAAAATCGTCAATATCAACCAAAACAGGCTTACCGGATTTTAGCTGTTCGATAATTTTCTTTTGTTCTTTTTCGGTAAATAATTTATTCAATTCGGATACCGAACGAGGCGTCGGTTTTATAACGGCAACATATTTGCGTGCGTTATTTGTTGCAGCTATACCGGTACGATAATAAAGTGTAGGTTGCTTTTTGTCTATATTTAATGAATACGAATTTTTACCGCCCGAAACCAAATAGTTTTTGCTGAATATAATATAGCCGATTCTTCCGCAAATTCCACAAAACAACAAAGTTATTGCGAATGAAAACGACAAAATTCTTTTATACATAAAAATACCCCTTTGTACTGATTATGTACAAAAGGGGTTAATTTTATTTACGCTCTACTCTGAAAATAGCATCGGGTGATATTTCTTTTTCACACTTAAAAGAATACACATCGGTTGCTTTGTTTGCAACATCGACAAATTCTTCGTCTTTTTCGTTATACAGTTCTTCAACAGTAATTTGATACGGCTGCTTAAACGGCTCGACCACCTCAAGGGTGTCGCCTTGATAAAATCTGTTACGCTGTGTAACTGTCAGGCGTCCGTTTTGTTGGCTCTTGTAAAGTGCACACACATCCCAATTACGGATATATCCGCCTGTATTGAGCACTTGACCGTTTTTAATCGGTCCGAAATTAAAGCCTGTTGTGTATTCACGGTGGCTCATTTTTTCCATTTCGTCAAGAATCCACTGTGACGGAACAAAATCTTCTTTTCTGCCCGAAGCAAGATATTCGTCAATAGCATGACGATAAGCATAAGTTACAATAGCGGTGTAATACTCGCTCTTTGCTCTGCCCTCAATCTTAAATGAATCAATACCGGCACGGTCAAGTTCCGGAATATGATCTATCATACACAAATCACGAGAGTTGAAAATATAAGTACCGTTTTCGTCCTGATTAATCGGAAAGTACTGACCGGGACGGGTTTCCTCAACAAGATGATATTTCCACCTGCAAGGCTGAGCACAATCGCCTCTGTTGGCATCTCTGCCTACCATATAATCCGACAGAATACATCTTCCGCTAAATGACATACACATTGCACCGTGAACAAAGACCTCAATTTCCAAATTAGGATTTGTTTTGTCACGAATAGTTTTGATTTCGTTAAGCGAAAGTTCTCTTGCGGTAACTATACGCTTTGCACCCATATCATAAAGAGCATTAGCCGCCGCATAATTGACAATACCGACTTGAGTTGACATATGAATTTCGGTATCGGGTGCATACTTTTTTGCTAATGAAAGCACACCCATATCTGCAATGATAAGAGCATCTACACCAATTTCGGCAACATATTTAAGATAATCGGGCAATGCACCGAGTTCATTATTTCTTGGCAAGGTGTTGCATGTTAAATAAAGTCTTTTGCCCGCCGAGTGAACAATATTCACCGCTTCTTTTAGTTGATCTGCATTGAAATTTGACGGATTTGTTCGCATACCGAACATTTCACCGCCAACATAAACGGCATCGGCACCGAACTTTACCGCTAATTTTAATCTGTCTATATCTCCCGATGGAGAAAGTAATTCTAATTTTTGATTCATATATTAATATTCCAAATAAGGTGCGTAGGTTTGTACCTTTTGTTTAAATTCACTGTATGTTTTTGCTGTGTACATATTGCCTTTTGTATCGTGAAAAAAGAATTTTGCGGATGTTTCTTTTGGATACAAAGCAGCACGAATAGCTTTTATACCCGGATTACAAATAGGGCCTGCCGGCAAACCTACAACAGTTGATGACAAATTGGTGTTGTAATATGTCATATAGTATTCCGAAGTATGAGATGAAGTTGACGACAAATTAGGTGCAACCTTGTTTGTAATATAGTCGGAAGTGGATTGACAACCCAAGGTCGGGAAGTTAACGGTATCCTCCAAGCGATTATAAAGTATACCTGCAATCGTTTTCATCTGATCATCGTTTGCGGCTTCTTTTTGAATAATAGAAGCAATAGTTATAATTTGATAGGTAGAATATCCCATCTTTTCAGCTTTTTGCTTATATTTTTCCGTGAACTTTGAATCGCCGTTTTCAAGGAACTTACGAACGGTACTTGCGGCACTCTCATTAATAAAGAACTCATAAGTATCAGGGAACATAAAGCCCTCAAGTCTATACGGAACAGAATCACTTGCTTTAAGATTTGTTACAAGCGAATAGGTAAAATCGGTTGACTGAATAACAGAAAGAAGTGCTGTTTTGTCGCAAACATCATTCTCCGACAGTTTATTAACGATTTCGGGAACTGTAAGACCTTCAGGGAAAGTTAAAGTAACCGTTTCGCTTGATGACGTGTCGCCGTGCATTGTTACAAGCATACCCTCAAGTCCCATTTTACCGTTGAGATAATATACGCCTGCCTCATACGGACCGCCAAGTCGAGAAGTTTTAATCATTTTATCCCTGAATTTAACAAAGAACTTGCAAAAATTTTTGCATCTTATAAGACCTTTATCGGCAAGCATATCAACGGCATCATCCGATGTTTCAACCGCCTGCGAATAAGAAAGAGTTACATTTGATTTTGTCTTTGTAATTGCAAAAATATCATTCATACAAAAAATTGCATAAATCGATATAACAACCGATACGGCAATAACAATTATAAAGAAAAGATAGGTTGAACCTACACCGCTTGAAGGCTTTTTCTTCTTTTTTGCTTTGGTATTGGTTGTGGTGTTGTTTTTATGATTAACAGGAGGAGTTACCTCGCTGTTTGAAAAATAGAAATCCGGATTGTTTTTATTTCCGTTATTGAAACCGTACTTATCCATTTTTCCCTCCGTTAACATTGACAACACCGTTTTCCGAAACAATGAGGTCAACTTTTTTATCGTATGTATCTGTCGGAACATTTTTTACAATAAGGCTATTATAACACAAACCGACAGAAATTAAAGAGTGAATTTGCAAAAATCTGTCATAATATCCTTTTCCGTAGCCAAGGCGATTGCCGTTTGAATCAAAGCAAAGCCCCGGCAAGATGATAATTGTATTGTCAAAAGAAGTAACCTTTTTACATTTTTCAATAACAGGTTCACGAACACCGAATGATTGAATTTTCAAATCATCAAAATCGGTTATGTAATAAAAATCCATATTGCCGTTGTTATCTACACAATAAGGTGCACCGACTCTTTTACCTGAATCAAGCAAAGTACTGACTATCTCATCTGTGCAAATTTCATCATCAAGAGAAATATAACACAAAACCGTATCAGCTTTTTTTATTTCATCAAGTGACAAAAGATTTTGTGCAATAAGGCTATCTTTTTCAACTTTATTTTCAATAGATTTTCGCTTCGTTTTTATGTATGAGCGAAGTTCTTTTTTATCTACACTGAATTTGACTTCTGATTTCATTTGAAAGTTCCTCGCCTCGAAGTTGTTTTATAATTTCAAGACCGAAATCAACAGATACCCCGGCACCTCTTGCGGTAATAAACTTGCCGTCTGTTACAACAAAATCTTCAGAAAGAGTTGCACCTTCAAGGGCATTTTCAAATCCCGGGAAGCAAGTAGCTTCTTTTTCGTTCAAAAGTCCCTTATGTCCAAGAATAGACGGTGCGGCACAAATAGCACAAATAAAAGCGTTCGTATTACTTGCGTTGTCGATAATTTTTTGAACCGTTTGATTGTTTTCAAGATTGAGAGTACCCGGCATTCCACCCGGTAATACAACAGCCTCTACATCATAAAAATCGAATTCGTCAATTAGCATATCAGTTTTTACGGCAACGCCGCAGGACGAAGTAACAATTTCACCCGTTACACCGACAAGCTTTGTTTCAACCTTTGCACGACGAAGCATATCAACCGGTGACAATGCCTCGATAATTTCAAAACCGTCTGCCAAAAATACATAAACCATAATTATTCCCCTTTGTTTGAAAGCACAACAGGAATTTTAAGCGAGCAACCCGCATAAAGATACTCATCAATCAATTCCTTGCACTCATCAAATTTTAATTTATCAACAGAATATTCAAAAGTCAGATTTTGTCTTTTATAATATTCAATTAATTCTTCATTAGCCGGAATAAGGCACACTTCATCAAATTCAGCAACACAATGCTTAATGAGAGCACTCATATATCCTTTTTTTCTGCAACTCGGTGTTGTACAAGCCGCATAAATATAATGCGACTGTTTGCCGTCAAGAACACAATCAACAAGATACAGCATACTGACGGCTTTGTTTTTTTCAAAATATGCAAAGCAACTTGCATTTTTTATATTTTCTATAAAGAAAACAACATCTTCCCTGCTGTCGCCAAACGCTTCGGACCAAAGCGGCACAATATCATCTACATTTTTTGTTATCTTAATCATTATATACCGCCGTACATTTTTCAAGCCAAATTTCGGGATGATAAGACTGCTTCGCCTTACGAAGTCCCTCAATTCCGAGGTCTTCCTCTCTATTGACATACTCGTATTCCATTAGACAATTTTTGGTGAATTCCTGATTAATAATCGCATATGCACCGATTACATCGGCGGGTGCTTTTTCGAAATGAGAAACAAAGCAATGGCCGCTCATTTGCGGTTCACCGAGAGTGTAAGCAATAACTTCGCCGTTAACTCTGATAAGTCCTCCTACAAAATCAAGCTCATCAAAATGCTCAAATGCAGAAAGTACCGCCTCGAATTCAAATGAATAATCCTCATCGTCAGGGTCTTTATTCTCAATCCATTTAGAATGAAGTTCGATACATTCAGGAATATTATCTTTTGACAGTTTTTCAAATGACCAATCCGGATTGTTCTTTTTAAAATTAGTTATATGATTGCGTTTACCATGATATTTTTTGCCTGAAAGCGAAGCCATTTTTTCGGTTGAATAAATATAATCGTTATTGCCGTCATCATATTTATATGTGAATTTTCCGGTAAAAGCCTCTTGCATAAGTCCTAAATAGCCGTCGGTGATACCGTAAATAACAGGTCTTTCACCAAGTGATTTTGCATAATCTATTATTGCATCTACGGCATCGGTAAAATCACCTTCGCCGAGCGGCAAAGAATAGGTGGTAATACCGTCGTCATTCCATTTGCAAATTAAAAAATCTTTATACTTACAAATTTCGGTGGAATATGATTTTTGCCAGATAAACAAATTGCCGAAAGTATACTCACAATTCATACTGTTTGCGTGTGCAAGGCATTTATTTGCCCATTCTTTATCGGATATTTCAGGCTTTTTAAACTCAAGCATTGTTAATTTCCTTTTCTACAATCTGAACGATTTTGTTATGTATTACATCTATCGACAACGGATTTTTTCCGTCAGAGCACTCAACAACAGCCCAACCTTGTTTTTTTGCGGCATAAAGAGCCGATTTTCTGCAAGCATTAAGGAATGCAACATTTGCCTCGTGGACATCCTTTTTATTCTCATCACCATTGTAGCGTGAGGTCATAAGCTTTTGAGAAATCTCAACGGGCATATCAAGAAAAATTACAAGGTCAGGACGGGGAATTCCGATTTTGTTATATTCAAAATCCTCCGACCATTCGATATATTCATCCCACTTGCTTTCATCAACCTTTTCTGTTTGATAAATAAGATTTGATGTTGCATACCTATCGGCAAGAATAAGTTTTCCGTTTTCATAATCCTCTTTCCACTTCAATTTGAAAGAAGCAAAACGGTCAACGGCATAAAATGCAGAAGCTGCATAAGCATTAACATCTGTTGCATCCGTGCCGAACTCTCCGCCAAGATACATATTTACAAGGGTGCTTGAGGGACTGTCATAATCGGGCAACTTGATTTTTTTATAATCAATATTTTTTTGAACAATATACTTTTCAAGAAGGTCGGTTTGAGTAGACTTTCCGCTACCGTCCAAACCCTCCATAATAATTAATTTTCCCATTTTTTATTTTTTCTTTCAAGGTGTTCTTTTGTTCCGTCAGGACGAACGATATATGTGTTTTCAAGCTGACCGATAAGGCTCGCCTTATATGAATTGATATATTCCTGTCTGAGTATTGCCTGTTCTTCCTTTTCAGCCTCGGTAAGCCCCTCGGCTGTTTTGGATTTATGAGCAAGCTCGTTAATTCTTTTAATTTTTTCTTCTGTCATCAGTCTAAAAAGTCCTTTAATTTTTTGCTTCTTGTTGGGTGGCGTAATTTACGAAGTGCTTTTGCCTCAATTTGACGAATACGCTCACGGGTTACATTAAATTCCTTACCGACTTCTTCAAGAGTTTTTGGATTTCCGTCCTCAAGACCAAAACGGAGTTTGAGGACCTTTTCCTCTCTCGGAGTAAGAGTTTTAAGCACCTCTGCAAGCTGTTCCTTGAGTAGGCTCATAGATGCGGCATCGGCAGGTGCAAGAGCATCATCATCAGGAATGAAGTCGCCGAGATGTGAGTCTTCTTCCTCACCGATAGGAGTTTCAAGTGATACAGGTTCTTGCGAAACACGGATAATCTCTCTTACCTTATCAACAGGAAGTTCAAGATATTCGGAGATCTCTTCAGGAGTTGCCTCGTGACCGTTGAGATGAAGAAGTTGCGATTGCGCTTTTTTTACCTTATTGATGGTTTCTACCATATGAACCGGGATACGGATTGTTCTTGCTTGATCGGCAATAGCTCTTGTGATAGCTTGTCTAATCCACCATGTTGCATATGTTGAGAATTTAAAGCCCTTTGTATAATCAAACTTATCAACAGCTTTAATAAGACCGAGGTTACCCTCTTGAATAAGATCAAGGAATTGCATACCTCTGCCTACATATCTTTTTGCAATACTTACAACCAAACGGAGGTTAGCCTCTGCAAGACGCTTCTTGGCATTTTCGTCATCATCTGCTATTTTCATGGCAAGTTCAATTTCTTCTTCAGCGGTCAAAAGCGGGATTCTGCCTATTTCTTTAAGATATACCTTAACAGGGTCATCCATTTGGGCGCTGTCATTAACAGCTACTGAATCGGCAGCGTCTGTTTCTTTAGGCAAATCTACTTCAAGAGAAATTCCGTCAAGTGCTTCTGATGAAAAATCATCAATAATACTAATATTATTTGCATCAATTTGGTCGTTAAGTTTTTCAAGTTCATCAACATCAAGGTCAAGTTCAACAATAAGATTATCAATCTCCTGTGCTGTAAGGTGACCTGCCTGCTTACCTTCTTCAATTATTTTTTTAAATGCGTTTTTTTTCTTTTCCGCATCTGTTAGTGGTGCTTGCTTTTTTTCCATAATAATCTCCTCGTTTTATGTATTCTTTTTATTAAAAAAGTTTCTGAAGTCTTCATCATTCATTTCAGAAGTGCTTTTTGAATTTTGTTTTATATATTCCCTGTTGATTATATTCAGACAGTCTGAAAACTCCTTTTTGGGATTACTGCTGTTTTGCGATGAGGAAACTATACGAGTAAACTTTCCCATTTCTTCATCTGTAAAAACTTCATTGAACATAATCAAATCAAGTGATAAATTATCCTCTATTCGCTCCTTAACGGTTTGAAAAGCTTTTTTGTAAAATCCCGGTGTAAACTCATCAACATTAAAATCATTACACAACAAATAACAATCCGGGTATGTCATCAAAAGCCCGATAACTCTTTCCTGTGCTTTAAGCGAAACGGTTGAAGTGTCGGCATCAAAACTTTCTTTTCTTATTTTACGCAAATCGTCGTCAATAATCTTGCTGAATTCTCGTTTTTTTCGGCCGTTTGACCTGCGTCTTACATATTCGGAAAGTTGAGCCTGTATTGCACGCTTTTCTATTCCGAGTTCATCGGCAATTCGAGAAAGGTACAAATCCTGTTCTATAGGTGTTGCGTTTGCAAGAACTTTGACAACTTCAGAAGCAAATTGACTTTTGCCTTGTGTTGTTTGCAAATTAAAATTTTTGCGAAGTTTCATAATTGCAAACTCAATCTCATTTGAAGCACCGTCAAGCATATCCTCAAACCGTGCTCTGCCGAGATTTTTAATAATTTCATCAGGGTCCTTACCGCCGCTCAGAGTCGGAATACTTATTCCGATATCAATTTGGTCAAAAAGTGAAATTGCTTTATTAAGTGCTTTTTGACCCGCCTCGTCATTATCATAAACAAGTATTATTTCCTTTGCATATCGAGAAAGAAGTCTAACCTGTTCATTAGTCAAAGCAGTGCCGCAGCCTGCCACAGCATTTGTAAATCCTGCCTGATGCATTGCAATAACATCCATATATCCTTCACAAAGAATCAAGCTGTCTTTACCGCTGTCCTTTGCAAAATTAAGTCCGAACACTTCATTTGTTTTTTTATACACCAGCGTGTCGGAAGTGTTGATATACTTTGGCTTTGAATCATCAAGAACGCGTCCGCCGAAAGCAATAAAGTTACCGCGAACATCAATGATAGGCGTCATAACACGATTTCTGAAATAATCATAATAGCCTTTTTCACCTTTTCTCACAACACCTGCGGATGCCATATCGGCAACATTGAAGCCCTTTGATTTTAAATGTTTCAAAAGTGCATCCCACTGATTCGGAGCGTAACCTAAACCGAAGTGACGAATTGTTTTTATAGACAAGCCTCGATCAAGATAATATTGCAACCCGATTTTGCCTTGTTCGCTCATCATATAAGCGTGGTAAAACTTGGCTGTTTCACGATTTATCTGCAAGATTATTCTGCGTTTTTTGGAAATAGAATCGTCATATCCGTCATCGGGCATTTGCACACCCGCTCTTTGAGCCAAAAGTTTAACAGCATCGATATAATCAAGATTTTCTATTTTACGCATAAAACTGACACTGTCACCGCCTGCACCGCAGCCGAAACAGTAAAAGCTCTGCGTATTTTCATATACTGTAAAAGAAGGAGTTTTTTCATTATGAAACGGGCACAGCCCTACATAAGTATTGCCGCGTTTTTTTAATGATACATAGCTTGAAACAACATCCACAACATCGGTTTTCAATTTTAATTCCTGCAAAAAGCTGTCTGAAAGCGACGGCATATACTCGCTCCTTTCTTAAAATTAGCAATATAAAAATTATTCTATCCAAAACTTCGGAACATATAACTGATTGAATATTTTTACGGAATAATTATCGCTCATACCGGCTATGTAGTCACATACAGCACGGTCTATTCCCTCGTTTTCGGCTATACCTACATATTGCTCCGGCATTTCTTCGGGACGATTTGTATAATGAGCATAAATCTGTTCAAGCATGGCAACGGCTTTGACTTCTTCACCTTTACAAACAGGATTTTTGTAAACGGCGACAAACATAAAATCGTGCAAATCGTTAAAAAGCTCCCAAAAATCGTCGCTCATAAGGATTTTTTTGTCATTGCTGTTTTCAATAACATTGAGCACCATATTATTTATACGCTCACTTTTTGTCATACCGAGGTCCATTCTTATATCAAGCGGAATATCCTCCTCATTCATAACGCCTGCACGAATAGCATCGTCTATATCATGATTTATGTATGCTATTTTATCGGCAATACGAATAATCTGTCCCTCAAGAGTATAGGCATCTTCACCGACGGTGTGGCATAAAATGCCGTTTCTGACTTCATCGGTAAGATTTAGTCCTTTACCGTTCTTTTCCAAAATATCAACAACACGAACGCTTTGTTCGTAATGCTTAAAACCGTTTGGCGAAAGTTTGGCAAGTGCTCTTTCACCTGCATGTCCAAACGGAGTGTGGCCCAAATCATGACCCAAAGCAATGGCTTCGGTTAAGTCCTCATTAAGCTGAAGTGCTCTTGCTATTGTTCTTGCTATTTGCGAAACTTCAAGCGTATGAGTAAGTCTTGTTCTGTAATGGTCACCCGACGGAGCAAGAAACACTTGAGTTTTATGTTTTAATCGTCTGAATGACTGCGAATGAATAATTCTGTCGCGGTCACGCTGAAAGGCTGTTCTTATATCACATTCGGATTCTTCCCTAAGTCTCCCTCGGCTTTGTGAAGATAATGCCGCATTAGGCGACAAAATCTTTTTTTCGTTTTCCTCGGAAATTTGACGGATGCACTTATCCATACCCCTCTCCTTTCGTCAAAATGCTACTGATTTTTTCTATCCATTATACTATACTCTAAAAATATGAAAAATCCTTTAATTTTTTGTCTTGACGGACAAAAAATAAAAATGTATCATAAAATAAGAGGTGTTTTATGGAATATATTTTAATAACAATTACGGCTTTAATTATATTAATACTGCTGATTATATTTTTATATATGCAAAATAATACAGTCGATGTTACAAATTATAATATAAAATCAACGGAATGCGGAAAACTCAGAATTGTTCAACTGAGTGATTTACATTCAAAACCGTTTGCCAAAGTATTAAAAATAACAAAGGAACTAAATCCCGATATAATCTGCATAACCGGCGACTACATCAATGACAAATGCAAAAACAAGGACAAAATGCTTGCCTACGGCAAAGAACTTGTTAAAATTGCAAAGGTGTACTGCATCACAGGTAACCATGAAAGACGGCTTGAAAACTTTGAAAGCATAATGCAAGAACTTTCGGACATCGGTTTTATCGTTTTACTCAACAGAATTTCTGTTTATAACGATAAAGGATTTGCTGTGAATATTTTGGGACTTGATGAAAATCAAGCAGACTTTAAAGACTACAAAGCACGAAAAAATGGGACTTTTGTTTACAAGGATATGTCTCCGTATTTTTCTGAATTAGAAAACAACAACGGATTTAAAATTGCACTTTCACATTTTCCGGAAAATTTTGAAAATGTGAAAGAGATGAATTACAGTCAATATGATTTTGACATACAACTGTCGGGGCACGCACACGGAGGACAGTTTTGTCTGCCGTTCATCGGTCCTGTGTTTTCACCCGGTCAAGGACTTTTTCCAAAATACGCAAAGGGTTCGTTTGGCGACAGACCAAAGTTAATTGTTTCACGAGGACTCGGAAACGCAGAATTCCCTTTCAGGCTGTTTAACCATCCCGAAATTAATGTAATTAATATCAACCAATAAAACAGGAGGTCAATAATTGACTTCCTGTTTTATTATACTTGTGCAAACTCAGAACCAATATACTCAAGACTATATTTTCCGTTGCTTATATCTGTCAATTTTTCTTGCAAAGATTCTACCCTATCCTTCTTTAATGAAAAAGCAATTTTTACATTATCAGCAAACACGGTATCTTTGATATTTGCCGAAAAGTCGGACAAAAGGATATTCATCCTCTCATAAAACGAATAATCAACCGCAACGCTCATTACATCACATTCTGCCATAGTGATGATACGTGCAGCCTCGACGGCGATTTTTGAGGTATGGCTATATGCACGCACCAATCCGCCTGCACCGAGAAGAGTTCCGCCGAAATATCTTGTACCTACAACACAAACATCAACAAGATTTTCCTTGAGCAAAACATCAAGCATAGGAACTCCTGCTGTTCCGCTCGGCTCACCGTCATCGCTGTAACGCCGAATATTATTTTCACGCAAAACATAGGCATAAACATTGTGAGTTGCATCCCAATGCTTTGATCTGATTTGTGAAATAAATTCCGTTGCTTCCTCTACGGTTTTAACCGGCTTTGCATAGCCAATAAACTTTGACTTTTTCTCAACAAAAAAATCATCAGCAGATATTTCTACGGTTCTGTACTCTTCCATACATCCTCCAAAAGAAAAAACAAGGCAACAGAGGTTGTACCAACTGTTGCCGTTATTTTTTGATTAGCCCTTCTTAGCAAATCTCTTGTTGAATCTCTCAACTCGTCCACCTGTATCTACAAGCTTTTGCTTACCTGTATAGAATGGGTGACACTTTGAGCAAATATCAACTTTCATATCGCCTTTAGTGCTCTTTGTTTCAAATGTTGCACCGCAAGCACACTTAACTGTGCATGCCTGATATTCTGGATGAATTCCGTCTTTCATTACTTTCACCTCGCTTAAATTGCCGATAGTCGAAAGAATATAGCTGTTTTCAACTAAATCTTATAACGCAAGAATTATAACAAAGTTTAACACAAAATGCAAGTGTTTTTTTCAATTTATTTGTAAATACACACTTTATTTAGTGAAAACGAGTACAATACCGCTTCTTTTACCGGCTTCATTAATGTTTTTGCCACTGACTTTTTATAAAAAGCAATTTGATTTTTGTATTTATCAATCAGTTCTTCCTCACTGTCTGCTTTGTCGGTTTTATAATCAACAAGCACAAGCCCACCGTTTTCTTCAAACACGCAATCCGCAATACCCTGAATCAAAACTTCATCGGTAAATTCCGTATCTTCAATTTCGTTAACCGGAACGAATGACGAAACCTTTATTTCCCTGTAAATATGAGTACTTCTAAACATTCTCTCGGCAAAAGTTCCGTTAAAAAATGCCGAAAGCTTTTTTCTGTCAAGGCTCTTCGCCTGTTCTTCGGTCAAAAATGACATTGAAACCAATCGTTCAATTTCGTTTTCAAGGTCTGCCTTTGCAAAATCATAATCGCAAAACTGCATAAAAGTATGCATTGCCGTACCCTTTTGTGCCGCAGTCATATTTTCTTTATTCAAAAAAGCCGGCTTGGATGAAGTGAGATATTTAAAATCCTGCTCAGCGGCATCAAGAGATGAAGCAGTGCGTTTTGATGTAAACGCAGACAATCCAAACCTGTCATACTTAAACTGAAGTTTATCCTTTAATTCGGCAAGAAGTTCTGCATCGGACAAAGCCGGTTGTTTCTCCTGCTGTTCAGGCTTTTTATTTTCATCAAGAATTTCAATATCAAGTTTGAAATCAGCATACGACTCAAAGCCTATATCGTCTTTTGAACACATTTCACGCAAAACTTTTCCGTCCTTGTGAATAAGAGCACAGAGAGTCAGCAATTCCGCATCGGTATTCGCTTTTTTTACAACATACGGAGAAATGACCGACGCCGAAGAGGAACTTGACGATATTAATTTTTTTGAAACAGAATCGACATAATGCTCTACGCCTTTTGATGGAACGGAAATAAAGGTTACAAACTGTTCCTTCGCTCTTGTCATTGCAACATAAAGAACACGCAGATTTTCGCTCATCATTTCATATGTATTAACATCTTTAATAACGCTGAACTGAAGCGAATCGTATCTGCAAAGTCTTGAAGCGTCATAAACCTTTAATCCTACACCGTACTTAGGGTTTAACTGAATTGTTCCCTTAGTTATATCGTCTTTATTATATTTACTGCTTGCTCCTGCAAGAATACATACAGGGAATTCAAGACCTTTTGAACGATGAACAGTCATAACGGCAACTGCGTCCTTGCCGGCATCGTTTACAGAGGCACTTTCAACATTAAACTTATTTTCAATAATCGAATCAACATATCTGATAAATGCTGTCAATCCGACATTTTCGCCATTATCAAATCTTTTGGCGATATCGATGAGGAGTTTAACATTTTGTACTCGTTGTTCGTGATTACCCATTGCAGAAATCACCGACAAATACGAAGTGTCGCCTATAATCTGCCTAACAAGATTTTCAACACTCATTGAAGAAGCATATTCCCTATACTTTTTCAAATCATCAACAAATTTTGAAAAAATATCTGATTTTGAAACAGCGGAATACAAATTACCGTAAGGACAATCTACTCTTGCCTGCGAAATATCATCAGCGGTATAGCCGTAAAACACAGACATAAGAGTTGCAAGAAGAGGAATATCCTGCGTCGGATTGTCAATTACACGCAAGAAATTCAGCAAAATAACAATTTCTTTATTTTCAAAAAGATTGAGTTTGTTATTTGCAACTGTCGGAATACCGTATTGACCAAGGATATCGGTTACGGCATTTATTTTTGTCTTTGCACTTCTCAAAAGAATTGCAAAATCGCCATAACGAATTTCTCTATATTTATCTCCGTCTTTGATTTGTTCCTTGCTTGCTACTTTATTTAATATGTAATTTGCAATTTGTCGTGCTTCGTATTCAATAGTGTTTTCACCATCGGGAGTGGAAACATATTTGATTTGAGCAGACGGCACATCAGAAGCCTTAAAATCATCGTGAGAATTGAGCATTTCCTCTTCGTTATAATCAATGCCACCCACTTTTTTTGACATAATATGTGAGCAAACAAAGTTTACATAATCGCAGACACCCTTACGGGAACGGAAGTTTTTGCTCAAAATAATTTTTTGATTGATATTGTCACTGCCTTCTTCATAATGTGCAAAGCTATCCTTTTTTTCAGTGAAAATAAAAGGCATTGCAAGGCGGAACTTATAGATACTCTGCTTAACATCTCCAACCATAAATCGGTTTTTACCATTTGATAAAATCTTAAACAGCTTATCCTGCGCAGAGTTTGTGTCCTGATACTCATCTACAAGAATCTCATAGAAAGAATCTTCAAGTTCATATGCAAGAGGAGTTTTAACTATTTCGCCCGACTCGTCAAGATAAAACAAAAGGTTAATTGTAAAATGCTCTATATCGGAAAAAGTGAATGAATTAAGTTCCTTTTTCATTTCAAGTTGCTTTTGGTTATACAGCTTGACCATTTCTGTCAACTGCTTAATTACAGGATAAAGCACCTTACAGTCATTTATGTAATCATCGCTGTTCACAGAATACATTGGTGCTATTGATTTTGTAATAATATCTTTGTACAAATCTCTGTTTGATTTTACAAAATCTTTTTCATCACATTTAACTGACGGGAATCTGCCAAACGAAAAATTATTTATTACATCAAGCATTTCATCCCATTTGTCCGTTTCGGCATTATCAATCAACCTATCAATTATCAAACGGTCATCGCTGAGTGCATCAATCAGCTTTTTGTGTTTTTCGTCGGCAACATTCAGAACTGCTACGGACTGTTTAAACAAATCATCAACAATATTCAAAAGTGACTTTGTTTCGTTAACAACATATTCCGAGCAAAACGAATCCTCAAATTTTATATCGGGATTATATATCTCGCAAATTTTATCAAGCCACGCATCGGGAAAATCCTGTGAAGAAATAAAATGACTTATTCTGTTTACAACCTCTGCAAAGCCCTTATCATCTTTAGTTGAAGAAAACATATTGACAAGAGATTTAAAGTCATCTTCGCCGTTTTCATAAAGAAAATCAAGTACCTCATCCATAGCCGTTTTCTCCAAAACAGCATTTTCGGAATTGTCAAGAATCTTGAAATCCTGTTCAATATCGAGTTTAAAGAAGTTTTCCCTGACAAGGCCGATACAAAACGAATCAATTGTTGATACCTTTGCATTTGGTAAAAGAGCAAGCTGTCTGTGTGCATTAGTATTATTTGGGTCTTTTCTAATAATTTCAAGCAAAGCTTTTGCAATTCTGCTTTTCATTTCGGCTGCGGCTGCATTGGTAAAGGTTACGATAAGGAGCTTGTCAACATCTACATTAAGCGTAACATCTGTAATAAGCCGTATAACACGCTCAACCAAAACTGCGGTTTTTCCTGAGCCTGCCGCCGCACTGACAAGAATGTTACTGCCACGGGCTTCTATAGCATTTTGTTGCGGTTTTGTCCAATTAGGCATTTGTATCATCCTCCTTCAGTATTTCAAGTGTTTTTGAAAAAGAGTACTCTTCCAACTCCTTAGATTCAATTTCTTTTCTATTGGCACAAACGGATGAATAATCACAAAATTCACAAGTATTGTTATGATTTGTTGAATTAACGGGGTTTTGCATAATTTTGCCCATATGTAGTTCAACACCCATCTGCTCAATTAAACTATCAATCTTGCGTGAAATTCTGCCCATATCCTCAAGGCTTACGATGCTGCCGCCAACTCCGTCTTTGGCATAAGCTTTTGCATCTATAAATCTGCCCTTTAAATCATGTTCCATATGTTCTGCAATCTGATTTTCTTCGTCGTTCAAAACAACTCCGACCATCTTATAAGTATCATTATCATTCTTAAAAACACTTGAATCAATAGCATTTCTTGAAACATCGTAAATTCTTCTTGAAGAATGGAGATAAAGCACTCCTGCCTCCTTGCCTGCAAGTTCATTATCGCTTTTGCAAAGAGTGAACAGATACACAAACATTTGTAAATTAAGGCCATACAAAATATCACTGAGTTTAAATTTTTTAGTTCCGCTTTTGTAATCAACAACACGAACATATTGTTCGCCGTTTTCGGTATATGTATCAACACGGTCAATTGAACCGCGGATTTGAATTGTACCGCCATCCGGCAGATTAATAGCCTGCGATTTTACGCTTTCGCCGTTTTCACCGTTGCCGATTGAAAGTTCAAATGCTTTAGGTTCAAAATCGCAGTTTTCAAATTCTTCACGAAGCCTCAAAACAACACACGAAATGAGCTTTGAAAGATACATAAAGCGATATTTAAATCTAACCGTAAATTCGCTGTAATCGCCCATTTTACTTTCAAGATATTGTTTAAGGTACTTCTTCACCTCTGTTGGAATTTGCCTTGAATCAAGCTCAATAAGTCCTTTTGAGCCATAATCTCTGACAATACATTCCAAAACATAGTGAATTACAGAACCTGTTTCCATAGGATTCATTTCAGCCTTAATTCTTGGGCGTGCATTAAGACCGAATTTGCAATAATACTTAAAAGCACATTTATAGTAATCCTCAATTTTTGACACCGACAAATACATATCGTTTTTGAAAAGTTTTCGTGCCAAATCGGGATTTTTGATTATTATATCTTCATTTTTTGAAAGACGCTCGACTGCTGAAAGTCGGCTTTCAAATTCGGGTTTATCGGCAAAATACTCTTTCAATGTTGCGATAAACTCTGTGTTATCGTCAAAATTTGAAGCAAGAATTTCAAAAGTATTGGCATCTGTTTCCGCAGCCGAAACGGAATATTCGGCTTCGGCAGAATGAAGCTCTAAATTAGGAAAAATATTCTTCAATTCGCTGACAATAATACTCTCGGAACCGTCGGCAGAGCCGTTTCTGAACGAAACAAACAATCTGTCGCTCGGTGCGGAAAGAGCCATATAAGCAAAATACTTTTCCTGCGCATTAAGAGTTTCACCGTAAGAGTAGAGTTTGAATTTGTTTTCAATAAGAATATTTCTGTCACTTTCGGACAATAAACCGGACGAAGAAACACTCTGAGGGAATTCGCCCTCATTTGCACCCACAACAAAAACAGCATAAGGATTGTTGCATCTTATTCTGTCTGCCGAACCGATTTGTACATTGTCAAGGCCTGACGGTATATTTCCTAAATCCTCGTTCATAATCATAAGATTGAACAACTTGTAAAATTCCTTAACGGTAATATTTTTGTCATCGGAAATTGTGGCAAGCTTGTCAAGGATATCCATAAGCAAATCCCATACTCTACCCTGTTCAAAGGCAAGAACTGACTTTCCGTTGTCGTTAAGCGATTGTGCAAGCCCACGAAGATTATCATCAACAAAAAAATCAATAAGTGTAAAATAAATTGCCCTGCAAATATCGGCAGAGTTTTTCTTTTTGCATGCCGAATTAAATTTTTGAAGTCTGTCAACAACATACTCACGGCTTTTATTGATTGATTCAAGTTTTTTCAAATCATTATCGGACATTTCCTCGGAAAAGCCTTTTGGTGAATTTGTAAATTCCTTTTTCCACTTTGAGCCTTTGATATTCCAAATAAAAGCATAGTTTTCAAGTTCGTTGACAGCCTCGTCTTCAAGGGCAGTCAACCCTGTTTTAAGCATAGAAAAGATGTCGTTTGACGAAAAAGAATATATACTGCACCTCATCAAAAAGTTTACAAACATAATGAGTGGCTCGGATGAAATATTCTGCCTTTCATCATTAAAATAAGGAATGTTATATTTTGAAAAAGAAAACTGAAGTTCCTTTTGATATTTATCCAAATCTCTGCAAATAACCGCTATATCAGACGCTTTGACGCCCGAGCGAAGCAATTTTGAAATTCTGTCGGACACAAAATCACATTCGTCTGTAACCGACTTTGCACCATAAAGCTCAATATTTTGCGGAATATCACCGGAAGTATTTTTCACATTTGAAAACACAAATTTTTCAGAAAGTATAAGTTCATCATTATTAAATCTGTGATTTTCTTTAAGATAAACAGGTTCAAGCATTGAAGTGCCAGCATTTTCAGCCGCTTCTCTCAAATAATTGATGTTGTTATTTACATAGGAAAACAAATTAAATTTATCATTATTAATATGCGAATCGGTACAAAAAGTCACATAAACAGCCTTTGCCTGCGACAAAATCACCTCAAGGATTTTGTATTCCTGTGCAACAAAGCCGTTAAAGCCGTCTATAAAAACAGTTCTGCCTACAAAATAATCAAGGTCAACTAGTTTTGTATAAAGTCGGGTTAACTCACTTGCACCGTCAAGAAATCTGTCGGCTATAAGCGAATCGTAAGCAGACATAATAAGAGATATATCGTGAAGCTTTTGCGACAAAGTTTCTTTTTCGGTATTGACAGAAGCCTGCATAACATCTTCGGCTGAAACTCGGCAAGACTTCATTTCATCATAAATATTGATTGCCGAATTGATAAAAGCAACATTATCAATATTTTTACCGAACAGTTTGAGTTCGTCTTTTATATTCTCACAAGCCTTTTTGAACACAACTGCCTTTGCGCCTTTGGTGAGAATGGGAAGCGGAGCAGAGCCGTATCTGCGTGAGATTTCATTTGACAAACGGGAAAAAGAACCATTTTCTACCGAATTGACCCTACTTTCTCCCAAATCCTTCAGAAGTCGTCTTTCGCTGATAAATGAATATTGCTCCGGAGTAAGCAAAAGGATATTTTGTTCTCCGTTTTCAACAAGTTTCTTTATCTGCGAAAAGACATATTCAGTTTTACCACTGCCGGAACGGCCGAGTATAAGCTGTAACATATCAATTATTCCTCCGGTTTAATCAAACCTTCAAGCATCATTTTTTCGTGTGCTTCAATCATAAACTCGTACATAGGACGAGCAATATCAAAAGCGAGTCTCATCTCGTCAATAATTGTACTTGACGCTATTCTGCTCATATCAACACTGTTATATGTGAACGAAAAGTTTTTCGCAAGCAAATAAGGTTTTAAATCCTTTGGAGCATCGGGATAAACTTCTTTTTTATAAAAATCTTTTGTTTCAAAGGTAAAGCCCGCATCTTCACACGCCTTCAGTGCTTTTCTGAATCTTTTTGGCTGCTCAACAATCATTTGATGAACAAGCCTGAAATCGCTTGCTTTCCAAGTCCAAAAAACAAGACCGTAGCCGTAACAATTCGGATAGAATTCAAAATAATAAAAAGGTGCAGACGGATATTCTTTTTTATATCTTCTAAAGAACACCCACATATTTTCTCTGTACTTGATTTTAGAGCGATTGCCCCTTGTATCTCTGTGAATACGGGAATGAACTCTGACAGGGTCAAGATACATTTTGTCATCAATATCAAACAGCACATCAGACATATCAAGAGCCATTTGGCGAAGCGGAACGGTAATACCCTGTTTAAGTTCTTCCTTGTGTTCCTCATAAAACGGTTTTGAATCGTTAAAACGATTGAGACAAAGAAGCTCAATACTTTCGGGTTTTATTCCTTTATAGTTATATTCCACCTTTTAACAACCCCTTATTAAGCATAGATTGTGCCGCAAGTTTGGCACAAATTTTTGCCGAATGAAAATTAAGTCCGCCCTGAATCCAAGCGTAAAACGGCTCTCGAATAGGAGCATCGGCAGACAATTCGATTGACGAACCTAATGTAAAGGCACCTGCAGCCATAACAACCTTGCTGTCATAGCCCGGCATATCCCACGGCTCCGGCAAAACAAAACTGTCAATCGGACTTCCGCTTTGAACGCCCTGACAAAAAGCGACAAGACTTTCTTCGTTTTCAAGACCGAGGCATTGAACAATATCGCCTCTTTTTTCGTTATATTTCGGTGTTACATCATAACCGAAGCCCTCAAAAAGAGCAGAGATATAAACAGCACTTTTAAGTGCTTCGCCAACGGTATGCGGAGCAAAAAACAAACCCATATAAAGTTCTCTGTTCATACCGATTGTGCAGCCAACCTCTTTGCCAAGTCCCGGAGTAGTAAGCCTATAAGCACATTTTTCGACCAAATCGTGTCTGCCTGCAATGTAACCGCCTGTTCTTGCAATGCCGCCGCCCGCATTTTTGATGAGTGAGCCAGCAATTAAATCTGCACCGACCTCGCAAGGTTCAAGTTTTTGAGTAAACTCACCGTAGCAGTTATCAACCATAACTATAACATTTGGATTTTTAGCCTTTACTGTTTTAACAATATCGGCAATCACCTCAACGGTGAGCGACGGACGAAGTTCATAGCCTCTGCTACGCTGAATATAAACCATAGTCACGCTGTCATCAACAGCATTTTTGATAGCTTCCAAATCAGGGACATTATCTTTCAAAGCAACCTCGTCGTATTCAACTCCGAACTCTTTTAATGAGCCCATTCCCTCGCCTGAAATACCGATTACATTATGTATGGTATCATACGGTGTGCCGGTTACGCAAAGCATTTTGTTGCCCGGACGAAGCACGCCGAAAAGTGCAGTTGCAAGGGTGTGAGTTCCGCAAGTAAAGTTATGACGGACAAGTGCATCCTCGGCACCGAAAACCTGTGCCCATACTTTATCAAGAGTTTCTCTGCCACGGTCACCGTAACCGTAGCCTGTTGATGATGCAAAATGACTTTCGGATATACCATTATCAATAAAAGCCTTTTGCACCTTGAGTTGATTATATTCCGTTATTTCATCAATATATTTAAAGGCATCTTTGCACTTTTCAAGTGCTTCCTGAGAATTTGCCTCTATTTTTTCATCAATATTAAAAAATGGGTTCATCTGTACATTCTCCATACACCTATATTTTCAAATCCGAGCTCGGTGTAAAAATGCTCGTTCAAGTTCTGCTCACGCATAATATAGACGGCGTTCTTCACATCAGAGCAGATATATTTTACAAGCTGGCCGCCATATCCCATACGCCTGAATTCATCTGCCGTTCTTACGGCTGTAAGCACACCGTAGCCGTCATAGATTGATGACAAAATACCGCTTGAAATGATATTTCCGTCAAAATTCAAGGTATATGCCTTGGCTGTGTTATGCCTGATTCTATGGCTGACATCAACATACCAAGCCTTGAAATCCTGACCGTCATAATCCACAAAATTGAAGAGGTCCATAAGTTTTGGGTATTCATCAATTTCTGCTCCGTGAACAACGCTTTCCAACTTGTGCTCACACGACATAATTACGCCCTCATCATACTTTGCACCGAATTCAAAAGCAGGGTCGCACAAAATAGCACCGTGACCGGTTATGCAAAAAAATCTTACAAATTCCGCATTGTCAAAGCCGTCATCAAGTGCAAGGGTTATGTCGTTGTCAAGCCGTGAGAGAATCGCCGTAATTTTGCCGTCAATAATTTGACGATAAAATGTTGCAAAGTGATATTTTGTTCCGTAGGACTCAAGCAATGACAACACCCTGATTGAGTAGATGTCACGCTTTGTCCATTCGTTAAATTGTTCTGCTGAGTCTATTATTTCTATCATAAATTTATTAAGGCGTACCTATATTGTTAATCGGTCAATTTAGGTAACAATGCCTTTAGTAATCTCCTTGTTTCATCTATGTCGGACGCTTTAACCACACTTGCACCCGAGTGAATATAGCGTGTAGGAAGCGAAATTGCCATAACTCTTGCTCCGTCACCGCTTGTTTGAATTGCACCTGCGTCGTTTCCACCTGCAACCGCTGTTTTTGTTTGAACAGGAATATTGTTTTCCTTTGCAACGGTAAAACCGAGCTCAAACAGTTCTCGGTCATAAATCGTACGGTTATCCATAAACGAAATTACAGGACCGTCACCGAGTACACAAACTCTGTTTGCACCGGATACCCCGTCCAAATCCGCCGCAGTTGTGGATTCGAGCACTATTGCAATATCTGCATCAACAGCATATGAAGTACACTTTGAGCCACGAAGTCCGACTTCTTCCTGAACATTAAAGCAAAATACCGTATCATATTCAAGTTCACTTTTTATAAGTTCAATCATCAGCATACAACCTATACGGTCATCGAGTGCCTTTGCCTTGATATATCCGTTTCCGAGTTCAACATAATCGCAGTCAAAATATGCAAAATCGCCGAGTGAAACATATTGCTCTGCCTCATCTTTAGAAGTTGCACCGATGTCGATAAGTAAATCATCAAAACTCGGGCAGCTGTCCTTTTCATCGGATGTAAGAAGATGAAAAGCCTTGTCGCCGATTACGCCTTTAACAGCTTTTTTGCCAACCGTAACAATTCGGTCAAGGCAAACTCTGCTGTCTATACCGCCGACAAAAGTAAAACGCAAATAGCCGTCATTGGTTATGCCTGTTACAATAAATCCGACCTCGTCCATATGGGCGTTGATACTAATCTTTTGCTTGGGTGCTTTTTTGCCCTTTTTATACGCAATAATCGACCCCATATTATCAACCGAATATTCACAATAATCCTTGATTTGAGTGATAATATAATCTCGTACTTTGCCCTCGTCACCCGAAGTGCCGTTAATAAGACACAATTCCTTAAGCATTTACATCACCCACGCTTTCCTTGATATATTCGCAAATCAAATCGGCTGTTGCTTCAACATCCTTTGTATCAACAATTTCAATCGGTGAGTGCATATATTTTTCAGGGATTGAAAGAAGCGAAGTTTTTATTCCGCACTGATTGATAGTGATCACATCGGCATTTGTACCTGTGTGACCTCCGCCCATAACCTCTATTTGATAAGGAATATTCTTAGTCTTTGCAATCTCTTGCATTTTGTTTGACATAGTGTTATCCAAAATCGGAGAAACACCAATCATAACGCCCTTGCCGATTTCGCCGCAGTCTGATTTTTTACATTTTGGAGTGTAGCCGAAAGACACATCAACAACAATCGCTTCGTCAACATCTTTGCCGTAAGCAACAGTCTTTGCACCCCTTGTGCCGACTTCCTCCTGTGAAGAAAAGCAAACGGTTATCTTTGCATCAACATCCTTTAGTTTTTCAACCGCAAGTAAGATTGAAGCAACACCGCTTCTGTCGTCAAGAACATTTGAGCAAACCTGTGTGCCGACAAGTTCATTGAAGTTACGCTTGAATGTTACACGGTCACCGAGAGAAATAACTTTCTCCGCTTCAGCCTTCGTCATACCGATATCAATTGCGATTTCGTCAATCTTTGGCGGTTTTTTCTCACCTGATTTTTGGAGATGAGGAGGTAAGTTTGAAATAACGCCCCTGACCTCTTTTTTGCCCCACACGGAAACTTCGCTTGCAAGGAGCATACGCTCATCAATTCCGCCGCATTTGTCAACCTTGATGAAGCCGTCATCGGTAATTGATTTAACGATAAAACCGATTTCGTCAAGATGAGCATCAAGTAAAAAGTGTTTTCCTTTGCCGAAGGTGCAAACAACATTGTTCATATCGTCAACCGTAACTTCACCGTACTGTTTGAGCATATCGGCAAGCAAGGCTGACACATTATTTTCCATACCGCTGACACCGACTGCTGATGTCAGTTTTTTCAATAGTTCAGTAGTATTCATATTAAAACTCATTAACCAATCTTTTAAATTCTCTGCCTCTGTATTCAAATGTTTTGAACTGGTCAAAAGCAGGACACGCAGGACAAAGCGAAACTATGTCGCCCGGCTGTGCCTTTGATTTTGCAACCTCAAGAGCCTCTGCCATTGTAGGCACTTTTTCAATTACGATACCGCTATCCTTGTAATTCGGGTCGGCAATAATTGTGTCGTAAATCTTGTCTGCGGTTGCACCATTGAGAACAAGAAGTTTAACATATTTAAGGATATACGGCACCATTTCGGACATATCGTTGCCCTTGTCGCTTCCGCCCATAAGGACAATAATTTTTGTACCGAATGCCTTTAGTCCGCTGATTACACGGCTCGGAGATGTTGCGATAGAATCGTTATAATATCTTACTCCGTCAAACTCTCTGACGAATTCAATTCTATGCTCAACACCGCCAAAGGTCTGTGCAATTTTTTTGATTTTATCAACACCGACCATTCCCCAAACGGCAGAAATTGCAGTGCAATAATTCTCAACATTGTGCATACCCGGAATGATGATATCCGACTTGTTCATAACAAGAGTTTTTTTGCCGTTTTCCGCATAGTAAATATTGCCGTTTTCATCCATATAAGTACCGTTTTCAACAGGGTGCTTGATTGAAAATTCGAAGAGCTGTCCTCTTACATCATATCTCATATCGTGATAAACGCTGTTGCCGATTGAATAATCGCAATCCGCATTGAGCACAGTGCGTTGCGAAGCGTTTTGATAAATCAAGATATTACGCTTTGCGTCAACATATTCATCAAGGCTGATGTGGTGGTCTTGGTGTGTACATTCAATATTTGTCACAACCGCAACATCGGGCTTGTTTTTCATATTACCCATTGTAAGAAGTTGGAACGATGAAAGTTCAACAACGGCTATATCATCTTTGGTGATTTCATCAAGGCACGGCATAAGAGCTTTGCCGATATTTCCGCCAAGGAACACCTTGTAGCCCTCTGCTTCAAGCATTTTTGAAATGAGTGTTGTTGTGGTAGTTTTTCCGTTTGAGCCTGTCACAGCAAAAATCTTTGACGGGCAGTATTTGAAAAACACTTCCATTTCTGTTGTGACAGTTTGTCCTCTTTTGATACATTCGCCAATCCAAGGATTTTGGAACGGCAAAATTCCGTGAGAACGAAAAACAATATCCATCTGCGGCAAAACATCAAGATAATGCTCGCCGAGTGAGAAATGAACGCCCAAACTTTCAAGACGCTTGCATACCTCCTCACCGATATACTTTTTATCTCGCATATCGCAAGCATAGGTTTCTATCCCGTTCTTTGCCAAAAATTCGGCACACGGAGTGTTTGCAACCCCCATACCCACAAATGCAACTTTTTTACCTTTTATTGAATTTATATATTCTTCAGCCGGTGTCATAAAACCGCCTCCTTAAAATTATCAATGTGCATAAAATGTTCCTGCTTTAAAGTCTTTTATGTTAAATTCTTTCATATGTTCTTCAAGCTCAGCCTGAAACGGCAATTGCTCATTACCCTTGAACTCGTCCTTAATAGGAACTTCAACATTCATAGCATAATTTGCAATCAGCTGTTGACACTTCGTTGCTTTATTTCCGAGGAAATAACAGCGTGAAGATGAAACCTCAACAATGGCATTTGCAATCTTTATTTGCTCTTTTCTGCCAAGCGGAGTAATCATTTTTGACAGCGAAACGGCACCGTCATCGGCACGGTCGCAAATAAAAAGCATAACAACATCAGCCTTGCGTTTTAGATTAATTGAGGTCAAATCATAAATTGCCGACTCTTGATAAGCAATCAAATCGTTTTTGTCAACTTCATCCTCTTTGAGAATATAAATTATATTCTTGCCTTTTGTTGCACGGGCAGTGAACTCAAAATCATCAACAACAACCTTTTCGTCAACCGAAAAAGAATTGAGTCGCAAATTCTCAACAACAGCGTTGTAATAGCTGTCTATATTCTTTTCCTGCCTTGCGGTGAAATAATATCCGGTATCGGACAATTCATTTTCAACAGATTCAAGGAATTTATCGCTCTTGCCATATTTTGAAAAATACAGGAACAGAACAGCCATACTCGCAACAACAAGAATATCGCTCAAATAAGCGGCTATCATAGTCACCGTTGCACCGAGTGATTTTGCCAAAACGGGCTCAACGCCGATATAAACAAAAAGGTAAACGGCAGTTACAATGACAACTGAGTTCATTATTTTTTTTAATCTTTTTTGCTTTTTTCTAAATTCTCTCATATCACTTAATCATTTCGTTAAATTCGTCTTCATCAATCACAGGCACGCCGAGAGCCGCAGCTTTATCGAGTTTTGAGCCTCCCGACTCACCTGCAAGGACATAGGTTGTTTTTTTGCTAACGGATGATGAGGTTTTGCCGCCAAAGGATTCAATAATCTTTGAAGCTTCCGAGCGTTTATAGGTTGGCAATGTGCCTGTCAAAACAAAAGTCATACCGTCAAATCTTTTGTCAACAACAACGGTTTTGCTCTGCATATTCACACCGACTGCCTTTAGCTCATTAACAAGTTCAATCGCGTTTTCTGTGTGGAAAAAGTCATACACGGCATCCGCCATAATATCGCCGTATCCGTCTATATCAAGGATTGCTTCTCTTGAAGCGTTGATAATGTTGTCGATGTTTTTAAATTCATCAGCCAACAATTTTCCTGCTTTTGCACCGATATGGCGAATACCAAAAGCGAAAATCAGTTTGCCCAAATCGTTATTCTTACTGTTTTCAACAGAAGCGATGATGTTGTTTGCGCTTGTTTCCTTAAATCCGTCCAACGAAGCGATTTTGTCTTTGTCAAGATGATAAATATCGGTCACCTTATTTATCATACCCTCATTTACAAAGGTTTCAATAATACTCGGACCGAGCCCCTCAATATCCATTGCATCACGGGAACAGAAGTGAATCAAATTGCGAAGAAGCTGTGCCGGACATTCGGGATTGATACATCTGATGTCAACCTCACCGTTTTCTCTGATAACCTTTTCGTGGCAAGACGGGCAAGTATCGGGATAAACAAAACTGCCGTCACTGTGCTTTTCATTTACGCAAAGGACTTCCGGAATGATGTCGCCTGCTTTTCTGACAGTGACAACATCGCCGATATTAACGCCCTTTTCGTTGATGAAATCCTGATTATGGAGCGTTGCCCTCGAAACTGTTGTTCCTGCAAGGTGAACAGGCTCAAGAACTGCTGTCGGAGTGAGTTTGCCTGTTCTGCCGACAGTAATTTCTATATCAATAATTTTTGTCTGCTTCTCCTCGGGCGGATATTTGAAAGCAACCGCCCATTTTGGGAATTTTGCGGTTGAGCCCAAAATCTCTCTTTGAGCAAAATCATCAACCTTGATTACCGCACCGTCAATGTCAAATTCGAGGCTTCCTCGTCTTTCGCCGATTTCCTCTACCTTTGAAAATGCAGTTTGAATATCGTCAACTCTTTCATAATAAGGAATTGTGTTGAAGCCGAGTTTTTTGAGATAATCAAGACTTTCCTTATGAGAATTAAGAGTTGCACCCTCAATTTGCTGAATGTTGAAAACGAAAATATCAAGTCCACGCTCGGCGGCAACCCTGCTGTCCTTTTGACGGAGAGAACCCGCGGCAGCGTTTCGAGGATTTTTGAACGGCTTTTCGTCATTGATAAGCTGGCGATCAACAACTCGTTCAAAACTCTTTTTAGGCATATAGACCTCGCCTCTGACCTCAATAAAAGGAACGGCAACATTGAGTTTGAGCGGAATGTTATGGATTACACGCAAATTGCCCGAAACATCCTCGCCGACATTTCCGTCACCACGGGTTGAACCTCTTACAAACTCGCCGTTGACATATTCAAGGCTTACGGAAAGGCCGTCAATTTTCGGTTCAACAACATAGTGAACATCCGAAACACTTTCCTTTACTCTACGGTCAAAATCAAAGATTTCCTCTTTTGAAAAAGCGTCCTGCAAACTTTCCATTCTGACAGTATGTTCAACGCTTTCAAAGGAATTATCCGCCTTGCCTCCGACTCTTTTTGTCGGAGAATCAACAGCGTCATACTGCGGATATTTTTCTTCTAATTCCTTAAGCTCACGCATCATCATATCGTACTCGTAGTCCTCAATTTCAGGTGCGTCATCGTTATAATAACGGTCGGAATGATAGCGAAGAGCTTTTCTTAATTCATCAATTTTTTGCTTGATATTTTCCATACAATCACCTTTAAGCAATAGTTATAATTATTATAACATTATAAGGAAATTTTATCAACCTACACGGCATAAAAAATACCACTTCATTTCTGAAATGGTATTTAAAAAATATTATATTTACAAGACATTAATATCCATATTCATCATTGATATGTTTTTCATAATCGGAAACGTCATTGCCTTTCAGTCTTTCAACCAAATAATCCGCAAAATCATATTTAACGGGAGAAACGATAATTTTTCCTTTAATTCCGTCCCTTGTTCGGTAATTAAAGTAATATCCGCTTACACCGTTTGAAGTATGCATTTGATGAATCCAAGCATCCTCAACTTCACAATCATTAACAGTTATTTTTTTAAACGGTGACATAACATGAACAAAATAATTATCATAAATATAAATTTTGTTAAATAATGTTCTATAAACGCTCACAAGTAATACAATGGTAACAAAACAACCTAAAGCACCGACTGCGATAAACGCACCGTTTTTTTTAAGATACATAAAAATTGCAAGACCGTCAAAAAGCAAAGTGGCTAAAATAATTACAATATTGTCCTTAAAGCCAAAAGAGATAGTATATTTGTAATCATGTTCCATCATAGTATACTCCTTGTGAATTATGCAAGTGTAAACTTATGGAATACTTTTTTGCCTTTCTTGACAACGATACCGTTTGCGATGTCGTCCTTTGATACAGCAGTGAAAACATCGGTGATTTTTTTATCATTTACACTGATACCGCCCTGTTGAATGAGGCGTCTGCCCTCGCCGTTTGACTTAATCATACCTGCCTTAATCATAAGAGAAAGAACAGTTACTTTGCCGTCCTCGAAATCTGCATCTTCAACAGTTGTTGTAGGCATATTACTGTCATCTGAACCGCCTGCAAAAAGAGCCTTTGCCGCTGCTTGAGCCTTATCTGCCTCTTCCTTGCCGTGAACAAGTTCCGTAAGAGAATAAGCAAGAACATCTTTTGCCTTGTTAAGCTCTGCTCCCTCAAGTTTTGCATACTCGTTAATCTCGCTCATAGGAATGAATGTGAGAAGTTTCATACACTTGATAACATCACCGTCATCAACATTTCTCCAATACTGATAGAACTCATAAGGAGTTGTTTTTTCTGCATCAAGCCAAACAGCACCTTTTTGAGTTTTGCCCATCTTCTTACCCTCGGAGTTGGTGAGAAGTGTGATAGTCATGGCATTTGCTTCTTTGCCGAGCTTTCTGCGGATAAGTTCCATACCGCCAATCATATTGCTCCATTGATCGTCACCGCCGAATTGAAGATTACAACCGTACTTTTGGTACAAAGCATAGAAGTCGTATGACTGCATAATCATATAGTTGAATTCAAGGAATGAAAGTCCCTTTTCCATTCTTTGCTTATAGCACTCTGCGTTCAACATTCTGTTTACGCTGAAGCAAGCGCCAACCTCACGAAGTACCTCGATATAGTTAAGGTCAAGAAGCCAATCGGCATTGTTAACCATCATAGCCTTGCCCTCACCGAAGTCGATAAATCTTGACATCTGCTTTTTGAAACATTCGCAGTTGTGATTGATAGTTTCTTTAGTCATCATTTGACGCATATCGGTTCTGCCTGAGGGGTCACCGATCATTGCAGTACCGCCACCGATAAGAGCGATAGGCTTGTTGCCTGCTTGTTGAAGTCGCTTCATAAGTGTAAGTGCCATAAAGTGACCGACATGAAGTGAATCGGCAGTTGGGTCAAAGCCGATATAGAATACTGCCTTACCGTTATTTACAAGCTCTCTGATATGTTCTTCATCTGTTACCTGAGCGATAAGTCCACGCTCAACGAGTTCTTCATAAACTCCCATTTATATATCCTCCAAAAAAATAAATATTATCTATTATAAATTAAGCCGGCAAAACAACACATGTGCCGTTTTTTACCTTTTGCTCTACATTAATTCCCATAATTATTAAGCAATTCCTCTGCTGATTTCAGCAATGATTCGGTAGCATTGATACCGCCCATAATTCTTGCAAGTTCATTCTTTCTGCCGTCATAATCAAGAACGGTGACATTGGTATATGTCCTATCGTTTTCAACATTCTTTTCAATAAGAAAATGACTGTCGGCAACAGAAGCAATCTGTGCGGAATGTGTAACACAAATAACCTGTGTGAATGCACCGAGTTCTTTCAGTTTCAAGCCGATTTTTCTGCTTGCCTTACCACTGACGCCCGTATCAATCTCATCAAAAATCAGAGTGTCGATGCTGTCTTTTTGAGCAATAATACTCTTGATAGCAAGCATAATTCTTGAAAGTTCACCGCCCGAAGCGATTTTTGCAAGGGGCTTTGCCGTTTCGCCGACATTGGTTGCAATAAGGAATTCAATTTTATCCCAACCGTTAGCCGACAAATTGCCCTTTTCAAACGAAGTTGTAAACTTGATTTTAGGCATATCCAAAAATTCAAGTTGTTTGCAAATTTCGTTTCCAAGCTTTTCTGCCGTCGATTTTCTCAAATCGGTAAGTTTTTGTGCAAGTGCAACGGTTTGATTAAAAATCTCGTCATACCGAACATTAAGTTTTTCAAGTTCTTCTTCCGAATTTTCAAATGCGGCACGCTTTTTAACAGCTTCATCAAGATAGTATAGCATATCTTGTTCGGTTTCGCCATACTTATTTGAAAAAGTATAATATAAATTGAGCCGTTCTTCAATCCTATCAAGTTCTTCAGGTTCAAATTCAATGCTGTTAATCTTATCAAGCAGGGCATCTTTTACAACTTCAACGCTGTCGTTGAGTGCCTCCGCCTTGTCATAAACAGCCTTTATATCGCCGTCAACATCCGACACCGTACCGAGTTCCTTAACAGCTGTTGAAAGCAAGGTTGAAATGCCGGAATAATCATCACTGCCGTTAAATGCCGCCAAAGCGGAATTGAGCGATTGCAAGAGATTTTGCGAATTCAAAATAAGATTTTTGCGTTTTTTGAGTTCGTCCCATTCGCCGACCTTGATTTCGGCATCGGTAAGTTCCTTGATTTGATAATCAAGAAGTTCAATCTGTCTGTCACGCTCATCGGCGTCCAAAGTTAAAGCCTTCAACTGCTTTCTGACCGACAAAAGCTGTTTGAACGATTGCTTATATTCATCAAGAACGCCGTCAAGAGAGCCGTACATATCAACAAATTTATAGTGATAATCGGCATTGAGAAGGGTTTGACTGTCGTGCTGACCGTGAATATTAACAAGAAGATTGCCCACTTCCTTAAGCATAGACACCGTACAAACACTGCCGTTAATTCTGCAAGTCGACTTGCCCTGTGCGGAAATTTTTCTTGAAAGCATAAGAGTTCCGTCATCTTCGCACGGGAGGTCAAATTCATTAAGTTTTTGTTTTACTTCGCTGTTTATATCTTCAAAATACGCTGTTACAAAGGCGTTTTCACTGCCGGCACGGACAAGTTCCTTTGAAGTGCGTTCACCCAAAATTGCATTAATCGAATCAACAACGATGGATTTACCGGCACCCGTTTCACCTGTAAGGACATTGAAGCCTTTTGAAAATTCTATATCCGCTTTTTCTATAACAGCTATATTTTCAATACACAAAGTTTTAAGCATTTAACATAGTCCTCAATTTATTTGTAAAATAAGAAGCGGTTTTCTCACTTCTGCAAAGGATAAAGATAGTATCATCACCTGCGATTGTGCCGAGAATTTCATCAAGATTCATGGAATCGATAGCGGCACAAGCGGCATTTGCCATACCCGGAAAACACTTGATTACAACGGTGTTAAGTGCATAATCAATGCTTATAATGGTTTCGTTAAATATTCCGCCGGCTCTGTGATTGATATTTTCAATGCTCTTTTTACCGGTTGAATAAACATATCTGCCCTTAGGTGACAAATCCTTTACAAGTCTGAGTTCCTTTATATCACGGGAAATGGTAGCCTGCGTAACCTCAAAGCCGTAGCTGTTGAGCATATCCTGAAGTTCTTCCTGTGTTTCAACATCATTTTGGGAAATAAGCTCTATAATTTTTGCCTGTCTTCTTTTTTTCAAGGTAAAATTCTCCTTTCAAGCAATTTTTTATTGAGAATTTCGTAAAAATTATCGGGTTTAATCTTAATAAGCTTTGCAGAATACCGTGATTTTGAAATAGTTATTTTTGTTTCCTCGTCAACCGGTATGGATTCCTTGCCGTCAATAGAAAGATACGCATTATTGTTTCTGTCATTCACAACGGAAATATCAAGAGTTTTATCCGGAGAAAAAACAATACTTCTGTTTATTAGCGAATGAGGACAAATAGGAGTTGCCACAACACAATAATTGTCCGGACTGACAACAGGACCGCCTGCCGCCATTGAATAAGCGGTTGAGCCTGTCGGAGTAGAAAAAATCATACCGTCTGCTCTGTTATCGGACACAGGTCTGCCCTCACACATAACGGAAATATCAATAAGTCTTGCCAAATCGCCTCTTGAAATAACGGCATCGTTAAGGCATTGATATTCCTTTTGCTCACCGTTTTTATCGGTAACGACAGCGGTTATCATCATACGCTCTTCAACCTCGTATTCACCGGTTGAAAGGCATTTTAAAAGAGCGAGTTCATCTCGTTCAAGTCCGCTCATAAAGCCGAGTCTGCCTGCGTTTATGCCGAGCGTGAGTTTGTCATAAACCGCGGCGGATTTTGCAATGTTCAAAGTTGTTCCGTCACCGCCTACGGCTATCATAACATCATTTCGTTTGATAAGCTCCTGCTGTTCGGCAAAAAGCGGCTTTGAAATATCTTCAATATCCTTATTACATTTTGCAACTTCAACTTCAAAGCCGAGTTCAAAAAGCACGGCAACTATTTGTTCGGTAAGTTTGCCGACATCCTTATTATATATATTCGGGAAAACCGCTATTTTCATATTCTCACCTACTTATCAAGTTCTGTATGTGACATATTTACAAGTTCTTTGGCGTTTACATTTTCGCTGACAATCGGGTTTGCCGACTTATTGAGATAAATCAAATATTCTATATTACCCTCAGGGCCTTTAATAGGAGAAAATTGAAGTCCCATAACGCTGAAGCCGTTTTCAACGGCAAGATTTATTACATTTTCGACAACTTCCAAATGAACATTCAAATCTCTTACAACGCCTTTTTTGCCTACCTTTTCCTTGCCTGCTTCAAACTGAGGTTTGATAAGGCAAACTGCCTGTCCGTCGGGAGCGAGGAGCGTAATCAAATTAGGCAAAATATGCTTGAGAGAAATAAACGAAACATCAACGGAAGCAAAATCTATCTCATCGGGAATTTGCTCACGGGTTACGTATCTGAAATTTGTGCGTTCCAAATTAACAACTCTTTCGTCTGTTCTCAGCTTCCACGCAAGCTGACCGTAGCCTACATCAACGGAATACACCTTAACTGCACCGTTTTGGAGCATGCAATCGGTAAAACCGCCCGTTGAAGCACCTACATCCATACAAATCTTACCCTCAAGAGTTATAGGAAATTCCTGCATAGCCTTTTCAAGCTTTAACCCTCCGCGGGAAACATATTGAAGTGTTTTTCCTCTTACCTCGAGAATATCTCCCTCTTTAAGTTCAAAACCCGCTTTGTCAACTTTTTGATTGTTTACATATACTATACCTGCCATAATTATAGCCTTAGCTTTTTCCCTGCTTGGGGCATAGCCCTGCTCAAATACGGCAACATCAAGTCTTGTTTTCTTTTGCATAATTAATCCTGATTTACTGTATTAATAATTGAATCTTTATCGAGTTTATATTTTTTCAACTGACTTTCAACACTTGCCTGCTTGATAAATTCGTCCTCAACGCATATATGACGGTATTTTGCCGACACATCGCTTTCTGCAAGCATTGAGCCTAAGCACTCGCCTACTCCGCCCGACTTTATTCCCTCTTCAAAGAAATAAACATACTTTGTATTTTTAAGAAGTTCCGTTATATTCGGATTGATAGGTTTAATTTTATTAAGCTTTATCGCAAAGGTATTGTCAAGTTCACCGAGAGCTTCATAAACATTAAGGAATTCTCTGCCGAAGCCGACAATACATTTTTCTGCCGAAGCGTCACCGAATACATCATAATCGGCACGCTCATATGTATAGCCGTCAATGGTTTTACCCTCGCCTCCTCGCGGATAACGAATTGCAACGGCATGCTGTTCTCTGTATGCGGCTTGGTACATCATATCCCTGAGTTCGGCATATGATGACGGAGCAAATACCGTAAGATTAGGTACGCTCATAAGATAAGCCGTATCAAATACGCCTTGATGGCTTTCGCCGTCCTCACCGACAAAGCCTGCACGGTCTATGCCGAAAATAACCTTTAAATCCTGCATCGCAACATCGTGTACAAGCTGGTCGTACGACCTTTGAAGAAATGTTGAATATACGGCAAAGAACGGAATCATACCGTTTTTTGCAAGGCCGGAAGAAAATGTAACGGCGTGTTCCTCTGCAATGCCGACATCAAAAAATCTTTCCGGGAACTTTTGAGAAAAATCCACAAGTCCCGTACCGGTGCTCATAGCCGCAGTGATTGCACAAATACGCTTGTCCTTGTTTGCAAGTTCACACAAATAATCACCGAACACGGCAGAATAATTTGTACCTGATGAAAGCGGTTCGCCCGTTTCAATATTAAACTTACCGATACCGTGGAATTTTGACGGATTCTTTTCGGCAAATTCATAGCCCTTACCTTTAAGTGTGTTGATATGAATAAGGACGCTGTGATTATGTGCCTTTGCAACGGTTAAAACATCAATAAGGCTTTCCATATCGTGACCGTCGATAGGTCCGTAATATCTGAAGCCCAAATCCTCAAACATTGTTGAGTGATAAAGCTTTTTTCTGATTTTTGAATTGGTCAAGGTAATAAACCTTTGAACCTGTGCACCGATTTTAGGCATTTTTGCAAGTGCACGCTGAACCTTTGACTTAAAGGTGAAATACTTTGGCGAAATGCGGATATGGTTAAGATTCTTTGCCATAGAACCGACATTGTCGCTTATAGACATATTATTATCATTTAATATTACAATAAGATTATTATGCTCATTGCCGGCATTATTAAGTGCCTCATAAGCAAGTCCGCCTGTCAAAGCACCGTCACCGATAACGGCAATAACCTTGCCTTTGTCACCGTTCAATGTTTTAGCCTTGGCAAGACCTATTGCGGCAGAAATGGATGTGGAAGAATGTCCCGAAGAAAAAATATCGTGCTTGCTTTCACACGGACGGGTAAATCCGCTTATTCCGCCCTCGGTACGGAGGGTGGAAAATTTTTCTTTTCTGCCTGTAAGTAATTTATGTGTATAGCACTGATGACCGACATCAAATACAATCTGGTCACTCGGTGAATTAAAGACTTTGTGAAGTGCAACCGTAAGTTCAACTGCGCCCAAATTGGAAGCAAGGTGGCCGCCGTTTTTGGATACGGTATCTATCATAACCTCCCTGATTTCACCGCACAGTGCGTCAAGTTCGTCTATATTAAGTTTTTTTATATCTTTAGGGGAATTAATATTCTCAAGATATGACATAAACTCAACTCTTTTCTGTCAGCGTAACGCTCAATTTTCTCTGGTGGTGAGATAATTTGACAGTGCCACCATAAATTCGTTATTATCAAACTTTTGAAGGATTTCAACTGCGGAAGCGGTAAGCGTTTCCACATCCTGCTGTGCCTTTTCGGCACCGACAAGAGTAACATAAGTTGTCTTGTCATTATCGGCATCGGAGCCAACATGCTTGCCGAGTTTTGCTTCATCTCCGTAAATATCAAGCAAATCATCCTTGATTTGAAATGCCGTACCGATAAGATAAGCATACTTTGAAGCAAGTGCTATTTTTTCTTCGTCTGCACCGGCAGCAATACAGCCGAGCAAGCAAGCCGCAGAAATGAGAGCGCCTGTTTTAAGCTTATGAACAGTCAAAATCTCCGACACGGTAGGGTCGCACGATTCGTACTTCAAATCTATGACCTGACCGCCGATCATACCGCCGACACCGGCATTTTGTGCCAAAAGGCTGACAGCCGTAGCATTTTTTGTATCGTCAAAATCAGCACCCGAACAGATTTCGAATGCGTGAGTGAGAAGTGCGTCACCTGCCAAAAGTGCAGTAGCCTCGCCGTACATTTTATGACAGGACGGATTTCCTCTGCGCATATCGTCATCATCCATACAAGGCAAATCATCGTGAATAAGCGAATAAGTATGTATATATTCGATTGCACAGGCATAAGCCATTGCCTTTTCGGTATCTCCGCCGCACATTTTGCAAAATTCAAGAACAAATACGGGCCTTAATCTTTTGCCGCCGTTGAGAAGCGAATATTTCATAGCTTTTACAACCTGAGCCTGACCATCATTTGCCTTTGGTAAATATTCGGTTAAATACTTAGAGACATCTTCGCTGTATTCTTCAAGTTTTTTCTTAACATCAACAGTAAACATTTTTACTCCTTATTAATCTCTGTAATCTTTGCTTTTGCATTTTTAAGCTTATCTGCACAAAATGAAGTAAGCTTTGTGCCCTCTTCAAAAAGTGCCAACGCCTCATCAAGAGAAACTTCGTTTTTTTCAAGAATGCCGACAATTTCTTCAAGTCGGGAAATTGCCTGCTCATATGTGAGTTCTTTTTTAGTTGCCATTATTTTTAACCTCTGTAATTTCGGACACAAGCGTGCCGTTTTTAAATTTTGTTACAATACTGTCACCGACATTTACATTTGATACATCTGTCAAAACAGCGCCGTCTTTTTCTGTTATGGTATAACCTCTGCCTATGACGGCAAGAGGGCTGAGTGCATCAAGCATAGCGGCATTTTTCTTTAAATCAAACGCCTTGCTTTTTAGTATGGTTTCGTAATGCAATCTTATATTTTTTTCATAGCCTTCGATAACCGAAGTTTGAAAATCAAACAGCTTGTCTATATCGGCGAGCGGAGATTTGTTCATAATATAATCAAGCCTTGCTTCCTCGCTCTGAACGATGTTTTCTATATTTTTATCAAGCATCAGTTCAAGTCCCTGAAGATTAATAAATTCGTTATTAATATCGGGAACCGCAAGTTCTGCGGCGGCACTCGGAGTAGGTGCTCGCAAATCCGCAACAAAATCGCAGATTGTAAAATCCGTTTCGTGGCCGACAGCGGAAATAATCGGGGTTTTGCAATTATATACGGCATCGGCAACCTCCTCGGTATTAAATGCCCACAAATCTTCGATTGAGCCACCGCCCCTGCCGACAATAATTGTGTCAACGCCGAGTTTATCCAAAAATTTAACGGACGAAGCAATGTCCTTTGATGCAGCTTCACCCTGAACAACCGTAGGAACAATGATAATTTCACACAGCGGATAACGGCGTGAAATGACATTTTTTATATCCTCGACAGCCGCACCCATATTTGATGTGGCAACGCCGATTTTTTGCGGATACATCGGAATAGGCTTTTTAAGTTCTTCGTCAAAATAACCTTTTTGTGCAAGCTTTGCTTTGAGTTGTTCAAACGCAACAGCCAAATCACCTGCACCCTTAGGCTGAATATCACGGACATAAAGCTGGTAAACACCGTCACGCTCGTAAACTCCGATTTGACCGAAGCACACAACATTCATACCGTCTTTGGGAATAAATTTTAATTTATAATTATCCGTTGCAAACATAACGCATTTTAACTGTGATAAACTGTCTTTGAGCGTAAAATACATATGACCGCTTTGACGATAATGCTTAAAATTGGAAATTTCGCCCATAACATAAATGTTTTGTATAGGCGGAATTTCGTCAAAAAGCGACTTGATATATCTGTTGATTTGTGAAACGGTAAGAGTAGTCATTATCTGTTATCTTTCAAATACGCATAAATCGCCGTGCCTGCAGCGTTATCAAGCGAAAATTCGCTTGAAGCAAAATATGCATTATATCTTTCGTTAATAATTTTGCGAAGCAAGGAATTTGACGCAACGCCGCCCGAAAACGCAACGGGCAAATCGCCGTACTTTTGCACAACTCCGCCGAGCATTGCCGACACGGTTTGGGCAATGTAAGTAAGTACAAACTTGGCAACATCCTGTGCCGACTCGCCCTTGTCAATCATATTTCTTGCTTTATTTTCAACACCGCTCAACGAGCAATCGCCGTTAAGCATAGTGGGTTTAATCTTATAATTCTTTTCGCTTTTTTGTGAAAGAGCGTCAAGTTCTTTGCCGCACGGAAAAGTCATACCGAGCATTACGCCTGTTCTGTCAACAGCCTGTCCTGCTTTTAAATCCGTGCTTTGAGCAACAACGGTTGCTTTGATTATTTCTTCATCATCAGGCTCAACAATAAGAGCCTCGGTTGTGCCTCCGCTCAAATGAAACGCAATGAACCTTTGGTTAATCAGTTCAAGCATATCAGCCGAATAAAGTGCGGCAAGAATATGACCGATCTGGTGTGAAGTTTTGTACATAGGCACATCATTCACACTTGAAAGCACGGTTGCAACATTTTCGCCAACCAAAAAGCACGGCATATAGCTGCCGTCAACATTTCGAGGTCGGGTACTTACACCTACGGCTTGCAGTACTTCAAACTCAAGTTCTTTGCACAGCTTCGGCATATTGACCGTATGCTGAAACACGGCGTCGCTTTGACGAAGCCCTCTTTCACCCGGTTTTACGGTAAGCACCTGCTTAGCCTGACAAACGGTTTTGCCGTCATAGGTTGCAACAGAAGTTGTATAATTGCTTGTATCAAAGCCGATATACATTACTCTTCTCCCTTTGCAACAGAGCCTAAAATGCCATTGATGAACGAATAATCGCCCTCGCCCGAATATTTCTTTGCAAGTTCAACAGCCTCGTTGATTGCAACACTTGCGGGAACATCATCAACATATTTGATTTCGTAAATTGCAAGGCGAAGAATTGCAAGATTAACCTTTGGAAGACGGTTTGTTTTCCATCCCTTTGAATAGGTGTTGATGACCTCATCAAGTTCTTCGGTCTTTGAGTCTACACCCTCAAAAAGTGCCTTGGCATACTTGCCGACCTTTGCCACATTTTCTTCATAAATGGCAAGAGTTTCCTCATTATTAAAAAGATTTTGAAAAACAAGGCAAAAAGCCTGTTCTCTTTGTTCTGTCCTGTTCATATATTCTCCTACAAAAAAAGCCGACTCAAATAACACAATATCGAGTCGGCAACATATTATTTTTCACTTGTTAAAGGTGCATTGGAGTCGCCGCTCTCCGGAAAATCAATGCCGGCAATAATTACATTAACCTTAGAAACTTCTTTGCCGGTCATATTAAGGATTGCCTCATGTACATTACGCTGTACATTTTCGGACACAGCCTTGATTTTTTTGTTCGGAAGGAGATTGATATAGATGCTTATATCCATATCGTCGCCGTCCTGAGTGATACGCACGGGACTCATAACCTTGAGGCTTCCTTTTTTAATTGTGCCGACAACATCCATCGGCTTACTTGAAAAAGAACTTACGCCGTCAACATCCTTTGCGGCATTGATTGCGATTGATGAAATTGCTTCTTCATTGATAATAAGGTTACCTTTTTCGTTTGATCGTGTAATTTCCATATACATAACTCCTTTGGTGTTGATTATTATAACACATAAGGAATAAATATACAAGAGAATAATTTATTTATTATTAGATTGAATAATCGAAACATCCTCAAAGCCGCACTGAAGCTGTGACATTGCAATATCTTTGATTTGAAGAATCATGGTATCGTCAAGCGTTTCGCAATCAACCACAATATCCACACCTGAACCGTCATCTTTAATAACAGCAATGCAATTATCAATTCCTTTTGCACAAACAAGAGTTTCTATTTTGTTTTCGATTGTTATAAAATTGGATATTCTTGCAACATTTTCTGCGGCGGCTGTGCGTGCGGCTTCGGTTTCGGAAGTGTTGGAAATGACTGTTTGGAGCTTTTCAAGTGCCGTATCCCGTGCGGTATTACGCTCCATACGAGCCTTTGTAAAATATGTATTTTCCTCACTGACATCGGTTGTTGTTGCATCCACAAGTTCTGCTTTGCCGAGCGTTTTTTCAGTTGCCGAATCAATAAGCGGCTGAATGGTGGAACTCACATCGGTGTTTTGATAATACCAATTACCTACAACACCTACACCCAAAATGAGCACAAAAGCGGCAACGGCGGATATGTATTTTTTACGCTTTTTACTCTCTTTTTTATCCTCGGAATTAACAAGTTCAAGCGGTTCTTCGGCAGAATTGCTTTCGTTAAATTCCTCTTCAAACTCCGCAAATTGTTCTTCTTCGGTTTTTACGCTTTGTTCTTCCGGATTGGTTTGTTCGTTTTTTCTTTTCATATAATCACCTGTTAATTTTTGATACGCTGATTTTTGCCGATGATATGCCAAAAAGCGACGACACGGCAGAAATTACCTTTTCTTTTACATTTGCATTGTCTCCGCCCTGACAAACAACCGCAACGCCCATAACCTTTGGAAACGACTGTTTGATAAGAACGGGAGAATCATTGTTGTTATCCTCATACAATACATATTCGCTCTTTTTGGAAATAGAACCGCTGTCGGTATTTTCATCCGTATTTTGAGCATAAAAATTTTCGTCTGTTTCCTGCAAAGTAATCATAACTTTGCATTTGCCGACGCCGTCAATTGAAGAAATAATATTTTCCGTTTTTTCTTCAAGAGAAGTAATATACTGCCGATAATCCGTGCTTTCAGACTTTTTTGCCGAAGTGCCCGACGGTACAACCTCAGACAAAAGAATAAGCGCAACTCCGAATATACAGGCAAAAACAAGAAGTTTTTCTTTATGCTTCATTTTTTTGAAATTTGAAAAATATTCTTTAATTTTAGTTTCCAATATGAACCACCTCGGCATTGAGCGACAGATTATCGTAAATAATTTTTTGAACATCGGAAGTATCATATTCATCGGCAACCGACACGGTTATGCTTTCTATCTCAATTTCATTGTTTGAATTGATTTTGGAATGACAGTTTACATTTGAGCCGGTTATATTATGCTCCGTAAGACAGGATTTGATTTGATTTTCTATCATTTCATCATTTATACTGTATGTATTAACTTCTTCAAATTTAGGAATTTCAAAATTGATTTTTGACTGTGTAAACGGATAAAGAAACGACAGAAAAATAAAAAGCGAGATTACCATTTTATAAAACCTGCCCATACTTCCCTTTGGCGTTAAAAACGAAAAAACAACACACATCAAAACCGTTATGCAAACAAAAACGGTCCACTGCTTTACAAAATTCATCCGACACCTCCCGCCGCTATCAATATGCCAAATGATATAACGGTTGTTACCATTGACAAAATAAGAATAACATTGATTAACAAAAGAGTATTGAGAAATGCGTTAAGGACCGCAGACACGGATTTATCACCGAAAATATCGGATACTATAACGCACAAAGTAAGAGAAATTCGCCACAGTACAACCTCAATTATCGACGGCAAAAATACCAAAACAACCGCCATAACTCCGACTATACCCACACTGCTTTTTATAAGCGACGAATAAGCCTGAATTGAGAGAAGTCCCTCGCTGATTGACGAGCCGATAACAGGCACAACGGAATTTATCGCAAAGCGAATTGAACGAAGCCCGAGCATATCCGCCCTGCCGGCAACTGCTGTTTTAACGGACAACACCGAAACAAAAACGCCCGACACAAACGATATACAAGTTGTAATAATTTTCTTAACAGAAGAAAGCAGCTTGTCTAAATTCAATTCGTACCTGAGTGAAGATGTTACACCGAGTGCAAGATAGCAATTAACTATCGGCATAAAAACATTTGATGAGATAAACGAAAGCCCTTGTGCAAGAATAAGAAGCGTTGTATTTGTTGAAAACCCTGTTGTTATGCCGCCCGACGCAACAACTATACTGCAAAAAACAGGTATAAACGCATAAACAAAATTTGAAGCGACGGATATAGCCATTGAAGCAAGGGACACAGTTGAAGTGAGTTTTACAAGAACAACGGTGGCAACAAGAAGTGCCGTTGCAGTTGAATAAATCATATTTACAGAATCGTCCGATTCAGCCTTTAAACTTTGAAGAAATGCTGAAAGCAATATAAAAACCAAAACGGTAACGCTTGATTTTATCGGAAGTTCAGCCTTTTTTTGAAAAAGTGATTTGAGCAAACCTACTATATCGTTAAAAGAAAGCCCGGTTATACTTTCATACGAAAAGTCAAGAACTCCGAGTTCATCAAGCATTTTGTATGTATCGGCGTCAAGTTCATTTTCAAAAGACGACAAATCATAAGACGAAAGCGTTTTGTTATATTCTTCCTCGCTGTAATCCATTGAATATGACGATACGGGAATAAGCAAAAACAATAACAAAGCACACAAAAAAATAGCTGTCTTTTTCATTTAACAAGTCCCACAACCATAGAAATTACCGTTTCAAAAAGAGGCATAACAAGCGACAAAACAAGCACCTTTGCCGACACTTCGGTGAATGAGGCGAGTGCGTTTTCGCCGTTATCTCTGCATATATCAACCGTAAACTGCGTGATGATGACAATACAAAGAACCTTGAGCATAAGTTTTACATATATAACGCCCGACGGTACAGAAGCCGAAAGGCTCATAAGAGAGGAAAAAAGCTCGCCGACCTTGTCCGATATTGCAAGAAACGAAAGTATGCCGCCTGCAACGGATAAGATGAAAGCAAAGCTTTTGTTATGCTCCCTGACAACAAGACTGCACATCAAAACGCAAAACGATATTCCGAGTACCTTTGCCATAACTACAAATTAAAAAGAGATTTAACGGTTGAAAAAAGCTCTTTTATCTGCGGTATAAGCATCATAAGCACCACAATAACCCCTGCAAGGGTTGTGAGCATAGCCTGGTCATCACGCCCGGAACGCACCAGCAAAGTATTGAGCACGGCAACAATTATACCGATTGCCGCAATTTTGAATATAAAATTGACTTCCATTTTTTACACCTCTAAATCAAAACTAAAGTAATTACAATTCCAAACGAAAAGCCGAGACTCAAATATATTTTTGCCTTTGACTTATACATCTCTTCATATTTACGCAAGGAACACGACATATATTCCTTAAAAAATTCGATTTGTTTAATTTGATTGTCTACATCATACTTGCCGAGAGAATAGAAAAAACTGCCTATTGTCCTATTTTCTTCCTGTGACAGCGGCGTTTTGGCAGACTGATCTAAAAGAAGCATATCTTGTCCGACATAATCGAGATTTTTAAATTTTGACGACTCAAACAAATCAAAAGCAGATGTTTGCTTCAGTTTGATTTCGGGCAAAATATAATTTGCAAGGTCAACGAGTTCACGGCAAACCTTGATTTTGGCTTTAATGTTTTCGGTCATATATATTCCCGTCATCAATGACGAAAGAATTATTATTACTGCACCTGCGAATTTCATTGAATATCTCCCGTGCGTCAAGAATTTTTGCCGAATAGTTATCATCAAGCAAAATAATTTTTTCAAATTCACCTGTCGAAAGCAACTCCGATATAATAGGTTTTGTATATAAATCCGACTTTTTGCCGATATGAACGGACAGCATAAATTTTACTCCGCAGGAAAAGCCGAAACTAATTTCGTCAAGTTCCTTTTGAGTTGCGATTTCGTCACAAACAATAACATCGGGCGACATTGTACGAATTGCATTTTCTATGCCCTTTGCCTTATTAAGACCCGTGATAACATCGGTATTGGCTCCGATTTTAAGAGTGAATTCATTGCCGACCTTGCCGGCAAGTTCATTGCGTTCGTCAACCATAACAACCTTTTTATATTCATTATTAAATCCGTCGGATATTTCCTTTGCCATATCACGAAGAAGAGTTGTTTTGCCTCCGGACGGCTTGCCTGCAACTATTACGCTGCAAACACCGTCGGCGAAAACCCTGTTCAATACATCCCTGCTGCAACCCACGGCTTGTCTGGGTATACGAATATTAACAGAAGATATATCTTTAACTGAAACAAGACTGTCATCCTCATATACGGCTGTTGAGCACACGCCCACACGAGAACCGTTTTCAAGGGTTATGTATCCATTTTTGAGATTGTTCATATTGCTGTAAATCGAATACGAACACAGTTTGTTGAACATCTCGTTAAATTCTTCCGAAGAAACCGTCAGAACATTTTCAAAGGGTGAAAAGCTAAGGCTGCCTGAAGAATCGACAAACCTTGTCCCGTTGTTAATTACAAACACAACCGGCATATTGCGTCTTATTCGGATTTCAGTCAAAGTATCCTGCTGTGAAGCAGAAAGATTATCAAGTGCATTTGCGACACTCGGCGGCAAATATTTTTTTACATAATCATAAACTTTCACATCATCACCCACATAAAACTATGTGCAAATGATAAAAATTATTACAAAGAAGTTAAAAATGTGAAAAATGATTGAAGAACGCTTTTTAATATGTTAATATAATAAAAAATTATTTAATTTAGGTGCTTTATGGACATTACTAAATCCGGAAATATAATAAAAACAAACAAATATTTTAACGCTCAAACCATATCATTCGGCTTTTTATACTGTATTGGATTTGTTATACTGTTAATAATCAAGCAACTGCTTAAAGGAATTGGAATAAATGCGGGAATTGCCCTGCCTGTTTCTTTTATTGCGGTAATGCTTGGTTTATTTTTTTGCGAGAAAAAATTTGTTTTTTCAAGAAGCATAAAGTCGAGCAAGGTAAAACAAATATTAGCTTATATTTTCAGATGTGCGGTTGATTTAGGCTTTTTCAAAATTCTTGATTTTACTCTCAACGATATGCTTGGACTGAGCAAAATGTTGGTTTATATATTTTCTGCAATTCTGATATTTGTATTTAATTTTTATTTTGACAAACTGATCGTATTTGACAACGCCGAAAAGTCACAGTCAAACAGCGATGCCAAACTTTATAAATACTTTTTTTCAAACCGATTTGTATTACTTTCAATGAGTTTGGCACTTATCGGAATACTGTTTGTATTTATGATATTTAAATTGTTCCCGTTTGGTGACACCACGGTGTTGAGAATGGATCTGTATCACCAGTACGGTCCGCTTTTCGTTGAATTTTATGACAGAGTAACACATTTCAAGAGTTTTCTTTATTCGTGGGAGTCGGGCGGCGGTTCAAGCTTTTTAGGTAACTATTTTAACTATCTTTCAAGCCCGATTTCGTTTTTGATATTCCTTTTTGACAAAAATCAAGTAGGCTACGCAATTACAACCCTTGTAATTGTAAAAGGTGTTTTATCTGCCGGAACTTTCACATATTTTTTGAAAAAAAGCTTTAATGCTCATTCTTATGCTTCTGCTTGCTTCGGTGTCTTTTATGCTTTTTCCGGATATTTTCTTGCATATTACTGGAACATTATGTGGATTGACGGAATGATTTGGCTTCCGCTTGTTGCACTCGGCATTGAAAAAATCATCAACAACGGCAAGTGCAAAACATACATCCTATCACTTTCGATTTTACTTTTCAGCAGTTACTACATCGGATATATGACATGCGTTTTTTCGGTTATATATTTCTTTGTATATTACATTGCAAACAAAGAATTCTCGGACAAAATCAACATTTACAGCGAAAAGCAAAAGCCGTTAAAAACATTTTTTAACAACAGATTTGCAAACAGTATTGTTAAATTCGGCTTGAGTTCGCTGTTTGTAGGCGTGCTTTGTGCGTGCTTTTTGATTCCGGTTTATTTTATACTTCAATCCTGTTCTGCAACTTCGGACAGTTTTCCGTCAACGGTTGAGCAAAATTTTAACCTGATTGATATGCTTTCCTCTCACCTTGCAGGACTTGAAACCACTATTCGTTCATCGGGCGAGGATGTTTTGCCTAATATTTACTGCGGTATTTTGCCGACGATACTTTTGCCTTTGTACCTTATCAACAGAAAAATCGGACTTAAAGAAAAAGCCGCTTATGTTGTAATGCTTATATTCTTTATTGTAAGCTTTGACTGCAACATTCTTGACTTTATGTGGCACGCAATGCATTTGCCGAACGACCTGCCGTTCAGATACTCTTTCCTTTATGTATTTATTCTTTTAATTATGACATTCAGATGCTTAATGAAATTTAAAGGAATTGAATACAGGGATATTATGGCAACAGGCATACTGCTTATGTTTTTGGTGCTTTACTACCAAAAGAATCCGACAAACAAGATAAGCGGATTTACAATTTATGCCTCACTCATTTTCATAATGGTATGGACTCTTGTTTTGCTTGTGATAAAGAAAGAAAACTTTTCAAAATTCGTTATCGGAATTACAATAGCGTGTATGACATTTTGCGAAGTAATAGTGGCAGACAGCAAGTCCTACCTTTTCACCCAAGAGCAGACGCCGTATGTTGAAAAAATGGACACAATGAGTGAAGCCGTAAATTATTTAAAAGAAAAAGACAACGGCTTTTACAGAACTGAGCTGACATATCTTAACACCCGTATGGACCCGTGCATGTACAACTACAACGGTATGTCGGTATTTTCATCAATGGCATACGAGGATTACAGCCAAAGTCAGTACAGCCTCGGTATGTTCGGCAACAGAATAAACTCGTACACATACAACACTCAAACACCTGTGTACAATATGATGTACGGCATTAAGTATTTAATAAAAGATTCAAGCAGTTTGGATTTGTCAGAAAATTATTACGAAAAAATCTACACAACCAAAGGCAAAGATAAAACTCCGATTTATCAAAACAAATATTCGCTTCCTATTGCATTCGTTACTTCAAAAACGGTAGGAGATTGGGACAACAGCGAAGGAAATCCGTTTGATGTTCAGGAGGATTTGATTGATAAAGCAACAGGTGTGAGCAATGTTTTTGTTCCCGTTGAATACACTCAAACAAGCAGTTACAGTTCAGTATGCGAGGATGTAACCGAAAACGGAACATACTTTGTTGATTCAATTGAAGAAAACTCGGGCGGAAGCGTTGATATAACCTTTAAATCGGTCAAAGACGGAAATGTTTATGTTTATATTGACTCAAGCGAAATAGAAAATGTCAACTACTATTGGAACGAAGGAATAAATACCACATATCAAAGCATCACAGAGCCGTATATTCTTGAACTCGGCTACCATAATGCAGGTGATGAAATAAAGGCGGCAATTGATCTCAACGGAGTTACTTCAAACAGTGCGTCATTCAGCATTTACGCATACAACATTGATGACACGGTGCTTCAATCGGCATACGAAATGCTCTCGCTCGGTCAATTAGAAGTAACAAAGCACAGCGACACAAAAATTGAAGGAACAATTAATGCAGGATATGACGGATATTTATACACATCCATTCCGTACGATGAGGGATGGAGCGTTTATATTGACGGTCAAAAGGTAAAAACATTTGACATCGGAGATTGTCAACTTGCAACTGCAATCAAGCACGGCAAACACGATGTTAAAATAATTTATTCTCCTAAGGGACTTGCATACGGCTTAACAATATCGGCTTGCGGCTGGGTAGGTATATTCGGCTACGGATTGCTTAGGAGAATAAAAAAAGACAAAGTAATTCCTAAAAAGTCATAATTCAGCGTAATTTGTTGATTATATATAAAAATTCATTGTGCCTTAAGATAAATATTTATATAAAAAAATTATATTAAGTGTTTATTTTTGGTGCAATATGTTGTAAAATGTAAGCATAAATTGAGAGGAGTATTTTTAAAATGCCAAGAATCACAGCAGAAGAAGTACAAACAATCCCTTACGGTCCGTTGGGTATTATTGCTTTGCCGGGCACGGAAGCACTTGCCGCAAAGATTGATAATTACCTTGTAAAATGGAGAGCAGAACAAGCAGCTGCTCACAAAGAAAACATTGCTTTTTACGGCTACCAAAGAGATACTTACCTTATTGACACAACAATCGCAAGATTCGGTTCGGGCGAAGGTAAGGCTGTAATCAATGACAGCATCAGAGGCTACGACCTTTACATTGTTGTTGACTGTTTCAATTACAGCGTAAAATACAATATGTACGGAATGGATGTTCCGAAATCACCGGACGACCATTTTTCGGATTTAAAGAGAGTAATCTCAGCTGCTTCGAGCAAAGCAAAAAGAATCAATGTAATTATGCCTATGCTTTATGAAGGCAGACAGCACAAGCGTTCATCCCGTGAATCACTTGACTGTGCAATGGCTTTGCAAGAACTCACAACTTTAGGCGTTGAAAACATCATTACTTTTGACGCACACGACCAAAGAGTTCAAAATTCAATTCCACACAAATCATTTGAAAATGTTATGCCTACATACCAGATGATTAAGGCTATTGTTAACAATGTTGACGATTTAAGCGTTGATCCGGATCACCTTATGATCATTTCCCCTGACGAAGGTGCAATGCACAGATGTATTTATTTTGCAACACAACTCGGTGTTAATCTCGGTATGTTCTACAAGAGAAGAGATTACACAAGAGTTGTAAACGGCAGAAATCCTATTGTTGCTCATCAATACCTCGGTGACAGTGTTGAGGGCAAGGACATCATCATTGTTGACGATATGATTTCTTCAGGCGAAAGTATGCTTGAAGTTGCCAAGAAACTTAAAGAACTCAAAGCAAAAAGAATATTTGTCTGCACGGCATTCGGTCTTTTCTGCAACGGTCTTGAAATTTTTGACAAAGCACACGAGGACGGCATTTTTGAAAAAGTATTTACAACAAACGGTGTATATCAGTCACCTGAACTTCTTTCAAGAGATTGGTATCAGAATGTTGAACTTTCAAAATACCTTGCATATTTCCTTGACACAATTAACCATGACTTGTCGGTATCAACCTTGCTTGACAATTCAAATAAAATTGACGCATTGCTTAAGAAAAAAGGTCTTAAATAATTATCCGGCGTCATAAAATCTATTGAAAGGCTATGAATAATATGAGTAAAAAGAAAACATCCGGTATTGTCAAAATTGTTTTGGTAATCATCTTGAGCATTTTGATTATGACTTTAGTTCCTACGGGAATTTACTGCGCCGTTGAGCACAAAAATCCTGCCGATATGGTTAGTTCTGCATTTTCTTCGGCAAATCCTGAACTTTTAATAGGCAAATGGCAAAACGAAACAAGAAGTTCGGCATATGAATTCTACGAGGACGGAACTTACGAAAGCTACTTCAGTACTTTCTCGTTTAAGGGCGACTACACAGTTAAAGGTGACGAGCTCACACTTTCAAATCCTTCAAGCGACAGCACAGTTGTTTACAAATTCAAAGTAGACAAAAAGACTCTTTCAATGTCTGTAAGTCAAGAAGGCGGTTTGGATTCAAACGCAACCCAAAGCGTCGAATACAACAGAGTTGACAGAATCGAAACCAAGACGCTTACAGACTTGCTCGGAGATGTTGTAAATTCAACCCAGAATGACGAAGACACAACAGATTCAAGCGAAGAATAATCTCAAAGTAATATAAACAAAAACACGGTCATATTAATTACTCAGAAGGAGTAATTAATATGACCAAAAATGTTGAACTACGATGCATCGAGCTTGGCAAATACATTGCAGAAAACAAAACAACCGTGAGGCAAACAGCAAAAGTTTTCGGCATAAGTAAAAGCACGGTACATATGGATGTTACAAAACGATTGGAAGAAATTTCTCCCCTGCTTGCCGACAAGGTAAACGATGTTTTGCAAGACAACAAATCGCAAAGACACATACGGGGCGGCGAAGCAACAAGAGAAAAATATCGCCAAATAAAAAGAAAGAAGTAAAAATATGTCTATCGGATTTATCGGATGCGGAAATATGGCAAGTGCCATCATCTGCGGAATCATTGACAACAAGGCTGTAAATGCGGATGAAGTAAATGTTTTTGATGTTTATGCTCCCGCAACAGACAGCATAAAAGCAAAGTACAACATTAATGTTTTTAGCAATGAAGAAGAAATTGTAAAAAACAGCGATACGGTAGTTTTGGCTGTTAAACCGAACGTTCTCTCCTCGGTTCTCAAAAAAATTGACGGAGCACTTGACGACAAGGACACCTTGATTATATCCATTGCCGCAGGCAAAAGCACCGAATTCATTGCAGACGAGTTGACACACGACAACAGAATAATCCGTGTTATGCCAAACATCAACGCAAAGGTAAGCGAGGCAATTTGTGCATATACGGCAAATGCCAAAGCGACCGATGATGACAAAAAACTTACGGAAAAAATCTTTTCAGCTGTCGGCAAAATCATATATTTGGAAGAAAACTACTTCCCTCTTTTCGGCGTTCTCGGCGGTTGCACTCCGGCACTTGCATATATGTTCATTGACGAACTTGCAAGAGCAGGTGTGAAAAACGGAATGAAAAAGGATGTTGCACTTAAAATATCAGCACAGGCTGTACTCGGCAGTGCCAAAATGATTCTTGAAAGTGACGAGCATCCATATGAGCTTATTGACAAAGTATGCTCACCGGGCGGTACAACTATTGAAGCTGTTACATCTCTTCAAGAATGCGGATTTAATTCCGCAATACACAAAGCGGTTGACAAAGCCGTTGAAAAAGACAGCAAATTATAATAACAATCAACTCAAAGCACTTGAAAGTAAAAAACTCAAGTGCTTTTTTATTTGTTTTGCTGATGCAAGGACAAGGTCCGGCATACAAAGAGCATAAAATAAAACGGTTTGAGTTTTAACCCAAACCGTTTTACTATTATTATAATGTAAAATTACATATACTTTTTGATTTCGTCAACCTTATTTGTTTGCTCCCAAGGAACATTGAGGTCTTCTCTGCCCATATGACCGTAAGCGGCAACTGCCTTGTAAATCGGTCTTCTCAAATCAAGGTTCTTGATGATTGCAGACGGACGAAGGTCGAATACCTTATTAACGATTTCGCTGATTTCGTCATCGGACTTCTTGCCTGTACCGAATGTGTCAACCATTACAGAAACAGGCTTTGCAACACCGATTGCATATGCAAGTTCAACCTCGCACTTATCTGCAAGACCTGCTGCAACAATATTCTTTGCTACCCATCTTGAAGCGTAAGCTGCTGAACGGTCAACCTTTGTAGGGTCTTTACCGGAGAAAGCACCGCCGCCGTGACGGGCATATCCGCCGTATGTATCAACAATAATCTTTCTGCCTGTAAGACCTGAGTCACCCATAGGACCTCCGATAACAAATCTGCCTGTTGGATTTACATAAAATACGGTATCCTCATCCATAAGTTCGGCAGGAACGGTTGTTTTGATTACATTTTCGATAATATCTTCTCTGAGTTGCTCAAGAGAAACATCAGCACTGTGCTGTGAAGAAACAACGATTGTTGTAACACGAACAGGCTTGTTGTCTACATATTCAACGGTAACCTGAGTTTTGCCGTCTGCACGAAGATAAGGCAATGTGCCGTTCTTTCTTACTTCCGTGAGTTTGAGAGCAAGCTTGTGAGCAAGAGAAATAGGCATTGGCATAAGTTCCTTTGTTTCGTTGCAAGCGTAGCCGAACATCATACCCTGGTCGCCGGCACCGTTGAGGTTGTCCTCATCTTCTTCGTTATTCTTAAGCTCAAATGACTTATCAACACCCATAGCAATATCAGGTGACTGCTTGTCAAGAGAAGTGATTACGGCACAAGTGTTGCCGTCAAATCCCTTTGCACTGTCGTCATATCCGATTTCGCAAACAGTTTTGCGAACAATAGCGTTGATGTCAACATTTGCTTTTGTTGTGATTTCGCCCATAACATGAACCTGACCTGTTGTGCAGGTTGTTTCGCAGGCAACACGGGACTGTGGGTCCTGTTCAATCATAGCGTCAAGAATTGCGTCTGAAATCTGGTCACAGATTTTGTCAGGATGTCCTTCTGTAACAGATTCACTTGTAAATAAAAAGCGTGACATATATATTACCTCTTTCTGTATAATTACTTAATTTTCGGCAAAAAGGACAAAATAAAAAGCACACGGCGGTTACCGTATGCTGATAATTCATCATTCGGTATTATCTTACCGCAGGTATTAGCACCTTACAAAATGCAGGTTGCTGTGGTGTCACAGGGCCAGTCCCTCGACCACTCTTGATAATCTCTATTCCTTTTTACTACACATATGATACTACAAATAATATACCTTGTCAACAAAATTTTTATTGAAATATTTGTTAATTTATATTGTAATTTGTTTAGAAATAGTTTATAATTGATTTGTTAACATTTATGCTTATTGTTAATAAGTACAATTTGCTGTTTAAGGAGGAAAAATAATGGCAAAGAAAACCGTATTCGTTACCGGCGGTACCGGTAATATGGGTTGGGCTGCAGTTCAGGAAATGATTAAGCATCCAAATGAAATCAACATCAAGATGCTTGCAAGAAAAAGCCCAAAGAACGAAGAAAAATTAAAGGGTATTATGGCTAAGCCTAATGTTCAGGTTATATGGGGTGACTTGGGCGATTACGATTCAATCCTCGAAGGCGTAACAGGTTCAGACTATGTATTACATATCGGCGGTATGGTATCTCCTACTGCTGACTGGAAGCCATACAGAACACAAAAAACAAACATCGGTGCTGCTCAGAACATCTGCAAGGCTGTTTTGGCTCAACCGAACGCTGATGATATTAAAGTATGCTACATCGGTACTGTTGCTGAAACCGGCGACAGAAACTACCCTATCCACTGGGGCAGATGCGGCGACCCTATCAAAATTTCTATCTACGACCACTATGCAATTTCAAAAACTGTTGCAGAACGCACATTTGTTGAAAGCGGCATCAAGAATTGGGTTGTAATGCGTCAGAGCGGTATTCTCTATCCAAACATTCTCAAGAATATGGACCCTATTATGTTCCATGTACCGATTAACGGTGTACTTGAATGGTGTACTGTTGAGGACTCGGGCAGACTTATGTGCAACCTCGTACTTGAAGACGAAAAAGGCACACTCGGTGCTGATTTCTGGAATCACTTCTTCAACATCGGTTCAGGCGAACAATACAGAATTTCCAACTATGAGTTTGAATGTCTCCTTCTTGGCACTCTCGGTCTTGCAGGCCCTGAAAAGCTCTTTGACCCTAACTGGTTCATCACAAAGAACTTCCACGGTCAATTCTATGCAGACGGCGACAAGCTCGAAGAATTCCTCCACTTCAGAGAGAATCTCCCTGTTCAGGATTACTTCAACAGACTTGCAGATCAGGTTGAATTCTACTTCAAAATACCAAGATATCTTCCAAAGAATCTCGTTGCAGCTTGTGCAAAGCCATTCATGAAGAAGATTGCTTCTACAAAAGACTTTGGTACTCTTGACTGGGTTGCTACAAGAAATCCTGAAAGACTTTCAGCATACTACGGCACATATGAGGACTGGGCTAAGATTCCTACAAAGTGGGAAGACTTTGAAATCACAAAGTTTGCAAAGAAAACTTCTGATGCAGATGAATTCAAGCTTGACCACGGCTATGATGAAACAAAGCCTGAGTCAGAACTTGACATTGAAGATATGAAGCAAGCTGCTAAGTTCCGTGGCGGTGAATGCCTCAGCGAAACAATGAAGAAAGGTGATATGGCTACAAAGCTCAAGTGGAAGTGCGGATACTGCGGTGCAGAATTCGAAGCTTCTCCTGCTCTTATTCTTCTCGGCGGTCACTGGTGTCCTGAATGCTACATCCCTCAGAAGCAGTGGGATTACGACAACATCGCAAGAACAAACCCATTCTTCGCACAAGTTTGGTATCCTAACCACACTAAGGAAGAAACAAACGTTTACAAGTTTGACGATTTGTTCCAAATCGACGGTGTTAAGTGGGACGATATTAAGAGATAATCAAATATCAAAAAAATTAAGGGGCGTTCGCATTGAACGCTCCTTTAATTTATCGTTTCATTTGTCAAATCGGGCGAATATTCATCAAAATATGCAAAATGAAAATCTATGCCCGTTGCGGCTGAAACCTCGCTCATAAGGTTCATAAAATCATCGATACTCGTTTTATTGTTGCCTATAATTTTAAGCGTACAGTCAACAAATACATCAGTTATATCAAAATTGCTTGCACAAAGCCCTGCCAAAAATCCATAAAGCGGAATTGCACCGACTATATCATAATCGTTTGAATTGATATATCTGATATTGCGTGGCAAAAAGCATTTTAAATCATTGCTGTAATCTATAAAAATTACGGTTTTATTTTCGTCTTTTGATAAATCTGTTGCCTTTTGCAAGAGCATATTGGTTTTGCCGCAGCCCTTATCCCCTGTCACATATTCCACCATAAACTGTCACCTCATATTCTCGTCATTATGAATAGAATATTCTACTTCTATTGAATCATTATGTTTTGATTTCTTTTTTATTCTTTGAGTTGTATAAATAATTGAAACAAGCTTTTCAAATCCGATAAAGAAGCAGCCGAATCCGTAAAGGACTGTTATTACAACAGCACTTTTGAATGATTTGAATACAAGGACAAGACCAAGTGCAACGGATACTATTGAAAAAATAAGAAGTAAATACCATCGAGGAAGTCCGAAGCGTTTGGCATCTATTGACGCCTGCAAGGTAAACAGACTGTCGGCAATTATCATAATGCCTATAATTATCGGCAAAAGATTTATTATCCAATTATGATGAATAAGTGTACACACACCGATTATAACAGACAAGATACCGAGTGCAAGGTCGAATTGAAACGCTATGTTATACTTATCCTGAGCAAAATAAGCACAAATTTTGATTGTGCCGAAAATAATAAGCATAATACCTATTATATAGCATACGGCGACCATTGAAAACTCAGGAAATCCGACAAACATTAAACCGATAATCATAAACAAAATACATGCACAAATATATATGCCTTTGATATTTTTTAGGTATTTCACAACCTCACATCCTTTTATAATATATTCCGGCACGAACTGCTATAGCAACAATCCGCACCGGATAACAGTCGGTTCAATTTGAGAAAAACAAACTTTTTGGAGAAACATTGAAAAGAGAACTTATAAGATGCTTGAATCCTAACTTAAGAACCGACCGATTGTTAGGCTTTCTTCCCTTTGACTACATTAAAACATTTTTCAAACAAAAAATAAACTGTCAAAAAAAGAAAAGTACACAATATTTGTGCACTTTTCATCTTTTGTAATACAAAAAATCAATTTATAAATTATATTTACTTGATATTTGACCCAATTTTTCCAAAAATTCCTTTGGAGGAACTTTCATTCCGTTATGAACCCATTCAAAAAATGTGCCCGTAATAGCGTGCTTGTAAAATGTTGTAAAAATTTTTAAATCATAATCATCAACAACTTTATTTTGAGCCGCAAGCTCCGCCTTTATTCTCTTATAAACAGCTTCGCCGACAACATTTGTTACATAATTTTTAATATTATCGGAATATTTTGACTTGAAAATATTTGTTATAATGTTCTTTTTGATAAGAGAATTCTCCGACATTTTTTGAAAAGCCTTTTCCCAATCAAATCTTTCAGGCTTAGGCTTATTAAATTCTGCCATAGTATCGTCAAAAATATCTTTAAGCACATCGTAAATATCGTGATAATGATAATAAAATGTGTTTCGGCTGATGCCGATATCATCAATTATATCCTTGACCTTAATGCTGTCAAGAGGCTTTGACTGCAACAAACGGAGCATTGACGACTTTATTTCCTTTTTTGTAAATTGTTGCATAACACTCACACTCCGTTAATCGAGAAGTTCAATATCCGTAGAGTCGGTATCAAGTGAATTGACCGACTTCAAGTTCTTTTGAATAATATCGTTTCTGTGATTTGCGTCATCAATGGTTTTACCGGCTTCGTCAATCTTTTTCTTTGCCTTTTCAAGAAGAGTGCCAAACAAATCATACTGCTTTTTGGCATTGCCGAGGACTTTCCAGACCTCATTTGCACGCTTATTGATAGCGATTGAGCTGAAACCGAGCGACAATGAATTTAAAAGTGCGGTAATGGTGCTTGGACCCGCTACCAATATTCCCATTGCCTGAAGCTTTTCGGGAAGCCCTGTTTTGCTGTTCATTATCTCGGCGTAAAGCCCTTCCGTTGCAAGATACATAATTGCAAACGGCGTTGTAAACGGCTCGCTGATATAGTTCTTAATTGCCTTTGCTTCATCCCTTACTCTTGCTTCAAGAGCCTTTTGAGCAGCATTTACAGCTTCGATATTGCCCTGTTCAGCCGCTTCGCTGAGGCGAACATAATCTTCCATAGGAAACTTTGAATCTATAGGAAGCCAGCAAACCTCGTCGTTTTCGGCATTTGGGATTTTAACGGCAAATTCTACCTGACCGTTATATTTAGGGTTTGTCCTTACATTTGTTTCGTACATATTAGGAATAATTTGTTCAAGAATATTACCGAGTTGAAGTTCCGCCCAAGTACCTCGTGTTTTTACATTGGTAAGAATACGGTTAAGACCGCTTACGCCGACCGACAAATCTTTCATTTCACCGAGCGACTTATAAACGGAAGTAAGCTGCTTCGACACCTGTTCAAACGATGAATCAATACGCTTATTAAGTGTTGAAGTAAGCTTTTCATCAACTGTTGCACGCATTTGTTCAAGCTTTTTTTCATTGCTTTCCTGCATAGAAGCAATGGATGTTTGAATAAGTTTTGTTTGAGTAATATTGTTATTATTCAGCGTTTCAACAACCTTGACCTGCTGCTCGTAATTCTTATTCACAAGGTCGTTCATCTGACGGGAAAGTTCCTCTATTCTTGCTGTGTTATCGTGTTTGTTAACGGTATCAATAATCTGACGGGAAAGTTCCTCTGTTTTTGCTGAATTGTTATTTTTTCTTTGAGAAAGCAAAAGAGCTATCGTAACAATCAAAAGCCCTATACAAGCCCCCAACAAAATATATGTAAGCATATAGTCACCTCTTTTTTAATATAGAATAACACAACACCTGCCAAAATTCAATGGCAGGTGTCATTTTTTGGACAGTATTAATAATATGACTTTGTTGTGTAATTACACTTACCGCCTGCATAGCGTTTCATAGTAAAGTTTTTGCCGCTTCGCTTAACGGTAATCTTAACCTTTTTAGGTTTAACATTTTGACATGTAAGGAATGTACAAGAAATAACGCCGTTTTTAACAGTCATTTTTATTTTAAGTGGATAATTGGTATTATTCTTAAACTGCAAATCCTGAGTAGGCCAATAAATAGCTGCATCTCTGCCAAGAGGAACATATGATACTCTTTGAGAGTGCTGATGTCTTTCAACAATCTTGAGATTGGAGAGCAAAACAGCATTGAAAACGGTAGAAGCTACTTGACATACACCGCCGCCGATACCCATTGACATTGCGTTCGGACCGTTGAAAACATGAGCTTTTTTATAACCTTTGCCTGCCGTTCTTTTGCCGACAATTTCATTGAATGAAAAAGTCTCACCCGGTGCAAGGACCGTACCGTTAATTGCCTTTGAAGCAATCTTAAGATTTGTTGTTCTGTCCTTATTATTTACATAATGTGATGAATACTTTGCATAAGTTTTGGTAAATGCACTGTTGAGCTTATTTGACCAAACGCCGTATACAGGCTTGTTGTTTGCATCATACTTTAACGCTCTTACACGAACATAGTACTTTTTATTATTATTTGCAACATTTACGGTTTTGGAAGTATTATTCTTGCCCTTTACCAAAACATACTTAACACCGGATTTAAACGCACTGTCTTTAGAGTACATAATTTGATAAGCGTCGCACGAAACCCTGCTCCACTCAACAACAAGTTTTTTTCTGTTTTTTGCACCGTAACAAGCCTTTAATTTTACGGCATTAGGTGCAGTAACAGGTTTTATCGGTTTAACAGGTTTAACGGTTGTAGTGTCTTCCGGTTTTGCAGTTATTGTAAAATTAACCGATTTTGTACCTTGATAAGCAGAACCGTCAACAGCAGTAATTACAAGTTTTGCTGTTCCTGCATCCACATTATTAAAAAATTCATCGATATAATCAATATCTTTTGTAAGAAGAATTCCGTTAAGAGTTACGGTATAACTCGGTTCAATCGGGTCTCCCGTTGCTTCATAGCTTGTTTTTGCTCCGGTAAAAGTGACAACGGCATTTGCCAAATCATTTGTTGCAATTTCATCTGCATATACAGGCATTGCCGAAGTGATGAGCAAAACAAGTGATAGAATAACTGCAAAAATTTTGTTTGTTTTTTTCATTATTATTTGTCCTCCTATTTATTTCCCTGACCGTAATAAGCATTTTTGCCGTGCTTACGCTCATAATGCTTGTCAAGGAGATAATCTTCTATTCCGATATTTGAATCCTTGCTTAAGGCAGCAACGGATTCCGTTCTGTATGCCATTTTGCATACTTCCTCCAAAATCAGGGCATTTTCAACTGCTTTTTCTGCATTTTTACCCCAGGTGAAAGGACCGTGACGATGAATTAGAACAGCCGGGCACTCCTCCGGAGAAATACCTCTTTTGGCAAATTCCTCAACTATAACCTTACCGGTATTAAGCTCATATGCCGACTCAACTTCTTCTTTGGTGAGCCCTCTTGTACAAGGAACAGCACCGTTGGCAAAATCCGCATGAGTTGTGCCGTAAGCCGGAACATCTCTGCCTGCCTGTGCCCATGAACATCCCCAAGACGAATGAGTATGAACAACGCCGCCTATATCTTTGAAGTTTCTGTAAAGTTCCATATGAGTAGGCGTATCGGAAGACGGATTTAGTTTGCCCTCTACCTTATTACCCTCAAGGTCCATAACAACCATATCATCGGCAGTCATTTTACTATATGGCACACCGGAAGGCTTTATTACAAAAAGTCCGCTTTCACGGTCAATCGCCGAAACATTGCCCCAAGTAAGTACAACCAAGCCATACTCAACAAGTTTTAAATTTTGTTCAAATACTTCTTTTTTTAACGCTTCTAACATTTTTTCTCCTTACATACCGAGTTTGTATGCAACATCGTTATAAAACAATTCTTTTCTGAATTCGTTAATCTCTGTATCCTTATTGATATGGATAAACTCAATACCCATAATTTCGGCAAAATCACGCATATGCTCTGCATTAAGTGAATACGAAAGAACACTATGATGTGCACCGCCGGCATACATCCACGCCTCTGCGGAAGTTTGAAGGCAAGGAAGCGGCTTCCACAAAACGCCTGCAACAGGAAGTTTTGGCATATCATTTACCTGCTCCTTACATTCAACATCATTGACAATCATACGAAGTCTGTCGCCCATATCAACAAGAGTGACAACAATTGCATTGCCTGTTTGAGCCTTAAATACCAAACGGGCAGGGTCTTCTCTGTCGCCTATACCGAGAGGGTGAACCTGAATTTTTGCTTTTTCAGCAGCAATGGTTGGGCAAACCTCAAGCATATGTGAGCCAAGGAGCATCTCGTTGCCCGGCTCAAAATGATATGTATAATCTTCCATAAAGGCTGTACCGCCTTGCATACCCTCTGCCATAAGTTTCATAACACGGGTCATAGCGGCAACTTTCCAGTCGCCCTCTGCACCGAAGCCGTAGCCCTGACGCATAAGGTCCTGAGCGGCAAGACCCGGAAGCTGACGAAGTTCCTGCAAATCCTCAAAGTTTGTATGGAACGCACCGAATCCCTCTTTTTCAAGGAATTTTTTGATTGCAACTTCTTCCCTTGCCTGATACCTTACGGCATCAATGTTGTCGGTATCCATAATATAATTTTTTTCATATTCAGCCATTTGAGCATCAATTTCATCTTCGGTAACGGCATTAACGAGTTTAATAATATCGCCCACACCGTAGTGGTCAACCTGCCAACCGAGTTTAATCTGTGCTTCAATCTTGTCACCGTCGGTTACGGCTACATTACGCATATTGTCGGAAATACGAAGAACACGAAGTTTTCGGCTTTCCATAGCACCGACTGCGGCTCTCATCCAAGTGCCGATTTTATCCTGAACGATTTCATCCTTCCAATAGCCTGCAACTGCCTTTTGCTTTAATCTCATACGAGCGGCAATATAGCCGTGCTCTCTGTCGCCGTGTGCGGACTGATTGAGATTCATAAAGTCCATATCGATATCCTGCCATGGAATATCACGGTTATATTGAGTATTTACATGAAGAAACGGCTTCTTAAGAGCATTAAATCCCGCAATCCACATCTTTGACGGAGAAAAAGTGTGCATCCACGTGATAACACCTGCACAGTGCTCATCATTATTTGCCGCTTGCATAACATCCAAAATTTCTTTTGAAGTTTTTACACAAGGTTTTGCAACAACTTTACAAGGGAGTTTTTTGCTCCACTCGTCTGCCATTTCTGTTGCATGAGAATTGATTGTTTCAAAAATATCTTCGCCGTAAAGGAACTGAGTGCCTACCACGAACCAAAATTCATAATTTTTAAATGCCATTGTTATTCTCCTTAAATATTTTCGTAAGCGGCAATTTCTGCTTTGAGTGCCGACTTATATAGTTTCATATATTCGTTAAAGCCGTTTACATCGTTTTCATCAGGTGCAACGGTTTTACATTCGCTGTTTACGAACACTTTGTTATTGAGATATTCGTCAAGCGGTTCATCACCGTCAACAGCATATTTTGCAAGGACAGCCATACCCCAAGCTCCGCCCTCGCCTGCCGTTTTCATAACGGCAACAGGACAATTCATTGCACCTGCCATAAGTTTTTGACCGACAAGCGGAGTTTTGAAAAGTCCGCCGTGACCCATAAGGCAATCAATAGTGACATTTTCTTTTTCAAGAATTTCCATACCGATTTTAAGGGTTGCCATAGTTGAATAAATTTGCGAACGCATAAAGTTTGCAAGATTGAAATTTGCACCCTGCGTTCTTACAAAAAGCGGTCTGCCGTCCTCTGTGTGAGAAACAGGTTCGCCTGAAAAATAATTTATATTAACAAGTCCGCCTGCATCAGGCTCGCCGTAAAGTGCTGCTTCATACAAAACGTCGTAAAGCTCCGGCTTAGATATTTGCTTTCCTACAGCAGAAGCGAACTGGTTAAAAACATTTACCCAATAATCAAGGTCCGTGCAACAGTTGTTGCAATGCACCATTGCAACCGGCTTGCCCACAGGAGTTGTTACCATATCGATTTCTTCATACACCTTTGAAAGCTGATTTTCAAGAACAACCATTGAAAAAATTGAAGTACCTGCACTGACATTACCCGTTTTAACGGCTATCGCATTTGTAGCGGTCATACCCGTTCCGGCATCGCCCTCGGGAGGTGCCATAGGAACACCCGATTTAAGAGTGCCCGACGGGTCAAGAAGTCTTGCTCCATCTTCGGTGAGAGTACCGGCATTTTCACCTGCCACAAGAACCTTTGGCAAAATTTGAAGAATATCAATACCAAGTTCTTTAACCTTAGGGATAGAATTGAACTTTTTTGCCATTTGGGAATTATAATTATTAACGGTGCTGTCTATTGGAAACATACCGGATGCTTCACCGACACCCATAACCTTTTGCCCCGACAGTTTGTAGTGAACATATCCTGCAAGCGTTGTAAGAAAAGCAATATTTTTTGTATGCTCCTCACCGTTGAGAATTGCCTGATACAAATGGGCAATGCTCCATCTTTGCGGAATGTTAAAATCAAAAAGTTCCGTAAGTTCCTTAGCCGCATCGCCTGTAATCGTATTACGCCATGTTCTGAACTCGCAAAGCTGATTGCCATTTTTATCAAACGGAAGATAACCGTGCATCATAGCAGAAAAGCCGAGCGACGCAAGATTTGTGATTTTTGAGCCGAACTTACTTTCACAATCATTATTAAGATCTTTATAAGCATCCTGAATCCCTGACCAAACATCATCAAGGCTGTAGGTCCAAATGCCGTTTACAAGCTGATTTTCCCAAGTATGGGAGCCTGAAGCAATAGGGTTAAAGTCCTTGTCTATAAGCACAGCTTTTATTCGAGTTGAGCCGAATTCTATACCCAAAGACTCCGTACCGTTAAGTGTGTAATTCATCATAAACTATCCCCTAAATAATATATAGTTTATTATACAAAATCATAACTTATAATTCAACAAAATATTTGATTATTTTATATATTTTTCAACTTTTTTCTTTAACTTAATTCTATACAGTCTAAGGAGTAAAGTATACAGTTTGTCAAAGACAACAAAAACAAGATTTAGACAAAGTGCAAATACAACAATTCCCCACTTACCGAGCATATCGTCAAACGGTATGCCGAATACATAAACACATAAAATCTGAGTAAGAACCATTGCGGCGTTAAAACTAACAAATTTTATAAGATATGACAAAATTTTTGGCTTTATATCATTAATCTTATCTCTGATTAATGGATAATAGCCAAAAAACAATACATAAAGGAGCACACATTCTTTATCATTTAGGAGAATAAAAGAAATAACGGAAGTTGACACAAAAGTAAGCAATGCACTCTTTTTTGAAACCGACTCCAAAAGCACAATCATAATAATGCTTGCAACAAGAGGCATAGTGTAACCGAGCACCCAAACAATCGAACCTAAAAAGAGCATAACAACCGACAAGGCCGTTGCCACACCGGAATATGCTATAACCTTTGAACTTTTCAATTTTATCGCCTTCTTTTTGTTTGTATTACATATTATACCAAAGAAAATTATTAAGTTGTGAATTAATCGTAAATATTATTACCAAATTATAAATATTTGTTTTGAATTCATTGAGAGGTATTTACAAAAATGAGCAAATTAATTATAATTTAACTAAACAATTACACAAGAGGTGTTTAAATGAGAAAAGCAATTGCAGTAGTTCTTGCGACTACAATAGCGGTTTCTGTTGCAATGATAGGTTGCTCGAAATCCAAAAATGAAGAAAAAACGACTGTAGCCACGACGGTTGACGGATTGATAAACAACCAGGACAGCTTTGAAATTGCAGAAGAAGTTGTAACGGACGAAAACGGAGAAACAGTTACGGACAAAGGCGGAAAGCCTGTAACAACACAGGTAATGTACAAGGAAACGACCGATAAAAAAGGCAACAAAATCACAGTTAAAGTTGACGATAACGGCGAAATTGTCACCGACAAGCATAAAAATCCGGTTACGGTAGCAACCACAACAAAGAAAAATAATTCAAACAAAACCACTCTCGTTACCCTTCCTGAAGAATCAACAACGGAAATCACAACGGTTGACCCATCCAAAGACATAGTGCCAAAAATTGACGACAGCACAGAAAGTGCTTCTTTTACCGAAGATGAGATAAAAGTTATCGAAGCTATGCTTGATGTACCCGGCATCTACTCTTCAAACTACGAAAACTCAAGCGGTGTTCCGCTTGAAGCAGCAAAACACGTTGCTGTGTGGATGGCTCAAAGAGAAAACCTCAACACAAAAACATACGCATCGGGTACAATAGTTCTCGGACTTTTCAAATACTTTGGACAAACGGTTGTTAACTTCAAAAACGAATGCGGAAGCAACAGTTCAATTACATACAATTCCGAAAACGATACTTTCACCATTCCGGGTGCGGAAAACGAAAAGCAAAAAGTAAGTATTACAAAGGTTGAAGAATATTCTCAAAAGAATAACAACAACTACTATAAAGTTACCGCAAGTGTTTCGGGTTGCGATAAATCGAGCGTTGTGGCTGTCATTCAAAAGAACAGACTTGAAAGCTCGCTCGGATTCAGCATCAAAGCGATGAGATGGTCATAAACTAAATAAACATATAACCCCGTAGTTTCAATGAAGCTACGGGGTTGTTTTTTATAACGAAATGCCGAAGGTTATTCCTTTTATTTTCTCAGTCGTCATAAAGTGCGACAGCTTTACTGCGTAGACGCCCCCTTTTGTCTGCGTTGCAGACATTTCCCCCGATTAACGGGGGAATCACCTTACATAAGAGAAGCTAAAAAGGTTTAAATTAATATAATTTTTCGCCGTTTTCGATAGCCGTAATTTGGTCAATTCTTGTTTGATGTCTGCCGCCCTCAAATTTTGTGTTAATAAACACATCAACAAGTTCAAGTGCTGTGCCCTCACCGATTACACGGGCACCCATACAAAGGCAATTTGCATCGTTGTGAAGTCTGGTATACTTTGCACTGAAATAATCACTGCAACAGCAAGCTCTGATACCTTTTACCTTATTGGCAGCCATAGAAATACCAACACCTGTGCCGCAACAAAGAATTGCCATATCGGCTTCACCCGCAGACACCTTATCACAAGCGATTTGAGCCGAAACGGCATAATCAAATCTTTCGGGAGAATAACAACCTACATCGATATAGTCAATCCCCTTTTCTTCAAAATGAGCACGAACAGCCTCTTTTAGCGAAAAACCTGCGTGGTCCGAACCTAAAACTATTGTCATAATTATTCTCCTTATCTTTTTAATTTCAATTCTCTTTCGGCTTGGCTCTGTCTTAAATAAACAGGCATAAGTACCTTTTGAGAAATCGATTTTTTATTTTCTGCCGCTTTGGCAACGCCGACGGCATTTTGATACATTTTGTCATCGTCGGCAAGAGTGCAATTTTCAAGTTCGATATTTTGAAAACAGAGTTTTGCTCCGTCACCGGCTATAATCACCTTGTCGTACTGTTTAAGGTCGTTTCGTAAATCTTCGATAGAAATTGCCCTATCATCGCAAAGACGCTCAACCTTGCCGTTTTGAATTCTGAACAAAGCATTATAAAACTGCATTCTTCTTGCGTCCATAACAGCACAAACAACAGCGTTTTCGTCAACAAAATTATACGCTATTGCCTCCAATGTTGAAACGGAATAACACGGAATATCATCATTAAATGCAAGTCCTTTAACCGTTGCAACACCGATACGAACACCTGTGAACGAACCCGGACCTGCTGTGATTGCAATTCCGTCAAGTTCACTGTATTTGTGACCGTCCATAACTCTTGTAATCATAGGAAGCAGAGTTTCGCTATGAGTAAGGCCCGAATTTACAAATTCATTTTTTATAATTTCATCGCCGTCAGTCAAAGCAACGGAAGCTGTGACGGCACTTGAATCCATTGATAAAAGCATATCAATCCTCGATATAATCTGATTTTGAGTTGAAAATAAACCTACGGGTATTTTCATCAATTTTTTCTATTTCAATAATAACGGCATCATCGGGCAGAGCACCGAAAATATTTTCGCTCCACTCGGCAAGAATATAGGCATCCGTTTCGAGATAATCAAAAAAGCCTGTGGAATAAAGGTCATCCCAGCTTTCAACCCTATACATATCAAAGTGATAAACCCTTGCGTTTTTGCCGATATAATCATTACATATGGCAAAAGTCGGTGATGACACATCGGCATTGATGCCAAGTCCTTTTACAAAGCCTGTTGTAAAAGCGGTTTTGCCCATACCGAGTCCGCCGACAAAGCCAATCACACTGCCCTTTGGCAAAGTTTTGGCATAATTACTTGCCATAGCAAGCGTTTCTTCGTAGCTGTGAGTAACAATCTCTTTCATCAGAAAAGACCCACCGTATTGCCGTTTTCGTCAATATCAATTCTGTAAGCGGCAGGAGATTTTGAAAGTCCCGGCATTGTCATAACAGAACCTGTTTGACATACAATAAAACCTGCGCCGTTTGAAAGAGAAGCCGAAGAAACGGTAATTCTAAAGTTTTCGGGTTTACCGAGAAGTTTAGGATTGTCCGATAAACTGTATTGTGTTTTTGCCATACAAACAGGCATTTTGTCGGCACCGAGTTTAATAAATTCATCAATAGCTGCCTTTGCTTCTTTTGTATAATCTACGCCGTCTGCACCGTAAATCTCTTTTGCTATGGTTTCGATTTTTTCATAAACAGGCATATCAAGATCATAAAGGCAATGGAAGTTATTTTCCTTTTCGCAAGCATCAACAACTTTTTGAGCAAGCTCGGTTCCGCCCTTACCACCCTCGGCAAAACATTTGGTTACTGCAAAATCAGCACCCTTTTCCTTGCAATACTGCTCGATATAATCAATCTCTGCCTGAGTATCGGCATAGAAATGGTTGATTGCAACAACAACGGGAACGCCGAATTTTTTAAGATTATCAATATGCGCGCCGAGGTTTACGCTGCCCTTTTTGAGTGCTTCAAGATTTTCTTCCTTAAGGTTATCCTTTGCAACACCACCGTTATATTTCATTGAACGAACGGTTGAAACCAAAACAACGCAAGACGGAGCTAAACCTGCAAAACGGCACTTAATATCCATAAACTTTTCAGCGCCGAGATCAGAGCCGAAGCCCGCTTCGGTAATTGTATAATCCGCAAGTTTAAGTGCGGTCTTTGTTGCACGAACAGAGTTACAGCCGTGTGCAATATTTGCAAAAGGGCCGCCGTGCATAATTGCCGGAGTATTTTCAAGAGTTTGAATAAGATTTGGCTTAATAGCTTCCTTGAGAAGAACAGTCATAGCACCGTTTGCCTTAATGTCCCTGCAATAAACAGGCTGACCGTCAAATGTGTAAGCAACAAGAATATTGCCGAGTCTTTCCCTTAAATCAAACAAATCGGAAGCAAGGCAAAGGATTGCCATAACCTCGCTCGCAACGGTGATGCAAAAATGGTCCTCACGAGGAATACCGTTGAGTTTGCCGCCGAGCGAATTGATAATATTACGAAGTGCACGGTCGTTCATATCGAGGCAACGCTTAACCTGAATTCTTCTAGGGTCAATATTGAGTTCATTGCCCTGCTGAATAGAATTGTCAAGCATTGCACACATCAAGTTATTTGCCGATGTGATTGCGTGCATATCGCCTGTGAAGTGAAGATTGATATCTTCCATAGGCACAACCTGCGAATATCCGCCGCCTGCTGCACCGCCTTTAATGCCGAAAACAGGACCGAGTGACGGCTCACGAAGTGCGATAATCGCTTTTTTGCCGATTTGGCTCATAGCTTCACCGAGACCGATAGAAACCGTTGTTTTGCCCTCACCTGCCGGTGTCGGGTTTACAGCGGTTACAAGAATGAGCTTGCCGTCCTTTTTATCTTTTAATCGTTCCATAACAGAATCGGATATTTTTGCTTTATAGTGACCGTAAGGGTCTATTTCATCAGACGAAATGCCGAGAGAAGCGGCGATTTCGTTAATATCCTTCATTTTTGCGTTTTGAGCAATTTCAATATCTGTGAGCATAGATTATCTCTCCATATTTATTAGTGCAATATATTATAACACATATTGTAAAACATTCCAACATAAAAATTTATTATTTATATTGAAAAATAGGAGAATACATAATATAATAAATATATTACTGCGAAAGGAGGAGTGCGATGGCAACCTTGGCAGTTGATTCAAACAGATTAAAACGAAAAAACTCAATATGGAACATATTTAAAGGCACAGATTTTATCACAATGTTCACGGCACTTGCGGCATCAATCTACGGACTTATGCTTGTGTACAGTGCATCGTATTCTTCGCTTTCAGGCGGAAGAGTTATATCAAGTGATGTCAGGTCAATGCTTGTTTCGATTATAATCGGCTTTGTTATTTCTATTGCAGTTTCGAACATCGACTATGATGTTATTTCAAAACTATGGCCGATTATCGCTGCCGGCTGTGTCGGACTGATGATATTTACTTTTTTCTTCGGTGTTGCACCCGAATCGCGACCCGATTCAAAATGTTGGATTGACCTCAAAATTTTTTATTTCCAACCGTCGGAGCTATTAAAAGTCGGATTCATTATTTCGTTTTCCTACCATCTTGATTTGGTCAGAGATAAAATAAACAAATTGAAAACGATTATTCCGCTTGTTATCCACGGTGCAATTCCCGTCGGTCTGGTACTGCTTACGGGTGACGCCGGCTCGGCACTTATTTTCCTCGTTATGTTCATCGGTATGCTGTTCTTATCAAGAGTTAACATCGGCTACTTTATTGCCGGCTTTTGTGCAATATTTGTTGGCTTTGCAGTTGCTTGGAAAGTGGGCATAATTGACGGTATTCAAAGGCAAAGAATCGTTGCTTTGTTCTACCCTGAACAATATGCAGACGCTATGTATCAGCAAATAAACGGCAAAATCGCAATGGGTTCGGGCGGACTTTTCGGTCAAGGCTTTTTGCACGGAAATATGACACAAAGCGGTGCGGTTCCTGTTAACGAAAGTGATATGGTACTTACCGTTGCAGGTGAAGAATTTGGATTTGTGGGCACAATGGCTGCCCTGTTGATTTTGTTTTTCCTTGTTTTGAGAGTTATCAAAATCGCTATGAACGCAAGAGATAATGTTGGATACCTGATGTGCGGAGGCATTGCAGTTATGCTGTTTGCACAGATACTTGTAAATGTCGGCATGGAGTTGTCGCTTTTGCCGTGTATCGGTATCACGCTCCCGTTGTTCTCGGCAGGCGGTTCAAGTTCGCTGTGTATTTATTTGGCACTCGGAATTGAATATTCGGTGTACAGATTTTCACGGACACCGAGAGAAACATTGTTCTATACAAAATAAAAATGACTCTACGATATTTCGGTATCGTAGAGTTTTTTGTTTGTCTGCGGGAGGATAATATCCTCCCCTATGGTTATCATGCGTTGCTTTTTATGTCTGAAAGAGCTTGACGAATTAGCTTTTCTTTTGTATTACAATTAGGGTCGCCCGATACGATTTTTACAAGAAAATCGAGTTCTTCTGCGATTTCGTGACCTTTATAGCCAATTTCAATTAAATCCTTACCGGTGATTGCAAGGTCGCTAACCCGATACGGTTCACCCGATGCGATAACCTGTGCGGTAATCTCTCTGATTTTGTAAAGAGTGTCAATTTCCTCTTGTGCATAAGTGAGATTGTGCGTTGAAAGGTCGGCAATTTTTAAATCAATATAATCAAAAATCATATCCTCGCCGAAAACACGAAGCCATTTTTTGATATTCTTATGTTTTGTTGTGATGTGGTCATCGTGATATTTTACAAGCATAGTGACCTTGTTGAAAACATCGTTGCTGACCTTTAGCCTTTTGAGAACCACTGCGGTTATTTTTTCACCCTCAAAACCGTGAAATTTGAAATGGTCGTTGCCGTTTTCGTCCGTTGTTTTGGTTTGCGGCTTTGCTATATCGTGAAAAAGAAGTGCAAGACGGACATAGTCCTTTTTCGGTGCAACCGCAACCGATTTTGCAATATGGGTATAAACATCATAAATATGCCATTTGCTGACCTGTCGGCAATCGAAAGTCGGCACAAGTTCGGGAATAATCACACCGATTACATCCTTAAACTCAAGCAAAACCTGCTCGCAATTTTTGCCCATCAGAAGTTTGACGAGTTCAACATAAATTCGTTCAACCGCAATATTTTTCAGCAAGTTTATATTATCGTGCACAGCTCTTGAAGTGTTTTCTTCAATATCAAAACCGAGAACAGAAGCAAAGCGAATACAACGCATAATGCGAAGTGCATCTTCTTCAAACCTTTTATCCGGGTCACCTACGGCACGGATAATTTTATTTTTTATATCATCGACACCGCCGAAACAATCAACAAAACCGACCTTGTCGTTATACGCAATTGCGTTCATAGTGAAGTCACGGCGTGCAAGGTCAAGTGTTACATCATCAACGAAGTTAACGCTGTCGGGATGGCGGTTATCAGCATATTTGCCTTCTGTACGAAATGTAGTTATCTCATACGGAATATGATTGACAAGTGCCGTAACCGTGCCATGCTTTATGCCTGTTTCTATAAACTTTATGCCGTTGTTTGCCAAAATTTGCTCTGTCTGCCCAGGAGTGGCAGATGTGGTTATGTCAATATCTTTTTCGGCAACGCCCATAAGAGCATCACGGACACAACCGCCCACAACGTAGGCAGAGTGACCGTTTTGCTCAAACAGAGATATTAACATTTTTGCGTCATTTGGCAAATTCATATTATTTTGTGTCCTGTAAATATATTTTTACCGCAGAATGCTTATTGTATTTTTCAAGCTCCTCAAGTGCTGTTTGCACTTCTTCATCGGTAAAAGGCGGTTGTTCTTCGGGATAATCCCATTTATCAAACGGATTTTCCTTTGTGCAAAGCATTTTGCCGTCTATAAGCACCCACGGATACGCAAGAATTTTACGCTTATTTTTTACATAAATCAGCGTTCCTTTTGTACCGTTTGAAATATTTTTAAAATAGTGCAGTTTATCGGCACTTTTCATAATTATTCTGATCTGCTGGTCATAAGGCATATTTTTCAGTTGATGCTTATTGACAATCGGGAATACTATTACTCCGAGAACAATAATCACGGCAACGACAATGCCTACTATTAACGAAGTCGGCATACTCAAACTCCCAATGTTATAATTTCAAACGGCGAATACTTGATTGTATCGGTTTCACCGATTTCTTCTTCAAGCATATTGAGGAGTTTAACGGTTCTGTCAAGTTTAATTTCGCCTCTTGTACCGTTTTGCTCGGACAATCTGACAACTGTCATATCTCCGTCCTCAGACTTTTTGACAGCCTGAAGATAAAGCGGTTCAAATGTAGGCAAATCCCATTCGACATCAGCTTTTACAAGCGGCACATTATACTGAAGTGCAATCTTGTTTATATCGGCAGAAACAGCGTCACCGCTATGAGGCATAATCATATAGCAAAAATCATGCTCACCCATATCAGAAGTGACATCCGGGCGGATTGTTGCACGAAGAAGTGAAAGACTCATTGTATTTTCATCAAGTCCCACACCGTACTTACCCTCATTGATGAGAGAAATACCTCCGCCTGTTTCGGACATATCGCACCACTTGTGATGACAAGTTTCAAATCTTGCCTGCTGCCATGAAGTGTTTTTGTTGGTTTCTCTCTCGATAAAGCCTGCCGATGTGTCACAAAGTGCCTTGCGGGTGAGAATATTTGAAGTGAATTCAACCTTTGCAAGTCTGTGCTTTTCGTGCCACGAAACCTGATTTTCAACCTCTATTCCCCTGCTTTGACGGAAGAAGCGAACAAGCATTGTCCACTTTGACTTTTCCGTTGACAAAACGGTTTTGAAAGTTACACTTTCGCCGTCCTGCTCACAAATTGCAAGCGGTTCGTCAACCTTGATTTCTATTTGCTTGTCCTTATAGTTAGGGAGAATATCCCAAGCGTCATAGTTGCCCGGATTGTCGGTATAAATCTTTAATTTGTTAAAATCGCCGTCTGTCCATTCTCTGCAAAGTTTGTTATCAAAAAGTGATGAAAACGAGCCGTCAAAATTGAGTTTTGCGGTATAAAACGGTGTGGTGATTGTGCCGTTTTCATAAGTAAACCAATCATTACTGTGCTTTGCGGCACGCAAGGTCTTTGACGAAAGTGCAGGAATTGACGGAATGAGCCAATTTCCCTTTACTCCGTGACGGGTTACAGAGCCGTTTTTATTTGGCACAAAAGTAAGTGCATTTCTCTCAAAATTGAGGGTGTTGAAATACTTTGAGCCTGTGCCTATAATTTCATCAAGAGCAGTTTCAATTTCGGCATAATCAGCCATTGCATCCTCATAAACAGGGTGAATATGAGAGCCCGGAAGAATGTCGTGGAACTGATTGACAAGGAACTTTTTGTAAAGTTCGGTGATGTGACTTTGATTATCCTCACCTCGAAGAACAGAAAGCATTTCGGCAGTTCTGAACTTAAATTCAAGCTGTCTGTTTTTTTGCTTCAAGTTACTTTTTGTGGTGAAAGTGCCACGGTGCATTTCAAGGTACAGTTCGCCGTCCCAAGTTTGAAGATTTTTATTATCTTTAAGGTTCTTTTCAAGGAATTCCGCACCGCCCATATGCTCACATTTTGGCATAACGGAAAGTTTGTCAAAGCGGTGCATAAGTTCAATCATTTCTTCGGTACAGCCTGAACCGCCGTCACCGTAACCAAACATATTCATAGTTTGACCGCCTTGGTCCTTATCTATATAAGCCTCCCAATTTTCCTGAATTTGAGAAGGAGCATTCCAAGTGATGAAATGAGTAGGCGGAACACAGGCATAAACGCTGCTGCCGTCAATACCTTTCCATATAAAATTATTATGAGGAAAACGGTTTGTATCGTTCCAAGTTGACATTTTGTTTGAAACAAAGTAATCAACACCGCTCTTTTTGAGGATTTGCGGCATAATCCAGCTGTTGCCGAATACATCAGGCAGCCAAGCATTGTTTACATACTTGCCGAACATACGCTTATATGTTTTTTGACCGTAAAGGCACTGACGGATAAGACTTTCGGCAGACGGAATGTTGCAATCAGGTTCAACATACATTGCACCGACAGGCTCAAACTGGCCGTTTTTAACCTTTTGCTGAAGCTCCTTAAACACATCGGGATAATACTTTTCAAGTGTTTCGTACACATATGGTTGAGTGTGAGTGTACTTGAAATCGGGATACTTATCCATAAGGCGAAGTTGAATAAGCACGGTACGCAAATTCTTTTGTACAGCGTGAATTCTACGCCAATAATATGCAATGTCAAGGTGAGAGTGTGCGATAAGTGCTACATCACCCGTACCCTTATATGTGTCATTTGCATAGATAACCTCGTCTACATATTTCTTAGCTTCCGCAACACCTGTAAGCTCATCACTGTCAAAATCAATGAAGTTCATTGCATTGTTAAGCTCACGATTAAGAAAATCACGGTAATCCTCATTGAACAAATCGGATTTTGCAATATCAAGCAGAAGTTCAAAATCCCATACCAAGTCCTGAACTTCGTGATTAACCGTGCAAATATATGCACCCTCAAAAATCTGACGGCAACCACGAACCGAAAGACTTTCGGGGTTACGCTCGTCATCAGGCTTTGAGCGGTTATAACCCATCATATCAAAATGAAGGGTTTTTGTATCATCAACATAAGGAGAAAGGAGCATTCTCTCTCTGTTAGGGTCTACGCCGCCGACATATTTGCCGTTGACCTTAACACAGATTTCCGCAGCGGTTTTGAGCGAAAGCCAAAGTTCTTTGCCCTGAAGTTCCTTTGGAATATCAACATCAGCCTTGATAAATGCCGTGCCGTCAGGGGTAAAATACATATCGCCCTTTTGGAGCGGTCTGTATTCATCGCTGTAATATTCAAACTCCATTTCGGACACCTGACGGGCATCCTTAATCATCAAATTTGTTATTTCCCACTTTGAGGAATAAATATGTCTTTTGAGCCAACCGAAGCGTAAATCGGTCCACTCTTCGGGACGCATAGAGCGTCGAACAACCTTTATATGTGCCATACTGCGTCCTCCTTACACATCCTGAAAATACGGTTTTTTGCGAATTGCGGTAATGTTAACCGTTTTTTTGCAATCTTTTTTGATTTCTTCCTTTATCCAAGCAACGCATCTGTCAAGGATGAGGCATTTTGAACATTCGCCTCTGAATATAACGGTAAGTTCATTGCCGTCAAGAGAAACAAACTCTATCCAGCCGCCGTCACCCTGAATTTTAGGTTGAAGGACATTTTCTATATATTTCTGTACTCTATCCATAGTTACCTCTACGCATTTATGATTGATGAAATTGTTTGTCTTATTTCTTCAAGGCGAGCCTTTGCTTTGCTCTTATCGGGGTCAACGATTGAATAGTAAACCTTGATTTTTGGTTCTGTGCCGCTTGGGCGAACTGCCATCCACGAACCGTCATTAAAAATATACTTGAGCACATTTTCCTTTGGCAAATCTCGGATACCGTCCTTGAAGTCAACGATTTCCTTAATATCAGGCAAAAGTGCTGTGCCTTTATTTCTAAATTCGACCATAAGGTTTTGGATTTTTTCGGCGCCGTCTTTGCCCTTTAAGACAAAGCTGTCGAGGAAATCGAGATAATAGCCGTATTCGTCATAAATATCATTAAGACCGTCAACAAGTGTTTTGCCTTGATTTTTGTACCAAGCCGCCATTTCGCAAACAAGCATTGAAGAAACAACGCCGTCTTTATCCCTTGCGTGAGTGCCGACAAGATAACCGTATGATTCCTCGTAGCCGATAACAAATTCCTTATCGCCCGATTCCTCATACTTATTGATTTTATCACCGATATACTTAAAGCCGGTTAAGGTTTCATCAACCTGCAAGCCGAACTTTCTGCCGATATTCGCTCCGAGTTCGGAAGTTACAATAGTTTTTACAAGTGTAGATTTTTGATTAAGGGTGTCCTTTTTCATAGTCAACACAAAGTTGACGAGAAGCGCACCCGTTTGGTTACCTGTTAAAAGAACATACTCGCCGTTGTGTTTTACGGCAACACCGACTCTGTCGCAATCCGGGTCTGTGCCGAGAACAATGTCGGCACCCTTTTCTTTGGCAAGTTCAATGCCGAGGGTCAATGCCTTTCTGTCCTCAGGATTTGGAGAAACAACCGTCGGGAAATTACCGTCCGGTTTTTCCTGCTCGGAAACAATATAAACCGTTTTACCCTCAAGCACCTTACGAACAGGAAGATTGCCGGTGCCGTGAAGCGGAGTGTAAACAATCTTTAATTCGCTTTGCTCATTATAAAGCGACTGAGTTTTTACAGCCTTGATGAACTCATCAAAAAGTTCCTCATAAACGCATACAATCATACCGTCGGCAATATATTCTTCAATAGTTTTCACTTCGTTATACACAGATGAATAATCATCAATAGCGTTGATATATGACAGCACTTCTTTTGCATCATCGGTGCAAAGCTGACAGCCGGTATTATCATAAGCCTTATAACCGTTATATTCCTTTGGATTATGAGAAGCAGTAATCATTACACCTGCGTTGCAATGCAAATATCTTGTTGCAAACGAAAGCATAGGAACAGGAACAATTTTGGTATAAGCATAGACCTTAATGCCCTGAGAAGCAAAAACTCTTGCACTATCCCACTCAAATGCACTTGAATTAAGGCGGGAATCACATGCAATGGCTACGCTGATTTCACCGTTATACTTATCTTTCAAATATTTGGCAAATCCGAGTGATGCTCTGCCTACAGTATACGAATTCATTCGGTTTGTTCCTGCACCCATAATACCACGAAGTCCGCCTGTGCCGAATTCCAAATCTTTATAAAATCTATCCTCTGTTTCCTTTTCATCGGTGACAGATTCAAGTTCTTTTTTTGTATTTTCATCAAAAGTAAGCCACAAATTATATTTTTCTTTAATATTCATAAATGTCCTCCGTACCAGTTTACTTTTAAATCTGCATTTTATATTGAGCGAATGCAAGCTCAACAGGCTTATTATACAACAAAAGAGGTAGACAGGTCTACCTCTTTTTTGTATTAATAATAAATTATTTATTTTTTTTAGCAGATTTCTTAGCAGCCTTTTCTGCCTTGCGGCGTTCAAGTTCTGCCTTTTCTTCTTCCATACGCTTTGCTTCTTCTTCAGCTTCTGCCTTTTCTGCAATCGCTACATTTTCTTTAGCGATGTCATACTGAGCAGCGATTTCGTCAAAGTGAGAGAAGTTTTCCTGCTGAGTCAAGCACTTTTTAGCATCAACATACGGCTTTGCGGCACGGTTGAACTGTGCGTGCTTATCCATTTCTGCCTTTGAAAGCTTACGAACTTCCTTACGCTCTTCTGAATACTTTTTAATTTCTGCTTTAAGTCTTGAAACTTCTGCAGAATCCTTATCTTTTCTTGCAATATGGCTGAGTTTTGCAAGTTCTTCAATCTTTTCGTCGAGCTCATCTTCCTTATTGAAATACTGTTCAATAGTTTCAAAGCCGAGTTCCTTAAATTCATTAACAGAACCGAAGTACTTGTTATAAGCCTTAACAGCCGAAATTTGAGTTTTTGCAAGTTCGATATAGAACTTTCTGATTTCTTTTTCTTCTTCGGTGTTCTTTGGCATAGCCTTTGCCTGTGCAAGCTGTGACTTTGCTTCTTCAAGAGAAGTATTTTTGATACCGTCAAGACCTGCTTCATAAATCTTATTGTAAGCTTCAAGCTTATGCTTGCCGAGTTCGGAATTAAACTTGTTAAGCTCATCTACAACGAACTGTGAAACTTCAATTTCTTCGTTAAACTGAAGGGCTTCTCTGTATGCTTTTTTAGCTGCTTTACGCTCTGCCTTGTCGGATATGCCTTTATATGATGACTTATCAACAACCTTTGGTGTTGCAACTGCCATTTCCTTGGCATTGTTAACAAGGTCAATCATTTCAACAATGTCTTTATCCTTCATAGCGTTGTTGCCATAGTCCTCGAATACGGCACGAACCTTAAGAACACGAACATATGACTTTTGCTTCTTTTCTGTTAAATCGTAGAAGAAGAACGGAATAACATTGAGTGTTGCACCTACAGCGGCAACAAGAACCAAAACACGAAGAAGCGGCAACAAAATACCATCTACATTATAAAGAGCCGATGATGGGTTTGTAAAATTGTTTTGACCGCTTGCAAGTTGGTCTGAAAGCATTTGACCGATTGTTTGCTGTGAACCCGGAAGAATTCTTGACATAAGTCCGGAATCACCTGTAACTTTTTGTGCCATAACAGCGGTCATACCGTATTTTTCCTGAAGTGCAGGAAGGACACCGGCAGTAATAAGAGTGATAACACTGCCGATAGCGGCAACGGCTGCAAACATACCGTCGATACGCTCACCTGTCTTGTACTGCTGATAGTCACGAATATCGGCTTGAATTGATGGGTTGAGAATATGAGCAAACGCACCGACAATACCGTTGAGGTAAAGGCATGCAAGAACTGCCCAAATTACATAGTTTCTTATGTTACCGTCCGGAGCGGCAGAACTGTGGAAGAACGGATACATACAAAGGATGAACATAATGTTGAAAAGATTTGTAACAATCTGAACCTTTTTCTTACCCCATTTTCTGATACAAAGCGGAGCAAGGAGCATACCCCAAAGGGAAGCGTTGCCGTAAACGGCGGTTATGATTGCATATGTACCCTGCGAGCAGGCACCGCCGTAGTTACAAAGCCAATAAAGAATGTTGGAATACGCTGTTTCAAGGAAGCCGATCCATGTAGCAAGCGAAATAATCCAGAAATACTTGTTCTTTGCAACTTCACGAAGTGCATCTGTAAATTTAATCTGAATAACGTGAGTTTTAGCCTGAATAATCTTTTCCTGAGTATTTGCATATACAACAAATACAAGAAGTGTACCGATAACACCGATAACAGGGAAAGCAATTCTGTAAACCTTAATATCTGTTTGGTTTGTCTTAAGCATTGCTGCAATAAGAGGAATGATAAGGTTATATACGGTTGGACCGAATGAATAAATTACACTCTTAATTGATGCTACATCGGCACGCTCCTGTGAGTTTGGAGAAAGTACATGAATAAGGTTTTCATAAGCATCATAGAAGAAGTTGTAGAAAAATTGAAGTGCAATGTTAAATGCAAGAATAACCGCACACTTTGCGATATATTCACTGCTCTTACCAAACACTTGACCGTCACCGACAACAAGGTGAAGTTTGTCATACGGGAACCATACCATTGCTACAAATATAATTGAGCAAGGGATACCCATTCTTAACAGATAAGGTCGATACTTACCAGCTTTGTTACGGGTATTATCAACAATATTGGCACGAAGCCCCGTAAGCGGAATACCCGACAAAATTGCGATAACGTACATAATGTACATATCGGTAAGACCGATACCGATTGTACCGGACAAGAATACGTTTGTAGCACCCAAAATACATGGATAGCTCATACAAACGATTAAATAAGCACCTATGCCGCCGAAGGCGTATGAGGCAATTTCCTTAAAGGACATATATCTGCCCTTTGCAGGCTTTTTCCAGTAATATTTAACTTGATCAAGCAAGCCTTTAACCTTACCGGAAAGCTGTGTTTTTTCAGCCATATAAATTTACTCCTTTACAAATACTTCCAATATGATAACACATCTTGTAAATAAATACAAGAAAATAAAATAAAAAGTAAAAAAATTATACAAGTTGAATATTTTATGTAAAAAATGAGAAATCAAAGTCGATTAAACATTGATTGCAGATAAAACCTTGCCAACCTTATCGTGAATAACCAAATCAGCCATTGAATCGGCAGGAGTAGGGTCACGATTGATGAGAACAAAATATTTGCCGCAAAAATATCTGATAAATCCTGCAGCCGGATAAACATTTAAAGAAGTGCCGGCGACAATCAGGCAATCCGCATTTTTGATAGCATTAATTGCTCCGCTTACGGTATTATCGTCAAGACCTTCCTCATAAAGCACAACATCGGGTTTAATAATTCCACCGCAATTACATCTCGGAACACCCTTACTGCTTTTAATATATTCGGCATTATAAAACTTATGACAGCTTGTACAGTAATTTCTGTGCACACTTCCATGAAGCTCAAATACATTTTTGCAGCCTGCCTTTTGATGAAGTCCGTCAATATTCTGCGTTACAACAGCCGTTAACTTACCCGCTTTTTCAAGTTCGGCAAGTTTTAAATGAGCGGCATTCGGCTCAGCATCAAGTGCAAGCATTTTATCTCTGTAAAAATCATAAAAGTATTCGGTGTGAGCATTAAAGAAAGTATGGCTCAAAATTTCTTCGGGCGGATAATCATATTTTTGATTATACAAACCGTCTACGGAACGAAAATCGGGTATACCACTTTCGGTAGACACACCTGCACCGCCGAAAAAGACTATATTATTGCTTTCGTTAATTATTTGTTGAAGTTGCATTGATATAACTCCTTTGATAACCTACAGAATATTATTTATTATTTCCGCACAAAGTGCAGACGGCTCCCATTAAATAAGGGAGCCGTCGATAACGAATGCTTTATTCATAAAATCCGATTTGCTTGATGTGCGGAGTTGAACGGCTTTGACGGATAACAAGAACTGCGCCGGTTGCCTTTTTGTTAAGCTTAACGATTTTCTTTGCACCGACGATAGTACCCTGATAAGCACGCTTGTAACCGCCGTTTGGCTTTTTAAGATAAAGGTCGAACTTTTCTATTCTCTGCGAACAGGTCAAATCCTCGCTGATTACAAAATATTTAAGCTTCTTTGCTGAATCAAAGATAAATTCAAGATAGCCTTGGTCTTGTTTGAGTTCACCGATATTCTGTTCCAAAACAGGATTTTCTGTAATACCATTGATTTTTTCACCAAGAGCTTTAAGTGCTCTTACATCCTTTGAACAGATAACACCCCTATCCGTTGGCGGAACATTAAGCAGAAGAGTACAGTTGTTGCCGACAGATTTGAGATAAATATTGAAAAGTCGTCTTGCACTTTTAACGGTTTTATCGTCCTTTTTATGATAGAACCAACCCTTACGGATTGAAACATCAACCTCGGCAGGATACCAAGAAAGAAATGCATTGCTCTTGAGAATTTTTCTTGAACCCAAATCCTCATCCATAGTGTCTACCTTTTGAAGTCTTGCGGCATCGTCCTCTGCATTTTGGCTGTTCTTTTCGATAGCTTCGCATTGTTTGAGAGAAGCCGGAACAACGGAATATTCATTTTTTCTCGCCTTACCCGCTTCGTTACCTACCCAACGAATATCCTCACCGCAGATAGCAATATTTGCATTAGGTTGCATTGTGCGAATAAGTTTGTAATATCTTTGCCAATCGTATGTAAAGGCTTTTGCGTTTGCGCCCTTTGCACCGTCAAACCAAACCTCGAAAAGTTCGCCGTAATTACCGCAAAGTTCGGTAAGCTGACGAATAAAATAATCGTTGTACTGCTCTGTGCCGTAAGTCGGCTCGTGCATATCCCACGGTGAAAGATAAACACCGAATTCAATGCCCTGCTTGTGACATTCATCCGATACGGCTTTTACAATATCCTTGCCCATAGGACTGTTCATAACATTAAAATCGGTTGTACCGGTATTCCAAAGACAGAAGCCGTCATGGTGCTTACAGGTGAGGATAACGCCTGTCATACCAGCCGCCTTAACGGTTTTTACCCATTGTTCCGGCTTGATTTTTGTAATATCGAAATCCGTAGCGACTTCGCTTCCGCAACCCCACTCTCTGTCATTAGCAGTGTTCATACCAAAATGGAAAAATCCATAAAAAGGCTTGTCCTGAAGTCTTACCTGACTCGGAGTAGGCACAACGGAAATATATCTCTGTACTTCTTCATCATTAAGAGCAAAGCCGTTGTTGTCAGTTGTCCAGTTTTTATCAAGTTTCATATTCATAGCAATATACCACCATAATTGATTTTATACTCTTTAACTATACCATTATTTTAACAATTCGTCAACAAAAAAACTCCCTTGGGCGAACCCAAGAGAGTATTTGAAATATATTGGAGTAAATCTGAAAAATCGGATTAATACATACCGCCCTGTGATGCTGCTGCCATAGCTGCTGCCTGTGCCGCATCTGCCTGAGGGTCTTTGATATCCGTTACGAGTGATTCTGTTGTGAGAACCATTGCTGCAACGGAAGCGGCGTTTTGAAGTGCGGAACGGGTAACCTTTGCAGGGTCAACGATACCGTTTTCAATCATATCAACATATTCGCCTGTTGCAAAATTGCAACCTGTGCCGGCAGGGCTGTTCTTAATCTTATCAACGATTACAGAACCCTCCTCGCCTG